>Ga0247823_10003876_pt1 | contig 12056 bp, 12 predicted proteins | sample 13C_PalmiticAcid_2_FD_192426 | JGI IMG/M metagenome (GOLD analysis project Ga0247823, IMG submission 192426) | Soil microbial communities from agricultural site in Penn Yan, New York, United States - 13C_PalmiticAcid_Day30 | ecosystem: Environmental > Terrestrial > Soil > Agricultural land...
GTGCGACCCGGCGCGCAGCTGCACGCCGGGTCGCACGGTGTCGACGAGGTGGAGTTCCGGCTCTCGGCCCATTCCGGCGCGCAGTCGCTGCCGTTGAGCAAGAGCGCCTCCGGCGGTGAGCTCTCCCGGGTGATGCTGGCGCTCGAAGTGGTCCTCGCCGGATCGGATCACGGCGCGACGATGGTGTTCGACGAGGTCGACGCCGGCGTCGGCGGCCGGGCGGCGGTGGAGATCGGCAAGCGGCTGGCGCGGCTGGCCCGCACCCATCAGGTGATCGTGGTGACCCATCTGCCGCAGGTGGCGGCCTTCGCCGACACGCACCTGGTGGTGAACAAGTCCGATGATGGAAAAGGCAAGGTGGACAGCGGAGTTCGCACGCTGACCGATGAGGAGCGGGTGGTCGAACTGGCGCGCATGCTCGCGGGCCTCGACGACACCGAGACCGGCCGCGCGCACGCGGAGGAACTGCTGGAAACCGCGCGGGCCGAGCGCGCTCCGGCCTGACCACGCGGGTGACGTCGCCCGCGCGGACCGCGGGCGACGTCGACGCGCCTACTTCAGGGCTTTGCGGACGCCGCCGATGAGCTGGTTGGTCAGCTGACGAAGGCCGAATTCGAGGACCGGCGCGGGCACGGGCAGCGACGGCTCGGACTCCATCGTGTAGACCACGCGGGTGCCGCCGGAGCTGGTGTCGGCGAAGGTGATGATGCCGACGTGGCGCTTGACCGGCGCGCCCTTGACGATCTTGTACTCCATCCGCTCGCCGGGAACCAGCGCGGTGATCTCCTCGATGACACCGGCTTTGCCGAAGCCGAGGATGTGCTGCGCGCCCACGCCGGTGGCCGGGTCGCCCTGCTTGATGAGCTTGACCTGGATCGGCAGGTAGGGGCTGACGGCCTCACGCTCGGTGAAAAGGCGGTAGACGATGTCGCGAGGTGCGTCGAAAACCGTCTCGACGGTGCTGCGGGGCATGGATTGTCTCCTGTCCGAGGTATCTGTGACCCGCAGCATACGGGTAGTTGTCATCCGCGTTCCGACCTGGCCGTCATCGCATCGAAGAACCAGTGGTATTTCGTGTTGTGGAAGGCGGCGAAGCGCCATTGGCCGTCGTGACGGACCGCGACGTAGATGTTGTCCTTGGTGTTGCGCCGGGTGCGCGTGCGCTTGCCCTTGACCACCGCGCCGCGGCCGTCGACGACCGCGACGTCGGGGGTGAGGAAGCGCAGCCGGGTGATCTCGCCGTCGAGGCGGGTGTTCTTCAGGTATTTCGCGAACAGCCCGGCGTGACAGGCTTCGATGGCCGCGCGGCCGGTGTAGTGGCGGCCGAACCAGGTGACGTATTCGGCGTCGTCGGTGAACGCGGCGGCGAACGCGCGCGCGTCGCCGGCCGCCCAGGCATCGCTGGTCGCCGTGAACAGGGCGCGGATCGCGTGTTCGTCGGACTGGGGATCGGTCATGGCGCCCTCCGGAAAACTAGGATCGATCGGTCAGAGGTCGATCCGGGAAGTAGTGTCTTCAGTAATAATCTGACTTAGGAAGATAATCCCGGCCGGAGCGGAAGGTGTCAAGGGATGTCCGACAGGAGGGCCGAGCTCGCGGCAGCGTTGACGGTCGCCGCACAGCGCAGCGCGACCGATGGCGTCATGTTGCATCAGGCCGTCGCCGACAAGCTCGGTCTGCACGTCACCGATCTGCGCTGCCTGAACATGCTGCGGCTGGGCGGCCCGGCGACCGCGGGGGAGCTGGCCGCGCAGACCGCGCTCACCACCGGCGCGGTGACCAAGATGGTCGACCGGCTGCTCGCCGCGGGATATGTGCGCCGCGAACACGACGTCGCGGATCGGCGGCGGGTGATCGTGACCGCGATCCCGGCCCGGATCGATGAGATCGCCCCGCACTACGAACTACTCGCGCGCAGCTTCGCCGCCGCGCTCGACGACTACTCCGACGATCAGCTCGCCCTGGTGCTAGACCTGTTCGAGCGCCTGCACGCGACCTCGCTCGAGGTCGCGGCGAAGTTGCGGCAGGACGACGAGTCCTAGCGTCGGCGACCGTTCGGCGCGGTCGGAGGTGATGGCCCGCGGGTTGCTGTGCGCGCGGGATCACAGTGACGAATGTGACCGGTGATTCGGCGCGCCTCCACCAAAGGTTGAGGGTTTGCCCGCATCATCGGCCACATGAAGATGCCGGCGTTGTTGTCGCGGAACACGGAAACGCTGCCCGGTGTCACCGGGATCGCCCGGGTGGATCGCAACACCCGGCGCTTGTTGCGGCGCGTCGGACCCGGGGATGTCGTGGTCCTCGACGAGACCGATCTGGACCGCCACACCGCCGATCGGCTGGTCGAGGCGGGCGTCGTCGCGGTGATCAACACCTCGCCGTCCATCTCCGGCCGCTATCCCAATCTGGGCCCGGAAGTGCTGGTGGCCAACGGGATCGTGTTGATGGACGCCGTCTCGGCCGACGCGTTCGGCAAGATCAAGGACGGCATGAAGGTCCGCATCGACGAGGGCATCGTCTACGCGGACAAGCTGACCAAGAAGGAACCCGAGGTCCTGGTCGAGGGCATCGAGTTCGACGAGTCGGCCATCGCCGACCGGATGATCGAGGCGCGCAACGGCCTGGCCGACCACCTCGACGCGTTCGCCGGCAACACCACCGAGTTCGTCCGCACCGAGAGCGCGCTGCTCATCGACGGGATCGGGGTCCCCGACATCGACCTCGAACTGCGCAACCGGCACGTGGTCGTCGTCGCCGACGGGTCGGGGCACCAGGAGGAACTGCAGCGGCTCAAGCCGTTCATCAAGGAGTACGCGCCGATCCTGATCGGCGTGGGCCGGGGCGCCGACACCTTGCGCAAGCTCAAGTACAAGCCGGACCTGATCGTCGGCGATCCCGACGAGATCAGCACCGAGACACTGCGATCCGGCGCCGAGATGATCCTGCCCGCCGACACCGACGGACACGCCAAGGGTCTCGAGCGCATCCAGGACCTCGGCATCGGCGCCACCACCTTCCCGTCGTCGGGCTCACCCACCGATCTGGCGCTGATGCTGGCCGATCACCACGGCGCGTCGCTGATCGTGCTGGCGGGCGCGCCCGCCTCGCTGGAGGACTTCTTCGACCGCGGCCGTCGCGACAGCAATCCGGCGACCTTCCTGACCCGGCTCAAGGTCGGTGCGAAACTCGTCGACGCCAAGGCGGTCTCGACGCTGTACCGGCAGCGCTCCTCCGGCGCCGCGCTGGCGCTGGTGGTGCTGGCGGCGCTGGTCGCGATCGTGGTGGTGATCCTGGCCTCGCACAACGGATCCGAGGTGCTGGACTGGGCGATCGAGTACTGGAACCGCTTCGTCCTGTGGGTGCGTGGTCTGCTGTGATCTCGGTGCGTCACCATGCCATCTCGATCGCCGCGATCTTCCTCGCGCTGGCCGTCGGGGTGGTGCTCGGCTCACAGACCCTGGCCTCGGACATGCTGTCCGGGCTGCGTTCGGACAAGAACGACCTGCGCGGCCAGGTCGACGCGCTGAGCGCGCAGAACGAACAGCTCACCGCTCGCCTCGACGCCGCCGACCGCTTCATCGCCGACTCGTCGGGCAAGCTGCTCGGCGGCACCCTGACCGACCGCAGCGTCGTCGTCTTCACCACCCCCGACGCCGATCCCGGCGACATCGACGGGGTGAGCAAGGCGCTCGAGACCGCCGGTGCGCAGGTGACCGGCCGGATCGCGCTCACCGACTCCTTCGTCGACGCGGGGGAGGGCGACCGGATGCGCTCGGCGCTGACCAATATCGTCCCCGCGGGCGCGCAGTTGCGGACCGGCGCCGTGGACCAGGGCAGCATGGCGGGCGACCTGCTCGGCCTGACCCTGCTGCTCGACCCGGCGACCAATCAGCCGCGCAGCACCGCCCCCGAGCTCGCGCTGGTCCTCGAGACGTTGCGCGGCGGCGGATTCCTCGCCTACGGCGATACGCCGGTGCGACCCGCGCAACTGGCCGTCGTGGTCACCGGCAACGGTGTCGCATCCGACAGTGGACAGGGCGCGACTATCGCCCGCTTCACCGGAGCGGTCCGGGCGCGGGCGGCGGGCACGGTGCTCGCGGGGCGTGCCGGGGCCGCCGAGGGCAACGGCGCCATCGCCCATGTCCGGGCCCAGGCACCGCTGGCGACGACGGTCACCACGGTCGACAATGCCGACCGCGAAATCGGCAGGGTGACAACGGCTCTCGCCTTCACCGAACAGCTTTCCGGCGGCGCGGGCCGCTATGGAACCGGGCCCACCGCGACCTCGCTGACCATGGTCGCCATGCCTCGCTGAGGTTTCCCTCCGCGGTCGTGCCGGACGACCTGTCGCCCGAGTACCCGGGTGACCCGCCGGGCCCGTCCCGCGCCCGCCGAGCACCCGGCCGCCGGTCCGGCGCGCAACACGCTCCGCCGCAAACGACCCGCAAAATACGCGGAGAGGCGGGTGCCTGTTACTCTGGAGTTCCGTGGGTCAAACACGGAATCAGGCTCGAAATGCCACCAAGCACATCTTCGTGAGCGGTGGCGTCGCCTCCTCTTTGGGTAAGGGTCTCACCGCTTCCAGCCTCGGTCAGTTGCTGACCGCGCGCGGCATGCGGGTGACGATGCAGAAGCTCGACCCGTATCTGAACGTCGATCCGGGCACCATGAACCCGTTCCAGCACGGCGAGGTGTTCGTCACCGAAGACGGCGCCGAGACCGACCTGGATGTCGGCCACTACGAGCGGTTCCTCGATCGCGATCTGTCCAAGGACGCGAACGTGACCACCGGGCAGATCTATTCGACGGTCATCGCCAAGGAGCGCCGCGGCGAGTACCTGGGCGACACGGTGCAGGTCATCCCGCACATCACCGACGAGATCAAGAACCGCATCCTGGCGATGCAGGGTCCCGATCTCGAGGGGCATGTGCCGGACGTGGTGATCACCGAGATCGGTGGCACCGTCGGCGACATCGAGTCGCAGCCGTTCCTCGAGGCGGCGCGCCAGATCCGCCACGACGTGGGCCGCGACAACGTGTTCTTCCTGCACGTGTCGCTGGTGCCGTACCTGGCGCCCTCGGGTGAGCTCAAGACCAAGCCGACGCAGCACTCGGTGGCCGCGCTGCGCAACATCGGTATCCAGCCCGACGCGCTGATCCTGCGCTGCGACCGTGAGGTGCCGCAGGGGCTCAAGAACAAGATCGCGCTGATGTGCGACGTCGACGTGGAGGCGTGCATCTCCACCCCGGACGCGCCGTCGATCTACGACATCCCGAAGGTGCTGCACAGCGAGGGCCTCGACGCCTACGTGGTGCGCAAGCTCGGCCTGCCGTTCCGCGACGTGGACTGGGCCGTGTGGGGCGACCTGCTCGATCGCGTGCACTCCCCGCGCGAGACCGTCGAGGTGGCGCTGGTCGGCAAGTACGTCGACCTCCCCGACGCCTACCTGTCGGTGACCGAGGCGCTGCGCGCCGGTGGCTTCGCGCACCGCGCGAAGGTGAACATCCGCTGGGTGCCCTCCGACGAGTGCGAGACCGAGGCGGGCGCCCAGGCGGCGCTGCGTGACGTCGACGCCGTGTTGATCCCCGGTGGGTTCGGCATCCGCGGCATCGAGGGCAAACTCGGCGCCATCCGCTACGCCCGCCACCGCGGCATCCCGCTGCTGGGCCTGTGCCTCGGTCTGCAGTGCGTGGTCATCGAGGCCGCGCGCTCGGTCGGTATCGACGACGCCAACTCGGCCGAGTTCGAGCCCGACACGAAGAACCCGGTCATCTCCACCATGGCCGACCAGGAAGACGTCGTCGCCGGCGAGGCCGATCTGGGCGGCACCATGCGCCTCGGCGCCTACCCGGCCACCTTGCAGAAGGGCTCGGTCGTCGCGCAGGCGTACGGCTCCGAGCACGTCTCCGAGCGGCATCGGCACCGGTTCGAGGTGAACAACGCCTACCGCGACGCCATCGCCAAGAGCGGTCTGGTGTTCTCGGGCACCTCGCCCGACGGGCACCTGGTGGAGTTCGTCGAGTACCCGGCCTCGGTGCATCCGTTCTTCGTCGCCACCCAAGCGCACCCGGAGCTCAAGAGCCGTCCGACCAGGCCGCATCCGCTCTTCGCCGCGCTGATCAACGCGGCGTTGAAATACAAACTGGCCGAACGCCTTCCCGTAGACTTCCCGGAGGAAGAGCTCGCGGAGCAGGCCGCGGATCTCTGAGCGGGAGAGCAGCGACGTGAGCCAGCCCGGTAGTCATGACTTCGAGACGGTCTCCAGCCGGGTGCTCTACAGCGGCGCGATCCTGGCCCTGCGCCAGGATCAGGTCGCGATGCCGGACGGGCGGGTCGCCGAGCGCGAGGTCATCGAGCACCACGGCGCGGTCGCGGTGCTCGCGCTCGACGACGACGGCAACATCGTCCTGATCCGCCAGTACCGGCATCCGATCCGGACCCGGCTGCTGGAACTGCCCGCCGGGCTGCTCGACATCGACGGCGAGGACCCGCTCACCGCGGCCAAGCGTGAGCTGGCCGAGGAGACGGGCCTGGCCGCCGCCGAGTGGTCGGTGCTGGTGGACGTCGCGTTGTCGCCGGGGTTCACCGACGAGGCGCTGCGGGTGTTCTGCGCGACCGGGCTCACCGCGACCGATCGGCCGGAGCCCGAGCACGAGGAAGCCGATCTCGAACTGGTCAGGATGCCGGTCGCCGAGGCGGTCCGGGCGGCGCTGGCCGGGGAGATCGTGAACGCGACCGCGGTCGCCGGGGTGCTCGCCTACGCGGCGGCCACGGCGAGCGCGGTGCCGTTGCGCCCCGCCGACGCGCCGTGGCCGGGTCAGCCGACCGCGTTCCTGCGGCGCAAGGCCGCCGAGGCGCGGTCCGGGAGCGGCGCGTGAAGACCACGACGTTGCCCGCCCCGGTGGTCGGCGGGGACTAGGCGGCATCGGGCGTGCTCGCGCGGGAGATCGACGCCTACCTCGACCACTTGGCGGTCGAGCGCGGAGCCGCGCGCAACACCCTCGGCGCCTACCGGCGCGACCTGGCTCGCTACCGCACCTTCCTGTCCGGTCGCGGCATCGCCGATCTCGGTGCGGTCGCGCAGGGCGACGTCGCGGAGTTCACCATGGCGTTGCGGTCGGGTGGGCCGGATCATCCGCCGCTGGCCGCCGGGTCCGTGGCCAGGGCCTTGATCGCGGTGCGTGGCCTGCACCGGTTCGCCGCCGCCGAGGGCATCACCGAGACCGACGTGGCGCACGCGGTGAAACCGCCCGCGCCGGGTCGGCGGCTGCCGAAGGCGCTGCCCTACGACCAGGTGCTGCGCGTTCTCGAAGCCGCGGGCGGCGACGGTGATTCGGGCGGTGCCGACGGTGGTCCGCGTGGTCTGCGCGACCGCGCGCTGCTGGAACTGCTGTACTCCACCGGGGCGCGGATCTCGGAGATGGTCGGTCTCGACGTCGACGACCTCGACGCCGAGCAGCGGTGCGTGGTGCTGCACGGCAAGGGCGGCAAGCAGCGGCTCGTGCCGATCGGCAGGCCGGCGCTCGCCGCGGTCGACGCCTACCTGGTGCGCGGTCGTCCGTCCCTGGCCGCCGCCGGAAAGGGTTCCGGCGGCGCCCTTTTCCTCAACGCGCGCGGGGGCAGGCTGTCCCGGCAGAGCGCCTGGCAGGTGTTGCAGACCGCCGCCGAACGCGCCGGGATCGGGGCGACGGTGTCGCCGCACACCCTGCGGCACTCCTTCGCCACCCACCTGCTCGACGGCGGCGCCGATGTGCGCGTCGTGCAGGAACTGCTCGGGCACGCCTCGGTCACGACGACGCAGATCTACACCCTCGTGACGGTGAGCGCGCTGCGCGAGGTCTGGGCCACCGCCCATCCGCGGGCCAGGTGAACCGGCACCGCGCGGTCGTGCCGGGCGGGTATCGTGCGAACACGCCCGGCGTTGCCATGCTGTACCTCACCGGTCCGAGCGGTAGCGTCTACCACCAGAGCTGGACCGTACGAAAGCGAGCCGGTCCCGAATCGGCCTCGCTACCCTCGACAGGGGTTACCGGTAGGAAACGTATAAGGAGCAGCGGATCGTGACGACAGCGGAAACACCGTGGGACGGTGGACCGGATCAGGTCGCCGAGGCCGTCGAGATGGGCCCGACCGGGCGCCCGCTGCGACTGGTACCCGAACCGCCGCAGGTGCAGCGTCACGGTGACGCGCTGGTGGTGGCCATGTGCAATCAGAAGGGCGGGGTCGGCAAGACCACCTCGACCATCAATCTCGGTGCGGCCCTGGCCGAATACGGCCGCCGCGTGCTCCTCGTCGACCTCGACCCGCAGGGCGCGCTCTCGGCGGGCCTCGGGGTGGCCCACCACGATCTCGACCTCACCGTGCACAACCTGCTGATCGGCGGGAAGGCAGGCGTCGACGACGTCCTGCAGACCACCAAGGTCGACGGGATGGACCTGTTACCCAGCAACATCGACCTGTCCGCGGCCGAGATCCAGCTGGTCAACGAGGTGGGCCGTGAGCAGTCGCTGGGCCGGGCCCTCGCGGGTGTGCGCGACCGCTACGACTACATCCTCATCGACTGCCAGCCCTCGCTCGGCCTGCTCACCGTCAACGCGCTGGCCTGCTCCGACGGGGTGATCATCCCGATGGAATGCGAGTACTTCTCGCTGCGTGGGCTCGCGCTGCTCAACGACACCGTCGAGAAGGTGCGCGACCGGCTCAACCCGCGCCTGAGCCTGTACGGCATCGTGGTCACCATGTTCGACGCCCGGTTGCTGCACTCCCGTCAGGTGATGTCGCGCGTGGTGGAGGTCTTCGGTGACCTGGTCTACGACACCGCGATCTCGCGCACCGTGCGGTTCCCCGACGCCAGCGTCGCCGGCGAGCCGATCACCACCTGGGCCCCGAAATCGGCGGGCGCGGAGTCGTATCGGGCGATGGCACGCGAAGTCATCCACCGGTCGGGCCGGTGATCGACGCAATACCCGAGGTGCACGAGGCTCAGCAAGAAGCGGCGCCCGCCGCCGAGAACACCGGGTTCCACCTGCGGCTGAAGAACTTCGAAGGCCCATTCGACCTGCTGCTGACGTTGATCAGCTCGCGCAAGCTCGATGTCACCGAGGTCGCGCTGCATCAGGTCACCGACGAGTTCATCGCCTACACGAAAGCGTTGACCGCCGAGCTCGCCGAGAACACCAAGCTGCGCGCGGACAAGATCCTCGACCAGACCACCGAGTTCCTCGTCGTCGCGGCCACGCTGCTCGACCTGAAGGCGGCCCGGCTGCTGCCCTCGGGCGAGATGACCGACGCCGACGATCTGGAACTGCTCGACGCCCGCGACCTGCTGTTCGCCCGCCTGCTGCAGTACCGGGCGTTCAAGCAGGTGGCCGAACTGCTCGCCGAGCTGGAAGCCGCCGCGCTGCGCCGGTATCCGCGCTCGGTGGCGCTCGAGGAACAGTTCGAGGGGCTGTTGCCCGAGGTGACCCTCGGCGTCGACATCGGCGCGTTCGCCGAGATCGCGGCGGCGGCGTTCCGGCCGCGCCCGATTCCCCAGGTCGGTCTGGGGCATCTGCACATGCACACCATCTCGGTCGCCGAGCAGGCCGAGCTGGTGCTGGCCCGGCTCAAGGAACGCGGGCCCGGCGGCTGGACGACCTTCGCCGAACTGGTGGCCGATTGCACCGTCCCGGTGGAAATCGTCGCCCGGTTCCTGGCGTTGCTGGAGCTGTATCGCGGCAAGACCATCGCGTTCGACCAGCCCGATCCGCTCGGGCCGCTGGCCGTGAGCTGGCTCGGGGAGCTGGATCCGGACGCCGAAGCGGCGGCGTTGACGTTCGAGGAGGACTACGGATGATCGGGTCAGGCCCGCAGGCGGCCGCAGGGCACAGCATGACCGAGGCAGTGGCGGAGTTCACTTCCGAGCCGCTCGAGGACGCGGAACTGCGCTCGGCGCTCGAGGCGATGTTGCTCGTCGTCGATGCTCCCGCGCCGGTAGAACAGCTGGCCGCGGCCCTGGACGACACCTCCGAGCGGGTCGAGGCCACCCTGCGCGCGATGGCCGCGGAGCTGACGGCCCGGGGCAGTGGCATCGACCTGCGTTTCGTCGGTGACGGCTGGCGCTTCTATACTCGACAGGAGTACGCGCCCTATGTCGAGCGGGTACTGCTCGACGGGGCCCGGACGAAGCTCACCCGGGCCGCCTTGGAGACCTTGGCGGTGATCGCCTACCGCCAGCCGGTGACCCGGACGAGGGTCAGCGCGGTTCGCGGGGTGAACGTCGACGGAGTGATGCGCACACTGCTGGCCAGGGGCTTGATCGCGGAAGCGGGTCAGGATCCCGACACCAACGGCACGTTGTACCGCACCACCGAGTTGTTCCTCGAACGGATCGGGCTCGCCTCACTGGGCGACCTGCCACCGCTGGCGCCGCTGCTTCCCGGCGTCGACCTGATCGACGAGATCAGCGAGAGCCTGGAGACCGATCCACGGTTCACCAGGCTGCAGAAACCGGCCGAGTCCGACATGGACCTCGGCACCGACGATTGACAGGACAGATGAATAATTCCGCTCGCCGAGATGGCACACCGGACCGAAGAAAACGCAACGACCAGCCCCGTAGCGGCGCGAACCGAACCGCGGGAACCCGCGGCGGCACCGCGCGCACCGGGCAGTCGGGCAGCCGCGGGGAGGCCGGCGGCCGCCGCGGCACCGGCGGGTACGAGCGCGGTGAGTCGACCGGCCGCCGCCCCTCCTCGGGTGGCTTCACCCGGGGCACCGACGATCGGCGCGGCGGTTCCGCGGGCGGCTACGAGCGCGGCGGCGACGACCGTCGCGGCGGTTACCAGCGCGGCGGCGACGACCGCCGGGAGGGTGGCTACCAGCGCGGCTCGGCGGGCAGCCCGGCACGGGGGACCCAGCGCGCGGGCGGCACCGCCCGTCCCGCGACGTCGCAGGCGCCCGTGCGCAAGACCAAGAACGCCAAGCCGCAGCGCAAGGTCGTCGCCCCGACGATCCTGAACAACGCCAAGCCGGCCCGGCACCAGCACGCCGAGAACACCGAGGGCCCGAAGAAGCTGCCCTGGGGCGAAGGCGAACGGTTGCAGAAGGTGCTCGCCAAGGCCGGTGTGGCCTCGCGCCGCGCGGCCGAGGACATGATCGCCGCCGGTCGCGTCGAGGTCGACGGCCGGATCGTGCGCGAGCAGGGTCTGCGCGTCGATCCGGAGAACGCGGTCGTGCGCGTCGACGGCACCCGTGTCGTCGTCCGCGACGAGCTGGTGCACCTGGTGCTGAACAAGCCCAAGGGCTGGCAGTCCACCATGTCCGACGATCTGGGCCGTCCCTGCGTCGGTGACATCGTCGCCGAGCGGATCGCCGCCGGGCAGCGCCTGTTCCATGTCGGCCGTCTCGACGCCGACACCGAGGGCCTGCTGCTGCTCACCAACGACGGCGAGATGGCGCATCGCCTGATGCATCCGTCGTTCGAGGTGCCCAAGACCTACCTGGCCACCGTCAACGGCGAGGTCAACTACCGCCTGGTCGGCAAGCGGCTGCGCGAGGGCGTCGAGCTCGAGGACGGTCCGGCCAAGGTCGACAAGTTCATGCTGCTCGAGGCCTACGAGGGTCGCTCGCTGGTCAAGCTCGTGTTGCACGAGGGCCGCAAGCACATCGTGCGTAGGCTGCTCGACGAGGTCGGCCACCCGGTGATCCGGCTGGTGCGCACCCACATCGGCCCGGTGGCGCTGGGCGACCAGCGTCCCGGCACGCTGCGCGTGCTCGGCCGCGACGAGATCGGCAAACTCTACGAGGCGGTGCAGCTGTGAACGGAGTGGATTTCTCGGTGGAGATCTCGGGCGACCGGATGACCGGTGACGGCACGCTCGTCGTCGCGATGGACGGCCCGTCCGGCACCGGCAAGTCCAGTGTGTCGCGTCGGCTGGCGACCCGCCTGGGCGCCCGCTACCTCGACACCGGCGCCATGTACCGGGTCGCGACGCTGCGCGTGCTGCGTGCCGGGGTCGACCTGACCGACGTCGCCGCCATCGCGGACACTGTCGCGGCGCTGCCGTTGTCGATC
>Ga0247823_10003877_pt1 | contig 12055 bp, 11 predicted proteins | sample 13C_PalmiticAcid_2_FD_192426 | JGI IMG/M metagenome (GOLD analysis project Ga0247823, IMG submission 192426) | Soil microbial communities from agricultural site in Penn Yan, New York, United States - 13C_PalmiticAcid_Day30 | ecosystem: Environmental > Terrestrial > Soil > Agricultural land...
TGCTTCACGCGGGCCGGGCGATCGTCGACTATGCCTTGCCGCCGCGCTGTCCCGCCTGCGGGATCATCGTCGCCGGCGACCGGCAATTCTGCCTGGCCTGCTGGCAATCGCTCGATTTCCTCGATGGCCCCGCCTGTGTCCGCTGCTCGATCCCCTTGCCGCGGGCGCTGGCGGGCGCCGATCTGCACTGCGGCGCCTGTCTCGCGAATCCGCCGCCCTTCGATGGCGCCCCGGCGGCGGTCGCTTATGGCCCCGCGGCGCGCACCGTCGCGCTGCGGCTCAAATATGGCCGGCGGCTCGGTCATGCCCGGCTGATGGCGCGCCTGATGGCGCGGCCGTTGACGACTCTGGCGGACGGGGGAGAGGCGCTGCTCGTGCCGATCCCGCTCCACCGCCGGCGGCTCTGGTCGCGCGGGTTCAACCAGGCGGCGCTCGTCGCCGACGAACTGACGCGGCTGACCGGCGCCCCGCACGATCATCATCTGCTGCTGCGCGTCAGGGCGACTGCGTCGCTGCGCGGCAAGTCCCGGCGCGAGCGCGAGAAGATCGTCGCGGGCGCGTTTGCGCTGGCCCCCGATGCCAAGGCGAGAGCCGCGGGGCGTCACCTGATCCTGATCGACGATGTCCATGCCAGCGGAGCGACCTTGCGCGCCGCCGCCAGGGCGCTCCGGCGCAGCGGTGCGGTGCGGGTTTCGGCGCTCAGCTGGGCGCGGGTCGTCCCCGAAGCGCTGATGACCGGCAACATATTTGACTTTGCCACGTTGGATTCCGATATCAGCGATCAGATCATGACAGGATAGCCATATGGCCAAAATCGAAGTCTTTACGAAATTTTTCTGCCCTTACTGTTCGCGCGCGAAGGCGCTGCTCGACCGCAAGGGCGCGGCTTATGACGAAATCGACCTGACGATGGATCGCGCGGGGTTCGAAGCGATGGTCGAACGCGCCGGCGGCAGCCGCACGGTGCCGCAGATTTTCATCGACGGCCGCCATATCGGCGGCAGCGACGACCTCGCCGCGCTCGATGCGAAGGGTGGGCTCGATCCGCTGCTCGGAACGGCCTGACCTTTGATCGTCTTCGATCTTTGCTGCGCCGCCGGCGACCACCGGTTCGAGGCCTGGTTCGCCAGCAGCGATAGCTTTGCCGGTCAGCAGGCGCGCGGGCTGATCGCCTGCCCGATCTGCGGCGACAGCGATGTGCGGAAAGCGGTGATGGCGCCGCGCATCGGGGCGAAGTCGAACCAGCTTGCCGCGCCGTCGGCTCCGGCGCCGACCGAGGCCCAGCACGGCAATGCCGGTGAAATCTCGCCCGAACTCGTCCGCAAGGTGATGGCGGGGATCGCGGCGAAACAGGCCGAGATGCTGCCGCAGTCGCGATGGGTCGGCCGCGACTTCGCTGACGCGGCGCGCGCGATGCACGAAGGCCGCGCCGCCGAGGACCTGATCCACGGCCAGACCTCGCCCGAGGAAGCTCAGTCGCTACGCGACGACGGCATCGCGGCGATGCCGTTGCTCGTTCCCTTCGTGCCGCCCGACGCGCTGAATTGATCGCTGCCGATTGACGCTTTGCGGGCCACGCCGCTACACGGACGGCGGCGCACCCGTAGCTCAGCAGGATAGAGCATCAGATTCCTAATCTGGGGGCCACAGGTTCGAATCCTGTCGGGTGCACCACTTCGGAACAAAGCTGGGCACCGCGCCCGGCTTTGTTTCGGCGGCGCCCGCGATCAACGCTTGCAGCAGATCGCTTTTCGAGCCGAGAATCCGAACCTCTCCGACATCGACCTCCACGCGCTGTGCAAGGGCGCGAAGATGCTCGCGGCGATAGCCACCGCCCTCGATCCTTATCCTCTGGCGCGCGGTGGCGGCAAACTTCGCCAACATGTCGGGCGCGAACGACTTTTGGCCCGCAGCACCAAGCGAGGCCATCACGCGCTCCGCATCGGCCTTAGCCTGATCGCGCGTAGCCTTTAGCGTTGCAATGCGGTCCTTAAGGTCAGGGTCGTTCACGTCGGCAATGCCGTTCTCGACAGCGTCGAAGAGCCGCTTTAGGCGCAGGTCAGTCTCGGTGGCTCGCTTGTTAAGATCGGCCACATGGGCGCGCTTGCGCGCTGTCTGTTCCTGCCGCCGATCCAGCACGGCGGCCAAGATGACTTCCAGTCGGTCGGGTTGGAGAAGCCTGTCCTCCAGATGCTTGGCTACCAGATCATCCAGCCGTTCCATTGGAACGCTCATCCCGCTGCAAGCGGTCGGCCCCTGTCGCGCCTTGGTCGAGCAGGCATAATAACGATACAGCCCACCCTTGCCGGTGCGGATAGTCATCGCGCCGCCGCACTTCGCGCAATGAATGAGGCCTGTAAGCAGCGTAGGGCCGCTTACGACGCGAGGCGGGACCTTCTTGGGGTTGCGGGCCTGTAAGTGCGCCTGCACCCCGTCAAAGATGTCCTGATCGATGATCGGCGGCACCTCGACCACAACCGCCTCTGACTTCGGCTTGAGCTTCCTGTCCTTGCCCCGGCGATTGAACTCGTGACGCCCGGTATAGGTCGAGCGGGTCAGTATCTGGTGGACGGCGCCGAGGCCCCAGCGCCCGCCATCGCGGGTGCGAATGGACCTCTCGTTGAGCCAAGCCGCGATAGCCTTGACCCCCATCGAGCCTGATACGCCGTCGCCCTCTAGGGCGAGCCGGAAGATGGTCCGCACGGTTTCGGCATGGAAGGGGTCTATCTCCAACCGCTTCTTGACCTTGGCGCCGCGCTGCTCGGCCGCGACGACCCGATATCCGATCGGCGGCAGCGATCCATTCCAGAAGCCTTGCCGTGCATTCTCGCGCATCGCGCGCAGGACATGCTTGGCGGTCTCCTTGGATTGATACTCGTCGAACAGCGCCATAATCTGGCGCATCATGACGTGCATGGGATCGTCGCCCATTTCCTGCGTGATGGAGACGAGCTTCACGCCATTCTTGGCGAGCTTGCGGATATAGAATTCTAGTTCGAAATGATCGCGGAAGAAGCGAGAGAAGCTGTGAACGACAACGAGGTCGAACGGCGCTGGTTTCGATGTCCCGGCCTCGATTAGCCGCTGGAACTCCGGTCTGCGGTCATTCGTTGCGGAGGCGCCGGACTCGACATAGGTATCAACAACCTTGAGTCCGCGCGCTGCGCACCAGCCTTCGCCCTGTCGCCGCTGGTCGGGGATCGACACATCATGCTCGGCTTGCCGCGCGGTCGAGACGCGAAGGTAGAGGGCCGCGCGCGCCCCCGTCATGGTCTGCGGCGCGGTCATGGCAGTCTCCGTAAGGTCAGCTCAGAGGGGCGAGGAAAAGAACTCGTCGAACAGGTCGCCGAACCGGCGTTCGAACACTTCGACTTCGGCCAGCGTGACCGGAACGGGATCGGGCCAATCATCGGTGACGCGCCATGTCGAAAGGTCATGCTTGGGAGCCCGACCCGGAAAGGGCCACGGCTTGCCAAGCAGCGTTTCAAGCTGCGCCGATGCGCTGGGCGCTCGCTCGGGGGAAGGACGGGCCACGCTGCAAGCGTCGCGCGGAAGCTCGCGCAATGGAACAACAATTGGCGCTTTCGTGGCGCGCATCCATAAATGGCGACGAAAAAGAAAAAATAGGAAAGATCGCAGTCCGGCGCTGGGGCCGCTGGTGAGCGCCAATCGGGCCTCTCGCTGCGAATCACCGGCATCCACGCGCTTCGCAGATGGCTACTTGGATTGCTCGCGGGCATGATCTTCTCGCGCCTCGCGGATAGCGCATAGCACCCTGACAATTTCCCGCTCGACTGTCTTTACGCTGATGCCGAGGCGGTGGGCGATGCGGTCGTATGGAAGTTCGTCGAAGCGGTGCATCAGGAACACATCGCGCGTTTGCTTCGGCAAGCGGGCAATCGCCCATTCGATCCGCGCTATCTCTGGATCGACAGTTTCGTCGAACTTGGAAACGACCGGCGGCGGAACGAGCAGGTCGCGGATCGTGCGCGCGAAGCGGGCGGCGAGGTTGTCGTCAGTCATGAGCCTGCCCCCGCCGCGGGCGCGGGTGCCCCGTTACCCCTCGCACATGATCGAGCAATCCCCGGAGCAGCGCGGGAATGTCCGGCAGCGACTTGGGGACCGTAGGCCGCAATCCGTCGAGGTCAGGATTGCGCCAGACGTTGTAGGGCGACAGCGCCGGGGCCAGTCGTTGGAGCGCAGCGGAGTGATAGTTGAGGCCGGTCGCATTGGCGTATGCCAGCGCCTTGTCGATATGCAGACCGATATGTCGGGCGCACCATCTGTCGTCGAACCCGACGTCGAGCAGATGCGAGGTGAGCGCCAACTGCGCCACGATGCCGGTTTGATAGAGAAGGTCACTCGTATTGGAAAACAGCCGTTCTTCAATTGCAAGAAAGAAGCTCTCGGCGTTGCGATAGCGTGTCTTGCTTAAGGCGCGACGGGCGCATGATCTTTCGAGAACGGGGGCCAGATGAAACTGGCCCCGCGAAGGGATTGGAGCAAAGGCCGGAGCTGAAGGCATCCTCCCGGCGCCCTTGGATCGCCCTCTCGTGCCTTCGTGGATCATACCGCCTCCATCGCTATCGTGATTCGGCCTCAGCTTATCGTCCGCCGATGAAACATACCTTGTTTACGCTATCGTTTATAGCATAAACGGTAGCGTATATGCAAATAAACGATGTCATTAACGCGATTCTCTTTGAGATCGAGCGCGGGACCGATAGCGACGACGGCATGGGACGCCCGCCGCTTGGAATGAAAGCCACGACTATCCGGCTATCTGTGGACACGATCCGTCGGATCGAAGCGCAGGTCGGTAATCGTCAGCTGGCGAAGTTCATTCGCGAGGCGGTCGAGCGCGAGCTTCGACGGCGAGAAGAAGAGCAAAAGCTCTAAGCTCGACAGTGGCGTAGGTCGTCGGGGGCAAGGGGAAGGACAGGCAGCTTACCCACGTCCGTCCGCAATATTCGCGTCTAATGAGGGTGCGATGCGCAGCCTCGAAATGTCGCAGAAAACCGTCTCTTTTGAGATGCGAGGCAGCGCGCGCTGCCGGATCGCACCCTCGAAAAGTGGCGGAAATGCGCTTTGCACCCGTGCGTAAGGTGTGTGACTACAAATTGTGGGTCCGATGCGAAGCATCGCGGCCCGGCGGCATCTTGGATTCTGGAAACCGATTCAGTCCGGCGCAGGAGGATTTCGTCGCGCCAAAGAATGTCCTGTGCATCCCGACATCGATTATCTTGAGGCCTCATTGTGCTGGGAGTAGCCTAGTGGCGACTGGGGGGTGAGATGCTACTCAAGATAGATTCGATTGAAGAAATAGGACGCTTTCGGAAGCTAACCCATAGAGCTGAGCAGTTTTCGCGGCTCTCGCTCATCTACGCGAGAAATGGCTATGGCAAAAGTACGCTTTGCGCAGTTCTCCGTTCTGCCTCAGAGAGCGAGCCGAAGCACATACATGCCCGTAAAAGTCTCGCAGCGACGGGTGACTGCCGAGTTCAAACCAGCTGGGCGAACGACCGAACAGTGTCCTTTGGAAACGGCAAGTGGAACATCTGGCCAGGCAAAGTTCATGTTTTCGATCAGGACTACGTTCTTCGCAACCTGCACGTCGGCGAGAGTGTTACCCGCGACAATAAACGGAGCCTTCTGCCTGTCGTTCTCGGTGAGGAAGGCGTTCGCCTGTCCAATGCGATACTCCGCCTGGACCAAGAACAGCGCGAAATTGAGGTTGCAGCGAAGGCACACGCGCGGACGATCACTGCGGCATGTCCGATTATCAAGGCCGACCAGCTCGGAGTTTTTTGCTCTACTGAGATCCCTGCCGACTTGTCCGAGCGAACGGACAGCGCGGAAAAGCGAGTTCAACTCGCCAAGCAATCCGCTGCGGTTGCCGAGAAACAGGCTCTTCGAACCGTCGCGCTGCCATCACTAGACAACATAAGAGAAGTAATTGGTCGCACCATCGAATCCGTTTCGAAGGACGCGGAACAGCGCGTGCATAGGCACATCACCGCGCTTGGTATGGAGCAGCATGGCGAGCGTTGGATCAAGTTTGGCCTCGATCATTCGACGGATGGCTCTTGTTCATTCTGCGGGCAGAATACGGAATCATCCGATCTGGTGACGGCATACCGAACCTATTTCAGCGAGGCTTTTGTGGAGCTGTCAGCGGATCGTGACAAGGCGATTGCGAGCGTCGAAGCTTTAATAAGCGGAGATAGCCTAGCCCAACTAATGCGTCAGAACGCGGAAGATGCAAACTTCTGGTCGAAGGTATGCGATTTGCCCCGCTCGCCGCCGAGTGGCGCCAGCCACATCGGAGCGGCGGTTGCCGGGCTGGAGGCACTGCACCGCATCCTTGTTAGGAAGGCCGCCGCGCCGCTTGACCCCCTCACTCTTGGAGAGAGCTCGGCCGAAATTGAGGCCTGCTTTGCGGATCTTGCCGCCTACAATACGGACGTCGCAGCCTGTAACATAGCGATCGCAGACGCAAAATTATCCGCCTCGACAGTGAATTTGCTGAAGGAGCAAGAGACGTTGGGCAAATGGCGCGCCCTCGCGGACCGTCAATCGGAACCAGTAAAATCAGCGGCGGACGCTTACGCGGCAGGTGAAACCCGCCGGCTTGAAATCGTAGATGAGAAGAAGGCCGCACAGACCGCGCTCACCGATTACGCAAAGCTCACGATGGACGCCCGCCAGCGCCAAATTAACGATTTGCTTAGCGATTTTGGAGCGAGCTTTGAAATTGTTGATGCGAAGGCGAACTTCAAGGGTCGTGAGCCCAACACAGATTACGCGATCGCCGTAAATGGCCATAAGATCGAAGCTGGCGAAAAATCTGATGACGTCCCGAGTTTTAAGACGGTCTTAAGTGCGGGCGACAAGAACACACTGGCCCTAGCGCTCTTTATCACCCAAGTCCGCGCCTATCCGGGCATCGCGAACGCCCTAATCGTCTTTGACGACCCCTTCAATAGCCAAGATATGGCTCGGCAGGTCGAGACGGCCGGACAGATTCGAGCCATCGGGTCGCTTAGCTGCCAGACGATAGTGCTTTCTCACGATCCTCGATTTCTACTTCAGATCGAAAAGGACGTCCGCGATCTCCAGACACGGACGTTCCAACTGCAATGTGACGACGCTGGCGTCGGCCGCGTATCACCTTGGTCAGCAAAGGATGAACTCAAGCCTCTCTATTTGAGGCAGTTTGAAATGATCCGGACCTATGCGAGCCAAGGTGTCTTGCTACCAGACGCGACACTCTCTTCCGTGAAGCAAGCCATGCGGCCATTTCTCGAAGATTATCTCAAGCTGCGCTTTCCTGCCCGGTTTGTGAATGGCGAGCAGATCTCGGAGATGGCGAGGGCAATCAAGGACGCGGGAATTGACGACCCGCTTTATGCCTCCGCCGACGCCCTGATCGCGCTGAACGAGTTTACCCGCCCGAACATGCATGGCGGCGCCGATAATCCGGACCCGGATGAACTTCGTGCCCAAGGTAAAAAACTCATTCGAATCGTCGGCAGCTACTAGGCGGTTCCGAAAGGATCGTGACAGGCGGATGCCAACGGAGCCTTCCGCCGTCTGGCGTTTCGGGGTTTGACCTGCGGTACCTTGACAAGAGGGGGCTTGGGAATGGCCAAGATTCCGAAAATCAGGGAGCCAAATAAGAGGGCAAGATAAAAGGACTGCCAGCTCGCGCGGCATAAGTGGCTGAGGTTCATAGAGAAAAGTGTATGGCAGCATCATGAATCCGCCACACAACGTGAACTTTTGCGGCCGTTTTCATTCATTTACTGTATGGCACCGGCGACGAATGAAGAGGGAGGATGGTCCTCGACCGCCGAGGCGTAGGCTGGATTAATCTCCCATTTGTTCATAGCCGGGGCTGACGCTATGGCCTCTTCTGACCAAGCCGGAATCAAGATCGAAATGCCCAACGAATGAACGCTGTAGAAATTGAAGAAGCAGTATCGGCGTTGGCAGAAAGTGCGTTCGACGCCGCCGAGTTTCCGTTCCAGTTTCTTGAGGCCTTCGGCAACAAGCTCGCGACGATCAAACGCCTGCGCGACGGCCATAGCAATGGCTCGGATATTGGCGGGGTGCTGCAACGGAACAACATCCATATAGCGGTTGCCGAAACCGGAAAAGTGACCGCGACGCTGGCGACGTTGAAAGCCAGTCCCGCGACGATCAAGGCGAAGGCGCAGTTCGTCCTCGCGACGGATGGCGATATGTTCGAGGCCGAGGATATACTATCCGGCGAAACCGTCGCTTGCCCTTACACCGAGTTTCCCGAGCATTTCGGGTTTTTCTTGCCCTTGGCGGGGATTAGCACCGTCAAGCAAGTGCGCGACAGCGCCTTCGATATTCGCGCCACCAGCCGCCTAAACCGGCTCTATGTCGAACTGCTGAAAGACAATCCGGCATGGGGCAACGCGGATCGCCGCCCCGACATGAACCACTTCATGGCGAGGCTGATCTTCTGCTTTTTCGCGGAGGACACCGACATCTTCAACGGCACCGGCCTCTTCACCGCGACCATAGACCAGATGAGCGAGAAGGATGCGTCGAACACCCATGAAGTGATCGCCGAGATATTCCGTGCGATGAACACGTCGATAAAGGAGCGGCAGTCGGCCGGCATTCGCTCATGGGCGAACGTTTTTCCTTACGTGAACGGCGGGCTCTTTTCCGGTAGCCTTGAGGTACCGCGCTTCAGCCGAATCGCCCGATCCTATTTGATTCACATCGGCAGCCTCAAATGGACGCAGATTAATCCCGATATTTTCGGGTCGATGATTCAGGCGGTGACAGACGACGAAGAGCGCGGAGCGCTCGGTATGCACTACACCAGCCGCCCGAATATTCTGAAAGTCCTAGACCCACTGTTCCTGAACAGCCTGCGCAAACAGCTCGAGGAAGCGGCTGACAATGGGCGCAAGTTGCTCAATCTCCGTCACCGTATGGCACGCATTCGTGTCTTTGACCCGGCATGTGGGAGCGGCAACTTCCTTGTCATCGCCTATAAGGAAATGCGCGAGATCGAGGCTAAGATAAATCTTCGGCGTGGCGAAGAGGGGCGCGCGTCCGATATTCCGCTCACCAATTTTCGCGGGATTGAACTGCGGGACTTTCCGGCCGAGGTGGCGCGCCTCGCGCTCATTATTGCCGAGTTTCAGTGCGACGCACTTTATCGCGGGCAAAAATTGGCGCTAGCGGAATTTCTTCCGCTCAACGCCGACAATTGGATCACCTGCGGCAATGCGTTGAGACTGGATTGGGTATCAATTTGCCCTCCGACGGGAACGGGCGTGAAATTGGTCAGCGATGATCTCTTCCACTCAACTGTTGATCAAGTTCAGATCGACTTTGAAAATGAAGGTGGAGAGACATTTCTGTGCGGCAATCCGCCCTTCGCGGGCCAGATCAAAAAGACTGACAGCCAGCGTGCGGATATGGATCATTGTCTCGCAGGGAAAGTAGAATCCTATAAGAATCTCGATTACGTGTCCTGCTGGTATTTTAAGGCGAGAGAGTATCAGCAAGACGTTGATTCTGATTACGCTTTTGTATCTACGAATTCTATTTGTCAGGGTCGGCAGGTTCAACTGCTCTGGCCGAAATTGCTGAGCGATGAAGCTAGGATTGTGTTCTGCCATCGTGCTTTCAAATGGGCGAATAACGCTCAGAGGAACGCCGGGGTCACGTGTATAGTCGTGGGGGTTTCACGCGATCGAAACCGAGAACCCGTGATCTTCGACGACGAAAGCGCTTATGCTGTTGGGCATATCTCGCCGTATCTAACGGGCCACAACGTGCAACCCGTCGGTCCCTCGACGAATCCCATCAATGGTCTACCGGAAATGTCGTTTGGCAGCATGCCCAATGACGGAGGCGCGTTGCTACTGTCGGGCATGGAGGCTGCTGAGCTCCGGGAGAATATGCCAGCCGCCGCGCCGCTAATTCGAGAATTTTTTGGCGCAGACGAGCTCATAAACGGTACGAGCCGCTTCTGCTTGTGGCTCCATAATGTCCCGGAGGCTAAATACAGCAGCGTCCCCGAAATCAAGGCTCGCGTCGAAAGCGTGCGCCGTTCCCGGTTGTCGAGCAAGCGTGATGCCACCAGAAAACTTGCCACTACGCCGCACTTGTTTGGAGAGATAAGGCACAAAGATGGCCTCAGTCAGATTGTAGTTCCTGCGGTCACATCGGAAGGTCGTGACTATTTACCTGCGTTCTTTGTTAAGGATGGGACCATAATTTCGAATAGGTGCTTTTCCCTATTCACTGAGGAGCTACTGCCTCTTTCACTTGTCGTATCAAGTCTGCACCGAGTTTGGATTGATGCTGTCTGTGGGAAGCTTGAGAGCCGTTATAATTACTCTAATACCCTCGGCTGGAACACCTTTCCGATGCCGACGCTCTCTGACAAGAATAGGGCTGACTTGACGCGGTGCGCGGAAGACATTCTCTTGGCGAGGGAAGCGCATTTCCCGGCCTCGGTCGCCGAGCTTTACGACCGTGAAAAAATGCCCGTCGATTTGCGCGAAGCGCACGAGCGTAACGATGAGGTGCTGGAGCGTATCTTGATTGGCCGACGATTCAAGAACGATACCGAGAGGCTGGAAAAGCTCTTTGAGCTTTACTCCAAAATGACAGCCAAGAAGGCGCGCTGAGATGTTCGCCCGCGTACATTATAGCACCCTTAATTCACGGCAGCAGGAAAACTACAATTTCCAGAAAGTCGCGGCACGGTTGGCCGACTACGGGTTCAACTGCATTCGCCTGACCGACGATTGGCAGGGCGCGGACTTCATCGCTGTCCATATCGACGGCGAAACCTTCCTGAAAATTCAGCTCAAAGGCCGGTTAGTCATTGATCGGAAATATGTGGGCAAAGGCATTCACGTCGCATTTTTATATGGCGACGAACTCTATCTCTATGACCATGATAGGTTTGTTCAACATCTGGAGGCCCAAGGCTTAATAGGGGCTGATAGTGTTACATGGCACGAAAAGGGGTTCCGTAGCTGGCCTGTCCCTCCCTCTTGGGCGATCAACTATCTAGCCGAGTATAGGATTTCCCAATGACCAAATCTGTCCCCTCCGTTTCTGTGTCCTATGCTCGCAACGGCGCGTCCACCAAATCCAATGCGCTCGGAATGCGTGCGATGCAGGAACGCGCGTTCGAGAAGCGCGGCGAACCCCATCTTCTCATCAAATCGCCGCCAGCGTCAGGCAAGAGCCGCGCGCTCATGTTCATCGCGCTCGACAAGCTGACCAATCAGGGTTTGAAGCAGGCGATCATCGTCGTGCCTGAAAAATCCATCGGCTCCAGCTTCGCCGATGAGCCGCTTAGCCAATTCGGGTTCTGGGCCGATTGGACTGTCACGCCGAAATGGAATCTGTGCAACGCACCTGGCGAAGATGGCGGCAAGGTCAACAGCGTTGGCAGCTTCCTTGCTAGCGATGACAAGGTGCTGGTTTGCACCCACGCAACATTCCGTTTCGCGGTTGAGCGTTTCGGCGTTGAGGCGTTCGATGGGCGATTGATCGCGGTGGATGAATTCCACCACGTATCCGCCAATCCCGACAATGTGCTCGGCAAACACCTCGGCGAGTTCATCGCCCGTGACAAAGTGCATATCGTCGCGATGACCGGCAGCTATTTTCGTGGCGATGCCGAGGCCGTTCTCGCGCCGATCGACGAGGCGAAGTTCGATACGGTTACCTACACCTATTACGAGCAGCTCAACGGCTACGAATATCTCAAGCAGCTCGACATCGGCTATTTCTTCTATTCCGGCTCCTACACCGACGACATTCTTGAGGTGCTGAATCCGGATGAGAAGACCATCATCCATATTCCAAACGTCAATTCGCGCGAAAGCACGAAAGACAAAATCCGCGAGGTGGAACACATCATCAGCGAGTTGGGGGACTGGCAGGGCATCGATCCCGCCACCGGATTCCAGTTGGTGAAAACGCCGGACGGCAAGACGCTGCGCATTGCCGATCTTGTGGACGATGACCCGTCGAAGCG
>Ga0247823_10003878_pt1 | contig 12054 bp, 12 predicted proteins | sample 13C_PalmiticAcid_2_FD_192426 | JGI IMG/M metagenome (GOLD analysis project Ga0247823, IMG submission 192426) | Soil microbial communities from agricultural site in Penn Yan, New York, United States - 13C_PalmiticAcid_Day30 | ecosystem: Environmental > Terrestrial > Soil > Agricultural land...
ACTCACAGACTGACTCAGGATGCAACCGGACACTGCTGGACGAGTACGGCCGCCTTTCGCCGCTATTTTCTCTGTTTTCCAGCAGCTATCGGACGAACCCGGATGTTCTCGGACTGCTTTTTGGTGGCCCACCAGCAATCACAAAACAACGGTAACAACCTGATCCGATTGGCGTTTTCTGACGACTGGAGACTTGCTTACTCCCAAACATACTCACTTTCCGCATGGCGCTCTCGAGCAGGCTGCCACGGGTCCGGCATCGTTACACCGGAATTACACGCATCACGTGAGGCACTACTTAGAGATGATGCCCTTGCAGAAGTCCAGGAACAGCTTCCCAGCTTCGGTGGTCGGGGTCTTGAAGCCCGCTGCATCCTCATTCTTCTCGCTGATCATCTTCACGAGTGACATCGCGAGCGAGAGCGGAACGGCCGCGAAGATAACGAAGACGATACCGATCAGTACAAGCATGTGCCAGTCCGTTGGTAACGATGACGCTCCGAGAACGGCGGCAAGCGTCTTACCGGCTACAAACTGTCGCAGCGCACCGAGCAGGAATAATAGATAGGCGCAAGTGATCGCCCCGAGGCTGAGAAAAGCCGCCCACCGCATACCTCGGTGCGCTCTGCTATTGAGCTCAACTTCATTCGGGAAAAGGCTGCGGAAGAGATCTTCCTCTTTTGCAGTGGTGTTTTCCTTCGCGTCGCGAACCGCGTCATCAATTGCGGTGTAATCGACAGGCTTATCTTTCTTGGCAGCAGCACGACGTGCTCTGCGCTTCTCAGTGCCAGCTTGGCTGGCGGCAGCGTCCTTGTTGCCGTCGCCGGAATCTGACGTCATGAGTTCCCTTCAACCTTCGCCTTGTAGTGTTGATAGATATCGCCGTCATGAATCGGAGCGAAGTACTGACCGCTGCCGCCTTGGTTGTGCCAAGCGTTGAACCAGGGAGTGTCCTGCTGGTGCGTCATTGCAGATAGCTGAATTCCGCTAAAGCCGGCGTAGCGATCCCAAACGTGATCGAGGAGCGCGGCGCTATCTCCGGTAACTTCGCTATCCCGGCTCCAAGGGAACGGACCCGTGGGGATAAGTTCGCCAACAGCACCGCTTCCGTACTGACGAAGCTGCTTGTACAGCGAATGGATCACCGGACCGTACTTCCATGCTTGCACCTCTTCATTGATCAGAGGCGCGTTGAAGTAGGCCAGATGCCAACCATGAGCAATGTAGACCAGCTTCAGCAACTGCATGGGCGTAACCGCCCGTCCCTCTGACGAGGCTTTCTTGAGGAAGTAGTTCGCGACGGTGGCAGGCGAGTAGGTCATTTCAGTGTCCCTAACGTTGCGACAGGGCAACTTCGGCCGTTCTCCACGGCTGAGGACGATAGCAGATAAGTCTGTGGATAAGTTGTGGTCCGTTGACACTTTTTCAAGGCCAATTAAGGACTTGGGATGGCCTCTGTACGCGCTACGGGAGCCCCACGCGACCGTCGCCGTTCAGTGGGGGGAAACCGTGCCTAGTGCGTCGGCGCCCCGTGTAGCGCCGCTCCGTGCGTTCTAGGGGTATCGCCCGACCATACCCAGACTTGAGCGCGGCCGCGAATTGAACGGTCCGCCGGTCTCACCGTCCGAGAGGGCGCCCGGCGAGCATCGCGGTCCGCAATTTGGAGGCAGCCCTGGCTCACCCACCGTCCACTCGCCTGATCCGGCTCCGTGAGGTCCTTCCCCGTGTCGGCCTGGGTAAGACGGCCGTCTACGCCCGCATCAGCACCGGAGAGTTCCCGAAGCCCGTCGACCTCGGTGGCGTGGTCGCCTGGGTCGAGTCCGAGGTGGACGCTTGGATTGAATCCAAGATCGCTTCGCGCGACAGCTCACGATGAGGGATGCCCAGAAGGTCTACATGACGCCGGAGGTGTCCGCCCTGGTCGCCATGGCGCGCGATGGCAAATGGCTGTGCGCCGATGCCTGAAGCTAGGTACTTACCCGCGCTACTCATTGTCGCCGGTAGGCGGCTCTGCGGCTGGGGACTTAAACTCCAACCCTCGCGCTTCCCCGCTCGCTTGCAGCGAGCCAGCAATGGCTTGAGCAAAAGCAACGATCGTGAATGCAATCTCCGAGAACTCCTTCTCGTCGAAGATCACACGGTCCCCAACACTGAACTCCTTGGTTCTTCGAACAACGCGCGATACGAGAACGTCGCCTTTTTCAACCCGCTTAGGGATCTCAAATGGGACCTCCACGTCACCATTCTTGAGTGCGAGATCCACAGCAAGCCATTTCACCACCAGCTTTCCGTTCTCTGTTACGTCTTTTGGCCCGACAACACCGCCTCTATGAGCTATGCAATTTCTAGCGGCAGTGATTGATCTGACCTCCTCTTGCTTTTCTGCTGATACAGAGAACGACGGCTGACCCAACAACCAATCCAGCTTGTCGGACAGCGAAGAACGATGGAACTTGGCAATGTCCTTATCGCGCTTCGCAAGTTCTTCACTAAGAAGCTGCTCGCCGGCTAGTTGCTTATCAAGTAGTGCATAGAACGAGAGAATAGCGTGAGCCTCCTCCATGACGCTCGACACAAGCTCTGAAATATCTCTGAAGCCGTTCTTTACAATCCACTGCTTCCACGCTTCGTGCGCTTCCTCGTTACTCCAGATCAACCCCGAGTTGAATCGAACAAGCATTCCTTGCTTGCCTAGCTCTGCTCCGTCTGAATGAGCGTCTCGGGGGAGTAACATCGCCATGGAAACGAAGCGAGACGTTTCCTCCAGAGCTCGGTTTATCCGACCGACAAGCGCTTGTAGGTTCAAGCGGACCGAAAGCTGGTACGTGGGCTTGTCGCTCATGTGCTGTACCTAGTTGGATCGGTCGATATTAGACGTTGCGACCTCTGTAGGCACATCCCCGCCGCCCTGAACGCCGCCGGTTCGACTGGAGCTTTGCCATGCCTCTTCGCTGGCCGCTCGGCAACCTTAACCTCCGGACGCCGCATGTTCGCCCCAGCCCATCGCTCGGCCATCTTCTTGGCGTGGACCGAGGCGAAGATCACCAATCACCAACCCACTCAGCTCCCAGAATCTGGGACACAACTACGCACTCACATCCCAATTTTGGGGGCATTAGAAACGCGTTCTCCAACCACTCCTGCTCCGGTGGCCAGACTCCGAAAAGCATTAGTGATGCAGTAAAGATCTGTAGGACTAATGTACAGATGACCAGTCACTCAGCATCCTCCGCCATACAAACACCGCGTGCGAGAACCAGTGATGAGTGTGATCCCATAAACTGGGGCATTACGATCGCCAGTCACCCGTTGTAGAAAGCGCTGGATCACGGCGTGGTTGGCGTCGACTTCTTCCTGGGCTTGTAGGGTCTAAGCCTGACAGCAGTGAGCCGATCTCCGAGCTCGGGCCGACGGCTCGATGTTTGGGGCGCAGCGGCACCGCCCCGCAGTGATCGCGTCCAATCGCGCCCTTCAATGACCTCATCGAGCGAGGCACGGCTGTACACCTTCCGACCACCTGAGTTTTTGGCGGGGATGCCCATCTTCCGGAAAGCCCACAGGCTGCACCGGCAGTACTCGGCGGCCTCCGCTTCCAGAAGCCAGGTCAAATGAGTGAAGTCTGTCGCCATGGGGTTGCTCGCCTGATCACTGATGCCCGGACCGCCCAGCGCCGCCAATCCCGAAGCTGGCGCGTGATGCGGTGGGACGAGCGCTGTACTAGCCCGCACTAGGCGATGAAAAGGACCCGTGAAGCTGGTCTTGGTCGCAGTCGGCGCATCCCGCGGCTGTCGTAAGACTTTTCTTACCCGAACCGGTTCTGATCCCGATATTCGATGACCTCGCCGGCCTTCCACGTCGCCGGCTTGCGGGTCAGCCTGACCGGGAAGCCCGGGCGACAGGCTACCGTCTCCAGGAAGTATTCCTTCGAGATCGCCCACAATTCGGCGCACTCAGCCGCGTTCAGCGGCAGCTCGCTCCATGGAATCTTTGCCCGCAGTCCATCGGATAGGGCGGCAAGCCCGCCTCCGGAGACACGTGACAGCAGGCTGCTTTCCAGCTCTGCTTCCCTTCCACGAGCCCATTCCTTTGCTCCTGCACGTGTCGGATGCGTAGATGACTCTCGATGGCTCTCGCGGTAGATCTCTACTCTGTATGTGATGCCACGCCTTCGAATGTGCGCCATTGGATTCTCCGCAGTTGCTGGCTTATAACGCTTTTCTCTCCTCGCTACGAGTTGCTTCACTTCACCCTAAGAGCCGTCGTCAGCGACTCTTCCCGGAGGCGCCTACGCGCCGAATATGTCGGGCAAGTAAGGGAGGTCGGGCAAGGTCATCGGCTTCGTCATATCGAGCCTACGCATAGAAATGTGTGAGGGCACCGCCTTTCCGAACCGGGTTTCGAAGGAGACTGGCACCTCATCGAGGTGACGCAGCAATACAGCCGTTCGATGTCTGCCGCTCAAGAACTGGGTTTTCCCGGACACAATTTGCACGGGAGGGATGAAGAAGTACGTATTGCTCCCCGCCGAATGGAACCAGGCCCTCAGGTAAGCGTCCTGCACATCCATAACATTTCGGCATAAGAAGTCCGATTGATCGAAGGAGCGGAGGAATTCCTCGCGAGATACCCAGAATGCAATGTCTGTATCCAAGGATGTAGCAGGAAGGCACTGCATGCAGAATCCTCGTTAAGTCAGCGGCTGCCACTGGATGTCGGCATCTGAAGGTGATCCACCACGATCGACCACAGAGCCACTACAAGCACTAGATCTAAGGACGCATGATCAAACGGGCCTACCAACTCCCCCGCCGAGTTCACTGCACCTTGCCAGGAATGTTCTTCATACCTTCCAGTATCCCGTCGTCTGCCTCGTACTGCCTGGTCAGGCCAAACTTAGATGCCATGTGCGCCATCCACGCATCTCTCAGTTGTTGGGCGAAGGCGCGTAGATCTCTCTTTCCAGAACCGGCCCGAGCCGAGTACCAGAAAAGTGCAGGCTCCTGTGTTACAGGAGTTCGAGCAGGAAGATTAGCCGTGAAGGCAACAACATGATCAATGAATGGGAGGTCTTCGTTCCGGAAGCACTCTCCCAACGTCCATCGCAAACCATACGGATTCATGGCCGTATTGTTGTCATTGGCGATGATCAACACTCCCTTCCATTCTCCACCTAGCTGCGCAGCCGTCGCCTCTATCTGGCTATTGGCCTTGCGAATCCGCCGATAGACCGGAACTGCATAGAGTTCCGCGATCTCTCGGCGTAGCGACTCGGGAACTGACTCGGTGTTGAACCATGATTTGCCAGGGGGCGGCGACGGAACTTCGCCTCTGGCTACGTACTTGTGGTAGAGGGCACTCATCTTCTCAGCGAATGGTTCTTTGGTGATCTGATCTTCAGAGAGCACCTTCAGCTCCGCAATCACCGCTTCCTCGCGGAACATGAAGTCGGCATTCTCGTTGGCGTTCTTCAGCCCCAAGACCTCGGTTACCCGTTGCCCACCCAAGGCACCGATCGCCAACGAAAGTTCCGCTTCGATATTGAGGAAGCTCATATCTACTGCCCAATAGAAGGATGAGCAACTCTAGCCGTGCGATGCCGCTGGCGGTACCTAGCAGAACAGCGACAAGATCTGCCCCGGCCGGGCGTTTCTTCAGGCTGCAGCTAGGCCAGGTTCGGCGGGCCAGAACATCCCCTGCCCTTCGGGAGTGAAGTAGCGGACCCCGGCAGTCCATCGCCGAGGCCAAGGATAGAAATCCTCTGAGATCTGCTCGACGCCGTCAAAACAGGACGGCTGTACGGCCACGAGTCCGGTCGCCCGCCCCAATCGCCGTCTCGCGGTGTCGCGACTCACCCAAAGGAGATCGGCCAAGTTACCTAGACTCGAAGTCCGATCCATGGAGCGACAGTAATTCGCCGGCGCTATTGCACGAAATGCTCGGCACGCAATCTCGGCTATTTGCTTGCAACCCCACCATCAGCCATGTGGGATCCATCGGCCGCAGCTTCAGTAACGATAGCCCTTGAATCCATAAGCTCTCTCGAAACCGGCCATAAGTGCTTCCGCTTCGTCTTCCCCGTCCACGATGATGTCCTGAAGCATCAGCGAACACCCCTTACCTCCAACCTCGAACCGTCGGGACTCGACCGCCAACGATCCGCTGAAGAACTTTGGAGAAATTTGCATCAACTGCCCATCATCGAACGTCAGGTAGTCGCCCACTCCAGCCAAGACGGACAGCTCTATCTCCCCAACGATATTGCCAAATGCCTTGACTTCCGACGAGAACACAGAGAAATCAATCTTCGCCTTCATTAGTAGTCCCACGGCTTATTCGGGACGTACAAGGTGCTCGCCATACGCTCCTCTTCGCTCATGTCGCAACGCATCATCTTCCCTAGAAGAATCATGTTTCGAATCTTTCCAATACGCCCACTGAGATCGTCGGAATGTCCGATCCACGTCGTGTTATTACCTGTGACTGCAGGGTTCCTAATGTTGAAAGCATGCTCGTACAACTTTTCATCAAAGAACATCTTTGCCTGCTTGATCTTTGCATTTGCTATCTCTTCACGCACGTCGGCTTTCAGTGCTGCGCACTCATCCGGCTGACCTTGGCAATGGAGAACGTAAAGTGACTCCAACTTTCCGGTGATCCCATCCGGCCTAGTGCCCGCTTGAACGCTTTGCTGGTGCGTCCAATCGTATATGTCTGCGCCAAGAGGTTGCCCACTCCAATCAGTGTATTGGCCATCAATCCAAGAACCTATTTTCCATCCCGCCCAGCCAGCGGCTCCAGCGCCGCCCAGTCGTCCAGCCACGAAACGGATATGGCCCCAATTTATCATCGGTGGCGAACCAGCCGGTATTGTGAGCGCCGCCAATCCATGGGGATCAAATCTCCTTAACGGGTCACCGCCAGCGTAGCTATACGTAGATGGGCCATCTCCAAGTCCAATCGGATCGCTTTGGAGATACCGGCCGCTGACAGGATCGTAGTCACGATGTCCATTGTTGGATGCCTCAGCACTTTCATCCCACTGCTGACCGGGGAACCTCATGCCAAAGGCGAACACTGCGCCATCGCCGTCTGCGTCAGCGTTGGGCTGTGTATTCCCGAACACTTCGCCTTTTGATTCCGAAGTCCAAATAGCGACATCACGGGCTGGCTCGATCACTGACCTAGGTGTCCCGAGATGGTCTGGCTGGATGTAGTAGAGCTGCCCGCCGTCCTGCACACCGACCGGTAGGTCATCCATCCAGATCGACTGCTGCGACACCACGCCTGAGGTGCCGTAGTCGCCCAGCCAGTGGCCTGCTTCGTCGTAAAGCGCTTGCGTCTCTGATGCGCCCAGATGCTTGCGCACCTGTTCGCCTCGCCCGTTGTACGCATACTCCATGGCGACCACGCCGCCATTGCGAACCTGGCTCATCCGCCCGGCATCGTTGTAGTCGAACGCGCGCGCCGTGCCGATCGAGAGCGTGTTGCCCACCGCATCGTAGGTGCGGTTCTCACCGGCTACAGAGCTCAAGCGATGGTTCGTTGACGGGTAGGCATAGGCCTTCGTGCCCAGCGAGTCGGTGTAGCTGGTGCGATTACCCGTCTTGTCGTACGCGTACTGATCGATGATCGCCTGCGTGGGCGCATCGCGTGTCTCGGTCAGTCGGCCCAGTGCGTCGTAGCCGTACTCCATCGGCGGCGGACTTCCACTGGCCAGACTGGTCAGGTTGCCGACCTCATCGTAGCCGTAGGTCAGGTCCAGACCGCCTGTCCCGCCCTGGATCGAGGTCGGCCGGTAGTCCAGATCCACATTGCGTTGCATGGTGCGGCCATTGCCGTACACCCAGCCAGCGATCGGGCCGAACGGGTGGTAGGTGGCCTGGTGCAACAGCACCTCCCTCGCCTGCCCCGGTCGGGTGACGCCGACCCCAGTGACCTGGCCCTGCGTGTTGCGGACATAGTCCGCCACCGTGCCATTGGGATAGGTCATCGCCTGCAACTGCCCACTCTTCGTGTAGGCGTACTGCAGGGTCAGGGCCACCCCGTTGGCGTTCTGCACCTTGCGCACCAGTTGGCCGAAGCGGTCATGGCAGTACTGGGTCGAGCCGCTGCCATCGACCATCAGCGTCAGCCGCCCGACCGAGAACGTCTCCCCCGCCTGGCAGACCGGCTGGGTGACGTCATAGGTGTAGGCCACGTTGAGGCTGGTGGTGGGATAACCCACCTGAGTCAGCCGGTTCAGCGCGTCGTACTGGTAGGTGGTGGTGATGCCGCGCGCATCGGTCTGGCTGGCCCGGTTGCCGGCGCTGTCGTAGGTGTAACTGGTGGTGCCCGTGTCCGGACTGCTCAACTGCACCTGGTCGCCAAAGCCGTTGTAGGTGTAGGTGGTATCCAGCCCTTTCGGGTCGGTGACCTTGGTCAGGTTGTCGTTGGCGTCGTAGGTGAACGTGGTCTCCGCCTCGATCCCGCCCACGTCCTGCAGCGTGCGCTTGAGCCGGTTCAGCGGGTCGTAGTCTTTGCTGGTTACATGCCCCAACGCATCCGCCACAGTCTTACGGTTACCGCTAGCGTCGTAGGTGAAGTCGGTAGGATTGGCCTGCGCATCGGCCTGCGTGACTAGTTGGCCCAGCGTGTTGTAGACGCGCGACAGCGTGCGCTTGAGCTCGCCGCCTGTGCCTTTGGTATTTTCCGCAATGCGGTTGCCGGCGGCGTCCAGCACGTACTCGATGCGGTTGCCAGCGCCGTCGGCCACGGCCGTCAGGCGCTTGGCATCGTCGTACTCGTACGAGGTGTACACCCCATCCGGATCGGTGATCTTCTTCACCAGCCCGGTTGACCAGTACTCGTACGAGGTGATTCGGTCGTCTGCAGCCGTCGCACCCCTGACCGTCACCGTCGCCACCCAGCCGCGCGGGTAGTACAGCGTTTCGGTGACCGCGCCATTGGCGTCCTTGACCGCCAGCGGACGGCCCGTCGCATCGTAGGCCAGGACTTCGGTGGTGCGGCCCAAGGCGTCAGTGACCTTCCACAGATCGCCGGGGCGATAGCCGCAGCCGGACGGCGTGCCGCCGCAGGCCGCACCCACGCTGCCGTAATAGGCGTAGGCCGTGGTGTCCGCCACATCCGTGCGCGGACCATCCACCGACTTCAACAGGCCGACGCGCGGGCAGATGCCGCCGTCCACATCGGCCTGTTCGCAGTAGGCGCGCGTGGTGGTGCGCGTCGCCAGCGTCGAGGGATCGACGGAAGTTATGGTCAGCAGTTGTCCGGTGGCGTTGTAGTCCAAGTTGGTTCGCGACACGACCTGGCCGGCGGCGTTCAGGGTGCGCTGCTGCGTCGGGACGTTGAGCGTCGCGTGCCAGACCGTTTCCCGTGTCTGCTTGTCAGGCGTGCCGAACGCCGAGATCGCCGACGTCAGCTTGCCGCTGGTGTATGTATAGCGATCCTGAGACCCGTTGACGTTGGTGCGTGTGAGGGGCCGGCCAAAACTATCGAAGGTAGCCTGTCGCGTCCCGTTCGGCGCCACGATCGAGAGTGGACTGCGGTTCCGGTCCGCAGTGTAGGTATAGGTGCGCGTCGCACCGGCACTCGACTGCACCTCCGCCTGGTTCGCTGAGGTGTAACGCATTCGGGTGGTATTGACGGCCTGCCCGGCAGCATCGAACTGGGTGCTCAGCACCACGCGCCCATGCACGTCATAACCGAAACTCGAATGGCGTTTGCCGTCTTCGTACGTGATGCCGGTAAGCAAGCCAGGATCGCCATTGGTGGCAAGACCGGCCTCCCCATAGTGGTACTGCTTCACGCCCCCGTGGCCATCGGATACCGACACCAGGTTGCCGTTCGCATCGTAACCGTACACCTGCGACGTCCCGTCCGGCAGCAGCACACTGGTCAGGGTTCCGAAGTAGTCATGCGTGAACTGAAGGGCGCGGCCCCGGCTGTCGACGACCTTCGCCAGAAGATTCTTGCTGTTGTATTCCAGCGTTACGTCCCGCTCGGGCGCGCTGGGGTTGCGGATGCTGATCAGGCCGAGCGTCGAAGAGAACGTACTGACATCCCCATTGGGCTCGGTGATCTGCCAGTTGCCGTCCGCCGCCTGGATCATGGAGGCGTCGCCGAGGCCCGAGATGACGAAGCGCCCGCTGCCCACGGACTGGTACTTCATCCTCTTTCCGCCAACGATGAGTTGGCTCGAGTTGGTTCCTGGAGGGCTGAATACCGGCCCATAGGTATGGGACCAACCGCGCCCCAGACTGAATCCGCCCGAGTGCTCCTCGCGCAGCGAGTTGTAGTGGCGCGCATAAGGACGACCGGCGAAGGTGAAATCGGCTTCGACGCTCGATTTGTTGGTCGTGGAGGGCTCGCACGACTGGTTATCCGCTGGACACTGCCCCGCATTCTGTTGGGGTGCCTTGATCATGATCGAGTAGGCTTCCGGCCCCCTGCACAGGAATGGCGAGAAATCCGCCAGATCGCCTTTTACCGGCACCAGCCCTGTGGGACAGAGATATCGCTGTCGACGGTAAAGTGGAACCTCGACCGTACCTATGAACGTGTGATTGTCATAGTACGTGTCATAGAGAATCTTCCGATCCCTCGATTTGGTCTGATCATTGAGAACGCCCGTGTACGCGGTGGTGGTCCCGTCAGTCCGATTGAGCGGAACATAGGCTCCCTGTACACGAGGATTCAAGTTGTAGCACCTGTTCCAGCCACAAGCATGTACAACGCCAGGATTGATCTTCTGAGCAATGTAGCCGGCAATGAGCTCTGCTTCATCGCCGCACCCGGCGAACTCGTTCGCTGAGCCAGGACAGTAGGGTGGTGCATCGATGTCGTACAGGAACATGTAGTACGGCGCGTAGTACGACTCCGGAGGTTGGTCCTTTACGACGTAATAGGAACGAATCTGCCCGTTCGACAGCTTCTGCAGACGGCTGTTGTAGAGAAACTGGCCGACGTCAGGCACCGCAGCACGCAGCGCAGATTCCGCTTCCCCCAGCGAAGTGAAGCAGCCTCCCGTACTGGGGCAATAGGTCGCGCCTGGGGTGAATCCCCCAGTTGGATCATCGATCGTGACGGCTTGTGCACGAACTTCTCCCAACACACCCAGCATCACGATGACCGCGACGCGAAAGATCCCTCTCAACATCTAATCCCCCAGTCTCAGCTACCCTGCAAACGCGAAGGGTTCCCTCGCGTCAACTGACTGGAGAAGCTACACCTTAGGAGTGTGATCTGGAACAGACGGGGACGGTAAATGCGTTTATGGCCTTGCTCCCCCCGGCTTCGACACTACCGTGGTTCGAGACAGAGGCATGGCTGCCGCCTCGACCAGGAATACGGCAGCCGCACGGGCGTTACAGCCACGCCGAGTGAGTCGGTCGAGGTTGACCGGCTCAAGGCCGCCCCCGGTCGAATCCCGCGTTTTCGTTCAGGTATTGGAGCCTAAGAGCCGGCCTTAATTGCTCGAGACTTCCCAGAGATTTATTGACCTCACGACCCTAGCTCATCGCAGTAACTGAAAGGGGCAGCCATGGATGTAGAACGGCGTACCGAGCTATACAAGGAGCAATACTTCTTCGAACTAGAGAGACGCGAAAAGATCCTCTCTCGACTGCCCCTACCGTTGGCTGGCATCATTGCCGTTGGGGGCCTTCTCGCCTTCATGCTCAACGATTCGGTCCCGATTTCCTCCAGTTGGCGAACCGTCTTCTGGGTGCTCTTCTGCATGTCTGCAACGTCGCTCCTCGTCTCGACGATTCTCGTCCAGAGCGTGGCTTGGTCGTTCCGAAAGACTTGCTATGTCGCTGAGCCGGAAGTCATGGAAGACTATCTCGTCAAACTTAACGCGACATACCCAAACAATACTCCTGCAGATCAGCAATTAATCAGTACCGCCTTCAACGACTACGTCCTGGGCACCTTCTCTAGGGCGGCAAGCTACAACAGTCGCCAGAACGACCCGCTTTCCCGGCGCCAGTTCTACGCTGGCATCGCCCTGATGCTGGGAGTATTCTCGGGCCTGTTCGCTACGGTGCCCTTTTACGT
>Ga0247823_10003879_pt1 | contig 12049 bp, 11 predicted proteins | sample 13C_PalmiticAcid_2_FD_192426 | JGI IMG/M metagenome (GOLD analysis project Ga0247823, IMG submission 192426) | Soil microbial communities from agricultural site in Penn Yan, New York, United States - 13C_PalmiticAcid_Day30 | ecosystem: Environmental > Terrestrial > Soil > Agricultural land...
GGTCAGCGTTCAGATCGGCGCCATCCCGCTGACCCTGGGCGCCGGCGGCGGGGCGCTGCTGTCGGGGCTGGTGTTCGGATGGATGCGCGCCAAGCGGCCGATGTTCGGGGCCATGCCGCACGCCGCAGGGCAGCTCCTGCAGGACTTCGGCCTGGCCGCATTCGTCACCGTCGTCGGTCTCAATTCCGGCAAGCAGGCGCTTGTCACCATTCAGGAAAATGGCGCGACGATCTTCCTCCTGGGGCTGGTGGTGACCCTGCTTCCGCTGATCCTGGCGCTGCTCTTCGGGCGCTATGTGCTGCGTTACGATAACGCCGCGATCCTGGCGGGGGCGCTGGCTGGATCGCGCAGCGCCAATCCAGCTTTCGGCGAGGTCCTGAGCAAGGCCGAAAGTTCGGTCCCCACCGTCCCCTTCGCCATCACCTACGCCCTGGCCAACGTGCTGCTGACCCTGCTCGGTCCGCTCGTCGTCGGCCTTGTCTAGCTCCTGCCTGGAGAAGCCCCATGGATCCGAAGATCGAAGAACTGTCGAACCTGAGTCCGTTCGAACTGAAGGACGCGCTCATCGAGTTGGCGTCCGGTGTCGAGAACCGGCTGATGCTGAACGCGGGGCGGGGCAATCCCAATTTCCTGGCCACCGTCCCGCGGCACGCCTTCCTGCAGCTCAGCCATTTCGCCCTGCGCGAGGCCGAGCGCTCATTCGCCTTCATGCCGGAGGGGGTGGGCGGCTTTCCACGCCGACACGGGATCGAGGACAGGTTCGAGATCTTTGTCCGCGAGAACTCGCACCACAAGGGCGTGAAATTCCTGGCGGGCGCGGTGTCGTTCGTCCGCGATCAGCTCGGCCTGGACGGCGGAGCGTTCCTCTACGAGATGTGCGAGGCGGCGCTGGGCTGCAACTATCCGGTTCCGGACCGGATGCTGAAGCTGACCGAGATCGTCGTCGGGGCGTACCTGCGCCAGGAGATGATCGGCAAGCACCCCTTCGTCGGTGAGTTCGACATCTTTGCGACCGAGGGCGGCACGGCCGCCATGACCTATATCTTCAACACCTTGCGCGAGAACCACCTGCTGGCGCCGGGCGACGCCATCGCCATCGGCATGCCGATCTTCACGCCGTACATCGAGATCCCCGAGCTCAACGACTACCGGCTCAAGGAGATCAACATCGAGGCTGATCCGGCGCTCGGCTGGCAATACCCCGACGCAGAGATCGACAAGCTCAAGGACCCGGCCGTGAAGGCGTTCTTCCTGGTCAATCCGAGCAATCCGCCCTCGGCCCGCATCAACCTGAAGACCCTCCAGCGCATAGCCGGGATCGTGAAGGAGCGTCCGGATCTGATCATCCTGACGGACGACGTCTACGGCACCTTCGCGGACGACTTCGTCTCGCTGTTCGCCATCGCGCCCCAGAATACGATCCTGGTCTATTCGTTCTCCAAGTTCTTCGGCGCCACCGGCTGGCGGCTGGGCGCCATCGCGACGCATCGCGACAACGTACTCGACCGCCTGATCGGTCAGCGGACCGAGCAAGAGCTAAAGGGGCTCGACGAGCGCTACAGTTCAATCACCACCACGCCGCGGGATCTGAAGTTCATCGACCGGCTGGTCGCCGACAGCCGGACCGTGGCGCTGAACCACACGGCCGGCCTGTCGACTCCGCAGCAGGCCCAGATGGCGCTGTTCTCGCTCTTCTGCCTGATGGACACCCAAGGGGCCTACAAGGCCGCGATGAAGCGGATGATCCGCGCCCGGGAAGCGGCGCTCTACCGGGAGCTGGGGGTCGCGCCGGAGCACAATCCCGACGACGTCGGCTACTACACCTTGCTCGACCTCGAGTATCTGGGCGCCAAGGCGTTTGGGAAGGACTTCATCGACTGGCTGATGAAGACCGTGAAGCCGACAGTGCTGCTGTTCGAGCTGGCCAGGGAATCAGGCGTGGTCCTGTTGCCCGGCGGCGGCTTTGGAACCCAGTCGCCGGCCGGGCGGGTCTCGCTCGCCAATCTCAACGAGGCGGACTACGTCAAGATCGGCCGCGCAGCGCGCAAGCTGATCGAAGGCTATTACGAGCGTTTCAAGTCGACGAAATAGCCGCCGCCTTCAGTCGCCGACGGCCAAGCGTCAGGGTCGCCGCGCCCGAGGCGAACAGGGCCGCGGCGCCGATCAGCCACGGGCAGTGGGGCTGGCCGGCCGCGCCGCAGATCACGCCGAGGTTGGTGACCTCGCGCGCCGCCAGCCAGGCGAGCTCGCCGCAAAGGGCCGATCCGATGAGCATGGCCGCGCCCGCGGCGGTGATCAGGTCCGACTTCAGCTGGGTCATGGCGTCCTCATTGTGTGCCTTCAGGCCCATAGCTCGGGCCGCCGTTGGGGCGCCTTGACCGAAATCAATGCCGCCCGGCGTGGCGCCCTTCATGTCCCACGTGTTGTCACCGTGACTCGCTTGGGGGACCATGACTACCTTGCCGGCTCAAGAGAGTAGGGCGCCGCGCGATGCGGTCCTCCTCTTCATCACACTAGGCGTCTGCGCGTTCGGCGCGCTGATCGCCACCGCCCTGACCGCTGACCCGCTCTTCCGGCTCCAGGGCTGGATATTCCTTGGCGCGTTCGTGGCCGCCCTGTCGGTCATGACCGTCGGGATCACTTCCGGCCGCTTCGGCTCGCCGCCAGACCGCTACGCCGACGGCGTGGTCAGGGCAGGGGTGATCGCCACCATGTTCTGGGCCATCGTCGGGATGTCGGCCGGCGTGTTCATCGCCGCCCAGCTCTCCTGGCCGAACCTGCTCTACTTCGCCGATCACGGCTGGCTGAACTTCGGCCGCCTGCGACCGCTGCACACCTCAGGCGTGATCTTCGCCTTCGGGGGCAACGCCCTGATCGCCACCTCTTTCTATGTGGTGCAGCGGACGTGTCGCGCCCGCCTGGCCGGCGGCGTCTGGCCATGGTTCGTCTTCTGGGGCTACCAGCTGTTCATCGTACTGGCCGCGGTCGGCTACATGGCCGGCATCACCCAGTCGAAGGAATACGCCGAGCCGGAATGGCTGGTGGACCTGTGGCTGACCATCGTCTGGGTCGCCTACCTGCTGGTCTTCCTGGGCACGATCTGGAAGCGCAAAGAGCCGCACATCTACGTGGCCAACTGGTTCTACCTGGCCTTCATCGTCACGATCGCGCTGCTGCACATCGTCAACAACCTGGCCGTTCCGGTCAGCGGACTGAACAGCCGCAGCTACTCGCTGTTCGGCGGCGTCCAGGACGCCCTGCTGCAATGGTGGTACGGCCACAACGCCGTGGGCTTCTTCCTGACCGCCGGCTTCCTGGCGATGATGTACTACTTCGTGCCCAAGCGCGCGGAGCGGCCGGTCTATTCGTACCGCCTGTCCATCGTCCACTTCTGGTCGCTGATCTTCATCTACATCTGGGCCGGTCCGCACCACCTGCACTACACCGCGCTGCCGCAGTGGGCGCAGACCCTGGGCATGACCTTCTCCATCATGCTGTGGATGCCGTCCTGGGGCGGGATGATCAACGGCCTGATGACCCTCTCTGGGGCGTGGGACAAGCTGCGCACCGACCCGGTGATCCGCATGATGGCCGTCTCCATCGCCTTCTACGGCATGGCGACCTTCGAAGGCCCGCTGATGTCGATCCGCGAGGTCAACGCGCTCAGCCACTACACCGACTGGACCATCGGTCACGTGCACTCCGGCGCGCTGGGCTGGGTCGGCTTCATCTCCTTCGGCGCGGTCTACTGCCTGGTGCCGTGGCTTTGGAAGAAGGAGCGGCTCTACTCGCTGCGTCTGGCCGAATGGCACTTCTGGATCGCGACCCTCGGGATCCTGCTCTACATCTGCGCGATGTGGGTTTCCGGGATCATGGAAGGCCTCATGTGGCGCGAGTACACGCCGCAGGGCTTCCTCGCGAACTCCTTCGTCGAGACCGTCGCCGCCAAACACATTGAGAACGTCATCCGCACCCTGGGCGGAGCCATGTTCCTCGCTGGCGCGGTGATCATGTCCTACAACCTGTGGCGTACGATCCGCATGCCGAGCCTGGCGCCCAGCGCCCAGAGCCTCAGCGGTCCCGCCCCCGCGCTCGTCGCGGCGCAGTAAGGCGAGACGTCCAACATGTGGAAGCATCACACAAAGCTTGAGCGGAACTCGCTGCCGCTGGTCATCGCGATCCTGATCGTGGTGTCGATCGGCGGCATCGTGGAAATCGCGCCGCTGTTCTGGCTGGAGAGCACCGTCGAGGAGGTGGAGGGCGTGCGTCCCTACACCCCGCTCGAGCTGGTCGGCCGGGACATCTACATCCGCGAGGGCTGCTACACCTGCCATTCGCAGATGGTCCGCCCGCTGCGCGACGAGGTCGAGCGCTACGGCCACTACAGCCTGGCGGCCGAGAGCATGTACGACCACCCGTTCCAATGGGGGTCGAAGCGAACCGGGCCCGACCTGGCGCGCGTCGGGGGCAAGTACTCCGACGGATGGCACAAGGATCACCTGGTCGACCCGCGCTCGGTCGTCCCGGAGTCGGTCATGCCGCCCTACGCCTTCCTGGCGGAGAAGGCGCTCGATTACCGCGACATCCAGGACAAGATCCGGGCGATGACCAAGGTCGGCGTGCCCTACACTCAGGACATGATCGACAATGCCAAGGACGACCTGGAAACCCAGGCCGACCCCTTCGCGGCGGCGAGCAAGTTCCAGGCCCGCTACGGCGGCAAGGTCCTGCAGCGCGACTTCGACGGCGAGCCCGACCGGCTCACCGAGATGGACGCACTGATCGCCTACCTGCAGATGCTCGGCACCCTGGTCGACTTCAGCACCTACGAGGCGCAGGCGCCGGAGAACCGGCGATGAGCGACCTGACTTACGAGACCGTGGCGCGGTTCGCCCAGCAGGGCGGCCTGATCTACTTCGCCCTGATCTTCGCCGGGGGCGTCCTCTACGCCCTTTGGCCCAAAAACCGCGAGGCGTTCCAACGCCTCGCCAGCCTTCCCCTGCAAGACGATGAGGACCCCGATGTCCAAGCGTGAGCCCGACGAGGTTACGGGCGTCGAGACCACGGGACACGAGTGGGACGGCATCCGTGAACTGGACAATCCGCTGCCGCGCTGGTGGCTGTACATGTTCTGGGCGGGCGTCGTCGTCGCGGCCGTCTATTGGATCCTGATGCCGGCCTGGCCTGGGGTGAGCAGCTATACCCAGGGCGTGCTCGGCCAGTCCGACCGCGCCGACGTGGTCAAGGCGCTGGACGACCTGAAGACCGTCCGCGGGGCTCAGGCCGCGCGGCTCAAGACGGCCAGCCTCGATCAGATCGAGCAGGATCCCGAGCTCCAGGCCTACGCCCAGGCGGTCGGCCAGTCGGTGTTCGGCGACAACTGCGCGACCTGCCATGGCACGGGCGGGGTCGGCGCCAAGGGCTACGCCAACCTGCGCGACGACGTCTGGCTGTGGGGCGGGACGCTGGAGGACATCCACCACACCATCGAGGTGGGCATCCGTTCGGACCACAAGGACACCCGGTTCTCGCAGATGCCGGCCTTCGGCCGCGACCAGATGCTGAGCGCGCCGGAGATCTCCGACCTGACCGAGTACGTCGTGGCCCTGTCAGGCCGTCAGGCCAACGCCGCCGCGGTGCGCCGCGCCGAGCCGATCTATCAGGCCCAGTGCTCGGCCTGTCATGGACCGACCGGAGCGGGCGACCAGAAGCAGGGCGCGCCGAACCTGATCGACCAGGAGTGGCTGTACGGCTCCACCCGCGCCGACATCCACGCCCAGATCTGGAACGGCCGGGGCGGCGTCATGCCCGCCTGGAAGAACCGCTTCGACCCTGAAACCCTGAAGGCGCTGGCCGTCTATATCCACGCCAACGCTGGAGGCCAGTAGGCCATGACCGTTGTCATAGACAGGACCCGTGCTTCAGCCCCCAAGCACGACGCGGGTCCGGTCTCGGCCGCCGCCCGGGCCCGCAAAAGCGGTGATCCGGGCGGCGGTCTCTACAAGCCGCGCGCGCCGATCTATCCCAAGCTGGTCCACGGCCGCTGGCGCGCCATCAAGTGGGCGGTGATGATCGTCACCCTGGCGATCTACTACATCACTCCTTGGATCCGCTGGGACCGCCCGGGCGTGTTGCCCGACCAAGCCGTGCTGGTCGATTTCGCCGGCCGCCGCTTTTACTTCTTCGATATCCAGCTGTGGCCGCAGGAGGTGCACTTCATCACCGGCCTGCTGGTGCTGTCGGCGCTGGCCCTGTTCCTGGTCACCGCGTTGTTCGGGCGCCTGTGGTGCGGCTACACCTGTCCGCAGACGGTCTGGACCGACCTCTTCATCTATGTGGAGCGGCTGTTCGAGGGCGACCGCAATGCACGCATGCGCCTGGACGCCGCGCCGTGGTCCTTCGACAAGCTCTGGCGCAAGGTCGGCAAGCACGCCGTCTGGCTGGGGATCGCCTTCGCCACGGGCGGGGCCTGGATCTTCTATTTCCACGACGCGCCGAGCCTGCTGCACGACTTCTGGATCGGGCAGGGACCGGTCACCGGCTACGTGTTCTGCCTGCTGCTGACGTTCACGACCTATGTGTTCGCGGGCATGATGCGCGAGCAGGTCTGCATCTACATGTGCCCCTGGCCGCGGATCCAGGGCGCGATGCTCGACACCAACTCCCTGCAGGTCACCTATCGCCATGACCGCGGGGAGCCGCGCGGCGCGCACAAGAAGAACGCCGACTGGAAGGGCCGGGGCGACTGCGTCGACTGCAACCAGTGCGTGACGGCGTGCCCGATGGGCATCGATATCCGCGACGGCTCGCAGCTCGAATGCATCAACTGCGGACTCTGCATCGACGCCTGTGACGAGATCATGCTGAAGGTCGACCGGCCGATCGGCCTGATCGCCTATGACACCGACTCCGCGGTCGAGGCCCGCTCCAAGGGCAAGGCGGCCGTCTACCGGCTGATCCGCCCGCGCACAGTGTTCTACGGGGTCGCGTTCGCCGTGGTGTCGGCACTGATGGTCTGGGGCCTCAGCGTGCGGCCGACGATGGACCTGCACGTGTTGCACGACCGCAATCCGGTCTTCGTGCGCCTGCACGACGGGGCGGTGCGCAACGGCTACACGATCAAGATCTCGAACCGCACCTTCCAGGCCCAGACCTACGTCATCGCCTTCGACGGACCGGCTGGGGCCATCCTCAAGACCCCGGGCGAACGCGACAGCCGCGACGTGCTGAAGGTCCGAGTACCGGCCAACGAGGTTCGCGCGGTTCGGATCTTCGTGACCCTGCCCCCTGAGGCGATCACCTCCGCGAACCTCGCCGCCACCTTCACGGTCTCCAGCCCGGCCGGCGAGGCAAGCGCCAAGACCACCTTCCTGTCGGGAGCTGCGAACGCGCCATGACCGCTCGAGCCACCAAGCCGTTCCGGATCACCGGCTGGCATGTCCTGTTCTCGGTCGTCGGCTTCTTTGGAGTCGTCATCGCCGTGGACGCGCTGTTCCTGGTGCTGGCCTACCGCTCACATCCGGGCCAGGTGTCGGTGACCCCCTACGAGGACGGCCTGGCCTACAACCGGGCGGTCGCCCAGCGTCGCGCCCAGGCTCAACTCGGCTGGAGCGCCACCGCCGCGCAGGGTGCGGGGGGCGTGGTCATCGAGGTCGCGGACGCCAAGGGCAGCCCCGTGCCTGGGTTGAAGCTGACCGGCCAACTGCGCCGTCCGGCGACCGAGGCAGGGGAGATCGTCCTGACTTTCGCCGAGGCGGCGCCTGGCCGCTACATCGCCCCGGCCAAGCCCGATAGCGGCGCCTGGGACGTCCACGTCCAGTCGCAAGGGCAGGCCTTCCAAGCAGAGCGCCGACTGACATGGCCATGACCTCGCAAGCCTCCGAGCGACCCGACTTCTCGGCCTTCCTGAGGCCCGCCGAGGGCGGCGGTCGCTCCATCGAACTGCTCGTGAAGGGTGCGCGGTGCGCCGCCTGCCTCTCCAAGATCGAGCGCGAGGTCCGTGCCCTGCCGGCGGTCGACTCCGCGCGGCTGAACCTGACGACCGGCAAACTGTCGGTGGGGTTCGAACCCGGTGCGGGCGATCCGGCGCTGGTGCTGGAGCGCCTCGACAGCCTCGGCTATCCGGCCACGCTCTATGACCCCGGCAAGGCCTCCGCGGCCCGCGATGCCGAAGGTCGCCGTCTGACCCTGGCGCTGGGCGTGGCCGCCTTCGGGGCCGGCAACGCCATGATGTTCTCGGTGCCGATCTGGGCCGGGCTGTTCGGGCAGGAACTAGGCCCGGCCACGCGGACCATGATGATGTGGCTGAGCGCCGTGATCGGCGCGCCGTGCGCCGTCTATGCCGGGATGCCGTTCTTCGAATCCGCCTGGCGCTCGCTGCGCTCGGGCCGAGCCAACATGGACGTGCCGATTTCGATCGGCGTGATCCTGACCCTGGTGATCTCCTTCGTCGAGACCGTGCTGCGCGGGCGGGACGCCTATTTCGACGCCGCGGTTTCGCTGCTCTTCCTCCTGCTCATCGGACGCTGGCTGGACCATCGTCTGCGCGCCAACGCCCGCAGCGCCGCGGCCGACCTCCTGGCGATGCAGGCTCCCGCCGCGACCGTCATCGGCGAGGATTCGGCCGAGCGCCGCACGCCGTTGGCCGACGTGGCCCCAGGCGACCTGCTGATCGTTCGCCCAGGCGAGCGCATTCCGGTCGACGGGGTCATCGAGGCGGGTGTCTCGGAACTCGACAAGTCGCTGCTGACCGGCGAGACCGCGCCGGTGCGGATCACGCCAGGACAGGCCTGCCAGGCCGGCGCGATGAACCTCGGCGGCGTCCTGCACCTGCGGGCCACCGCGCGGTCGGAGGACTCCGCCGTCGCCGCCATCGCCCGGCTCGTTGAGGCCGGGACCCAATCGCGGTCGAAATACGTGCGGCTGGCCGACAAGGCCGCCTCGCTCTACGTGCCGATCGTCCACACGGCCGCGGCGTTGACTTTCGCCGGCGGCTGGGCGCTGGGACTGGGCCCGCGCGAGGCGCTGCTGCGGGCGGTCGCGGTGCTGATCATCACCTGTCCGTGCGCGCTCGGCCTTGCCGTCCCTGCGGTGCAGGTGACGGCCTCGGCGCGACTGTTCCGGCGTGGTGTGCTCGTGAAGTCCGGCGCAGCGCTGGAGCGCCTGGCCGAGGTCGATCACGTCGTGTTCGACAAGACCGGCGTCCTGACCGAGGGCCGACCCCAGCTGATCGACCCGGTCCCGGCCGCGATCGCCATGGCCGCGCCCCTGGCCAAAGCCTCCGCGCACCCGCTTTCCAAGGCCCTGGCCGCGCATGCCGGGCCGACCCTGCTGGCCGACAACGTGGTCGAGACGGCCGGGCAGGGGATCGAGGGCTTCATCGGCGGGCGCCGCGCGCGTCTTGGCCGGGCCGCCTTCGTCGGAGTCCAGGGCGCCCCGTCCAGCGAGACGGAACTCTGGTTCGGCATCGAGGGCGACACCAAGATCCGCTTCGCCTTCGCAGATCAGCTGCGTTCGGATGCGACGGCGGCGGTCGCGGCGCTGAAGGCGCGGGGCCTGACCGTCGAGATTCTCTCTGGCGACCTTCCGGCCGCGGTCGGCCGAGCCGCCGACGCTGCGGGCGTCGCCGAATGGCGCGGGGCGCTGACTCCAGCCGACAAGGCCCGGATCGTGGCCGAGCGGACGGCCGAGGGCCACAAGGTGCTGATGGTCGGCGACGGCCTCAACGACGCCGCAGCCCTGGCGGGCGCGCACGCGGCCATGGCCCCCGGCACGGCCCTCGACGCCAGCCAGAACGCCGCCGACCTGGTGTTCTCGGGCGATCAGCTGGGCGCCGTGGTCGAGGCCCTGGACGTCGCTAGGTCCGCACGCGGCCGGGCGTTGGAGAACTTCTCGTTCGCCGCGCTCTACAACATGGTCGCCGCGCCGGCGGCCATGATCGGCCTGGTCAATCCGTTCGTCGCCGCCCTGGCCATGTCCGGCTCGTCGCTGGTGGTGACGCTAAACGCCCTGAGGACCGGGGCGAGGAGGCGATAGATGGCCATTCTGATGTTCCTGGCCCCGGCTTCGGTGGCCTTGGCCCTGGTTGGCCTGGGCGCGTTCTGGTGGACGCTGCGCAGCGGCCAGTACGACGACCCGCTGGGCGACGCCTCGCGCATCCTGGTGGACGACGAGCGCCCCTAGTTGATGGATGTCACGGCGCCGTGAGCCCCGGCGGGGCACAAGGCTGCAAGTCCACAGGAGCGGCCCGTGACCGTCACCGCGCAGCAAGATTCCCAGGCCCTGGCCGACCTCGTCGCCAAGTACGACGGCCGCGCGCCGCGCTACACCAGCTATCCCACCGCCGTGCAGTTCGCGCCGGATGTCGGCGAGGCGACTTATCGCCAATGGTTGTCGGAGCTTTCGGGCGCCGATCCGGTGTCGCTCTATATGCACGTGCCGTTCTGCACGCGCCTGTGCTGGTACTGCGGCTGCAACACCCGGGCGGTGAACCGTCACGAGCCGGTGGCGGCCTATGTCGGCAAGCTGCTCGACGAGATCCGCATGCTCGGCCAGGCGCTGCCTATGCGGCTTCCGGCCAACGCCCTCCACTTTGGCGGCGGCACCCCGAACATGTTGAGCGTGGATGAACTCGACGTCCTGTTCGGCGCGCTCGGCCAGGTGTTCGAACTGTCGCCCGATATCGAGGTGGCCACTGAGATCGATCCGCCTGCTCTGACCCGCGAGTGGGTGATGGCCGGCGCCCGACACGGGCTGCGGCGCGCCAGCCTTGGCGTGCAGAATCTGTCGCCCGAGGTGCAGGCCGCCGTTGACCGGAAGGGCTCGTTCGAAGAGGTCGCGCGCTGCGTCGGCTGGCTGCGCGAGGCCGGGGTCGCCTCGATCAATCTCGATCTCATGTACGGCCTTCCGTACCAGACGACCACCAATACCCTGGCCACCATCGATGCGATCCTGGGGCTTCGGCCCGAACGGCTGGCCCTGTTCGGCTACGCCCACGTCCCGTGGATGAAGTCGCACCAGCAGCTGATCGCCGAGGAAGCCCTGCCGGGCCCCGCGGCGCGTCTAGATCAGAGCGAGGCCGCCGCCGAGCGACTGGTCGCCGAAGGCTATGTCCGCATCGGCCTGGACCATTTCGCCCTGCCGACCGATGAGCTGGCCGTAGCGTTGGCCGAGGGGCGCCTGCGCCGGAACTTCCAGGGCTACACGACCGACGCCGCCCGTACGCTGATCGGCATGGGCGCCTCGGCCATCGGGGCGTTTCCGCAAGGCTACGTCCAGAACGTGACGAGAGAACTCGACTGGCGCGCCGCCCTAGATCGTGGAGAGCTGCCCATCGCGCGCGGCGTCGCCCTGACCGACGAGGACCGGTTCCGGGGCGAGATCATCGAGCGTCTGATGTGCGACTTCGCGGTCGACCTGCAGGCCGTGTGCGTCCGTCACGGACGCTCACTGGCAGACCTGGCCCTGATCCTGGCGCGACTGGAACCGTTCCGCCGCGACGGGCTGATCGAGAGCGACGGCTCGGCGGTGCGCGTGGTGGGAGCAGGGCGCCTGGTGGTCCGCTCGATCTGCGCGGCGGCCGACGCCTATTTCGACGCCCAGCAGGGACGACACGCCAAGTCGCTGTAGGGGACGTGCTCAAACCACTCATCCCGGCGGAGGCCGGGACCCAGGTTCAGCCGCCGCAGATGGCGTTTCGCGCCAAAGCACAGCCTTACGATCTGGGTCCCGGCCTCCGCCGGGATGAGCGGATTAGGGGGAGGTTCAGGCGGCGGCCAGGTCTTCCAGCGCCTCGTGGTCGCGGACGCGGAAGCGGCGGCAGCTCTCGAATTCGACCACGCCGGCCGATTGCAGCTGGGTGATCATGCGCGAAACTGTTTCGATGGTTAGGCCCAGATAGTCGGCCATGTCCTGGCGGCCCATGGCCAGTTCGACGGCCGATTCGCCACGACGTTGGGCCAGGCCCAGCAGAAAGCTCGCCACCCGCTCGCTGGCGCTCTTGCGGACCAGCAGGGTCAGGTGCTCGCGGGCGCTCTCGAGATCGCGGTGC
>Ga0247823_10003881_pt1 | contig 12048 bp, 14 predicted proteins | sample 13C_PalmiticAcid_2_FD_192426 | JGI IMG/M metagenome (GOLD analysis project Ga0247823, IMG submission 192426) | Soil microbial communities from agricultural site in Penn Yan, New York, United States - 13C_PalmiticAcid_Day30 | ecosystem: Environmental > Terrestrial > Soil > Agricultural land...
AACTGGTCGCGGCGCTCGACGCCGCCGACTTCGACTCGCGGGATGAAGACAGTTTCGCCGCGCTAGGGCCGCTGCTCGCGCGGCTGGGGCGCAATCCCGATTTTCTCGCCGAGCTCGCGATCGACGAGCTCAAGGGCCGCTGCGAAGGCCAGCATCGCGGCAACGGCTATGGCGCGCAGGTCTTTCTGCTGCGGCCGCCCGATGGCCGCACGGTGCTGCGCGCCAATTTCTGGCCGGCACAAGGCGATCCGCTGCTTCGCGCCAGCGGGCCGGCGGCATTCTATTACGATCTGCCGCACGACCATAATTTCCCGTTCCTGACCTATGGCTATCTGGGACCGGGCTATTGGAGCGACTATTTCGAATATGATGCGGATGCACTTGCCGGGGTTCCGGGCGAGGACGCCCGATTGCGGTTCGTCGAACGCTCGCGGCTCGAGCCGGGCAAGCTCATGCTCTATCGGATGCGCCGCGATATTCACGTCCAGCTGCCCCCGGACAGTTTTTCGGTCTCGCTCAACATCCTCGGCGCCGATCCGGCCCAGCCGTGGCTCGATCAATATCGCTTCGACATCGGCCGCGGCGTGATCGCCGAGGGGCTGACCTGCACCGGCGCCGAGGCCTTGCTCGCAGTTGCGGTGCACATCGCCAATGGTGCGGATCTCGCCGCGGCCTTCGCCCAGACCCACCCTTGCGACCGGATGCGCGTGACCGCGATCGATGCGCTCGCCTCGGCGCTTCCCGACGAGGCGGAAGCGATCTTCGAAAGCGCTGCCGACGCGTCGAGCCGCTACGTCGCCGGACATGCGCGGGCACGGCTGGCGATGCGAGCTGCTCCGTAATGGAGATGTTTCGATCCGGTCCGGAGCAAATGCGCGTTAGGCTGATCCGGTGGCCGGAATCGTTGCATGCGCGCTCCACATACCGAGGCTGCGGGAAGCCGCCGGCGCGCGCGGGCTGGCAATCGTCCCGGTGGCCTCGGCGGCGCTTGCGGCGAGCGGCGCGCACGCGGCGATCATCGGACTCGAGGGGCGTGATCCCGCGCGATGCATAGCGTGGGTACGCGCACAGGGCTGGCGGGGTACGCTGATGCTCGCACTGACCGGCGATTGCGACGCGAGTATCGCGGGGGCGCTGGACGCGGGCGCCGACGACGCCGTCGCGCTGCCGGTATGCGCCGGGGAGATCGCCGCGCGGCTGGCGGCGCGGCTGCGCTGCCATGCGCCGGCGGTCAGCGTCGGGGGATTGCGCATCGACACGATCGAACGACGGGTGGAACGCGATGGCCGCGCGGTGCCGTTGCTCCCGCGCGAATATGCGTTGCTGCTCCATCTCGCGCGCTCCGCGGGGCGCTCGGTCGGGCGCGCGGAATTGCTGGCGTCGATCTGGGGAATGGGCTTCGATCCCGGGACCAATGTCGTCGAGGTCCATGTCTCACGCCTGCGCGCCAAACTCGACCGCGGCTTCTCGGTCCCTATGCTGGTGACCGATAAAGGGCGTGGATACCGGCTCACCGAACGGGCTGACCCGTGACATGGATTGGCGTAGCGTGGCCCGGGAAGAGGAGCCGAAATGACCGAGCGCGTCACCATCACCTTCGAGGATCATGTCGCCCAGGTCCGGCTCGCGCGGCCGGACAAGCTCAATGCGCTCGATCCGGCGATGTTCGCCGGGCTGATCGATGCGATCGCGCAATTGGCGGATATGCCGGGCCTGCGCGCAGTGGTGCTGTCCGGCGAAGGGCGCGGCTTTTGCGCGGGGCTCGACATGGCGAGCATGGCGGCCGGCGGATCGGGAATGGACCTGGCGGCACGCACCCATGGCCTCGCCAATGATTTCCAGCAAGTCGCATGGGGCTGGCGGACATTGCCGGTGCCGGTGATCGCGGCGGTGCACGGCGTTGCCTTTGGCGGCGGACTGCAGATCGCGAGCGGAGCCGATGTGCGGATCGCCGCACCCGATGCGCGCCTGTCGGTGATGGAGCTCAAATGGGGAATCGTTCCCGACATGGCCGGCTTCGCCTTGTGGCGCGGCAATGTGCGCGACGATGTGCTGCGCGAGCTGGTCTATACCGCACGCGAGTTCGGCGCGGAGGAGGCGCAGGCGTTCGGCTTCGTCACCCGGATCGCAGCGGATCCGCATGCCGAAGCCATGGCGCTCGCGCGGGCGATCGCCGGGCGCAATCCGGACGCGATTCGGGCGGCGCGGCGGCTCGCCAATCTCGAGGCCGGAGCCGCGGAGATCCTGCTCGCGGAAAGCAGGGAGCAAGCGCGGCTGCTGCGCGCGCCAAACCAGATCGAGGCGGTGATGGCCAACATGCAGAAACGCATCCCCGCCTTTACCGACTGACTATTGCAATCAGAGGACTTGCCGCTAGATCGGGATCCATACCCAAAACTCGAAAAAGCGAGTCCCAGCATGCGAGAGGCTGCCATCGTTTCGACCGCGCGGACCGGCGTGGGCAAGGCCGGACGCGGCTATTTCAACGACACCGAGGCGCCGGTTCTGGCCGCGCACGTGATGAATGCCGCGATCGAACGCGCCGGGATCGACCCGGCCCGAATCGACGATGTGTTCTACGGCATGGGCAATCAATGGGGTACGCAGGGCGGCAACATGGCGCGGCTCGCTTTGTTTGCGGCGGGCATTCCGCACAGCGTTCCGGCATTCAGCCTCGATCGCAAATGCGGCTCGGGGCTCACGGCGATCGCGCTCGCGGCGCGCTCGATCATGACCGACGAGATCGACATGGCGCTCGCCGGCGGCATGGAATCGATCAGCCTGACGATGAAGAACGCGCCGCGGGTGGTGAACCAGTCAGTGATCGCCAAAGTGCCCACAGCCTATATCCCGATGATCGAGACCGCCGAGATCGTCGCCGAACGCTATGGGATCAGCCGCGAAGCGCAGGACGCGTTCGCCGCGATGAGCCAGCAGCGCGCCACGGCGGGGATCGAGAGCGGCGCCTTCGCCGAAGAGATCGTGCCGATCACGGTCGATAAGGCGCTGTACGACAAACAGGGCAATCGCACCGGCAGCGAAACCGTGAGGGTGACGCAGGATGAAGGCATCCGGCCGGGCACCACCGCCGAGGCGCTCGCGGGGCTCGAGGCGGTGTGGAAGGATGGCGACTTCGTGCGGGAGGGGCGCAACGTCACCGCTGGAAATGCCAGCCAGCTTTCCGATGGCGCCGCCGCGCAGATCCTGATGGACCACAAGACGGCCGAGGCCGAGGGCAAGCAGATCCTCGGCATCTATCGCGGCTTCCAGGTGGCGGGATGCGAGCCCGACGAGATGGGAATCGGCCCGGTTTTCGCGATCCCGAAGCTGCTCGCGCGCGCAGGGCTGAAGGTCGAGGATATCGGCCTGTGGGAGATCAACGAGGCGTTCGCCAGCCAATGCCTCCATTGCCGCGACACGTTGGGAATCGACCCCGACAGGCTCAACGTCAATGGCGGCGCGATCGCGATCGGTCACCCGTTCGGGATGAGCGGATCGCGGCTCGTCGGCCATGCGCTGATCGAGGGACGCAAGCGCGGCGCGCGCCATGTCGTCGTCTCGATGTGCACCGCCGGCGGCATGGGCGCCGCCGGCCTGTTCGAGATTCCTTGAGCGACCGGTCGTTCCTCGCGAACGCGGAGACCTCGCGCAACGGGCCTTTACCGCGCGGCCTGAGTCCCCCGGCTTTCGCCGGGGTGACGGCGGTCAGGAAAGACCCAGAGCCTTCGCCGCCGCGGCTTCGGCCTGGGCATGCAGCGCCCAGAAGCTGGCGATGTGCTTGCCTTCCAGTCGCCGCTCGAGCACGGCGAGGTGCGAGCCCCAGCCGCCGCCGAAATTGCGCGCGTCGTCGGGCCCGCGCAGCCCGGCATGGGTGAGCGTCAGGCGAGTGCGATCGGCACCGATCCGCGCGAGCTCGATCGTCACTTCGCCCGCCTCGCCGCCCGACCAGGTAAAGGCGATCAGGCGAGGCGGATCGAGATGCGTGATCGTCTCGTGCCACGCCTTGCCGTCATAGGAAGCATAACGCTCGGGCATCGGATCGGCTTCGTCGGCGAGGTTGCCGTGGCGCATCGTCATGCCGATCGCCCCACCTTCGCGCAGGTCGGTCGGCCCGCCCATGAACCAGCGCGCGCGCAGCTCGGGATCGACCAGATATTGCCAGACAGTCTCGACCGGCGCGGCGAGCTCGCGTTCGAAGCGCAGTGTCTCGGCAGTGATCGTGTCGGCCATGTCAGCTCTCCAATATGCGGGCGAGGCTCTCGAGGATCATCGTCCAGCCCTTGCGGGTCTGGCCCTCATAGGCTGCCCATTGCGGGTCGATTTCGTGCGTGAGGCTGAGCGTACAGCCACCGGGCGTCTCGGCGATCCGGATCGTCACGCGCGTCCACTCGCCTTCGCCGGCGGGATCGGCGGCGAAGAGAAAGACGAGGCGATGCGGCCGGTCTATCTCGATATAGCGGCCGCGATGCTCGGCGTCGCCGGCGGGGCGTCGCTCGATAAGCGTGAAGCCGCCGCCGACGCGCGGGTCCATGTCGCAGCGGATCATCGCGCCGTCGGGCGTGGCGAACAGGAAACGCGCCGCGTCGGCGGGGTCGAGCCAGGCGTCGAACACCCGCGCCGCAGGTGCGGCGAAATCGCGCGCGATCGTGAGGACGATCGGAGCGCTCATTGCAGGTTGATCTGCCACGACACGCCGAATTTGTCGGAGATCCAGCCGAAGCGGCGGCTCCAGCCGTAATTGTCGAGCGGCATCAGCACCCCGCCGCCTTCGCCGAGCGCGGCGAACAAGCGCTCGGTCTCGGCCTCGTCGGCGCACTCGACGAAGAACGACCAGGACGGCGTGAAATCGAAGCCATGGGTGATGAAACTGTCATGCACCATCACCGGCTGGCCCGCGATCTCGACATAAGCGCGCAGCACGGTGCCTTCCGGGCCCGGGCCGTCGGGACCGAAACGCTCGATCGAAACGATTCGGCTGCCGGGGACGGTTTCGACATAGAAATCGAGCGCCGCCTGCGCCTTGGCATGCTGGAACATGAGGAAGGGGGTTGCCCTGGTCATCTGCGTTCCTCTCTCAACCGCGATGGTCGACGACCGGCACGAAGCCGCCGAAGATCATCCGCTTCGAATCCAGGATGTCCTTGTCGTCCTCGGGGACAGCCTGCATTCTAGGATCGGCGGCGATCGCCTCGTTGCCCTTGTCGCGCGCTTCCTTCGAGGGCCATTCGATCCATGCGAAGCACACGGTCTCGCCTTCCTGCAGGTTCACAGCGCGCGCGAACCAGGTCTGTTCTCCGGTCGGCACGTCGTCGCCCCAATTCTCGACCACGCGCAGCGCGCCGTGCTCGACGAACACCTCCGCCACGCGCTGCGCCATGGAGCGGAACCGCTCCCTGTTCGCAGTGGGCACGGCAAGGACGAAACCGTCGACATAGCTCATGGCTTGTTCCCCTTCTGCAAGTCCTCGGCGATCAGCGCCTCCAGCCGGTCGAGCCGCAGCGTCCAGAATTGCTCCCATTGGCGCAGCCATTTGTCGGCCTCGGCGAGCGGGCCGGCATTGAGGCGGCAGAGCTGGCTGCGGCCGACCTTGCGGCGGGCGACGAGACCGGCGCCTTCGAGCACCTTCACATGCTTGGCGGCGCCGGCGAAGCTCATCGAGAAGGGTTCGGCCAGTTCGCCGATCGACTTCTCGCCAAGGGCGAGAGTAGCGAGCATGCCGCGCCGCGTGGGATCGGCGAGCGCGTGGAAGGTCGTATCGAGACGTTGTTCAACCATATGGTTGAACATGTGCGCCGCGTTCGAATTAGTCAACCGTATGGTTGAATATTATTCGGCCGGCGCATGCGGCTTCGCCCTTGCGGCGCGAACGGCGTCGAACGCATAGAGTGCGCAGCCGGTCCAGATCAGCACGAAGGTGACGATGTGGACGGTGCCCACCGGCTCGCCGAAAATCAGCACGGCTTCGGCGAACTGGAGCGTCGGGGCGATATATTGGAGCAGCCCGAGCGTCGCGAGCGGCAGGCGGCGTGCGGCGGCGGCGAAGAGGAGCAGGGGCGCCGCGGTAACCACGCCGGCGAGCGCCAGCAGAATGTCGAGATGAGTCGATTGGCCAAAAGCGGTGGTGCCCGATTGGCCGGCATGGAGAAGAACGGCGACGCTCAGCGGGGCGAGCAGCAATGTCTCGACGGTGAGGCCGCCGAGTGCGTCGATCGCGGCGACCTTGCGGAGCAAGCCGTAGAAACCGAAGCTGAGCGCCAACAGCAGCGAGAGCCACAACGCGCCACCGCCGCTCGCGGCGAGGATGATCACGCCCGCCGCGGCGATCGCGATCGCGCCCGCCTGCAGTCGCCGCAATCGCTCGCCCAGAAAGGCGAAGCCGAGCGCGACATTGACCAGGGGATTGATGAAATAGCCAAGGCTCGCTTCGAGCACATGGCCGTTCTGGACCGCCCAGATATAGACGATCCAGTTGATCCCGATCATCAGCGCGCTGCCGACGAGGATCAGCAAGGTGCGCCCGCGTGCCGCAGCGATGATCCCGCGGGCGCGCCGTAGCACGAGGATCAGCACGACGAGCAAAGCCAGCGACCAGAGCACGCGATGCGCGAGCACCTGCAGCGCCGGGACGGCCTTGAGCAAGTGGATGTAGAGCGGCAGCACGCCCCAAAGGGTGTAGGAGCCGACGCCGAACGCGAGCCCCGCGGCGCCGGGTTGGGACGAGTTACGCATGCGTCCCCATCGCGCCTCGACCGAGGCGCGGCAAGAGCAACCCGCTTGGGCATCTGCAAGCAGCGCTACCCCCTTGCCAGCGCAAGGAAGCCCGCTAGCTTTCCGCGCAAAGGGGGAACTTCATGGAAGCATTCGACGAATCGGGTCGTACGACACCGTACGACCATCCCGTGATCGCGACGTTGGCGGGCGCTGCAATTCTCGTGCTCGGCGCGTTGCTGGTGCCGCGTCTCGTGCCGCAACAGCCGCTGACGGTGTTGCTCGGCGCGGGCGCGGGCTTCGCATTGCTGTTCTGGGGGATCGGATTCGCAGCAACCACGCGCTACTCGGCGCTGGCGTGGAAGCTCGGCTCGCTGGCACTGCTGGTCGTGGCGGGATTGGGCGCGGCGTTGATCGCGCATGCCCAATACGAAACCATCGCGCGCGCCGATGCGAGCAGCTTCGCCGAAATCGAGTTCGGTCCCGGCGGGGCGGCGCAGGTTCCGGCCGGCGCCGCGTCGCGCGGGCCGATTTCGCGGCTGTTCGTCGCCAGCGTGACTACCGACGCGCAGGCGCAGCGCGACTTCGGCGCCGCGTTCGGCAAATTGGGCGTGGCCAGCCTGTCCAGCCCGTATCTGCTCGAACAGGATCCGCGCGCGCTGACGCGATGCACCGCGATCGCGGACCTCCAGTCGCAGGCGAAAGCGCAGGCGGCGGCGCGCAGGCGGCGCGCCAGGGAGATCGCGGATGCGCTCGACGCGGCCAATCTGCCGGCCAAGGCAAAGCAAGGCATCGCCGCCATGGCGCGGGCCCGTCCTGCGGATACGGCAGAGGACCCGCTGCTCGCCAACCAGCTCGCGATGACAGGCACGACCGCCGAGCTCTGCCAATTGCTGGCGAAGCGCGGCTGGTTCAACAATGGCGGATATTTCGGCTTCCGCAACGGCGCCGACGAGATGCGCTTCCGCGCATTGGCCAAGCGCCGGATGGAACTCGCCGGGGAAGCCGAGCGGATCGACCGTGCCGCGCGAGAACGCATGGCGGAAGGGCGGGAAATCGTCCGTGAAATGCTGAGCAAGTCGATCTTCGCGGGCGGCTGAACTCAGGCTTCGGGTCTCACCGGATCGGCCGCTTCGGCGCCGACCACCGTGGCCCATGGCACGACGCTCCAGCGCGTCACCAGCCCCTGCGCGACATAGGGGTCCGCCTGCGCGAATGCATGAGCGGGCCCGGCGGCGGTGAAGAGCAGCAAGGCGGATTCGACCGGATCGCCGACGGCGCCGCCGAGCAGCAACTCCCCCCGCTCGACTGCGCGCCAGGCGAGCGCGAGATGCGCGTCGCGAAAGGCCGCGCGGCGCGCGAGATAATCGGGCGCGAGATCGTAAAAGAGCAGAAAGTGCGTCATTTCAGTCGGCGAACAGCAAGACCGGGGTCTCGAGCAATTTCCGGAGCGCCTGGACGTAGCTGGCGGCATCCCAGCCGTCGACGACGCGGTGGTCGCAGCTGATCGACAGGTTCATCAGCTTGGCGCGGACGATCTCGTCACCGTGGAAGACCGGGCGTTCGACGATCTTGTTGGGGCCGATGATCGCGACTTCGGGACGATTGATCACCGGAGTCGTGGCGATCCCGCCGAGCGGGCCGAGCGAGGTGACGGTGAGCGTCGAGCCGCTCAGTTCCTCGCTCCTTGCCTTGCCGGTGCGCGCGGCTTCGGCAAGGCGGCCGATCTCGGATGCGAGCTGCCAGACATTCATGTCCTGCGCATCGCGGATCACCGGGACCATCAGCCCCGCATCGGTCTGCGTCGCCATGCCGAGATGGACGCGACCGTGGCGGGTGACGACACCCGCCTCGTCGTCGTAGCGCGCGTTGATCATCGGGAAATCGGGGATCGTCCGGCAGATCGCGACGATCAGGAAGGGCAGCATCGTCAGCTTGGGACGATTGCCGCGATTGGCGTTGAGATCGCCGCGCATCGCTTCGAGCGCAGTGACGTCGATCTCGTCGACATAAGTGAAATGCGGGATCGCGCGCTTCGATGCGGCCATGTTCTCGGCGATGCGGCGGCGCATGCCGATGACCTTGACCGGCGCGTCCTCGCGGGCGCGGCTGGCGTGGGGGGGATGATAGCCCTGCCCTTGGCCGTAGCGGAGATAGGCGTCGAGGTCCGAATGGCGGAGTCGATCGCCCTCGGCCTTCACCGAGGCGAGGTCGATGCCGAGATCGCTGGCGCGGGCGCGCACGGCGGGGGAGGCGAGGACGTGGCGCTGTTCCCCCGCTTCGTGCTCCGGCGAAGGCCGGAGCGTTTCGGTGCTGGCGGGCTGCTCTCCCCCCGGTGCTCCGGCCTTCGCCGGAGCACGGATGGGCGCGGGAGCGGGCTCCACCACTTCCTCGACGCCGGGATTCTCGGCTTCGACCTGTTCCTCGATCGGCGTTTCTTCGCCGTCGCCATCCGTCTCGACCACCATCAGCGCCGAGCCGATCGCGACCTGATCGCCGACTTCGCCGGCGAGCTCGACCACCATGCCGGAGACCGGCGATTCCATTTCGACCGTTGCCTTGTCGGTCATCATGTCGGCGACCTGCTGATCTTCCTCGACACGCTCGCCGACACGCACGTGCCACGCGACGATCTCGGCCTCGGCGATGCCTTCGCCGATGTCCGGCAGGCGGAAGGTGAAGCGTGCCATGTCAGTCCTTCAGGAGTTTCTTGAGCGCCTCGCCGATGCGCACCGGGCCGGGAAAATAGGCCCATTCGAGGCTGTGGGGGTACGGCGTGTCGAAGCCGGTGACGCGTTCGATCGGCGCTTCGAGGTGATAGAAGCAGCGCTCCTGGACCAAAGCCGAGAGCTCGGCGCCGAAGCCGCCGGTACGGGTCGCCTCATGGACGATCAGGCAGCGGCCGGTCTTCTTGACCGACTCCTCGATCGCCTCGATGTCGAGCGGGACGAGCGTGCGAAGATCGATGATCTCGGCGTCGACGTCCAGTTCCTCGATCGTGTTGGCGACGACATGGACCATCGTGCCGTAACAAAGGATGGTGAGTGCCTCGCCTTCGCGCACGGTCGCGGCCTTGCCGAGCGCGACGCGGTAATGGCCCTCGGGCACATCGGCGCCCGGATGCTCGGCCCAGGTCTTGGCCGGGCGATCGTAATGGCCGTGGAACGGGCCGTTATAGATGCGCTTGGGCTCGAGGAAGAGGACCGGATCATTGTCCTCGATCGCCGCGATCAGCAGGCCCTTGGCATCGTACGGCGTCGACGGGATCACCGTCTTGATGCCGGAGACATGGGTGAAGATGCCTTCCGGCGACTGGCTGTGCGTCTGGCCGCCGAATATGCCGCCGCCATAAGGCGAGCGCACGGTGATCGGCGCGGTGAAGTCCGCCGCCGAGCGATAGCGCAGCCGCGCCGCTTCGGAGACGAGTTGGTCGAGCGCGGGATAGATGTAATCGGCGAACTGGATTTCGGGGACCGGGCGCAGGCCATAGGCGCCCATCCCGATCGCCACGCCGATGATGCCGATCTCGGTGATCGGGGTGTCGAAGACGCGAGTCTTGCCGAATTTCGCCTGGAGCCCCGCAGTGGCGCGAAAGACGCCGCCGAAATAGCCGACGTCCTCGCCCATCACGACGACGTCGGGATCGCGCGCCATCATCACGTCCATGGCGGAGTTGATCGCCTGGATCATGTTCATGCGGACGGTGGCACCCGCTTCATCCGCGACGCTCATATTCCCGCCGCCTTGCGCTCGGCGATCATCTGCTCGGACTGTTCCTTGAGGTGCCACGGCATTTCCTCGAACACCCCTTCGAACATCGTCTCGAAGGGCTGGTGCATGCCGTGGCCGAGGATCCCGTTCTTCTCGGCCTCCTTCTGCGCGCGCTTCACTTCCTCGGCGAGTTCGAGATCCTGCGCCGCATGGCGCGCCTCGTCCCATTCGCCGAGCGCGATCAGATGCTCCTTGAGGCGGCGGACCGGATCGCCGAGCGGCCAGGCGTTGGGCTCGCCCGCCGAACGATAGGCGGTCGGATCATCCGAAGTGGAATGGCCTTCGGCGCGATAGGTGAAATGCTCGATCAGCGTCGGCCCCTGATTGGTCCGCGCGCGCTCGGCCGCCCATTGCGTGGCGGCGTAGACCGCGAGCGCGTCGTTGCCGTCGATGCGCAGCGCGGCGATACCATAGCCGACCGCGCGCGCCGCGAAGGTAGTCGCTTCGGCACCGGCAAAGCCCGAAAAGCTGCTGATCGCCCATTGATTGTTGACGACGTTGAGGATGACCGGAGCCTTGTAGACCGTCGCGAAGGTCATCGCCGAGTGGAAGTCGCCCTCGGCGGTCGAGCCCTCGCCGCACCACGTCGCGGCGATGCGGGTGTCGCCCTTGGCCGCGCTCGCCATCGCCCAGCCCACCGCCTGCGGATATTGCGTGGCGAGATTGCCCGAGATCGAGAAGAAGCCGTGATCCTTGGCCGAGTACATGATCGGCAGCTGGCGCCCCTGCAGCGGATCGCCCTTGTTCGAATAGATCTGGTTCATCATCGTCACCAGCGGATAGCCGCGCGTGATCAGAATCCCCTGCTGGCGATACGAAGGAAAGCACATGTCGTCGCTGGCAAGTGCCATCGTCGCGGCGACCGAGACGGCCTCTTCACCGGTCGACTTCATGTAGAAGCTGGTCTTGCCCTGGCGCTGGGCGCGGAACATGCGCTCGTCGAACGCGCGAACCATCGCCATCGAGCGGAGCATCTTTCGCAGCGCCTCGGGATCGAGGCGCGGGTTCCACGGGCCGACGGCCTGACCTGATTCGTCGAGCACGCGGACGAGAGACCAGGCGAGCTCGTGGAAGCTGCTGGCAGGATCGGCGGTGTCCGGCCTGCGCGCCGAACCGGCTGGCGGCACATCGACATCGCTGAAATCGGCCTCGTCGCCGGGCCGGAATTTCGGTTCCGGCACGTGCAGCGAGAGCGGCGGCAAATTGGCGCGCGGGGCGTCCATGATCTCTCCGAATTGCGGACCGTGTCGTTCGGAGAACGCACGGACTCGGTTTCCGGACGCTTGTTATAAAATTTCAAAAGCCTTGTCGAGAAGGTCAGCAGAGCTGACCTGATATTCGGTCTCGATCAGTGGCGGAAATGGCGCATTCCGGTGAATACCATCGCAAGCCCGGCCGCGTCGGCGGCGGCGATGACTTCGTCGTCACGGATCGAGCCGCCGGGCTGGATCACTGCGGTAGCGCCGGCCTCGACCGCGGCGAGCAGGCCGTCCGCGAAGGGGAAGAAGGCGTCGGAGGCGACCGCCGAGCCGATTGTGCGCGGCTGGGCCCAGCCGCGCACAATCGGCT
>Ga0247823_10003883_pt1 | contig 12046 bp, 12 predicted proteins | sample 13C_PalmiticAcid_2_FD_192426 | JGI IMG/M metagenome (GOLD analysis project Ga0247823, IMG submission 192426) | Soil microbial communities from agricultural site in Penn Yan, New York, United States - 13C_PalmiticAcid_Day30 | ecosystem: Environmental > Terrestrial > Soil > Agricultural land...
ATCTTGCTGATCGAGATCAGGAGCGCGAGCCCGATCGTCAGCTGCGGAAACAGGTAGTGATAGGTCACCGTGAACGCGAACTGAAAGCGGCTCCAGATCACGGCGTCCATGCCCGAGTCTGGCCGCGGGCTCGACCGGGACAAGACGATCTAGGGGGACCGGCGAGGTGAGCGCGCCCTGCCTACTGGGATCGACGGCGCGCCGAGGGCCTGGACCTCCGCGAGCTCGCGCTCGAGGTCGATGCTGAGGCTCGCAAGGCCGTTCGCGTCGGGTGCGAGAACCGCTTGCGTCCCGGGTAGCCGGAATGCGGAGAGCTGCGAGACCGCGCCGCGCATCAGCGCGATCACGCGCGCCTGCCGTGCTGGATCCGCGCCGCGTTCGGCGAGCAGCGTCATCCCGATCTCGAGCGTCTGCAGGGGCGTGTTCGCGCGGTCGCGCAAGCCGAGGAGGATGCGGTTGAATCGTGCGAGCGCGTCGGCGCGCGTCGCGATCAACGCGAAGCGCAGCTCGAGCTCCTGGCGCTTCCACCGCGACCAGCACACGCCTCCCGTGATGCCGGCGAAGAACAGCGTCAACCACGGCTCGCGTGGCAACGCCGCAGCACCCGCGATGCGCGCCATCGCGTCCCACATGACCAGTGCGTGCAGCGTGAACAGCCCGATCAGCGACAGCGCGACGCGCAGGCTGCGGGGCGGGAGGATCGCGAGCCCGAGCATGATGAAGTGACTCGTCAGCAACGGCTCGGACAGTGTGCCCGCGCGCGCCTCGACGAGCTGCGGCCACCAGGTCGTCGCGAGGTATGGCAGCGCGAGCAGCACGTACAGCGCGTCGTACGCGTGGGCGGACCACCGCGCGTGCGAGCGATGCACCACGAGGCCGACCGCGAGCGCGAGCAGCGCGTGAAGAGCGTCACCGCAGCCCTGCGGCCACCAACCGTAGGTCATCACGCCGAGCGGCACCGCGGCCACGGCGATCGCGAACACCAGGCCGGCGACGAGGCGCGTGTTGCGATAGGCGGCGGCGCGCTCGTGAATGCTCATGCGGTGCCCTGCGCAAGATCGACGAGCCGGCGGCTCTCGACCGGCTTGACCATGATGTTGCCGTCCTCGAGCTGCGAGGCCGCGCGCACGAGCGGGTGATCCGCGGCATGGCCGGTGAGAAAGACGATGCGGCAACGGATACCGTGTGCGCGCAACCACGCGCCGACGTCGACGCCGCTGGGCTCGCCGGGGCCGAGGTTGACGTCGAGGATCGCCAGCGTGACGTCGTCGAGGAGGTCACGCTGAGCTTCGACCTCGGCGAACGACCTCGCGGACACGGAAGGGACGCCGACGCGCGAGAGCAGGATGCTCATCACCTCGACAAAATCGGGGCTATCGTCGACGAGCAGGACCTTCGCAGACACATCGACTCTGTACCCCGGAGCATGGAGCCCGCACGTGTGCGTTGCGGCTCGCCCGTGCGCCCGCGCGCTCAGACTTCGAGCGTCGCGGCGAGGTCGTAGTCACTCGCCTGGGTCACGCGCGCTCGGACCAGGCTCCCCGCCGGAGCGCGGCCGTCAGTGAGATACGTGACTCCGTCGATGCCAGGGGCCTGGCCGTACCAGCGCCCCTCCATCAGATATTCGGACTCGCTCGATTCGCCCTCGACGAGGACCGTGATCTCCTTGCCGACCATCGCCTCGTGGCGCGCCCGGCTGATCTTGCGCTGGATCTCCATCAACGTCTGCTGGCGCTCGGCCATCACCTCCGCGGGGACGCGATGGGGGAGCATCGCCGACGTGGTGCCGGGCTCGACGGAGTACGTGAACGCGCCGGCACGATCGAACTGCGACTCCTCGACGAACGCGCACAGCTCGTCGAACTCGGCCTGGGTCTCGCCGGGGTGGCCGACGATGAAGGTCGTGCGCAGGACGAGGTTGTCGATGCGGGCGCGCAGCGTCTTCACCAGCTCGCGCGTGACGCGGCTCGAGTGACCGCGCCGCATGCGCTTGAGCATCGGGTCGGCGATGTGCTGCAGCGGCACGTCGACGTACTTCACGACCTTGGGCGAGCTCGCGATCACGTCGATCAGCTCGTCGTCGAACGCGCTCGGGAACGTGTAGTGGAGGCGGATCCACTCGACGTCGACCTCGCCAAGCGCGCGCAGCAGCTGGGCGAGCGTCTGCCGCGCCTCCGGAGAGCTGCCCTGATCCCAGCCGTAACGCGTGAGGTCCTGCGCGATCAGGTTGAGCTCGAGCGCACCGCCCTTCGCGAGCGCGTGCGCCTCCGCGACGATGTCGTCGATGCGGCGGCTGCGCTGCGGACCGCGCAGCTTGGGGATGATGCAGAACGAGCACGGGCGATCGCAGCCCTCGGCGATCTTCACGTACGCGGAGTGGGTCGCGCCGATCCGCACGCGTGGCGCCTCGTGATCGTAGATGTAGCTCGGCGTCTCCGAGACCTGGATCACCGGCAGCGCCTTGCGCTTCTTCGCCTTCCCGTTCGGCAGCTCGATCCGCTCACCGGGCGCGATCCCAGGGGCGACGATCGATGAGATCGACTGGAAGTCGGCGGACCCGAGGATGTGATCGATCTCCGGGATGTCCTTGGCGAGGTTGTCCGCGTAGCGCTGCGCGAGGCAGCCGGTGACCACGAGCTTGCCGGTCTTGCCCTTGTGCTGCGCCATCTCGAGGATGGTGTCGACGCTCTCTTCCTTGGCGGCGTCGATGAACGCGCACGTGTTCACCACGATCACGTCCGCCCCGTCGGGTGCGTCGACCAGCTCGTGCCCCGCAGCCTGGACCTGCCCGAGCATGAGCTCGGTGTCGACCTGATTCTTAGGACAGCCGAGGGAGACGAAGTAGATGCGCTGCGACACGAGGGGCGGGGCAGTCTGATCCGGCCCCCCCGCCCTGTCAATCACGATCCGGCAGTGGCAGGGGCCCCGGCGCTGGCGGCGGCCGGCGGGGCGGCGCCGGGGAACTCCCAGGTCTCGTCACCGACGGTGAGCCGCGTGGTCGCCGCCGTGACCGTGCCGTTGTTGGGCGCGCAGCCCTCGTACTCGAACAGCCAGATCGGGGTCTCGGCGTTGAAGCCCTTGTTGAAGCACTGAGCGACCTTGCTCGAGCGCTGCTTATCCACGGAGATCGAGCCACCCTCTCCGGCGTCGTTGCTGACGCGGAAGAACTCGCTGCGATTGGCCGTGGGCTCGCCGCTCCAGCCGGGCGACGCCGCCTTGTGCTTGCGCGCCGAGATGCAGATCTGCCCCTCGGTGATGCGGACGGACATCGTGTCCTCGAAGGGCCACACGTTGCAGTCCTGCTCGTACACCCCACCGACGTCGCCTTTCTCGCGCGCTTCGAGCGGCTGACCGCTGACGATCGGGTTGTCGGCGGTGTGCGGCTTCACCTCCATGGACTTCATCATCGCGGCGCAGCCGGCGGCCGAGGCAAGGGCGAGAAACAGTGCGGGACGGACAAACATGTGGCGGCTCCTGTCGGGGGGGTTGTCGGGTCGGACGCGATCGCGAGGGGGGTAGTCGCGAAAAAAGCGGTTTCGGTTCGCAGGGGGGCCGACGACTAACCCCGTCATGATGAAGAACGCAGGCTTGCTCGCACTGCTCGTCCTCGCCGGCTGTGAGGACGAGGGACGTACGCTCCCCGATGGGTTGACGCCGGACGCCTCGCCGGATGCCCGGACCGACCAGCCGATGCTGATGTGCACGCCGGCGAGCGCCCCCGACCAGGACCTCTGCAGCTGCATGGCGAACATCGTGTGCGATCAGGTCTACGCCTGCCTGACGCCCGCGCAGCTCGCCGCGAAGCCTGCGGCGTGGTCGCCGAAGGCGAGCTGTGTGAGCGCCCTGGTCTCGGACTGCGAGGAGGACCTGGAATCGGACCCGGTCGATTCGTTCCCGGCCGACTTCCGGGCGTGCATCGCGGATCTCGGCGCCGCCACGTGCAGCGACTACGGCACGTTCACTTCCCTCGCGAATGACTTCCCGGCGAGCTGTGCGAACCTACGCGCGCTCGACACCGCGCTCGCGATCGGTCCGTAGGACGATCACGTGCCGCCGGAGGTGTCCGAGGGGATCGAGACGGCGACGGGATCCTCGGCCGGCTCGCGCACGCGCGCGAGGGCGAGCACCACGAGCCCCGCGAGGCCGACGACGCCGCACAGCAGCATCACGTCGGCGTGGCCGTAGAGGCCGGCGAGCAGCGCGAACACGCCCATCGCCGCGCGGCGCACCATCGACTCGACCGAGAGGATCGCGGCGCGGCGCTGCGAGTCGACGATCTCGCGGTTGAGCAGCGGCTTGGTCAGCGGGGAGTAGATGCCGTTGGCGATCGCCTGCACGACGAGCAGCGACAGCATCCACGGCCCGTTGCCCGCGCCGGAGAGGCCGATGAAGCTGATCGCGAGCGCCGCGAGCAGCGCCCACAGGAGGACCTCCTCGCCCACGCGGCGGCGTAGCACGTGCGTGCGATACGCGGCGACGGCGGCGACGACGTAGACGCCGGCGAACAGCACGCCCTTGCCGACGGTGCCGAGGCCGCGCTCGTCGAGGTACGGCTGGTACAGGTAGATGGTCGCGCGCAAGAGCACGAACACCACGGCCGAGTAGCCGATGAGCCAGAGCAGGCGCGGGCTCTTGCCGACGTCGGCGAGCGCACTGGTGACCTGCCCGCCCCACGTCCGCAGCGAGCGACGCGGGGTGGCGTGCGCGCGATCATCGTCGAGGAAGCACGCGACGACCGCGGTGGCCGCGGCGACGACGGCGGTGACGTAGTACGGCAGCGTGAGGTCGACGCGCGCGAGCACGCCGCCGCCGGCGAACGCGAGCGCGCTGCCGAGGAGGTGCGCGGCGCTCGCGGCCGCCTCGCGCTGCCCGTACTCGTGCGCGCGATCGTGGGCGCGAAGGAAGTCGTAGAGGTACGCCGAGTCGGCGCCCGAGCACAGCGCGATCGAGATCGCGGCGAGTGCCTCGGCGATCGCGAACATCGCAAAGCCCTGGGCGTTCACTGCGACCAGGCAGGACACGACCATCGCCAGCGCACCCGCGAGCATCGAGCGGCGGCGACCCACGCGATCGGCGAACACGCCGGTCGGCACCTCGACGACGACGACGACCGCCGAGAACACGCCCCCGAGCGCCAGCTGCTCGAAGAACGTCAGGCCGCGCGAGGCCTGGAACATCATGAAGATCGCGCCGTACAGGTACGATGTCGCGAGCAGGCGGAACACGTAGAACGTGCGCAAGCCGCGTGTGATGGAGCGCTCGGTCTCCGCGATCAAGGACGCTCCGACCACGCGGGGTCGCCCGCGAGCAGGAGGAGCGCTTCCGCGGCCTGGAGCTGGACGGTGTCCTTCTCGCTGGTCAGCGCCGCGAACAGCATCGTGCGCTCGGCCGCGGTGTCGGCGTGGGGATCGAGCACGCGCAGCGAGCGCGCCGCTTCGACGCGCAGCGAGGCGATGCCGAGCATGCCGACCAGCACGGGCCGCGCCGCGGCGTCGTGCATGCGCGCGAGCGTCGAGGCGGCGAACGCATTGAAGCCATCCACCGCGAGCAGCTGATGTAGATCGGGTGCCACGTCCGTTCGCCCGGCGATACCAAGCGCGATCGTCGCACGAGCGCGGTCGTCGGGCGAAGCTTTCGCATCGGCGCGGACCTTGTCGAGGACCTCCAGCGCACGAGGCTCCGCGAAGTTAGCGAGCACCTCCGCCGTTCCGAGCCGCAGCTGGCTGACCGCGAGGTAGTTCTCGAGCGTGTGGATCGCGCGCTTGTCCCGGAGCTGGGCGAGCAGGCGCCCGGCCTCGAGCTTGGTGTCGCGGCGGCCGGAGCTCAGCCCCGCGACGAGCGCCTCGCTGCCGCGCTTGTCACCGCCGCGCGCGAGCCAGTACGCGATCTCGAGCCGCGCGGCGTCCGTCGTCTCCTTCGGGAGCGCCGCGACGAGCAGCGCGATCGCGTCGGCATCGCCGGTGCGGGCGAGCGCGCCCGCCGCCACGCGCTGCACGCGCGGCGTCCCGGCGGTCAATCCCTGCTTCAGGACCTCGCGCGCTTTCGCGACCGCCTCCTCGGCCGACACCACGTGTGCGTCCGGCGTCGCCGCGTCGATCACTGCGGGCGGTGCCGTCAGCGTCGTCTTCTCCGGCGGCTCCGCCTGGTTCGCCGGGGCGACGAGGTAACGGTACGCGAGGAACGCCCCACCGCCGCCGAGCACGAGCACGGCCAGGAGCGCCGCGAGCTTGCTGCCGGACCGCCCGCCTTCATCGTCCTCGCCGGGAATCGGGTCGACCTCGGCGACCGGCGCCGCGACCGAGCGCTTCGTCGTGCCGAGCTCCTGCGCCTTCGCCCCGTCCGCCTTCGCAGCAGCCGCCTTCCCCGCCGTGTCCGCAGCTCCCGGCTTCCTCGCCTCCCCCTTCGGCGCGCCCGGCTTCCTCGCCTCCCCCTTCGGCGCGCCCGGCTTCGCCGCGTCCGGCTTCGCTGCATCCGGCTTCGCTGCCTCCGGCTTCGCTGCCTCCGGCTTCGCCGGTGTCGCGGGCGTGGGCTCGGCGGACTTCACCGCCTCTGCGAGCTTGGCCGGCATGACCGTCGGCTTGGTCTCTGCGGCGCGTGCGCACTCGGTGCTGCAGTACGCGACGACCTTACCGTCGCGGACACCGACGGCGCGGGCGCGCAGGGGATCGACGGCGCGATTACAAACAGGGCACGTCTGGGTCATGGGAAGGCCAGCACCGCAGCCTCGCCGTGCTCGGCGATCAGGCGGTCGACATGGCGGAGCATGTTATCGCGCCGCGCGAGGATGGCACGCATCTCCTCGTCGGAAAGCAGCGGCCCGAGCTCGGAGTCGCCGTCGAGCGCGAGCGCTGCCTGTACCGCTTCGAGCGTCAAGCCGCGCAGCTTGTCGACGAGGCCGCGCGGGAACACCTCCATGCGGCGCAGCGTCAGCACGTTGCGCTCGTGACCGAACGCATAGCGCGAGAACGACATCGAGTTATCCATGAAGTAGAGGACCGAGCCGTCCGGCGACATCATCGTGTTCGAGCCGGTCCAGCGATCGGGATTGTCGATGAGCACGTCGAACAGGACGATCGATGCGATCTGCGCGACCAGCGCCTTGTGCTCGTCGGGGATGGCGGCGCCGAGCTTCAGGTACGCGCGCCACAGCTTCCTGCCGTCATCTTCGTCGATGCGATGGGAGCCGAGCTTGGCGAGCTTGATCTCGGGGATCCACCACGAGAGCTCGCCGCGCAGCACGCCCTTGCGCGCGATCGCCTCTTCCGCGAGCCGATCCGCGATGAACGTGCGGTGGCTGGGCGCGGTCGCGGCGACGAGGTCCGCGACGGCGATCGAGATCGGCTTGGCGGGCGGAACGCGGCCGAGGCCGAGCAAGCGATCGATGCGATACGCCGCGACCTCGCGCCGCGGGTCCGACTGCGGATGGATCTGCTGAGGCTTGAATGCCGCGCGCGCGCCGTTCGCGAAGTCGACGCGCAGCGAGAGCGACGTGCCTCCATGGTTGAGCTTGACGCCGGTGACCGCGGCCGCACCGAGGGGGGGCAGCAGCTCTGCATCGGGCGCACCGAACACCGTCGAGGGCACGCTCGGTGGCGGCGGCTGGACCTCCAGGTGTGCCCTCGGCAGCGGCGCCGCGATGGCGATGACGCGGGGCTCGACCGTGGCGGCCGCAGCGGGGCGCGCCTGGAGGTAGGTGTCGGCGAGCTCGGTCGCGCGCCCGACGCCGATCCACACGCCGCTGACCGCGCCGGCCGCAAGGGCGATCTCGAGCGCGACGCAGGTCCCCAGACGCACGGCCGAAAAGTAACACGCGCGCGTTTGCCGTCGCAAAACGACGAACGCGCAGCGTCCGCTACTCGGACGCCCGGTCCTCGACGACGTAAGCGGCCTTGCGGTGCCGCGCCGTCGGGACGTGCTTCTCCCAGCACGCCACGCTGCAAAAGCGGAGCTTGAGCCGCCCCGTGTTGCACGAGGCCACCGTGCATCGGATCGCCGATGCGCCCGGTGGAATCAGCTTGCGGCACGTGGCGCAGACCAGGCTGGCCATGCCCACGTCCTAACACGAGCCGTACTTAGATACCTAGTTCCGGATCTGCTCGGCCAGGATCTGCTCGACCATGGGCTCGACCTTGGCGCGGCCGCCACGCGCGACCAGGCGCACCATCCCGGCGCCATCGATCACCACGACATGAGGAACCTGGCTCACGCCATAGCGGCTCGAGACCGTGCCGTCGTCTGCCAGCAGCGTCATCCGGTAGCGCTCGGCTTGCCACAAGGCGCTCGCCTCGGCCGGATCATCGAGGTTGACGGCGAGGATGGTGACCTCGGGGTGCTTGCGCGCGAGCGCGTCGAGGTGCGGTAGCGCCTTCAGGCACGGGCCGCACCAGGTGGCCCAGAACTCGACGACCGTGACCTTCCCGCGGCTGGCCGCGAGCGCGACCGGCGCGCCGAGCTTTCCGCCCGGCTCGATCGCCGGCAGCGCGAACGCCGGGGCCGGATCGCCGTGGCTCATCGGCCGCAGCTCGTCGCCATTGCGCACGATCCAGGCCAGCTGGAGCGCGAAGCCGAGCACCGCGAGCCCGAACATCGCCCATCCCGCGCGGCGCGCAGGCGCGACGACGGCCGGTGGCGGGACCGCCTCGATGCGGCGCGCACCACCTGCACGCGCGGGCCCGACGGCGAGCGCGAGCAGGACGCCCGCCCACGCGAACGCGATGCCCGATACGATCGCGTTCACGACCGCCGGGACCTCGACGCCCGCCGCATCGACGACGACGGCCGCCGCGAGCTCGACGTAGAGCAGCGGCAACACCGCGACGCACGCGAGATCGAAGGCGAGCCCGAGGTCACGACGCGACCCGGCGAGCAGCCAGAGCACCAGCGCGCTGATCACGAGGAACGCGAGGTCGAGCGTGAGCGCGCCGGTCAGCACGCGCAGCGCGGCCTGCACGCCGAGGCTCATGTCGATCGCGCTGCCGAGCCACATCGCCCCGAACAGCCCGCGCAGCTGCGTGGCCGCGAGGACCACGCCGAGCAGCACGAGCAAGTCCGAGCCCGAGCGGCCCGCGTGCTTGCGATCGGCGGCGATGACGAATGACCAGCGCGGATGCGTGATCGAGAGCCCGAGGCGCGCGACGAGGCTCACGGGACGATCGATGGGTGCGGGCGGCGACACGGTGATGGTGTAGCGGACTACGTGCCCGTGGTCGATCCGGTTACCGGATCACTTCCCGGCGCCACCCTTGCGTTGCATCAGGATCTTGCGCGCTTGGGCCACCAACGCGGACGGCACGCCCTTGCTGCGCGTGACCGTGACCAGCTCCTTCTCGCGCAAGAACGGCAGCAGCTTCGAGGCCTCGGCGATCGGTGTCTTCGGGTTGCGGATCAGACGCCGGCGCACGTCGGGGTCGCGCACCCAGTCCCGCCGCTGTGAGATGTACCGGACCACCTCGGCGTCGAGCGCGGTGTTCCCGGCGTAGTTGCGCGCCTCGATCGAGGACACGGCCGGCGACTTGATCGCGGCGACCGCCACCAGCTTGATCGGGTCGCGCACCAGCACCGAGCGCGCGTACGCGTTGCCCAGCAGCGCGAGCCGGATCTTCGATGGGACCGACATCGAGCCGATCGACACCTTGCGGTCGTTGATGACCTGCTCGGATCGCTCGGCCAGGCGCGCGGCCTCGGCCGCCTCGGCGTCCTGGTCATCGAGCCCGTCGACGGCGCCGGCGGTGAGCTCGGCGTCCTCGCCCGACAGCGCGTCGGCCGCGTGTGCGAACATCGCGTCCTCCTCGTGGTTCGACGCCGGCGCGCCCGAGAGGGCGCGCGCGACCTCGTCCCAGCACGCGAGCCCGGGCACGCGCACCTGGTTACGCACCGCGAGCTCGACGACGCGATCGATCGTCGACATGCGCGCGTTGCGGTTCATGTACATCGCCGCGATGATCTCGGGGTGGCGCAGCAGGCGCTGCTCGTTCTGCGCGAGCTGGTCGACCTCGCGCGCTCCGCCGCGCCCGGCGAGCATCGCCAGCGTCGCGTCCGCGACCGCCGGGTTGAGCGCGATCGCGTCGAACACGGCGGCCTTGTTGCCGCACTGCTGGCCGAAGAAGTGGAGCACGCGCGGATCGAGCGCCGGGTCCGCGAGCGTGCCCGACAGCAGCTTCTCGGGCAGCCCGGCCGCCGTCGCGCGCGCCGCGCCCGCGATCGAGACGTCGGCGTCGAGCGACAGCTGATACAGCACCGCGACCTGATCGGCCGGTGGCAGCGGCAGCATGCCCTTCGACGCCATCATGCGGCCGGGCCCGGGGCCGAGCGCGCGCTGCGCGGCGGCCGACAACGTGCTCGTGTCGAGAGGCGTCAGGTCGATCATGCGTTGCGGTGATACAGGATCTTGAGGCCCTTGAGGGTCAGGAGATCGTCGGTCGCCTCGATCGTCTTGGTCTCCGTCGCGATCAGCGCCGCGAGCCCGCCGGTCGCGGTGCAGCGCGCCGGCCAGTCGACCTCGGCGCGGATGCGGTTGACGAGCGCGTCGACCATGCCGGCGTAGCCGAAGACGAGGCCTGCCTGCATCGAGGCCACCGTGTTGCGCGCGACGACCTTGCCGGGGCGGGCGAGCTCGACGCGCGGCAGCTTCGCCGCGTGCTCGTACAGCGCCTCGGCGCTGATCTGGATGCCAGGCGCGATCACACCACCGAGGTACTCGCCCTTGGGGGTGACCACGTCCCACGTGGTGGCCGTGCCGAAATCGACGACGATGCAGCCGAGCTTGCCCTTCTGATCGCCGAGGTCTTCGTACGCCGCCACCGCGTTGACGATGCGATCCGCGCCGACCTCGCGCGGGTTCTCGTACAGGATCGGCATGCCCGTCTTGATGCCCGGCCCGACGACGAGCGCGGCGCCGCCGCAGTAGCGCTTGAAGAACCGCTGCACGCCGAACACGACGGGCGGCACCACCGAGGAGATGATCCCGGCATCGATCGACTGCCACGGGAAGCCCTCCATGTCGAGGAGGGTCTTGACCAGCACCGCGTACTCGTCGGAGGTGCGCTCGGCGACCGTCTGGATGCGCCAGCTGGCGGCGAGCACGTCGTCGCGAAACACCCCGAGGACGGTGTTCGTATTGCCGACATCGACGGCGAGTAGAACGGTCATGGATCCCTTGGCTGATGGTAGCTGGCCGTCGGCGGCCGTAGTAGGCTCGGTCCCACTTATGCGTGTACTTCGCAATGTGTTCGCGATCGGTGTGTTTGCGTCGTTCACTGCGCTCGCTGCGTGTGGCGGGGCGGAGGATTCGCCGCCGGGTCCGCTCGCGCGTCACTTCGACGACATGTTCATCGCGGACGTGGACACCACGCTGCAGCAGGGCGTGTTCGATTCGCAGCGCGAGTGGTCCAAGGCGAAGGCCGAGAACGCGAACGCGGAGTCGGACTACAACGAGGCGAGCGTCCAGCTCACCGCGGTGAAGAACGAGTACCAGGGCACGAAGCTCGCCATCAGCACGGCGATCTCGAACAAGAAGGCCGCCGAGCAGTCGGCCGACAACAACCGCATCAACCAGGCGGCCAAGGAGCTGCACGCCGCCGAGGCTGCCGAGAAGGCGGCCGCTGCACGCGTGAAGTACTACGAGGCGTACCGCGGCTGGCTCAAGAAGCACTGGCGCTATACGCAGGAGAACATGTACTGGCGCGAGGCCCAGTACGAGCTGACCAAGAGCACGCTCGCGCAACGCAACAACAAGTCCCCCAAGGGCGTCGACTACAACTGGTTCCCCAAGCAGGAGCAGGAGCGCGGCAAGCGCACCATCGCCGCGAAGACCAAGGCGGACAACGAGAAGGCCAAGGCGGCGCAGGTGCGTGACGGCTGGCTCAAGGCGCAGTCGGTCGCCGACAAGGAGTCCGGCAAGGCCAGCAACCTCCCGGACCCGATGGCGCAGAAGACGGCGACCACGCAGACCATCGCCCCGAGCAACACGGCGGTGATGCCCGTGCAGTCGACGCCGGTGAACACGCAGCCGGCGCCGTCGACCACGGTGTCGCCCGCGCCGTCGACG
>Ga0247823_10003884_pt1 | contig 12044 bp, 10 predicted proteins | sample 13C_PalmiticAcid_2_FD_192426 | JGI IMG/M metagenome (GOLD analysis project Ga0247823, IMG submission 192426) | Soil microbial communities from agricultural site in Penn Yan, New York, United States - 13C_PalmiticAcid_Day30 | ecosystem: Environmental > Terrestrial > Soil > Agricultural land...
CGCCCGACGGCAAGCTCATCGGCTGGATGAACGTCCGCTCCGATGCGACCGTGATGGTCGTCGCGCGCCTCGAGCGGCAGCAGGATAAATATGTCGCGGCCGATCCCCGTGCGGTCAATCCCGCCGGACCGCGATCGGATACGGACGATGACGCCGACCGCTGGGAAAATCTGTCGCAGCTCTACGAATTGAAGAGCTTCTCACCCGACGGCCGCGCGATCATCGCCGTCGGCACGCCGCGGGGCAATGTCGATATCCTGCGCGTCGAGCTTGCCGACGGGCGCACGACGCGCCTCACGGCCCATAGCGACTGGGACGAGGACAGCTCCTTCTCGCCCGATCAGAAACTGCTCGTCGTCAACAGCTGGCGAAGCCAGCACCGGCTCGACGCGCTCGCCTGGATACCGGAGATCCGCGGTTTTACCGGGCTCATGACGGGCGCCGCGATCGCGCCTTATTATGTCTCCACCTGGGAGGGCTTCCAGTGCGACCTCTCGCCCTGGCTCCTTCCTGCGCGGGGCGATGACGGCGGGCGCCTCCTTGGCCAGCCGCTCGACGTTTATGGCAAACCAGCCTTCAGCGCCGCGAACAATCTGCACGGCCAGCGCGTGTGGAGCGCGGACAGCCGGATGGTCATCCTCCAGGAGCGTACCCGCACCCGCGGCACCTTTTCGCCCAACCGCATCGCGATCGCGCGCCTCGACCGCGAACCCGGCAAGCCCGCCGTGCCGGTCTCGTCGAGGGTCGGCGAATGGGCAGTGCCCGCGAGCCTCTACGAGGGACCGCACGCACGCGATCGCATGGCGCAGGTCAAGGGCGGCAAGGGCGGCACCGCGACGGTCGAATATAAGGGAACGCTCGGCGGCGGCGGGGCCTCGACCTCGGTCCGCTTCGACCGCTTCACCGACGACGGCCTGACATTCGTTTCCGGCACCATGTCCGGCGCTGCGGGCGTGCAGGGAGACGGCGAGCGTCGCGCCTGGCGCCTGCTCGCCGACGTCGAGGTGACGGGACGTCACACCGGGCATCTCGATATGGATCTCACCATCGACAATGGCGCAAAGCCGCTTCCTCAAATGACAGGTCGCCTGACCGCCACCTATGACGGCAAGACCGCGCCGCCGCTTCCCGAACTCGGACCCTGCTATGACCGCCAGCCCGTCGCCGCGCCATTGCGTCTGCGGCTCGCGCCCGCGGGCAAGGCCTATGTCGCGACCGTGACCGCCGATGTTTCGGGCGACGTGCGCCCGGTACAAGGCGCGCTGGTGCACATCGGGGCGATAACGGTCCGAACGGATGCGACGGGGAAGGCTAAGCTGCCGGCGACGGCGCGCGGCGAAGTCCGAGCGAGTGCTGGGGACACATTCCTTCCTGCAACGGCGGAGGTTCCCTGAGCAGGTTGGTGCGCCCCTGGCCGCGGAATTCTGGCCGGGAGATGCAGAGGCGGCTTAGCGCCCGATGTGGGCCCATGAACGTGCCATTGCGAACACCTGAAAGCGGACGTCAACTTCGCTATCGAACGGAGGGTCGAGCGGCGTTTTCGAAAAGCTGTTTGGTTGGAAACCCCGCGCGGGCGCGAAGCGTGCGCAGTCAGTTGCAACCACCATGCGGCGCCTCCAATCACGGGTAATCGGTAGCTAAGCTTCTGCTGCTCGGTCCAGATCGACTTATGCGATCCTCTAATTTCGCCTTCAGTTTAGATTGAACCGATTTGGACTTAATATAATCGACCACTATCTTTCGCCAATTACCCTAAACTCAAAGAGAAGAGCGGCCAGGGACGGCGATACCGCTTCGTTGGGCTCTTGGATTCTCGTGCTGTGCACTTACCTGTGTGGTTGGGGAAAACATTTCGAGGAGGTGGGCATCCATGAGTTGGAACTACAACCGCGCGCACGCGCGAATTTCACGTTCGATCAATGAGGCGCCGGCGATTACAGTCGAACGGTTTCGCGAGGACTACGTTGTTAATCTTCAGCGGCGCAATGCGATGCTCGGCATCGCCGACGCGGCACAGCCTTCGATCCGTGACCTCCAGCCTGGGCAAGCCGTGCTCGTTGATACAGTCCAGATCTATGTTAACGTGGTCAACTATCACGAGATGCGGCTCGACCAAGGGCGCGAGACGCCAGAGAGCCATGCCCGCGCGCTATCGTTCCTTCATCTCCACTACGCCGCGCTCGACCGTGCCTCCGACGGGTTCGGCGCGCAGCGCGTAGATTTCCACGGGCCGCGCATGCATGCTGTCATGCTGCAGGCGGCTGGCGGAGATCCGGTATCACGCCGCGAGGTGATTGAGCAGGCTCTGCGCTTCGCCAGGCGAACGATCGCCATTTCGGAAGCTGCGACGCGCGATATCGCGCGTGCCTCAAGGCCGCCCGTCTTCCGGATCGGAATCGATATCGGCACCTGCGTTGCCGTCGACTCTGGTCGTGCCGACGAGAGGGAGCCACTCTTCATCGGCGGAGCCGCCAATCATGCTGCGAAGCTCGCCGAGGGTGAGGAGAGCGGTATCTATGTTTCCGACCGGGTGCGCGCGCTTTATGGCATGGAACTGAAGGGCAGTCTCGCCGTGGAAAGGCGCAGCGCGCTTGACGCGCTTGAACTGCAATTGCTCTCGCAAGGCGGGTTCGACGCTGAAGGTCTCGCCTCGGACATTGAGGACGTCCGCGAAACTATCCGGGGTCATCGAGACGCGACAATCGGTATGGACGGTTTCAGCTTCCATTTTCACAGGCCCCCGCTCCGTACGATCGATTATTCAGCCCTGCGGCCATCCAACAGTATCCGTATGCCGCTAGTTTCCGTCTTCGCCGATCTCGACGGCTACACCCGCTACGTAGACGACGCGACCACGAGCGGTAATGTCCATGACCCGGTGCGTGACCTCCACGTCATCCGTGCCGAACTCAACGCCGTGCTGCAGGAGGATTTCGACGGGCGGAAAGTTCGCTTTATTGGTGATTGCATTCACGGCATGATCGCGGTGGGCGACGCTGCCGCCACCGACATGAGCGGCTCGGTCGAACGCGGGGTTGTATGCGCGGGCGCACTACGCTCCTCTTTCGAAATCGTCCAGGAGCTACTTCCGAGCGCGCGGCGCCTCGGACTCGCCATCGGCCTTGACCTCGGGCCGACGCCCGTCAGCCGTGTCGGTATTCGGGGTGATCGCTCCGTTCGCGTCGCTTCGAGCCAAGCGACGCTCGAGTCTGAGCTTTGCCAGCGCCTCTGCACCGGGCGCCAGACGATGATCGGTGAACGCGCTTACAGCGAAGCCTCCCACGATACTCGCGCGCTCTTCGATGCGGCGCGGATTGCGACGGGACTGGATTACGACTCCGTTCTGCTCGGCTCTACCCCGGCGGCAGCTGCCGCGGGAGAAATCGCTGAGCCCGTGGCGGACAATCGATCGCACGGTGCCGTCTGAGCGAGGCTTGCGAAAAATTGTCCGCGAGCATGCCGCCTTGGGCCTCGCTGGTAGAGGCGGTTACGTATTTGGCTCGGGACGAGGGTGATGGCGCAGGAAGCCGTACCCGGTACTTCTATTCCGGCCTTCTGTCCCGATCGCCACCTCAACGGTGACGAGACCTTCTGCCTCGGACTTGAACGCTTCGACCAGAGTGAGGCCGGATTCGAAGAGTTCTGGGCAAAGCTTCGTTCCTACCTCCTCTGTCAACAATACGCTGATCGCCATGGCGTTTGGCCAACTGGGCGCGGCCTGTCGCACGGCGATGCCGCCCATGCTCAGATTGAAGCCGAAAGCCATGCCGAAGCGGCGAATCTCGCCCGAAGTTACCGTCGAGCACTAGAGTTCGGCACGGGACGCCTCGCGGGTGATCTAATCGGCCTTGGAACACGCCTTGCCAATGACGAGAAACCCGGCAGGGCGGCGCTGAGGCGGCTAATAATCGCCGAGCTCGAACGGCGGCGGCAGGATGCGCTGTTTCTCGACTGGGTCCTTGAGCGCGGCCTGCCGTGCTGTGGGACGATGAAACATTGTCCTGTGAAATCAGCAAAAGATAGGGAAGGATAAGCGATTATGGCATTGGCGGATCGTTTTCAGGATGAGCCAGCGCGACTTGAATCCATGCGGACGCATAAGTTCTCAGGGGGCTGCCCTGAGCTTGCTGCCGCTATCGCTGCTATCGCGGAGCCAGTATCCTTTCAGCCCGGCGAGCATCTCATCGAGCAGCTTGGCGAAGACCAGGATGTCTATCTCATCGTCGCCGGCAGTTGTGACGTTGTCGTCAACGGGCGCAAAATTCGGGTTCGGGGAGCCGGTGATCATGTTGGCGAGATGGCGGCGATCCAGCGTGGTCAGACGCGCTCGGCAAGCGTCGTCGCTGCCGAGGAAGTCGTAGCGCTAAGGCTCACCGAGCCGCAACTCGCCGATCTTGGAAATCGTTTTCCGGCGATTTACCGGACGATCGCGCAGGAGTTGGCGCGACGCCTCCTGCAGCGCAATGCATTGATCGGAGCATTTCGCGATAAGATCCGCGTGTTTCTTATTTCGTCGCGTGAGTCCCTCGACATCGCACGCATGGTTCAAGAAGCGCTCGAGCGCGATTTCCTTGTCGAGATTTGGACCGACGATGTCTTCCGTATTGCGAGTTATACACTCGCTGATCTCGAGGCCAAAGTTGAGGAGGCCGATTTTGCGATCGCGATCGCGCACGGCGACGACGATGTTACGAGTCGTGAGCAATCTTGGCCAGCGCCCCGCGACAATGTGATTTTCGAGCTTGGCCTGTTTATGGGCCGTTTGGGGCGAGAACGTGCTATCCTTATGGAACCGCGCGACGAGAAGATCAAATTGCCAAGCGATTATGCGGGTATCCAGACCGTACCTTACGTCTGGGAGCCTGGCCGTGATGCTGCGGCGAGGCTCGCACCGGCCAGCAATCGCCTGCGCCGTTACATTCTTGAAAATGGCCCGCATAACGGCTGACCATGGCAACCAACGAAGCTTTTCTAAAGGACCGGGTCGACACGCTTTTCGACACGACCTTCAACAGTCGCGATGGACGCGTAGTGCCCGAATTTGGCGATGTCGCCCTCCGTGATGGCGCGGTAAAGATTGAGGCTGCCTTTCTCTATGCCGATCTTGCCGGGTCAGCGAAGTTATCCCAAGCTTGCCCTTGGACGACGACTGCCAAGGTTATTCGAGCTTTTCTCGACTGCTCGACCCGCCTCATCCTCAAACATGGCGGCGCGGTTCGTAGCTTTGACGGCGACCGGGTCATGGGAATTTTTATTGGCGGCTCGAAGAACAGCAATGCCGCTACCTGCGCCCGAGAAATCCATTGGACCGTTCGAAAAATCATCCAGCCCGCCGCTGCTAAGCGCTTCGGTTCCATATCGAAGAACAAGATCGAAATACGTTGCGGTGTCGGCATAGATGTCGGCGAAGTTCGAGCAGTGCGAAGCGGCGTGCGAGACAATAACGATCTCATCTGGATCGGAAAGGCAGCGAGCTTCTCCGCGAAAATGTCCGATCTAAGAGACGGCGGATATTGCACGTATATCTCCTCGCGCTGCTACAACAGCCTCAGCAGTGAAGCGAAGTTCGACGCGACCGGCGCGAATTTATGGACGAAAACCACCTTCAATTTCGCGGGGTCCAGCGAAACCGTCTACAAAAGTAACCAATGGAAAAAACCTTAGGTACGGAAATGATCTCGAATCTGGACGGGTCTGCTTTGGAGGGTTTGGTTTCGATAAGGGCCTGATCGCAATCGACCGACGTTTGGGATGTATTGCTGCCGTGAGGCAGTCCTGCTCCGGAATTGGTAATTTCCAACCTGTACTGCGCTGGGCTAAGATTACTCGGGGCATGGCTGCCTAACGGGCTGGCCAAATTGGGGGATATACATGTCAGGTCGACGATTGGCTCGCTTGCGAGTGGCAGTCCGCGCATTGTCCGTTTGCGCGCTCGCGGTTTCGCTACCCGTGCAAGCTTCGCCGAAAGGTGACCTCAAGGACCAAGCGCGCGAGCTCTCGCAGCAAATGCGCGCCGCTGGAGCACCCGAAAATCGTTGCTATCTCAACGCGAATTTCAGTGCTGGTCATATTCTGACGGGCGAGGGCGATCTGCGTCCTGGGGACCGCTTGCTGTATATCAACAACCGTGATGTCGCAGGTCTTGCTGACGAGGATGTGCGAGCGGTCCTCAAGGCGATTGCACCCGACGAGATCATCCCGGTACGGATCGAACGCGACGGGTCCCAAGCGGATATTCAGGTCCAGTGCAGCAATGCGGGGGCTCATCAGACCGCCTTACTCAAGGCGCTGAAGCTGGCGGAAGAGAAGAAGGTCGACGACTGCGTGACCGCCCTCGAACCGATCGCCGGCCGCGACGCGCAGGCGGCCCTGCTGCGTTACCAGTGTGCCGCTGCATCGGACCGTGCCACGTCCTATAATCTTGGCGGTTATGCGGCCGAGGTTTTGGAAAACTCCATAGTCTATGCGCGATACAAAGCGGATCTCCGCCGTGAGACGACTCAGAATTTGTACGCAAACCAGGGCATCTTATCGAAGCGCGAGTTCGAGCGGCTCGCTGCGATGACCAAGAGCTGGCCCGGGGATGAAACGCTGTTCGACAAGAGCAAACCCGACTGGCGAGCGTTTCGCGAGAATGCGCAGGCTGCGGTGCTGGGCGGCTTCTTCGACCCGGGGGCAGCTATTGTCGAATGGCCCTACGGGTTCATCTATGGCAGCTGGAAGCCGGTGCTGCAGGGCCGGATCGAAGGCTATTGGACCTGCGGCCGTGTGAACGGCAAGAACCGGATGGGCGGATATGTGGGCTCTCGCTATTTCGTCGTTGTCCTGTCTCCGGCCGGCCAGCCGATCTTCAATGAAGTGGGCGACGGTGGCACCTATGATTTCGTGTCAGGACAATGCCAGAATTCGGTGAGAATGCTTCCCTTGGCTTCTTCCCAGATCGCCGATGCGCCAGCCGCCGCTGCCCCGGCACCGGCCGGTCGATCAGTCGCCGAAGAGCTTGCGAAGCTCGCCGAATTGAAGGCGAGCGGGGCGCTCAGCGAAGACGAGTACAAGGCCGCGAAGGCAAAGGTCCTGGGACAAGACTAAGAGATCGCCGACTCTGGTTCCCAGCCCGAATGGCATCACTCAGGAATCTCTTCGGGTGCTGGCCGGACGGGGCGTGGCGCGTTGCATCCGATTTCGTCATCCAGAGCCGCTCTTCCGACATTCTTGTCTGACGGGAAGATGTCGAGGCGGGCTCTGAGTTCGATTTCGATCAGCGGGACGCGCTGCGCACAATAGTCTGCGTCACGCGCCAATGCCTGATCCATGATGAAGCCGGTTGCCCGCCCGTCGGTGGAAGTCACAATCTTCCAGTAACCGGATGGAACGCGGTGCATCTGAGGCCCATTTGGTAGTGGACGCATCAGGCGCTCGAATAGGGGGCCGGTCAGCACATACAGCGGCGCCTTGCTCTTCTGGACGAGCTCGCGCTCGGCGTTCTCTAGCTTAACCCATGCCCCCTGGTTCAGCGCCGCGGATTGCGGCGTGATGTTCGAGAGGAAATTCGTGTCCGCGGCGTGGGTGGTTCCGGCGAAAGATGCCAGCGGGGCCTGGTGACCGCGGTCAATCCGCAAGGTTCGCGGTGCCCCGCGATAGTCGCTCGGCTTCAGTCGCTCATCCGTTTCGAGATCGGGATCGGCGGCCCAAAGTCTTCCTTCTGATTTGCCGATGCTCTCGGGCGCAATTCGGTAAGCTACCCAGTCCGCCATTCGTGTAATATCGTTCGACGAGAGGGTGTAAATTTCGCGTACCACGACGTCGTTGGTCTCAGAAGCGCCAACGGGACAGCTTGCTATGCAATGAAAACTGTGAAGTTCTGCGGCATAGGCCGCAGAAAAAGCAGAAAGTCCATAAGCTGCCAGTAAAGCCGTCTGAATTCGAAAACGCATGGAAGATTTGGCCTGTTTCAACTTCGGTATTTTCATAGTAGCGTGGCACATGGGCAAAAACATTCTTATTTTCTCGGACGGCACCGGACAGGTCGGGGGATTGAGGCCCGATCAGAGGCTTTCGAACATTTACAAACTCTACCGGGCTTCGCGGGTTTCCCCCGAAAACTGCATCGACCCTGACCGTCAAATTGCCTTTTACGATGCTGGCCTTGGCACCAGCGACACCGACCAGCCCTTTTGGGTGCGACCGATTAGTTTCATACGTCGCGCACTTGCATCCGCAACGGGAACCGGGCTCGGGCGAAACATGGTCGAATGCTACAGCTTTATCATCGAACATTGGGAACCTGGTGATCGCATCTATCTATTCGGCTTCAGCCGTGGTGGATACACAATCCGATGCCTATCCAATGCGTTGTCGCTTTGCGGAGTCCCGACGATCGATGGCAACCGCGCGCCACTGAGGCGGCGAGGCCCTTTGGCGACGAAGATTGCCGAGGAAGCCGTTTACAGCGTCTATGATCATGCGTCGGGAAGGGCGACCGACGAACAGCGGGTTGAACGAGCCGAACTCGCGCGGAGGTTCCGCACGAAGTATAGCTCCTATGATCCGGACCATCCCGATCGTTCGAACGCTATCCCATATTTCATCGGCGCTTTCGATGCGGTCGCCGCGCTGGGACTGCGAACCAGTCACCGGATCCTCGCTATCTCGGTCGCGGCGCTATTCGCATTTCTCGCCGCCTGGCTGGTATCCTATCCCATCACTGCAATCGGACGGTGGCTTTCCGGCATCATGCAGTTTGATGTCCCGGTCATCACGGCGACCGCTTCTCCGTTGCTGCTTGCGAGCTTGGTTTTCACAGTGGCCGTGCTGATAGCAGCCTATCGCTGGCTGCCCGCGCACCGCAAGGTCATCCACAATTACCCGCAGCCCGGGCCGTCCCGCTCGCACTGGCTTTGGTTTAGGATGAACGCGGCAGATTCGGACACGCGTCTAGAACCGCGCGTCGGTTATGCCCGTCATGCAATGGCTATCGACGAGCGTCGCGCCCTTTTTCCGCGAGCGAAGTGGGGCGGGAAGCATCTCGAAGAAGTGCCTCCAAGCGAGCGCGTCGACTTCGTGCAGATGTGGTTTGCGGGTAATCACTCGGACATCGGCGGGAGCTACCCCGAACATGAGAGCCGGTTGTCCGATATTCCGCTGCAGTGGATGGTCGACGAAATGAGCAAGCTTCCGTTTCCCGTCGATCTCGATCGGAGCAAGCTGAACCTGTTCCCCCGCGCGGACGGCTTGCAGCATTGTGAGGTTCGAGCGGTCAAGGAAGCGTCGTGGGTACGGCGCCTTTTCCCGTGGAAGGAAGATGAGCGCTATACGGCAAGCGGCGCGCGGCACCATCCGACCGTCGAGGAGCGGTTCGCAATGAAGAGGGCCTCGCTCTTGGGAGAACTCGGGCCCTACCGTCCTAAGTCTCTCATATATGATGCGAGGTGGGGGCCGATCTGTCAGGAAGCCCACCAGGAATGCTTGCCCTCAGATTTCGCTGAGCGTTGGTCCGCTGTAGTGAACCCGAAGGATTGCGCTTTGCGCCCGACCTCGGTCATGGCTGTTCGCTAGACGTCTGCCCCAAAGCCGACGTTCGGTGTAACGGAGTGGGGCATTTATTTTGTCGACTTCATGGCTCAAGAAACCTGCGACATTGGTCGGCGCGTCGGACAGCGCGCCGCGCAGCCCTGCCATCTAGCGTGCGACGTGATTGTACATGGTGTGCGCCGGAATTGCGGCTATGAGACTCAAGGCCCATGATGGCGATGTCGGCTATGTCGGTACCTTGCGAGGCCCCAGCTCCTGTTCAGTTATTACACCATCGTGCAAGGCCTCGACGATAGCTACCAGAAGGTCATGCGCTTCTTTGCGGGTAGACAGCATTCGCGAGAGGCATTCCAACACATCCTTCTCGGTCCACCTTACGAGCCGGTCTTTCTTCGTATCGAATTCGATTAGATCGTCGGGAAAATCGTCGGAGATCATCCAGGCGGCGTGCGCGAGCCTATTGCGCTCTCTGGAACGGCTCTGGGCATCCTTCTTGAACGCCTCCCATCTAGGCATAAGTGGTGTGCCGTGAAGCAGTTTTCCGATGGTGGCGTCCATTAGCGCAAAGCGCGCGCGGATCGTTTCGGCGGTCTGGATCATCGCCAGCACGGTGGGGTTGGTTTGCATCAATGCCCAGCCCGCACGAGGGTCGACCGAGAAACCGAAAGCGTTCCCGACCATTGAGGCCATGCCCCGCTCGACCCAGGTCCACTCGGCCATCACAGCAGTTATTGCGGCCGACACAGCCGGGCGCGACAACGTCCCCTCGGGTTTGAATGACCAAGATGAGAGTTTGACAGGTTGCGGCATGGACTTTCGCTAGCATCTACCGGCATCAGCCGACCACAAGAATGATGATGATGACGATGACGATCGCCGCCTCGGTCACTATATAAGCGGGTTGCTCGAAATATCGGGCGCATGGTCGGATAAAAGCCCTATCGTGGTGTCGGCTCCGTCTTTCGCAGGGCGAATCTCGCCGGTATATCGGACGGGTTGAAGAGGCGCTTCTGGAACCAGCCTGTCCGCGACATGGCTGCTTAGAGCCATGCTTATTGGGGAAGTACGCTGATGACGACAAGCGGGGAAGGAAACAGCAAAGCGAAGCTCACGCGCGCGGGATTAAATGTCGCATCGGGCATGATACCTTTTGTGGGAGGTGTCTTGGCTGCAATCGCTGCTCATTGGGGAGAAAAGGAACAGGAGCAGGCGGAGAGTATGCTTCGCCAATGGATTCAGATGCTTGAGGACGAACTGCGCGAGAAGGGCAAGACCATCGCCGAAATCGTGGCACGCCTCGACATGCACGATGAGAAGGTCAAGGCTCGGATCGAGTCCGAGGATTATCAGAAGCTCCTGAAGAAAAGCTTCCGCAAATGGTCCGCTATCGACAGCGAGTCCAAGCGGGAGAAGATACGCAACATCCTGTCCAACGCCGCTGCTACCGATCTCGTCTCCGATGACGTGGTCAGCCTCTTTATCGACTGGATCGAGCAATATTCGGATTTTCATTTCGAGGTGATTGGGCAGATCTATCGAAACGAAGGCATTACGCGTGGCGGCATCTGGGACAATCTCAAGCGCCCCGCCTGTCGCGAAGATTCTGCCGAAGCCGATCTCTACAAAATGCTCATTCGCGATTTGGCGACGGGAAGCGTCATCCGTCAGCATCGCGAAACCGACTATCGCGGAAATTTTCTCGCCAAGCCTAAGGCTTCCGGCAGAGGAGTAAAAGGCGGTGCACCGCTAAAATCCGCTTTCGACCGTACCGACCGCTACGAACTTACCGAAATTGGCAAGCAGTTCGTCCATTACGCAATGAACGAACTGGCGCCGAAGCTTGAATTTAAGGAGGACATTGCGGGTTAGGAATTAATCTAGGGCGCCGACTGCGTTAGATAGAATCGCTTTTATCGGGGGCGCATCCCCAGCCCCTCGAGTGGTGCTGGATCTGCAAACCGGCGAATGATTGGCCGGAATGAGCGCGCGATCCCCAACCCCGCGGCGAGCAGCGTCGTAATCACGAAAAGCTGTACTTCGACAGCAAGCCTCTCCCATTTTGTCGGGTTGAGGCGTTTGTCGTTCAGCCAGAGGTTCCGGGCCTCGCCGGTAAGGAGCAGGTTAGCATCCTTGTCATATTCGCCGTCGATCTCGCCGACCGCGACGAGCGCGTCCTTGGGGCCGACTTCGATCTTTCGGCCTGCAACAACAAGCGACGACAAACCTTCGCCGATCATGAGGATCTCGGCCATCCCGACTTGGCTTTCGGCAAGATCCTTGCGCTCGTCGGCTTCGATCGTCGCCCAGCCGATGTTTCCGGCCACGCGCAGCACATTATAATCGTGCGACAGAAAATCGCTCGGGCTTGGCGCGTGCGGCTCGATTGAAACGCGCGCGCCCACGAACACGGTGTTGCCCGCCAATTTCGGCCGGATGGTTGCGCCTTTCCATTTAGCGATAGCGGGGAGGCGCAGCGCTTTGCAGTCGAACGCCGTCTTCGCTTCCACCGGATG
>Ga0247823_10003885_pt1 | contig 12041 bp, 8 predicted proteins | sample 13C_PalmiticAcid_2_FD_192426 | JGI IMG/M metagenome (GOLD analysis project Ga0247823, IMG submission 192426) | Soil microbial communities from agricultural site in Penn Yan, New York, United States - 13C_PalmiticAcid_Day30 | ecosystem: Environmental > Terrestrial > Soil > Agricultural land...
GCTCGGCGCCGTTGAAGTCGTCGTTGGGCGCCATGCCGGAGGCGACCGCCGCGTCGACCCACGCGTCGGACAGCTTGTGGGTGTAGGAGCGGTCCTCGACGTGCAGCGGCCCGTCGGCGCCGTGGAACCTGCCCGCGCCGCGGGAGTTCTTCTCGGACTTGATGAAGTACGGCAGGACGTCGTCATAGCCCCAGCCGACCGCGCCGAAGTCGCGTTTCCAGCCGTCGTAGTCGGCCTTGTTGCCGCGGATGTAGATCATCGCGTTCATCGCGGAGCAGCCGCCGAGCGCCTTCATCCGCGGCCAGTAGGCGCGCTGTCCGCCGAGGCCCGGCTGCGGCGTGGTCTGGTACGACCAGTCCCAGCGGGTGCGGAACAGGTTCGGGAACGCGGCCGGGATCGACACCTCCAGGGCGTCGCTCGGCGGGCCCGCCTCGAGAAGAAGGACCTTCGTCGTGGGGTCCTCGGTGAGCCGGTTCGCCAGGACGCTGCCCGCACTGCCCGCACCGACGACCACGTAGTCGAACACCAGAGCCTCCTGAGACGACCGTCACGTTACCTGCGCGTAGCTGAACAATGACACAATCACTTGGGTGGCCTCTTGGCTACTCCACCAGAATTTCCGCGCTCCTTTGTGCGAACGGACAACCGCGATGGCGCAGAGTCTGGCCCGCTGGCTGAGCGGGTACGTGGCGGCGGCGGGGGTGGAGGCCGAGGTCACCCGGTTCGTCGAGCGGATCGACGCGGTCATCCTGGCCCAGCTGCCCGAACTGGCGGCGGACCCGCGTCTGGTCGAGGCGCTGCACGCGAGCACCCGCGCCCACTGGAAGGTCTTCCTCGGCCTCGTCGAACGCGAGCGCCGCGAGGTCGTCGTCCCGCCGCAGGCCATCGACCTCGCCATGACCATCGCGCGCCGCGGTATGGACATCGGTGTCCTGCTCAAGGTCTACCGAGCCGCCGGGCGGGCGGTGTGGACGTTCCTGTCGGAGCTGGTGGTCGGCTTGGACGACGACGGCCCGGCGGGCATCGACGTGCTGATGTACCTGTGGGACCGGGCGTCGGGGTGGATCGAAGAGTCCACCGACCGGCTCATCACGATCTTCCACGACGAACGCGAACGCGTCATGCAGGGCGCGATGGCCCGCCGGGCGCAGACCATCCAGGCCATCCTGGCGGGCGAGCGGTCCGATGTGGACACCGCGGCCACGGATCTCGGCCATCCCCTTGCGCCGTACCAGACCGCGTTCGTCCTGTGGGTCGCCGAAGCCGACTCGGACGCCACCGCGGTCGAGGCGATGCACCGCGTGGCGGTCGCGTTGGCCGACCAACTCGGGGACGCCCGGCCGCTGATCCTCTCGGTCGGCTCCCGCGACCTCTGGGCCTGGGTGCCGACGCCACGCGCGCCCGCGTTGGGTCCGCTCAGCCACGTCGACCAGACGATCCATGTCTGCGTCGGCACCCCCGGCCGGGGCATCGCGGGTTTCCGCCAAGGCCACCACGACGCCCGCCGCGCCCAGCGGCTGGCCATCGCCGCGGACTTCCCGCCGCGGCTGACCAGGTACAGCGACGTCGAACTGGTGTCACTGATCTCGGCCGACCCCGACGCCGCCCGCGACTTGGTCACCCGCGAACTCGGACCGCTGACCGCCCCCGCGCACGACGTGCTGCGGGAGACTTTGTTGCTGTACCTGGAGAGTGGGGGCAGTGTCGACCGGACCGCGCTGGCGCTGACCGTCCACAAGAACACGGTGCGGTACCGGCTGCACCAGGTAGAGTCGATCATCGGGCGGCCATTGACGGAACGGCGGACGCACTTGGAATTGGCGCTGCGCCACCATCGCGCGTTCGGGTAGTCGAACGCGCCGGATGTCGCGCCGCCGACCATGGCAATGCCCGAACCTCGTCTGCCGGCGCTTCAGGCCCAGCGATTCAGGAATTCCCCGATCGCGTCCATATCCTCAGGTTGCAGCCCGTGTCTCGCGTCCGGGCGGACGAACATCGTGGGCACGCCGATGGCGGTCAATCGCTCGATCAGTGGCCCGCGAAGCGGGATCGCGTCGTCGTCGGTCCAGATCAGCGGCCTGCACTCCTCTTCAACGATCTTCACCGCTGCGGCGGCTTTCCGCTCGGGTGACTTGACCGACGGATCGGCCCCGAGCGTGGAGAACGCGGTGGGAAACCGCGGCAGCCGCATCAGTCGCTCGACCTGGGCGATGTCGTCGGCCCAGGTGGTCGCCCACCGGATCTCCACGAGGCTGCCCTGGTGCAGGTCGGTGATCTCCTCGATCAGGGCGGGTGCCCACCGCATCCGGTAGCCGAGCCCGCCGGAGAACGCGGTCCCCTGCCGCGGCGTCTGGCTCCAGCCCGGCTTGGTGGCGTTGAGCACGCCATCGACGTCGAGCAGCCACACGGGCCGGTCGGTCATGGTCCACCTCCTGTGTCCCCGGACGGGGGTGACAGCCGCCCGGGTACACTTTCGCGGGGTATGGGGCGTTAGCTCAATTGGTTAGAGCTGCGGACTATTAATCCGTAGGTTCGCACACGTATACCTGCCGTGACCTGCGATTTCGCGTCCCACCTAGGGTATTGATCACCAGCCAGTCTCGCTGTGGGCTCTTCTGTCGCGGGTCGCATCGTGACGTTTGGTGTCTGGGGATGTCCAGGATGCACGGCCGGTGGCCTGCATCCAGAGCACGATATCGAGGCAGCGAAGCAGGCTGATGTCTTCGATGCCGCCCGCGCTGGAACGGATGTTCGTGAGTCGGGTGACGCGGTGAGGATCTTGGTCGAACCATGTCCAGAGGCATCTCCACAGGCTGTCCGGGGCTCCCAGCAGCTGTCGCACCTTATTGTCGTAAACCGGGAGAAGGTGAGGGCGCTTCCGCGCCATGAGCTTATTCGCGGTTACCCATTGATCCTTGCCTGCTGCGGTTCGCAGTAGATCCCGGAGTTGATGTGCAGCGCCACCGTCGGCGTAGGTGTCGATGTCGACTTGGTGCATCGCCCGATCGACGGGAATCTGGGCGAGGAGCACACTGATCTCACTGGCCCGGACCTCGATCGTCTCGAGTGCGAATGACGAGAGGCGGTTGATGCTCAGCAGACTCAGCGACAGTACGGGTGGACGACGACGGGACCTGCGAGCCGTGGGATCAGCCGGATTCCCAGGGCGACAACGGACATACCGAGGCCATGGAGTGGAAGCCCAAGGTCGAGTCGATGATTCGCGACGCGGTCGAGGCCGCCACCCAGGCGGACACGTTGGCCGCGGACCAACTCCGTCGCCTGCGGGACGGCGTGAACGTCACAGACGCGACCGTGGCGCTGGAGGATCTGCAGGGACGCGCATCGCAGGCGCAGATCGAGATGATCCATTTCTCCTTGCCGCACGGCCAGAGCCCGGAGTCCGTCGCCGCCTGGTGGAACTCGCTGTCCGACGCGCAGCGCCGCGAGTTGGAGTTGGCCGTGCCCGTCGAACTCGCCGATCTCAACGGCATCCCTGATGACGTCAAGGACCGGCTTCGCGGACCGGGTCCGCTCAATCGGGTCGAGATGGTCAGATTCGCCCTGGACCGGTGGGACGATACGAGCCTCGATCACCCCGCGCAGAACGACTGCACCCGGTTCGCGTCGATCGCCTTGGCCCACGCCGGGATGCCGGAGAACAGCGATTGGACCAGTTCGACGATCTTCAAGGCAGGTGACCCGACACATAGTTGGGCGGGCTCGGGTGAGTTGCACGACTACCTCACTACTGAGACCAACAGCCATGAGGTGCCCGTCAGCGAGGCCCGACCGGGGGACCTGATCTTCCTCCGCCACGGCGCCGAAGGCGGTGACCCGGAGGCCGGGGACATTCACCACACCGCCGTAGTCACATCCGTGACGCCCGACGGGGTCGTGCACTACACGCAGCACGACGACTCCAAGGTCAACATCAGCATGCAGGGCCGGGAACGCAGCGTCGAACAAGGTCTCGGCGATCAGGACTACGTCATCGTTCGCGTCGACCCCACAGAGAAGTAGGACGCCGACATGACCATCGCTATCCACACCGCCCATATCCGGCAGGCCGCCGACGACATCGACGCCGCCCTGGCCGGTGCCAAACAGAACGTGCAGGCATCCCTCGAACCCAGCTCGGCCGCGATGGACGGCAATCCGGGTTGGCAGTCGTCGGCAGCGTTGGCCGAGTGCCGACAGGCCTGGTTTGATCACCTGAACGACCTCGTCACTCGCACCGCGGAGGCTGCGGAGAAGCTGCGTGGAACGGCCACCGACTACGACGAAGCCGAACGCAGAATCACCGAATCCCTGGAAGACCTGCATCGGGAACCTTCATGACATCACCGACACCCCGCCGCATCGCGCTACCGATCATGGTCGCGCTTGGGGTTGTTGCCTGGGCGGCTGCGCTGCTGAGCAACGAGCCCCGCGGACGTGCCGTGACAGACCAGAACGGATGCGACGTCTATGAACCGTCGGCAGCCGAACACCTCCTGACCTGGTCGGCCTTCATCTTCGGCGCGGCGGCCCTGGTGGCCGGTGTGATCGCGATCAGGAGCACCCTGGTGGGTGCGGGCCGCAGGCGAGCGCTCGTGTTGGGCTTGTGCATGGTGGTGCTGGTTCTGACCGTGGTCGCCGCCTACCCGATAGTCCAGCCCTGGCACTTCTACACCCAGCCGAACGACCCGGTTTGTCACCTGTAGCGCTCCGAACAACGTGCGTCGGTGGGGCCCACCCGGAGCGCTGCTCGATGCCCGGTCGGCCTACCAGGCCGGTCCCATTCGAGCACCCTGTTCACATCGAGTGGCCGCGCTGGCCGCTTGTGCGTGCGTCTTCCTCCTGTGTCCCCGGACGGGGGCGGCAGCCGCCCGGGTACACTTTCGCCGGGTATGGGGCGTTAGCTCAATTGGTTAGAGCTGCGGACTTTTAATCCGTAGGTTCCGGGTTCGAGCCCCGGGCGCCCTACTCCTTATCCTGGTCAGGCGGCCCCACCTCGGGGCCGCCATGATCAACCCCCGCGTTTCCCCGCGCTCGCGTGCGTCCAGGTCGCCGAATGCGTCCGCCGCAGCAGGGTGGCCACCGTCTTGCGGAAGGTCCTCCCCACCTGGGCATGATCGGTTGCCGGTGTGTGCAGAGCTGCTCTACTTGTTCAAGGGCGGGGCGCCCGCTGGCACGCTGACCCAATTCGGCCCGGGTATTCCGGGCCTGCCCCAGGAGTGTCGGACTGCGCGGCAGCCGTCTGACCCGAAAGTGCAATGGACAGCGATCCGCCGCGCGGCGGGTCGGGAACTGTCGGTTCCGGTTCGAGCCCCGGGTGTCCTACTGGTTTGAGCAGCGCACATGACGGCGCGCGCAGACACGATCAAGGACAGATAGCCAAGAGAGCGGTTGGCGACTGAGCGGTCGACATCATCCCACGTTGAACAGGGCCAGGCCATTGGGCTCCCCTCGGCTCAACGAGCCGAGGGGAGCCCGGGGCACTACGGAGCCAGGCCCAGACCGAAGAAGTGCAGGCCGCTGTTGACCGGCAGTGTCACGGTGTCCACGGTCTTGGCGGGGTCGGTGGTGACCGAGTGGGCGAAGACCGTGTACCGGTAGGCGGTGTCGCCGTAGCCGGACTGTCGGTTGCGGCCGATGCTCGTGGCGACCGCCGTCGCGCCCCCTGACGCGGGTTGGGTCCAGTTGGGGAAGGTGATCGTGCCGCGGGCGGTGGTGCCGTCGGTGTACTTGACGACGAGCTCGCCGCTGGGGGCAGCGCCGATGCCCGAGCCGAGGACGACGACCTTGCTTCCCTTGCCGGACAGTCGGATGACCTGACCGGCACCGACAGCGTTGTTGACCACCCCGACGCCGGTGGGCCAGACGATGCTGGCACCCAGCGCCGTGACCGCCACGCCGGAGCGCAGGCCCGCATCGGCGAGCTTCTGCGCGGAGAAGCTGTTGCCTGCGCCGTCGAAGTTGCCCGGCGTCGTGTTCGTCTCGTTGGTGATGCCAACGTTGTTGAACGCGGCGGCCAGGTTGGCCAGCGGCGGGGTGCCACCGCCGGTGGGCATGTCGGTCTCCACCGAGTCCAGCCCGGCCCGCTTGGTGGACCAGTCACCCCGGGTGAAGTCCGGCACGGCGACGGAGGCGCCACCCGCGGCGAGCGAGGCGACGCTCAGCGGGATGGGTGCGCACCACGCGGCCGAGTCGTACACGTCGATGTCCGGCACCAGGCCCGAGCGCATGAGCTGGATGGTGCGCCACTGCATGATCCCGTCCATGCCGCCGTGGCCGCCGACGCCGCTGGGGAACTTCCGCCACAGCCAGTGCCGGTGCGTGTCGCGCAGCGGCCCGAAGTCCTGCCACGCGTCGCCGCTGTGGGTGGGCTCGGCGTAGACGCGGGCGCCGGACGCGGTGCCCGCGTAGTCCTCGATGAGGCCCCGCGTGCCCGAGATGCTGTTGATCCGGCTGTACGGGCGGGGCGTGCTGACGTCGTGCGCGGCCCGGATGTCGTAGCCCTTGGACGTCTTGACGTGGCACGTGATCAGGTCACCGTTGATGTAGGTCTCGTTCCACGACCGGTGCGTGCGGGGTATGAAGCGTTCGCGGTAGTCGGCGAGGCCGCGGGCGGGGGTGGCGGTCGCGGTCATGCTGACCAAGCGGTCACCGCGGTTGATGTCCATCATGCCCGCGACCGGCGCGAAGCCGTGCATGTGGTAGAAGCTGGCGGTGCTGCGGGTGTGCCACAGCCGACGCCAGTCGTCGGTGTAGTAGTTGTCGCTGAACAGCAGCGACCGCAGGTCGTGCAGGTAGCCGCCGTGGCCGTTGGTGATCTCGCCGAATCCGCCCGCGTGCGCCATCTTCAGCATGGACATCTCGTTGACGCCGTAACAGCAGTTCTCGGCCAGCATCAAGTGCTTGCGGGTCTTCTCGGACGTGTCGACCAGGCTCCACAGCTCGCTCAGCTCGGTGGCGATCGGGAGTTCGACCGCGACGTGCTTGCCCGCGAGCATCGCGTCGCGGCCCTGGACGTAGTGGAACTCCCAAGGCGTGGCGATGTAGACGAAGTCGATGTCGGTGCGGGCCAGCAGCTGCTTGTACGAGTCGGCCGAACCGCTGTACGTCGCGGGGCGCGGCCTGCCCTCGGCCGCGAGCCGATCGGCCGTGCTCGTGGCGCGGCTCGCGCGAATGTCGCAGACGGCGGTGACGACGGCGCCGGGGATCGCACCCCAGCCGGAGGCCATCGAACCGCCCCGGGCGCCCAGGCCGATCAGCCCGACACGGACAGTGCTGAGTGCCGGGTATGGCACGCCGATCATGGAGGTCTGGCCCGCGGGCCGGGGCGGGTCGGCGGCCTGTCCGAGGGCTACCGCCTGGGTGCCCGCCGCGAGGCCGATCGACCCGACTCCGGCGGCGGCCACGCCACCGAACAGTGTGCGTCGTGAGATGCCTGTCATCGTGAAACTCCTTTACGACATCGCTTGCAGGGTGACGGACGGCGGCGCGTGCAAGGGAGCGCCGCCTTCCGCATGTCGTCTTACGTCCACTATGGACAGCGCTTCGGCCAGGGGGGCGTGTGCTGTCGACCAGTCGGTCTCGCGGCACCGCCGTCGGCTAGGAACGCTGCGAAGTCCGCGGGGGCGGGCGGAAGGGGATCAAGCAGGCCAGGCACTGCCGAGACGCGACCCATTGGCCCTCCCACCATGATCAGGTGATCAGGACCATACCGTGCGCATTGATGTGTGAATAGGGCTGGATTTGAGCATCTTTGTACATTATGGGTTCCGCAACGCCGTGATGGACGAGTACCTCGCCCACCTCACGGCCACCACGGGTGACCTGGTGGCGGCGTTGGAGCGGCCCGACGACGAGATGCTCAGCCGAGGACATCGGCGACTATCCGGACGGGCCGATCGCGATCGGTTTGCTCGTGGGTCAGCTCGCGGAGCGGGCGAGCACCCTGCGCCATTTCCTTGTCGTCGACGAGATCGAGTCGTACTTCGCCGACAGCGACGAGTCGGCCGCGACCTGCCGGGAGATCAAGGGCCGCGCTCTTTGGCCCGCGCCGGCAGCCGAGGGCCTGCGATCGCCCGACGCCGTGACGTTCTACCAGGCCGACCGGGCGGCGCGGCTGCTCGGCGTCGACACGTTCGCCGAGCACTGGGCCAGGGTGGTCGCCGACCCGCTGGAGGCGAACTGGTCCATCGTGATGGAGCTCGCGACCGACGAGACCATCGATGAGATCGTCTCCTTCGCCGACCGTGCGCTTCCGCTGGCCGAGATCGCCGCCGGACCAGCGGACCTGCTCGGCCTCGGCCCGGAGTTCCAGGCGCACCGGGCGCTCGGCTTCACCATGCGGGACCTCGGCCGCTTTCCCGGTCGTGGCTGGCCGCTGATCGACACCGCGCTGCGCAGTCCGGTGGTCAACAACCGCAACATGGCGCTGAACGCGATCGAGGCGTGGGGGCGGCCGTGGCCCGCCGCGGTCCGACCGGCACTGGAGAAGGCCGGACGCGACGAGCCGACCGACCGCGTCCGGGAGCGCGTCATCGCGCTGCTCGACCAGCCCTGGCAACGAGAACGGCGGCTGCCACCCGAGGGTGGCAGCCGCCGCTGTCGTTGTGGATCAGATGTTGGCGATGGTGGCGCCCGCGTCGATCAGGCCGGTGCCGCAGCCGCCGGTGCAGGTGCCGGCGAGGGGACGGACGTTGGCCTTCAGCGCCGCCTCGACCTGGGCCGGGGTCAGCGCCTTCTCACCGAGCATCAGCGCGACCAGGCCCGCGACGTGCGGGGCGGCCATGCTGGTGCCCATGAAGGTCTTGTAGTCCTCCGCGGTCTGCACGGTCAGGCCCGCGTTGATCGTGGAGAGGATGCCGTCCTGGGGCTTGGTGCGGGTACCAGGAGCGTCGGTCTCGTTGCGGACCTCGCCGCCGGGGGCGGTGACGTCGATCTTCGCGCCGAAGTTGGAGTAGAAGGCGCGGTTGCCCTCGCGGTCGCTGGCGGCGACCGACACCACGTTGTTGCAGTTGGCCGGGGTGAAGCCCGCGACGTCCATGTTCGAGTTGCCCGCCGCGACGACGACGGTGGTGCCGCGCTTGACGGCGCCGTCGATCGCGCGCTGGTAGGTGGCCGAGCAGGAGCTCGCGCCGCCCAGGCTCATGTTGATGACCTTGGCCGGGTTCGGGTTGGCCGGGACCCGGGTCACCTTGCCGCCGGAGGCCCAGGTGATGGCGTCGGCGATGTCGGAGGTGCGGCCACCGCACTTGCCGAGCACGCGGACCGGGACGATCTTGGCCTTGCCCGCGATGCCCGCGATGCCGTTGTTGTTGTCGCTGACGCCGGCGATGGTGCCCGCGACGTGGCTGCCGTGCCACGAGGAGTTGGACGGCGTCGCCGAGCCACACTCGCCCGCGGCGTACCAGTCGCCCTCGTCGTTAGGGTTGGCGTCGCGGCCGTTGCCGTCGCGGGCGTCGGCTGCGGTGCTGATGAAGTCGTAGCCCGGGAGCAGGTTGGCGTTGAGGTCCGAGTGCGGGGTGATGCCGGTGTCGATCACCGCGACGACGACGCCCGCGCCGTCGGCGGTGGCCCACGCGGCCGGGGCGTTCATGCCCGCGGTGGCCTCGAAGAGGTCCCACTGCTCGGCGTAGCGGCTGTCGTTGGTCTGCGCGGTCATGATCAGGTCGGGCTCGACCGCCACGACACCGGACTGCTTGCGCAGGTCGCCCATCAGCTTCTGGGCGCCAGCCTTGGTGAGGCCGTTCTTGGCCTTGACGACGACGCCGCCGTTCGCCATGTCGCGCACGTGGGTGACACCCGAGTGGCCGACGCCGCGGGAGGCGACCGCCTGGTCGGCGTAGGTCACGATGAACTGGTCGAAGCCCGCGGGTGCGGCTTCCTCCCCAGCCTGCGCCGTGCCTGCCAGCGTCGGGATGGTCAGGCCTGCGATCGCCAGGCCCAATGTCGCGATCGCGGATGTGTACCGCTTCTTCATCAGAACGCCCTCTCATGAATGCGCAACCGGTGACGGCTTGCACCATCGGGTGAACGAGCTGTCACCTTTCAGAGAGGGAGCCTGAGCGAAGTTATGACGCAGCGACAGAATTCACAGTTGCCACTTCTCCCGAACGGTCGGCACCGACCATGCGGTCGGACAGCTCGGCGACGCGCGCCCGGTAGCGCTCGACAGAGGCCAATTTGATCTCCTCGTAGCCCCGGACGAGGTCGGGCGCCGCGGCCAGTTCGCACGCCGTCGCGTAGTTCACCGGGGTGACCGAGGACACAAGGCCAGTGACCATCGCGGTGTACTCGTCGATGAGCGCGCGCTCGACCTTGCGCAGGTGGGCGTAGCCGAACGGGTCGAAGGCGGTGCCCCGCAGCCCGCGCAGGGCGCGCAGGACGCCGAACATCGGCCGGGCCGACCGCTTGAGGGTGATCTTGCGCTTCATGCCCATCGCCCGCAGCATCGGCGGGTGCAGCTGGTAGCCGATGACGGCGCCCGCGCCGAACTTCTCCTCGACCGACTCGCGCACCGCCGGGTCCAGGTGCAATCGGGCCACCTCGTACTCGTCCTTGTAGGCCATCAGCTTGAACAGGTTGCGCGCGACCGCCTGGGTCAGCGTCCCCGGCGTGCCGAGCATCAGCTCGGCTGTTTCCACCGTGGAAACAAGGTCGGAGTACCGGCTCGCGTACGCGGCGTTCTGGTAGGCGGTCAGCTCGGGCACGCGCACCGCGAGCAGCCGCTCCAGCTCGGTCCCCTCGACCTTCACGACCGGCTTGTCCAGCCAGGTCGGGTCGATCAGGCACTGCCGACCCGCCCGGAACGCCTGGATCGTGGTGGCCACGCCGACGCCGTTGATCTCGATGGCCTTCTCGATCGCCTCGGCCGACACCGGCAGCAGACCGGCCTGGTAGGCCGCGCCGACGACCAGGAAGTTGGCGGCCGCGGTGTTGCCGAAGAGGCGTTCGGCCAGGTCGAGGGCGTCGAAGGCGTGCACGGACTTGGTCCGTCCGCCGATCTTGCCGAGCAGGTCGTCGCGGCCCGGGTAGCCGACCGACGGGTCGGTCACCATTCGGCCGGTCGGCACCTCGGAGGTCGACACGACCGCGATCGTGCGGTCGTCGCCGCAGCGCGAGAGGTTGGCCTCGGTGCCCGCGGCGAGCGCGTCGAAGACCAGGTAGCCGTCGGCGGTGCCCGCCGGGACGAGGCCCGGCGCGACGCTCTGACCTGCGGTGATGCGCAGGTGGGAGACGACGGCGCCCGCCTTCTGGCTCAGGCCGGTCTGGTCGAGGGCCCGCGCGTCGAGCCCGCTGATCAGCGCGGCCGTGGCGAGGACCTGGTTGGTGGTGACGACGCCGGTGCCGCCGATGCCGACGAGCACCAGGTTGGCCGCGTCCGGCCGCGATGTCGGCTCGGCCTGGCGCGCGGGCAGCTCCGGCCGGGTGAGGCGCTTCTTGCCCTTGCCCGGGATGACCGTCAGGAACGACGGGCAGTCGCCGAGCAGGCAGGAGTAGTCCTTGTTGCACGAGGTCTGGTCGATCTGGGTCTTGCGGCCGAACTCGGTGTCCACCGGCTCGACGCTGAGGCAGTTCGACTTCTGCCCGCAGTCGCCGCAGCCCTCGCACACGGACTCGTTGATGACGACCCGCTTGGCCGGGTCCGGCGCCAGGCCGCGCTTGCGCTTGCGGCGCTTCTCGGCGGCGCACTCCTGGTCGTAGACGATCACGGTCACGCCAGGCGTGTCGCGCAGCTCGCGCTGCACGGCGTCGAGGTCGTCGCGGTGCCGCACGCGAACCCCGGGCGCCCACTTGGTGCGGCGCGGGTATTTGCGCGGCTGGTCGGTCACCACGACGGTCTTCACGACGCCCTCGGCGTGCAGCATCCGGGTCACCGCGGCCGGGTCGACCGACCCGTCGGCGTGCTGGCCGCCGGTCATCGCCACGGCGGCGTTGTAGAGGAGCTTGAAGGTGATGTTGGTGTCCGCCGCGACCGCCTGGCGGATCGCGAGGCTGCCGGAGTGGAAGAACGTGCCGTCACCGAGATTCTGAAAGAAGTGCTC
>Ga0247823_10003886_pt1 | contig 12041 bp, 6 predicted proteins | sample 13C_PalmiticAcid_2_FD_192426 | JGI IMG/M metagenome (GOLD analysis project Ga0247823, IMG submission 192426) | Soil microbial communities from agricultural site in Penn Yan, New York, United States - 13C_PalmiticAcid_Day30 | ecosystem: Environmental > Terrestrial > Soil > Agricultural land...
ACAGGCATCCATCGTCACCATCAAAAGAACGGTTGGTATAGTGGAGCTGCTGCGCAATGCCGGCGGGCCTTTCGCTGAAAGAGTGGATGAGATCAGCAAAGTGTTGGCACATCCGCAACTGCAAAAGCTAGCGTGTACGGATATCTATCAAAACCTGCCGCTGAAGACCCTCGCTTTTTACGAGCACCTGCTCAGGAACAGGATGCAGGGAGAGATGGAAGAAATTTTATCATTCATTCACCAGCTGGATGTCTATATCGCTGTGGGAAATATAGCGGCCACCAAAGGGTTCAATTATGCCACTGCACTGGCTCCTGAAAAGAATTTGCTTTCTGTAAAAGATCTCCGCCATCCTTGCATCGACAAAGCCATTGGCAATGACCTGTTGCTTGCAGAAAACAGCAATGTACTTTTTCTTACCGGGGCCAATATGGCTGGAAAGTCCACGCTGATGAAGTCCCTGGGGATCGGGATATACCTTGCGCATATGGGATTTCCTGTTGCTGCTGAGCGGTTTGAATTTTCGGTTCGTGAAGGATTGTACTCCAGCATCAATGTGGCTGATAATATCGGTCTGGGGTATTCGCATTTTTATGCAGAAGTTGTACGCGTGAAGCAGGCCGCAGAAGCCGCCGCCAGCGGGCAAAGGCTGATGCTGATGTTTGATGAGCTTTTCAAGGGAACGAATGTGAAAGACGCATATGATGGTACGCTCTCGGTCACAGAAGGTTTTGCTGAATATGCGGATTGCCTGTTTGTGGTATCTACACATATCATTGAAGTGGGGGATGCGTTGAAAGCCACGCCCAATATACAGTTCAGGTTCCTGCCAACGATCATGGAAGGATCGAAACCCAGGTATACTTACAGGCTGGAGCAGGGTATCACGGAAGACAGGCAGGGAATGATGATCATACGGAATGAAGGGATACTGGAGATGATAAAAGAGGCACGCTGATGAAGCGCGCCTCTTTTATCAATAAATATCAACGGTTGGGAATGTACTCACATACTTCGCCTTCATGGGAAATGATGTAGGCCTTATTATTTAAGACCTGTGCAAAGCTGGCTACAATGGGAACACTGAAACCGGGATTTGTCCAGGTATTGTTTGCAGGATTATAGCTGTAAGCCTGGGAATTATGGATCACATAACCTTTGCCATTCAGGCTGTAAGCAGGCGCCTTGTCCACTGCATAAGGAAAAGGAGCAATGGGGATCAAACGGACTGGTGTGACGTTAGGGTCTACTTTGTAAAAAGCAGAATAATAAGTTCCATTAGCATATCCGCATCCCACGTAACCTATGCCATCTATTACAAACTGGGAGAGGTAAAAGACGGACAGATTGAGGTTGGAGCCAGCGCTCCACTGACCGTTGCCATTGTCAGCTCCGGGATCCAGCTCATAGACATTTGTATTACTATGCCCGAGCCCTGCATATAGTTTCCCGCTTAAATTAAGCCCAAAGCCTCCGTACCTGGATCTTCCATTAGGAAAATCGGGCATCCTTTTCCACGCGCCTGCACCTGAAACAGCAGGATTGAACTCATACCAGGCTGCGGTGGGATTGCCGCTGAGGACATTGCCCAGATAAGCCTTGTTGTTTTTGGCCATCAGCACACCCAGAAGCCCCCCACTGATGTCGGAAGGCATCGTATTGATGATGGCCCATCTTGCTGTTTCCGGGTTGAACTCAACTACTTCCGTACTGTACCGGCCACTCAATAAATAGATCCTGTTGTTGGCGATGAAAGAAACTCCTTCTGCATAACTAAAGCTATGCCGGTTGCATATTTTCTTCCAGATATTGGTCACTTCAAAATCGGAGGCCGTGCTCACTTTTTCACCAATCCCTTTTACTGCCAGTTTACCCTGGCTCAGCAGTGCGCCCGATAGCCTCTGAACATCCGGGATGGTAACAGTGATATAGTCGATCTGCTTCTCTACTACCGGGCATGGATAGCCGCCAATATCTACGATCGGGTTGCTTCCAAAACTTCGCCCAATGATCATAACGGTGGTACCAGGCGCTCCATGCCTGGGATGGAAATCTGAAATGGACGTGATCAGTGTGAAATCGTTAGGCGTTTGTGTGGATAATCCTCTTACCGATACCCGTAGTTTGCCATTAGTAGCATTCTCTGGTACCCTGACCCTTAAAAGGGTTGGAGTTGCAGAGGCTATTTCACCTGCTATTTCACCAAAATAAACAATATTGTTTCCCAGTACGGGGTCGAAATTCTTTCCGGGGATATCGATAACGCTTTCGGCACTTGCTTTGGCGGGGCTGATCTCTCCTACAACAGGGGCCGCATAGAAATCTGAATTACCGATGCCTTCTGTTCCGTTACAGATCACCTTAATCTTTCCTGTAGTGGCATTGGCAGGAATAGTAGCTTCAATGGTGGTTTTATTGATAAGGCTCACTACAGTGGCTTCAACATCTCCAAAATACACTTTCACAGGGGCTTTGAAATGGTTACCGGTAATGGTCGCCACAGTACCGGCTTCGCCCGATGCAGGAGTAAAAGAAGTAATAACAGGCGCCAGTGGATTTACTGTGAAATCTTTGCCTGAAACAACTTCCTGTTCATCCACTTTTATGGTGATCTTTCCGGTTGCTGCGTTTTCAGGAACCACCACGGTGATGGTGCTGCCATCGCTGGCGGCTTCGGTGACGGTGGCCTGCAGGCCATTGAATCTTACAATGTTCTTTTCTCCGGCTGAAGAAAAGTTGACGCCTGTAAGTACAACTGCTCCTCCCTCACTGCCTTGTTCGGGAGTGAAGGAGGTGAGTATAAGTTTATTGTCTTCAGGGGAATCTCGTTTACAGGAACTGATGCTGACCAGCAGATACAATGCCAGGAGGCGGGCTGCCTGGCGCAGGATGACCGTTTTCATACGATTGGGATTTTGTTTGAACCACAAAATGCATCCTGCGATGAAAAAAAGGAAGTTTTTCACGGGGAGCCATCGTAAAAGCTTACCCAGTTGCGTGAATAAAAGGATGGCGACTATTTATAACTCCCTTCCCGCCTGGTATAAATGAAGAGAGCGACTCATTGTGTTGAGCCGCTCCCTGATTATTTACAGCAGGTCTGTTTACACAGCATCCTTACCATGACAGTTCTTGAATTTCTTGCCGCTTCCGCAAGGACATGGATCATTCCTTCCGATCTTAGGTCCAACCTTTACCGGCTCCTGCTTTGGATCAGCACCTGAAGGATCGAAATAATCATTCTCATTCGCTGCATAATCATCACCTCTTGCATCGATCTCTTCTTTATTCGCCTTCATGCGGCTCATATCGGTCTTCTGCTCGCGGCCTTCACGGATCTGGGCCTGTTGTGCCTGTCCGCCGTTATCCTGTTCAACAGGGATAGTGGCATGTGCGAGGAATCCAACGATATCTTTATTCAGTTCGCTACCCATTTGTTTGAACAGGTCGAAGGCGGTGAGTTTGTAGATCACCAGCGGATCTTTCTGTTCCAGGTAAGCGGTCTGTACACTTTGTTTGAGGTCATCCATGGCGCGGAGATGCTCTTTCCAGGCATCATCGATCACAGCGAGGGTGATCTGGCGTTCCAGGGCGCCGGTGAGCTCACGGCCATTGCTCTCGATCGTTTTATCGAGATTGGCGAGCACCTGCATACCTTTCTTGCCATCTGCGAAAGGAACCACCACATTCTCGATATGGCTTCCCTGGCTCTGGCGGATATTGCGGAACACAGGTACAGCCTGCGTTTGCAGATCGGTCATCTTGCGCTGGTAACGCTCTGTTGCTTCCTGGTAGAGCCTGTCAGACAGCTGCTCTTCACTTCCTTTATCAAATTCATCGGCCGTGATGGTAGTGTCTATACCGAAACCGAGGATCGCTGACATACGGAATCCATCATAGTCATTCTGCTCTTTGAAGCTGCCCACGATACTTTGTGAAACACCGTAGAATGCCTCATCCAGGTCAACTGCCAGGCGGTCTCCGAACAACGCGTGATTACGCTTCTGGTAGATCACGTTACGCTGTTTGTTCATTACGTCATCATATTCAAGCAGGCGCTTACGGATGCCGAAGTTGTTTTCTTCCACTTTCTTCTGGGCGCGTTCGATACTTCTTGTTACCATGCTGTGCTGGATCACTTCACCTTCCTTGTATCCGAAACGGTCCATGATCTTGGCAATACGGTCGCTACCGAACAAACGCATCAGCTCATCTTCCAGTGATACATAGAACTGAGTGGTACCGGGGTCTCCCTGACGACCGGCACGGCCACGGAGCTGTCTGTCCACACGGCGGCTTTCGTGACGCTCTGTACCGATGATGGCCAGACCGCCTGCCTCTTTCACACCAGGTCCGAGTTTGATATCCGTACCACGACCCGCCATGTTGGTGGCGATGGTCACAGCACCGGCCAGACCGGCTTCTGCTACCACCTGCGCTTCACGGGCGTGTTGTTTTGCGTTCAATACGTTGTGTGGGATCTTCTTAACCTGCAGCATCTTTGCCAGCAATTCACTCACTTCCACGTTGGTAGTACCTACCAGAACGGGACGGCCGGCATTGCGCATGTTCTCGATCTCGTCGATAACGGCTTTATACTTCTCGCGTTTTGTTTTGTACACGAGATCCTCATGGTCCTTACGCACTGCCTTCATGTTGGTAGGAACAGTCACCACATCCAGTTTATAGATATCCCAGAACTCACCTGCTTCAGTGACCGCCGTACCGGTCATACCGGCCAGCTTATGGTACATCCTGAAATAGTTCTGGAGCGTGATGGTTGCGTAGGTTTGAGTGGCCGCTTCGATCTTCACACTTTCTTTAGCCTCGATCGCCTGGTGCAGACCGTCGGAATAACGGCGGCCATCCAGGATACGGCCTGTTTGTTCGTCTACGATCTTCACCTGGCCGTCCATTACAACATACTCCACGTCTTTATCAAAGAGGGTGTAGGCTTTCAGCAATTGCTGAACGGTATGGATACGATCGGCCTTTACGGTGTAATCATTGAGGATGGCTTCTTTCTGTGCCAGCTTCTCTTCGGCAGAATCTTCACTTCTGTCGATTTCCGCGAGCGATACGGCGATATCAGGCAGTACAAAGAACTCGGGATCTTCCCCGCCTTTGGTGATAGCCTGGATACCTTTATCTGTAAGGTCAACCTGGTTGTTCTTTTCATCGATGTGGAAGAACAGTTCCTGGTCAACGACAGGCATTTGTTTTTGCTGATCGGCGAGGTAGTAGTTCTCTGACTTCTGCAGTTTCACTTTCACGCCGGGCTCGCTGAGGAATTTGATCAGGCCGCTTGCCTTTGGCAGACCGCGGTATGCGCGCATCAGGGCCAGGCCACCGCTCTTGGGATCATCATCACCGTCTGCGAATAATTTCTTGGCCTCGTTCAGGTATCTGTTGGTCACCTGTTTCTGGGCTTCCACCAGTTGCTGAACGCGGGATTTGAGAATATGATATTGCTGATCGTCTCCGCGGGGAACCGGACCGGAGATGATCAACGGTGTACGGGCATCATCGATCAGTACGGAGTCAACCTCATCCACCATCGCGTAATGGTGTTTGCGCTGCACCATTTCTTCCGGTGTGTGCACCATGTTATCGCGGAGGTAATCAAAACCGAATTCGTTATTGGTTCCGTAGGTGAGGTCCGCCAGGTAGGCGTTCCTGCGTGCGGAACTGTTGGGTTGGTGTTTATCGATACAATCCACTGTGAGGCCCAGCCATTCGAAGATGGTGCCGTTCCACTCGGAGTCACGTTTTGCGAGGTAATCGTTCACGGTTACGATGTGAACGCCGGCGCCTGCGAGCGCGTTGAGGTAGGCGGGGAGGGTAGACACGAGCGTTTTACCTTCACCGGTAGCCATCTCGGCGATCTTTCCCTGGTGCAGTGCAATACCACCCATGAGCTGCACATCATAGTGCACCATGTTCCAGGTTATGGGGCTGCCGCCAGCCGTCCAGGTATTCTGGAAAGTGGATTTATCTCCATCGATGCGCACATAATCTTTCTTCACGCTCAGGTCGCGGTCAAGCTGCGTGGCCGTAGAAACCAGCTCTGTATTCTCCTTGAAGCGGCGTGCCGTTTCTTTCACGGTGGCGAAAGCTTCGGGGAGGATCTCTTTCAGCACTTCTTCAATGGCTTTATTCCGGTCTTTACGGAGCTTGTCTACTTCCTGGTAGAGTGCTTCTTTTCCATTGATATCGCTGAACGGGAGTGCTTCGGCATCCGCATTCAATTTTGAGATCTCAGCGTCGATGCTTTGAAGATGCTCATTGATGCGGGCTTTGAACTCCTGTGTTTTGTTCCTGAGCTGATCATTGGACAGCGACTGGTAAGAGCTAAAATGCTGATTGATCTTTTCAACCAGAGGAAGGAAGGATTTGATATCTTTTTCCGACTTGCTGCCTCCGAAGATCTTGGAAATAAAACCTAACATGTTATAGCTAATTGTTTAATGTAAATGAATTCACCTCAACCTCACACGGGTTCCAATTGCACAGAGGGAGGCAGAGGAGCCGGTGAAATCCGGATATGGTTGTCAAAAAGAATGCTAGGCTTTGATAACTAGCCAATTTGACAGGATGCCAAAGGTAAGAAAATAAAGTTTTGGTAGGAATGATAAAAAAGTTAGTATATTAGCGCTAAATTTATTAGTCTATGTCTCAAGCTGGTAAAAACCTCAAGTATCTCCGGAAGCTCCGGGGGTGGACCCAGGAAGAATTTGCCACCAGGCTGGGAATCAAGAGATCCCTGCTGGGCGCTTACGAAGAAGAGCGGGCCGAGCCCCGTATTGAAGTGCTGGAACTGGTGGGCGATATCTTTAAGTTAACGTTGGATGAATTGTTACTCAAGGACCTGGGGGATACGAAGGGGAGCTACCTGAGCAAGCGCCGTGCGCAGAAAATGTCAGCAGGTACCGCTGAAATACAGTTCGTTCCGGTAAAAGCGGCAGCTGGTTACCTGGCCGGTTATGCCGATCCTGAATTCATCGATGAGCTCAATACTTTCACCCTGCCCATGCTGTCACCCGGATATTACCGTGCATTTGAAATAATCGGGGATTCAATGGCGCCTACGGCCAGTGGTTCTGTGATCGTTTGTGAGAAGGTGGATGAGATAGACGACCTGCGCAACAATAACACCTATATTGTGGTTACCCGTACGGAAGGGATCGTATATAAAAGGGTGATGAAGAGCAACCGGACAAAAAATAAACTCACATTGATAAGTGATAATACTTCCTACCAGCCTTACACCATCAACTCAGAGGATGTGCTGGAACTCTGGAAGGCAGCTTACATCATGGGCAAAGCCAACCAGCAGCAACGCTGGGATGTGAACCAGCTCGCCAGCATGGTGAACACCCTGCAGGAGCAGGTGAGTACCATGAAGAAGAAAATGAACTAGCAGGCAGCAGCAGATCTCTGATCGTAATTGTCTACATTGACTTACAGGTCACCGTTACCAAACGAAGAGAAAAATCTGCTATCAATCTGATCGTGTACGTAAGTGTACGATCAGTGGTTAGTTTTAATCCGTTTTGCGATTTAGGGTTTTTACGCGGATTTTTCCGATCGAACGCATAACTTTGCACCCCCTAAACGCCAACATGCGAAGTGAACTAACTGCCATACTGTTCTTCTCCTGCATCGGTATGCAATTGCATGCCCAGAAAAAAGTTACACATGCAGTAAAGTCCACTCAGTCCATTCATATCGATGGAACGCTTGATGAAGCCGAATGGCAGCAGGCCCCCATCGCTACGGATTTCATCACCAATGGCCCTGTGTTTGGCCTTCCAGCCAGCTCCAGAACGGAAGTGCGTGTGATGTACGACAATACGGCGATTTATATAGGTGCTTACCTCTATGACGATCCGGCAGCAGTCCGTCGCCAGTTCACAGCCCGCGATAACGAACAGCGTGCAGACGTAGATCATTTCTCCGTCTTCTTTGATACTTATCACGATCAGCAGAATGCCTTCCAGTTCCTCGTCACTGCCCGCAATGTGCAGAGTGATGCGCGCGTGTCACCGAATGCTGCCACGGGCTGGGGCGTGTACGGAGACCTCAGCTGGGATGCTGTCTGGGATAGTAAAGTAAGTTTTGAAAAAGACCGGTGGGTGGTGGAAATGAAGATCCCCTTCTTCGCAGTACGCTTTCCCAGCAAAAATATCCAGGACTGGGGAATTCAGTTCCTGCGCTTCAGCCGCCGGAACAATGAAACCACTTTCTGGAACCCGGTCAACCCCAACGTGAATGGCTTTGTGCTGCAGTTCGGGGACCTGAAAGGTTTGCAGGAGATCAAGCCGCCACTGCGGCTGAGTTTTTCTCCCTATGTAAGCGGAGGGTACAGGGAAACACCGCAACTGGGTGATAAGACGCAGTATGAAACCCTCAAGAGCGGCGGTATGGACGTGAAGTATGGCATCAGCGAAAGCTTTACCCTGGATGCCACGCTGATCCCGGATTTCGGGCAGGTGATCTCCGATGATATCGTGAATAATATTACCCCTTTCGAAATAGAGTTCAGGGAAAACAGACCCTTCTTTACGGAAGGCACAGAGCTTTTCAATAAAGCCGGGATCTTCTATTCCCGCCGGATCGGCAAAGTGCCTGACCGGTATGAAGAGGTCAAATACAATGCCCGTTACGGCAGTTACCCGGGGTATACCCTCCGGAAGAATCCTTCCGTAACGCGCTTATACAATGCCGTTAAATTCTCGGGCAGAACGGATGGCAACCTGGGGATCGGCATTTTCAACTCCGTTACGGAACCGGTGAAGGCCAGGCTGCGGAATGATCATACTGGAGCAGACTCCACCATTGTCACCGAGCCCTTCGCCAATTACAATGTGCTGGTGCTTGACCAGGCGCTGAAGAACCGTTCTTATTTCACTTTCACCAACACCAATGTGATCCGGGAAGGTTCCGAGCGGGATGCCAATGTAAGCGCGCTGGATATTGCATTATATGATAGTAAGAATTTGTACGGATTGGTATTGCAGCCACGCTACAGCATGGTGTTCGATAATAAAGGAGGCTACAACGGTTTCAGCAACTATGCGGAATTCGGAAAAGTGAGTGGCAAGCTGCAGTTCAGGATCAGCAATGAATTGAAGACGGCAAAGTATGACCCCAATGATCTTGGTTTCCTCTCTGCACCCAACCGATTTGCGAACAAGGGGGAAGTGAGCTATAATATCTACGAGGCATCCAAATGGTTCATGAACCAGAGCTATGGAATATCGGTAGAGCAACGTTATCTTTTCAAGCCTTTCATTTACGAGCGCACCAAGCTGGAGGCATTTGGCTTCTGGCTGTTCAAGAATTTCTGGGACCTCCGGCTGTCCGTTGATATCGGCCCGCGCTGGTACAACGATTATTTTGAAATGCAGACACCGGAGGACCTGCTGAGCACGCCGCGTCAGCCCTTGAAGAAAGCGCCTTACTATTCCTTCTTCTCTGACGGCAGTACCGATAGCCGGAAGAAACTCTATGTGAGCTGGTCGCTGGGATTTGCTGAAGGCCCGCTGCCCAACGATCCCTTCCATCTTATAGAACTGGCTGCGCGATATCGCTTCAGTGACCGCTTGTCCATCACCGGTAGTTTTACCCAGCAGTACGACAATGGCCAGTGGGGTTACGCCTTCTTCCGCGATGGCGCAGACCAGAGCCCGGTGCTGGCCCGCCGGCAGTATACCGATATCAGCACGCAGTTGAGCGGCATCTACAATTTCACGCCCCGCATGAATATAACCTTCCGGGCCCGCCACTTCTGGAACAGGCTGGCCAATACCAACCTGTATCATATCAAACCGGATGGGCATTGGACGGAACGTACTGACCTGGAACCTGCCGATTACAATATCAACTACAATGCATTCAACCTGGATGTGTTCTATACCTGGGATTTCCGCTTGGGAAGCCGGGTGATACTCGGCTGGAAGAACTGGCTGGGCCGGGATTACGAAGAATACATCAATGGTGCGCGATACCATAATTACACAGGTAATGCCAAGCGCGTATTAGCCACGCCACATGGCAACGAGCTCACACTCCGCTTCATTTACTTCCTGAATTACGAGCAGCTGAGAAGAAAAAAGTAATTACTTAACTAAGGTTGTAGATATCCTTTGCTACCCTGAATGTATTGCAATGTGCTTCCACGATGGTCCTCACATCCGGTGAGTAACCGCCACCCATGGCAACCGTACAGGGAATGCCTTCCTGTTTCAGTTTGTTGAAAACGATCTCATCCCGTTGTTTGCATCCGGCCATCGTTACTTTCAGTTTCCCGAATTTATCAGATTCAAGAATATCTACTCCGGAGAGGTAAAAAACGAAATCAGGTTTCACCTGGTTCAGCAGGGTATGCAGGTTGGTTTGCAATAGTTCGAGATAGAGGGCATCAGGCGTACCGTCTTTCAGGCCGATATCCAGGTCACTCTGCTCTTTGTGGAAGGGATAATTGTGCGCGCCGTGCATGCTGAAGGTGAATACACGGGGTTCATGCTGAAAGATGCTTGCAGTACCATTTCCCTGGTGCACATCCAGGTCAATGATGAGGATCTGTCTGGCCAGTTTTTCATGCAGGAGATAATTGGCGGCTACGGCAAAATCATTGAGCAGGCAAAAGCCTTCTCCATGATTTGCAAATGCGTGATGGGTGCCGCCGGCAACATTGAGGGCAACACCATGGGTGAATGCGTGATGGCAGCAGTCGATAGTGCCCTGTGTGATCACCAGTTCACGTTGTGTGAGTGCAGGTGACTGAGGAAAACCGATATGCCGTTGTTCTTTGGCTGAAAGAGTTTGCTGATGGAGGCGTTGCAGGTAATCCGCATCATGTGTTTGCAGCACTGTTGTATCTGCGCATGGTTGCGGCCTGAACAATGATGATTCCGTAATGGTGCCTTCATAGAGCAATTGCTCCGGTATCAGTTCATATTTAAGCATCGGAAAGCGGTTGCCTTCCGGCAATGGATGCGCATAAATGGGATCAAAAGCGATATGCAACCTGCTATTTGCCATTAATGGAACTGCATCACTTTTTTATCAACGATAGCGAATACTTTTTCTCCCGGCGTGGGCCGCACCATGGCAAGGCCGGTGAATTCACTGAAGGCGGGGAGGATGCAATGCGTGGCAGTGAAATAATAACAGGGGAAGGAGAGTGATTGTCTTCCCTGCCCGGAGATCCTGATACCGGGATGCAGATGCCCTGTGAAGAAATAATGATCACTGTAGGTGGTAGTGTCCGTTTCTTCGGGGTCGTGTACAAACCCGAACAGGTTGTTCAGTGCCAGGATATTGTCGGTGACGGTGATATTGCTCTGCTGATACCATTGGTTATGCAGGATATCATGGTTGCCGCGGATGAGTTTGATGTCGATATCAGGAAGGTCATGCCGCCATTTGCGGAAGAGTTCAAGTTCCCTGTTCTCGCGACTGTGAAAGAGATCTCCCACTACTATGAGTTGTTTGGGCTGAAAATACTGCATCTGCTGGATAAGCCGCTGGAGATCCTGCTTGTAAACCGCCTGCGGTACAGGTATACCATGCTTCCTGAAATGCCCTGTTTTCCCGAAATGCAGATCTGCCAGGATCAGTGCTTTTTCTTCTTCCCAGAAAATACACCGTTCGGAGCTAAGCCAGAGGTTCTGCTGTTGTAGTGAATATGGAACAGGGGGTTGCATTGGAGTGCAAAGTTAGGGGAAATACAATTGGTGGAGAACGGGGAGTTTTCAGCGGATAATGAACGCAGGGGCAGGCTGGGATTTTTTGAATAAGGGAATTGGTTCAATAAAACAAGCGGGAAAAAACCCGGAGGTTTTTGAAAACCGGTTGAGGGTTGACTTCGTATATGCATGCCTTTTATGAACTAAAAATTCGTGTATGTATAGAAGTGAGTTTTCTGTTAATGGATTATCTGAATGTATTGAGATCTCTTCTCAAAGGAAAATTGTAACAGAAGCATTGCCTGTTGATAGAGAAATAGTCAGAAGTATTTTAAAGAAAGATGGATG
>Ga0247823_10003887_pt1 | contig 12040 bp, 9 predicted proteins | sample 13C_PalmiticAcid_2_FD_192426 | JGI IMG/M metagenome (GOLD analysis project Ga0247823, IMG submission 192426) | Soil microbial communities from agricultural site in Penn Yan, New York, United States - 13C_PalmiticAcid_Day30 | ecosystem: Environmental > Terrestrial > Soil > Agricultural land...
TCGCCAGTTCGTCCAGATAGGCGCGTTCCATGAAGTTCTGTTCGTCGACCACCATGAGGCTGGCCAGGTACATCTCCGATGCCACCTCCGGGCTGTCCCCAGCCCGTGCGACCTCGGCCGGATCCAGCGGTTTCTGCAACTCCGCCTGCAGCCAGCGCTGCAGATCGGCGTCATCGCCGAGACGGCGGAATTCGCCTTCGATCACGTCGCGCTCGCGGTCGTCGACGTGTCCGTCGGCCTTGGCGGCGGCGATGAGCGCCTGGAGGATGGCCTGGCTGTGGTGCTCGGCCTGCGGCGGCGGCAGGCGATCGACGGTGCGCGGTTCGCTGACGGTGGCCGCGGTCTGCTGCTGGTGATCACGATACGCCTGGTACGCCATCACGCCGATGGCGGCCAGGCCACCATAGGTGGCGAGCTTGCGGGTCTTGCGGTTCTTGCCGAGCAGCAGGCCGAGCGCGCCTCCCGCGACCGCGCCCTTGCCGAAGTCGGCATTGAGCAGGCTGCCGCCGGTCTGGGATTTGAGCAGTTGTTCCAGGAAGCCTTGAATCTTCATGCGCGGGAATCCTTGGTTGCACGGGAGGGATGGAATGGGAATGGGGGCGTACAGGTGGAGGCACAAGCGTGACCGATGGCAGGGCCGGAGGGGGCCCGTCCGTGACCGCGCCAATGCCGGGAGGATGGCGACGGACAAAAAAAGGGACGGCCTGGGCCGTCCCTTTTTTCGATGCGAGGTGTCGCGCCTGGATCAGGCCGCGGCGTCCTTCAGCTTCTTGAGCGGACGCACCTTCACCTTCACCGAGGCGGGCTTGGCGGCGAACCACTGCTCTTCCTTGGTGAACGGGTTGATGCCCTTGCGCTTCGGCTTGGCCGGCACGTTGATGGCGCTGATCTTCAGCAGGCCCGGCAGGGTGAAGGAGCCAGCGCCCTTCTTGCTGATGGAGGCGTGGACAGCGCTTTCCAGCGAAGCCAGCACGGCGCGCACGTCCTTCGCGGCCACGGCGGTGGCTTCAGCGATGTGGGCGACCAGGCCGGACTTGCTCAGCGCTTCCTTGATCGGCTTCGGGGCTGCCGGCTTGGCGGCGGCCTTCGGTGCGGCTTTCTTGGCGGCCTTTTTCGGCGCTGCCTTCTTGGTGCTCTTTGCCATAAGTGTCCTGTTTTTACAGTCTGTAGGTGGGTAATCGGGCCGACCGCGTCGGCAGGCGCAATGTAGGACAAAGAATTCGCGTCGCACAAGTAGCAAGACGCCAAATAGCGCTTTTTTTTTGCGGTTTCCGGCGGATGGCGCGATCCGGGGCGGAAAAACCGCCGCAAAACCGGTCATGGAGCGACGATGGAGCCGAGATGCGGCGATGACGCCGGGGCGGATCGGTGAGTGCGATCCGCCCTCCGGTCCAAGTCGTCCTCCGGTCTCAGTCGTCCTCAGGTCTCGGCTTGTAGGCGTCGACCAGCTTCTGCTGCACGTTGGTCGGCACCGGCTCGTAGTGGCTGAAATCCAGGCTGTAGCGGCCACGGCCGGCGGTGACGGACTTCAGTTCCGCCGCGTAACCGTCCAGCTCGGACAGCGGCACCTGCGCCCGGACGAGGATTTCCCCGCGCACCGTATCGGTGCCGTTGATCCGCGCGCGCTTGCTCGACAGGCCGCCGGTGATGTCGCCGACCTGGGCCTCCGGCGCGGCGACCTCCAGATCCACCACCGGTTCCAGCACCTGCGGCCGCGCCTTGCCGATGGCGTCCAGGAAGGCCTTCTTGCCGGCGGCCACGAAGGCGACTTCCTTGCTGTCCACCGGATGATGCTTGCCATCCAGGATCACCACGCGCAGGTCCTGCAGGGGATAGCCGGCCACCGCGCCGCTGGCGAGGACCTGGCGCACGCCCTTTTCCACCGCGGGCATGAACTGGCCCGGGATGGTGCCGCCCTTGACCTCGTCGACGAACTCGAAACCCTGGCCACGCGGCAGCGGCTCCACCCGCAGCGACACCTCGCCGAACTGGCCCGCGCCGCCGGTCTGCTTCTTGTGCCGATGATGCCCGTCCGCCCGCGCGGAAATGGTTTCGCGGTAAGCGATGCGCGGCGGCCGGGTCTTCACCTCGACGCCATGGCGATCCTTGAGCCGCTCCAGCATCACCCGCAGGTGCAGATCGGACAGGCCGCGTATGACGGTCTCGTTGAGCTCCGCCGCATGCTCGACCACGAACGCGGGATCCTCCTCGGCCAGCTTCTGCAGCGCGGTGGACAGCTTCTGCTCCTGGCCCTTGCTGGCGGCCTCGATGGCCAGGCCGAACATCGGACGGGGGAAATCCACCGGTGCCAGGTGGATGTGATCCTCGTCGTGGCTGTCGTGCAGTATGGCGTCGAAGTGCAGATCCTCGATCTTGGGAATGGCGGCGATGTCGCCGGGGACCGCCTGCTCGATCTCGGCGTGATCCTTGCCCTTGAGCTTGAACAGGTGCGCGACCTTGAATGCCTTCTTGCCGTCGTCGACGAACAGCGAGCCATCTTTCTTCACCGTGCCCTGATAGACCCGGAAGATGCCCAGTTTGCCGACGAAGGGATCGTTGACGATCTTGAACACGTCGGCGATGACGTGCGCCTGCGGATCCGGACGCGCCTGTACCGCTTCGGTGCCGGCGCCGTTAGTGCGCTGGAACGGCGGCGGATTGCCTTCGCCCGGATGCGGGAACAGCCGCTCGGCCACGTCCAGCAGTTCGGCGACGCCGGTGCCGGTGCGCGCGGAAACGAAGCAAACCGGCACCAGGTGGCCCTCGCGCAGGCATTGCTCGAAGGCGTCGTGCAGTTCCGGGCCGGACAGGCCGTCTTCGCCGACCTCCAGGAAGTGCTCCATCACGGTTTCGTTGATCTCCACCACCTGGTCGATGATCTTCTGGTGCCACTCGGCCACCGGACCCAGATCGGAATCGCCCTGCGCCTGGCCGAAGCAGTCCACCACCCGGCGGCCACCCTCGGCCGGCAGGTTGAGCGGCAACACCTCCGCGCCGAATGATTCGCGCAGATCGTCCAGCACGCGTGCGCAGTTGGCGCCGTCATGGTCGATCTTGTTCACGACGATGGCGCGGCACAGGTTGCGCTGGCGGGCGCGTTCCATGAGCCGGCGGGTACCGTGGGCCACTCCCGTATCGGCGTCGACCACGATCAGCGCGGTCTCCACCGCCGAAAGCGCCGACAGCGCCGGACCGCGGAATTCGGGGTAGCCGGGCGTATCGATGAGGTTGAGGTGGATGCGTTCGCCGGACGCGGCCAGATGATCGGTGCTGGCGATGGCGGTATCGATGGAATGACCGCGGGTCTTTTCGACCGGATCGTGATCGGACACGGTGGTGCCGCGTTCGATGCTGCCTGCCGCCTGGAGGGTGCCGCCGGCATGCAGCAGGGCTTCGAAGAGCGTTGTTTTGCCGGCGCCGGGGTGGCCTGCCAGGGCCACGTTGCGGATTTGGGGTGTGCTGTAGGACATGAGGCCGTTCCTCCCGGGAATGAGGGTCGAAGGGCCGTCATGGCTGTCCGGGCCGGCGCGACCCGTGAGCGTGCGCTCGGCGGGCGGTCATGGCGGGAAGCCAGCATCGGCCGCGCTGGCGGCGGGGTCAAGTCGCAACGCGCAACCAGCGCTACACATGCCGCGGTGTAAGCTGCCGTTCCCCCTGGACGAGGAGCGACAGCCATGGCTTTGAAACGTTACGCGGACGCGGTGTGGAAGGGCGACCTGCAGGCCGGCAAGGGCAACATCAGCACACCGCAGAGCGGCCTGTTCGATGCCCAGAACTATTCGTTCAAGACCCGCTTCGGCGACGAGAAAGGCACCAACCCGGAGGAGCTGCTGGCGGCGGCGCATGCCGGCTGTTTCAGCATGGCGCTGTCGGCGGTGCTGGGAAAGGCCGGTTTCACTCCGGACATCATCCAGACACGGGCGGAGGCGACGATGGAGCCGGGAATGGATCCGGGGCCGACGATTACCGGCATCAAGTTGATCGTGTCGGCACGGGTGCCGGGCATCGAAGCCGCGCAGTTCGACGAGATCGCTCATCAGGCCAAGGCGGGTTGCCTGATCTCGCGCGCGCTGTCGGTGCCGGTCTCGCTGGAAGCGACCCTGCTTGCCTGAGTGGAACGCGCCCGCCTGGAGCGCGTTGTTCCTGCATGGCGGCGGCGGAGGCGGCTGGGAGTGGAATCGCTGGTGCGGGGTCTGGCGCGCGCATGGCATACAGGTTCACGCGCCGGACCTGCAGCCGGTATCCGCGGGTATCGAGGCGACGGAATGGGATGACTACCGCGGCCAGGTCGAGGCATGGCTGCGGGCGCTGCCGCGTCCGCGCGTGCTGGCGGGCGCAAGCCTGGGCGGTCTGCTTGCGTTGCAGGCCGCCGGTGGCGCCGATGCGCTGATCGTGATCAATCCATTGTTGCCGGCGCCATGGCATCGGGAGTTGCCGACGCGGGACTGGCCGGACCGGGTGCGCTGGCGCGGCGACGCGCGCCTGAGCTCCACCCGTCACGCGATGCCCGAGGCGGATGCGGCGTCGGTCCTGTATGCACTGCGGCGTTGGCGCGACGAATCCGGCGCGGTGCTGCGTGCGGCCCAGGCCGGCATCGCGATCGAGGCGCTCCGATGCCCGGCCCTGTTCGTCGCCTCGCGCGACGACGGCGACGTGCCCGCGCAGGCGGTGCGCCGCCTGGCGGGGCGGTCCGGCGCGACCTGCGTCGAGGTCGCCGGCGGCCATCTGGCGCCGTTGCTGGGGCGCGGCGCGCAGCGGGTGGCCAGGCAAGCTGTCGAATGGCTTAATGCGCCGGCCTGTGCCGTTTGAGTTCAGTCTGTTTTCACCCGTCCGACTCGACGATGCGTCGCACGCCATCCCGGCGTGGGGAGCCCGTCATGAACCGCCTGTCCACCTCTCTGCTTGCCTTCGGCCTGCTGGCCTCCGGCGCCGCGTCGGCGCAGTCCTATTCCAGCGGCGATCGCTATTCCGGCGGTGACTACGACTATGCGCGGGTGATCCGGGTGGACCCCATCATCGAGGGCGATCGGTACGGCGGCCGTACGGTAAGCACCGCGCAGCGCTGCTATTACCGGGATGCGGACGATCAGTACGTTTCCGATGATGGCTACTACGGCGACGATCGCTATCGGGACGACCGTGATGGCGACCGCTACGGCGACGACCGCTATCGCGGCACCGACACCGGGCGGACGGTCGCCACCGTGATCGGCGGTATCGCCGGCGCCGTGCTCGGCAGCAAGATCGGCGACGGCAGCGGCCGCTACGTGGGCACCGCGGTGGGATCGATGGTCGGCGGCATGGCGGGCCGTTCGATCTACGACAACACCCAGCGCAACCGCCAGGTCCGGCGCGGCACCGTGCGGGTCTGCGATCCCCAGCCGGTCAACGGCGGCTACAACGGTCATGACGGCTACGATGGCGATGGTCGCGTCACCGGTTATGACGTGACCTACGAGTACGCCAATCGGACCTACCACACGCGCACCAGTTATCACCCCGGCGACCGGATCCGCGTGCGGGTGGATGTGCGGCCGGAGTAAGCCGAACGCGGCGCAAAAAGGGGCCTTCGGGGCCCCTTTTTGTTTTCCGGCGCTTGAATGCGCCCGCCTTCGAACGCATAGTCGCCCGGTTCATTCACACGGGAGCAGGGGATGCGCAGGACTTTGCTGGCGATGGTGTTGGGTGCGGCATCGGGAGTGACTCTGGCGGGTGAGGTCACCGTCCTGACCGCCGATCGCATTCATACCTCCGATCCGCAGCGGCCACGGGTGCAGGCGATGGCCTGGGACGAAGACGGCAGGCTGCTCGAACTGGGCGAGGCCGCCGCACTGCTGGCGAAGTACCCGCAGGCCGCGCGCATCGATGCGTCCGGCAAGACCGTGATTCCCGGACTCATCGACGCGCATGGGCACCTGATGGGCCTGGGTTTCGCGCTGATGCGCGCGGATCTGACCGGCACCCGCAGCAAGCAGGAGATTCTGGAGCGCCTGCGCGCCTACGCCGGTCAATTGCCGGCGGGTGCGTGGCTGCTCGGCGGCGGCTGGGATCAGAACGATTGGCCGGAGAAGGTGTTTCCCACCGCCGCGGATCTGGACGCCGCCTTCCCCGATCGACCGGTCTGGCTGGAGCGGGTGGACGGCCATGCCGGCTGGGCGAATTCGGCCGCGCTGCGCGCGGTGGCAGCCAAATCCGGGAAGCCTCTCGACGGGGACTGGCAGCCGGCGGGGGGACGCATCGAACGCGCGGACGGCAAGCCTGCGGGCGTGTTCGTCGATGGCGCGATGGGGCTGGTCTACGAGGTGGTGCCGCCCGCCGACGATGCAACCCGAGAGCAGGCCGCCGCCAAAGCCTTCGAGGCCGCGGTGCGGCACGGCCTGACCGGTGTGCACGACATGGGTGTATCGCGTGAAGATCTGGCGCTGTTCAAGCGCTTCGCCGATGCCGGGCGCCTGCCGCTGCGCGTGGACGCGTATGCGGACGGCGATGGCAACGCGCTGGCGGATCTGTGCGCGAACGGCCTCTATCGCCACTCCGGCGGACGTCTGGAGATGCGCGGCGTGAAGCTGTACATCGATGGCGCGCTGGGCAGCCGCGGCGCGGCGATGCTGGAAGACTACAGCGACGATCATGGCAACCACGGATTGCTGGTCACCGATCCCGCCACCTATGAGACATCCGTGCGCAAGGCCCTGGGCTGCGGCGTGCAGGTGGCGACCCACGCGATCGGCGATCGCGGCAACCGGATTGTGCTGGACACCTATGCGAAGGTGCTGGGCGACAAGGCCGGTTCCGATCATCGCTGGCGGATCGAGCATTCGCAGATCGTGGCGCTGGAGGACATCCCGCGCTTCGCCAAGCTGGGCGTGATCGCCTCGATGCAACCCACCCACGCCACTTCCGACATGCCCTGGGCGGAGGATCGCGTGGGGCCGCAGCGGATTCTCGGCGCATACGCGTGGCAGCGTTTCCTGCACAGTGGCGCGCGTCTGGCGCTGGGTTCGGACTTCCCGGTGGAGTCGGTGGATCCGCGCCTGGGCCTGTACGCGGCGGTCACCCGCCAGGATCGCGATGGCCAGCCGCCGGGTGGATGGCAGCCGGATCAGCGGCTCAGCGCCGCCGAGGCGGTGCGCGGATTCACCGCCGATGCGGCCTGGGCGGGACGCGACGAAAAGGAAGTCGGGCAACTGGCCCCCGGCCTGCACGCCGATTTCGTGATCCTGGACGAAGATCCGCTGGCGGTGCCTTCCGCGCAACTGGATGATCTGCACATCCGTTCGACCTGGGTGGACGGCAAGCCGGTCTACGAATCGCGCTGAGCGAGTCCATGGCCCGCGCCAATGCGCGCGGGCCACACATCGGTTCGCCCGGCCGATGGCCGGACCCGCCTGCTACCAGTCCAGCGTGCCGCTCACCACGGTGCGCACGTGCCCACCGGACCAGACGTCGCCATTGGCATCGATGTGCAGTTGCAGGCGCGCGTCGTGGCCGACTTCGCGGCCCTGGCTGACGGTATAGCGATTGCGACCGCCGGGCAGCGCGCCGCGTTCGGCCAGCCAGGCGGCCAGGGTGGCGTTGGCGGCGCCCGATGCGGCGTCCTCGAACACGGCGGGCGCACCGACGAAGGCACGCACCACCAGATCGTAGGGATGACCCGCGGCGGCCCGCGCGAAGGCGCAGACGCCCATGCTGTCGGTGGCCTTGGCCAGCGCCGCGATGGCGTTCCAGTCGGGCGTCGCCGCGCGCAGGGTCTGCTCATCGCGGATTTCCGCCAGCCACCAGCGCCGGCCACCATCGACCAGCGCGGGAGGCAAGCCGCCCGCCGGCAGGCCGGACAGGGCCGCGGCGAGCGCGGCATCGGCTTCCGGTTCGCCAATCCGCAAGACGCGGGCGCGGGGGGTACGCACGGCGATGCTGCGCGTGGCGCCTGCGCCGTCCACCCGCAGCGGCAGACGGCCGGCGATGCCTTCCTGCACCAGCAGGCCGTCGCGCGGCGACGCCAGGCCGGCTTCCAGCACGACATGGGCGGTGCCGACGCTGGGATGGCCGGCGAACGGCACTTCGCGGCGCGGACTGAAGATGCGCAGGCCGTAACTGGCCTCCGCCGAAGGCGCGGGGAACACGAAGGTGGTTTCCGGCAGACGGGTCCAGCGGGCGATCGCCTGCATGGCGTCGTCGTCGAGTCCTTCGGCATCCAGGACCACGGCGAGCGGATTGCCGGCGCCGGGACGATCGGCAAAAACGTCCAGTTGGACGTAGCGGCGGAGGGTCATCGGGGGAATCTCGGTGGGGGCGCGCAGCTTACCAAGTCGCGCTGCCGGCGATGACCGCCTGGACGCGGCCACCGATCCAGATGGCGCCTGCCTCATCGGCCTCGACCGTGACCCGGCCGTCGCGGCCCAGTTCGCGTCCCTGGCTGGCCATGTAGCGACCTTCCCGGCCGGGGAAACGGCCGGCGGCGAGCAACGCCGCGCCGATGGCGGCGTTGGCGCTTCCGGTGACCGGGTCTTCGGGAATGTCGTCGGCCGGGCAGAACGCGCGCACCGCGATCACATGATCCGCCGCGGCATCCGCCAGGCCGAACACCGCCAGCCCGATCGCGTCGGTCGCGCGGGTCAGGGAGGCGATGGCGGCCAGATCGGGCGCCAGGGCCCGGACCGCGGCGGCGTTCTCCAGTTCCACCAGCCACCATCGAGGGCCGTTGTTCCAGAGCGCGGCGGGCATCGGGCCCCGCGGGAGCGGAGCGAGCACGTGGGACAACAGATCCCGTGTTCCCTCCGGCATCGGTTGTGGCACGGCGTCGGGCGCGCGCAGCCGCAGCAGTCGGTTCGCGCCGCGACCTTCCACCCGCACCGGCAGCAGGCCGGCCGCGCATTCCTGCACCAGCGCGCCGGTGTCCGGCGCCAGTCCGGTCTCCAGCGCCGCCCACGCCGCGCCGATGCTGGGATGGCCGGCGAAGGGCAATTCCTGGCGCGGGGTGAAGATCCGGATGCGGTAGTCCGCCCCGGCCGAGGTGGGCGGCAGGAAGAAGATGGTTTCGGACAATCGGGTCCAGGCCGCGAAGGCCTGCATCGCGGCGGCGTCCAGGTCGGCCGCGTCCAGCACCACGCCCAGCGGATTGCCGGCGCCGGGACGGTCGGCGAAGACATCGAGCTGCAGGTAGCGGCGAGGGCGCATGGATCGTTGTCCGTCGGTGCCGGTCCGGGCCAAATTCGGCGGGGCGTTCGGCTAGAATCGAGGGTTCACGCCCGAATGTTTCGGGCATTTCCCCGCCATTCTATCCATGCCCTCCGCCCCTATCGCGCCTGATCCCTGGATCGTCCTCAAGTTCGGTGGCACCTCGGTGTCCCGTCGTCATCGTTGGGACACGATTGGCCGGTTGGCGAAAAAACGGGCGGACGAGCAGGGCGCGCGCGTGCTGGTGGTGGTGTCGGCGCTGTCCGGCGTCACCAATGAACTGACCGCGATCGCCGATGGTGCGGCCGACAGCGCCGAGCGTGTCGCGAAGCTGGAACAGCGCCACCGCGAGTTCGCCGTCGAACTGGAACTGGACGCCGAAGCAGTGCTGGGTGTTCGCTTGGCGGCGCTGAGGGATCTGCTGACCGATCCGCGTGCGGCCACCCGCGCGCTGGACTGGCAGGCCGAAGTGCTGGCGCAGGGCGAGCTGCTGTCCTCCACGCTGGGCGCGGCGTACCTGAAATCGCAGGGACTGGATTTCGGCTGGATGGACGCGCGCCACTGGCTGCAGGCCAGCATCCTGCCCAACCAGAGCGCGTGGGCGCAGCGCTTGTCGGTGTCCTGCGCGACCGCGCCGGACCAGGACTGGCGCCGCGCATTCGCCGCGCAGGACTGCGCGATGCTGCTGACCCAGGGCTTCATCGCCCGGCATGGCGACGGCGGCACGGCGATTCTCGGACGCGGTGGTTCGGATACCTCCGCGGCCTATTTCGGCGCGCTGCTCGGCGCGCGCCGGGTGGAAATCTGGACCGACGTGCCCGGCATGTTCAGCGCCAACCCGCGCGAAGTGCAGGACGCGCGCCTGCTGACCCGGCTGGACTACTACGAAGCGCAGGAAATCGCGACCACCGGCGCCAAGGTGTTGCATCCGCGCTCGATCAAGCCGTGCCGCAACGCCGGCGTGCCGATGGCGATCCTGGACACCGAGCGTCCGGATCTGCCCGGCACGAGCATCGACGACAAGGCCGCCACGGTGCCGGGCGTGAAGGCGGTGAGTCGCCGCAACGGCATCGTGCTGGTATCGATGGAAGGCATCGGCATGTGGCAGCAGGTCGGCTTCCTGGCCGACGTGTTTGCCCGTTTCAAGAAACATGGCCTGTCGGTGGACCTGATCGGTTCGTCGGAAACCAACGTCACCGTATCGCTGGATCCCAGCGAGAATCTGGTCAGCACCGACGTGCTGGCGGCGCTGTCGGCGGATCTGGCCGAAGTGTGCCGGGTCAAGGTGATCGCGCCGTGCACCGCGATCACACTGGTCGGCCGCGGCATGCGCTCGCTGCTGCACAAGCTGTCGGACGTGTGGGCGATGTTCGGTCGTGAACGCGTGCACCTGATTTCGCAGTCGTCCAACGACCTCAACCTGACCTTTGTCATCGACGAGGCCACCGCCGACGGCATGCTGCCGGTGCTGCACGCCGCGCTGATCGACAGCGGCGCGATGCCCACCGACGAGACCAGCGTGTTCGGTCCGAGCTGGCGCGAGATCAATGGCGCGATCCGCCGTCGCGGCACGCCGTGGTGGCAGGCGCCGAAGGAACGCGAGCGCCTGCTGTCGCTAGCCGGGGTCGACACGCCCCGCTATGTCTACCACCTGCCGACCGTGCGGGCGCGCGCCCGCGCCCTGGCCGGCATCGCCGCCATCGATCGCCGCTTCTACGCGATCAAGGCCAATTCGCATCCGGCCGTGCTGCGCGCGATCGCCGGCGAGGGTTTCGGTCTGGAATGCGTGTCGCAGGGCGAACTGGAACGCGTGTTCGCGGAGGTGCCGTCGCTGGCGCCCGGGAACGTGCTGTTCACCCCCAGCTTCGCACCGCGTGGCGAGTACGAGTTCGCGCTGTCGCGCGGCGTCATCGTCACCCTCGACAACGTCGAGGCGCTGCGGAACTGGCCCGAAGTCTTCCGTGGCCGCCGGTTGTGGGTGCGTATCGATCTGGGGCGCGGCGATGGCCACCACGACAAGGTCAAGACCGGTGGCAAGACCTCCAAGTTCGGGCTGCCGCTGGCGCGCCTGGACGAGTTCCTCGCCACCGCGCGCGCGCTCGACATCCGCATCGTCGGCCTGCATGCGCACCTGGGCAGCGGCGTGGAGACGCCGCTGCACTGGAAGCAGGTCAGTGACGAACTGGGCGGATTGGCCGATCAGATCGGCACCATCGAAAGCATCGACATCGGCGGTGGCCTGCCGATTCCGTACGCGGCCGAGGACGAGCCCTTCGATCTGGAGTCCTGGGCGACCGGTCTGGCCGAGATCAAGGCCGCGTATCCGGCCTATCAGCTGATCATCGAGCCCGGCCGCTACCTGGTGGCCGAGTCCGGCGCGCTGCTGACCCATGTCACCCAGGTGGTGGAGAAGCAGGGCATCCGGCGGGTGGGTGCGGACGCCGGCATGAACGCGCTGATCCGCCCGGCGCTGTACGACGCCTGGCACGACGTGGCCAACCTGAGCCGACTGGGCGACACGCGGGAGGACAACTTCGACGTGGTCGGTCCGATCTGCGAGTCCAGCGACGTGTTCGGCAAGCGCCGGCGCCTGCCCTCGGCGACCGCCGAAGGCGACGTGCTGGTATTCGCCGATGCGGGCGCGTACGGGTTTTCGATGGCCAACACCTACAACCTCCGCGATCTGCCGGCGGAGGAAGTGCTCGACGAGGCCGCGGGCGATGAAACCGCGCGCTGAGTTCGTGCTCACCACGGCGGCCATCGCGCTGGCGCTGGCGATCGTCGCCTTCGTGGCGATGCTCCACCAGTGGAACGTTTCGCAGTGGCCGGCCGGAGCGCTGGAGGCATTGAAGTGGGCGCCCGC
>Ga0247823_10003888_pt1 | contig 12038 bp, 16 predicted proteins | sample 13C_PalmiticAcid_2_FD_192426 | JGI IMG/M metagenome (GOLD analysis project Ga0247823, IMG submission 192426) | Soil microbial communities from agricultural site in Penn Yan, New York, United States - 13C_PalmiticAcid_Day30 | ecosystem: Environmental > Terrestrial > Soil > Agricultural land...
GCGACGATCACATCGCATTCGATCCGCTCCTCGCCGGTCGGGGTTTCGAGCGTCAGCCAGCCCGGCTCGACCTTCTTCGGCTGCGTCTCGGTGCGGATCGACATGAAGCCATTCTCGCCTGCCTCGGTCATGTCGGAGACATTCTTGGCCTTGGCGCGCGCGAAATCCTTCGAGCGGTTGAGGATCGTGACGGTGTTTTCCAGCGCCTCTTCGGCGACGCCCAGCGCATTTTCGATCCCCGCGTCGCCCGACCCGACGACCGTGATATGCTTGTCCTTGAAATCCTCGGGATCGTCGACCTGATAGATGATGTGCGGCAGGTCGGCGCCCTCGCAACGCATCCGGTTCGGGTTGCCCTGCGTGCCGATCGCGAGCACGATATTCTCGGCCGTGTAAACCTCGCCCTTGGTCGTCTTGATCGCAAACGCGCCCTTCGCGCCGGTCACCTCGGCGACCTCGGCATGATACGCCACATTCACCTTGTTGTTCGCGGCATCCTCGTCCCAATTGCCGAGGATATATTCGCGTGCACCCTCGGCAAAACGGCAGTCGGAGCGGAGGTCAAGCCGTTCGGGCGTCGCGAGCACGCGTTTGCCCTTCTGATATTTGAAGATCGTGTCCGACAGATGGTCGGTCTTTTCGAGCAATATATGGCTGAGCCCGAGCTGTGCGGCGCGCGACGCCGCGCTGAGCCCCGCCGGCCCCGAGCCGATAATCGCAACCTTGACGGGCTCGCTCATGCGCGCTGCATCGCGCAGCGAAAGCCGCCCGCCCTGTCGCTGACCATGATGCTGACGAACTCGCGCACGGGCACCCTTCCCCCTATCGCCAGCCCCCCGGCGATTTCATAACGGATGCGACCCGGACTAATGTCCTGGACGCAAAGCTATGCCCTTGAAAGCGAGCCAAGGTCAACCGGTGGACGCGAGAAATCAGCCGTTGCGAGACGTTCGCAACTAAGTAGATTTGCCCGGGTCAGCGCACCTTTGGCTAGCGCAAAGGCCGCACCTGATTGTCGACGCCCTGAACCGAAATCCGCGGCTTGCCCTTTCCGCGGACCTGCCAGGTCACGACATTGTCGACACCCGAAACGCGAAGGTCGGCGCCGGGCGGCAGAAGGATGCCTATCTGGTTGTCGACGCCATTGACCGTCAGGCTGGGACAGTCCCCGACGAAATTGATGCGATTGCCCGAACCCGACACTTCCGCAGGGCGCCCCTGACAATCGACCTCGTTCGCCTGATCGACGCCATTGATCGATGCGCCCTCACGCGTTCCGGCCCCCTGTCGCGGCTGCGCGACCGATGACGCAGCGGCAAGGGCAAAGCTGGCAGCGAGAGTGGGAAGCAGGAATTTCACGGCGCCATGATTTTGGAACAAAGCCATCTCCTCTGTTCCCCGCCCCGAAATTCCCTTGGCATTCAATGGCCTGTTGGAAAGCCCGCGTCAACGGGCCTAAGCTGGCCGGCTGTCAGGCGAGTTCGAACATCGCCGCGATGCGCTCGGACTGCGTCGGCTCGAAGCGCGACCAGCCATCGGGGCCGAGCTTTTCGAGCGGGCGGAAGCGCGCCTTATACGCCATGCGTGCCGACCCTTCGATCCAGTAACCTAGATAGACATAGGGCAGGCTCGCCCGCGCCGCGCGCTGGACATGGTCGGCGATGATATAAGTGCCAAGCCCTTCGCGCATCGGATGTGCCGCATCGAAGAAGCTGTAGATCATCGACAGCCCGTCGCCCTGCCGGTCGGTCAGGCAGCAACCGACAAGGCGCCCTTTGCTGCCATCCACGGTCGGCTCGCGATATTCGATCATATAGCTGTCGACCGGGGTCTGCTCGACCATGTCGGCGAAATCCTGCTCGTCCATATCGGCCATCCCGCCATCGGGATGGCGCGAGCCTAGATAGGAACGGAGCAGCGCATATTGCTCTTCGGTCGCCCACGGCTTGCACGCGGTCGCGACGAGATCGCCGTTGCGGCGCAGGTTGCGCTTCTGCGAGCTGCTGGGGGTGAATTCGGCTGCGCAGACACGAACCGACACGCACGCCGAACAATCGGCGCAGCTCGGGCGATAGGCGACCGACTGGCTGCGACGGAAGCCGATACGGCCGAGCGCATCGTTCAGCTCGTTCGCACTATTGCCGCTGAGTTCGGTAAACACCTTCCGCTCGGTCTTGCCCGCCAAATAGGGGCAAGGCGCCGGGCTGGTGACAAAAAAGCGCGGAAAACGGAACGGTGCGGACACGCGGAAAAGACCTCCGGACTGGCGAATGCGGAGCCCCCCCGACGCGGGTCCGACGCGCTTCTTGCACCAACTATGCCGCGCGGCGTCAATGGTGCAAAGTCCATTTACCATTTTTAAACGTCCCGTTCTGAATCACGCCGAAAATTTTGTGAATCAGCCGGTAACTTTTGTGCCGATTTGAATCGGATCAGCTGTATCCGCGCAATTCGTCGCCGGTCAGCGTCGCCACGTGGAGCACGTTCGTCGACCCCGGGGTGCCGAACGGAACCCCCGCCATCATCACCAGCTTCGCGCCCGCCTTGCAGATGCCGTGGCGCAGCGCCATGCGCTTGCCCTTGGCGATCATCTCTTCGAAACTGCCGATGTCCTTGGTCGGCACCGCATGCGCGCCCCACAGCAGGCCCATGCGCCGCGCCGCCTCGCGCTTCGGGGTCAGCACCAGCAACGGCGCGCCCGGCCGCTCGCGCGCGACGCGGCGCGCGGTCGAGCCCGATGCGGTGAAGCAGATGATCGCATCGGCGGCGATCGTCTGGATGATCGTACCCGCCGCCTCGGCGAGCGCGTCGGCGGTCGTTGCGTCGGGCGCGGTCTCGGTGAAATGCAGGCGGCGGAAATAATCGGGATCGCTTTCGACCGAACGCGCGATCGAATCCATCATCGTCACCGCCTCGACCGGGAAGGCACCCGCAGCGGTCTCGGCGGACAGCATGATCGCGTCGGCCCCGTCGTAAACGGCGGTCGCGACGTCGGACACTTCGGCGCGCGTCGGCGACGGCGAAACGATCATCGATTCGAGCATCTGCGTCGCGACGACGACGGGCTTGCCCATGCGCCGCGCAGTCGCGACGATCTTTTTCTGGAGCGGCGGCACGGCTTCGGGGGGCAGTTCCACGCCCAGATCACCGCGCGCAACCATCGCCGCGTCGGCGAGTTCGAGGATTTCCTCGATCCGCTGCACACCCGACGGCTTTTCAAATTTTACGAGCAGGGCCGCCTTGCCGCCGATCAGCGTGCGCGCCTCAGCGACATCCTCGGGGCGCTGCACGAACGACAGCGCGATCCAGTCGACATGCTGTTCGAGCGCGAAGGTCAGGTCCTTGCGGTCCTTTTCGGTCAGCGCGGCGAGCGGAACGACGACGTCGGGAACGTTGACGCCCTTGCGATCCGAAATCTTGCCGCCGACCTCGACCACGGTTTCGATCCTGTCCGGCGCTACGCTCTTCACGCGCAGCACGAGCTTGCCGTCGTCGATCAGCAAGCGGGTGCCAGCTTCGAGCGCGGCGAACAATTCGGGGTGCGGAAGATAAACGCGCGTCGCGTCGCCTGGCGTCTTGTCGGTATCGAGGGTAAAGCTTTTGCCGTTCACCAGCTCTGCCGGACCTTCCTTGAAGGTGCCAACGCGCAGCTTCGGCCCCTGCAGGTCGACAAGGATCGTCGTCGGACGGCCGGTGTCCTTTTCCAGCGCGCGGATCGCCGCGATCACCTTCGCATGGCCGGCGTGGTCACCGTGGCTCATATTGACGCGAAAGGCGTCGGCGCCGGCGCGATGCAGTTCGGCGATCATCTCCGCATTGGCGCTGGCGGGGCCAAGGGTCGCGAGGATACGGACCTTGCGCTGGCGGGGGGTAAAGCTCTGAACCACAAATGCTCCGATGACTGGGGATAGGTTAGGGTCGGGGACGCTAGGGCAATGGCGCCTTGATGCAGTCTAGGCAACAACCGTATAGCTATTCAATCATTCAACGGAGGAACCATGTCCTGCAGCGACGACCAGATCACCGGCAACGACGCCCTCGATAACCTCGACGACGCGGTCGCCGCGGCGGCCTTCCGCCGCCTCGTCCGCCTGCTCCAGCACCGCAGCGACGCTGCGAACATCGACCTGATGGGCCTCGCCGGCTTTTGCCGCAACTGCCTGGGCGACTGGATCGCCGAGGCGGGCGACGTCGACAAGGAAACGGGCCGCGCAATCGTCCACGGCATGCCGACCGCGACATGGAAAGCGCTGCACCATACCGTCGCGACGCCCGAACAGCTCGCGCGGATGGAAGAAAGCATGGCCAAAAATCCCGGAGCCGATTAGGGACGCGCCAGGCGCGATTCTTGCGCCGCATCATCCCAACTACCGGAGCCAAAAATGAGCGAAGCCACCGTATCCGACGAACAACTGCGCCTTTTCATCGAGCGCATCGAGCGTCTGGAAGAAGAGAAAAAGGGCATCGCCGACGACATCCGCGACACCTATAATGAATCGAAATCGCAAGGTTACGACCCGAAAATCATGCGCCAGATCGTACGTCTGCGCAAACTTCCGGTGCACGACCGCAAAGAAATGGAAGCGATTCTCGACGTCTACAAGTCGGCGCTTGGAATCGATTAAACGCCACAAGGGAGAGAGTGACGATGTTCAGCACCACCACCAACAATGTCGAGGGCCGTCCGGTCCGCGAATATCTGGGCATCGTCACCGGCGAGGTGATCGTCGGCGCCAATCTGTTCCGCGACCTGTTCGCCAGCATCACCGATATCGTCGGCGGTCGCTCGGGCAAATATGAGGATGTTCTCGCCCGCGCGCGCAAGGAAGCGATCGCCGAAATGGAAGCCGAGGCGGCGCGGCTCGGCGGCAATGCGGTGATCGGCGTCGACCTCGACTATGAAGTGCTCGGCCAGAATGGCTCGATGCTGATGGTCTCGGCAAGCGGGACCGCGGTGGTTGTCTGAAACCGCGCGCCGCGCTAGGGGCGGCGTCACATTTCCCGTTTCGATGGAGGTAGGCCGTGGCCGGCCATAGTAAATTCAAGAACATCATGCACCGCAAGGGTGCACAGGACAAAAAGCGCAGCACGCTTTTCTCGAAGCTCGCGCGCGAAGTCACCGTCGCGGCAAAGATGGGCCTGCCCGATCCCGACGCGAACGCGCGTCTGCGCGCGGCGGTCAACGCCGCCAAGGCGCAGTCGATGCCCAAGGATAATATCCAGCGCGCGATCGACAAGGCCGCAGGCGGCGAAGGCGAGAATTACGAAGAAATCCGCTACGAGGGCTATGGCCCGGGCGGGGTGTCGCTGATCGTCGAGGCGCTGACCGACAATCGGAACCGCACCGCGACCAACGTCCGCACCGCGTTCAGCAAGAATGGCGGCAACCTCGGCACGTCGGGCAGCGTCAGCCACGGTTTCGACCGCCTCGGCATGATCAGCTATGCCGCCAAGGCGGGCGACGCCGACACGGTTTTCGAAGCCGCGCTCGACGCGGGTGCCGACGACGTCGAATCATCCGAGGACGGCCACGACATCTGGACAAGTGTCGACAGCCTGCACGAAGTCGCGAAGGCGCTCGAAGCCAAGCTTGGCGAGGCAGAAGGCGTGAAGCTCGCGTGGCGCCCGACGCTGAAGAGCGAAGTCGCCGACGAAGCGACCGCGCAGACGCTGTTCAAGCTGATCGATACGCTCGACGACGACGACGACGTCCAGACCGTGTGGGGCAATTACGAAATCCCCGACGCGGTGATGGAGAAGCTCGGCTGATCATCCTCGGTCTCGACCCCTCGCTCAGTTGCACCGGCTGGGGCGTCATTCGCGTCGAGGGTAGCCGGATCAGCCATATCGCCAACGGGCAGGTGAAGACCGACGCGAAGGCGCCCCTGCCCGACCGGCTCGCGCATCTCGACACCGTGCTCGCCGCGGTGATCGCCGATCATGCGCCGATGTGCGCGGCGGTCGAGGAAGTCTTCGTTAACGACAATCCGCAATCGACGCTCAAGCTCGCGCACGCGCGCGGCGTCGTGCTGCTCGGTTGCGCGCGCGGCGGGCTGACAGTCGCCGAATATGCGCCGCGGCTGGTCAAGAAGGCGATCGTCGGCACCGGCGGCGCGGCGAAGGAGCAGGTGCAGGCGATGCTGCGCGTGCTGCTCCCCGGCGCCAAGGTCGCGGGGGCGGACGCTGCCGATGCGCTGGCGGTCGCAATTTGCCACGCCAATCACCGCACCTTGCTATAACGATAGCCCAAAGTTCAGGAAAGTTCAGCCCAACGACGTCCCCTTTTAGACCCGCATGATGCGCGAGACTCGCCCGGCCGCATCCTCTGCCTGAAAACAAGGACGAAGGCTGACACAGCCGAATAATGTAGGAAAGGCCTATTTGAAGGTCGCGAAGCAGGCGGCGGCGGGAAATTGATTCCCTTTTCGTTCTCTCCGCGCTAGCACCGGCGCATGATCGCCAAACTCACCGGACGGCTCGACAGCAGCACCGCAGGCCATGCGGTGATCGACGTCGGCGGCGTCGGTTATCTGGTCGAAGCTTCGGCGCGCACATTGGATGCACTCGGGCCGGTCGGCGGCGACGTCACCATCCACACCGAAATGCTCGTCGGCGAGGATTTCCTTCGCCTGCTCGGCTTTGCCAAGGCCGAGGAGCGCGACTGGTTCCGCCTGCTCACCAGCGTGCAGGGCGTCGGCGCCAAGGTCGCGCTCGCGATCCTCTCGGCGCTGGAAATCGGTGACCTGCAACGTGCGCTCGCCAGCGGCGACAGCGCGATGATCGCGCGCGCGAACGGCGTCGGGCCGAAGCTCGCGCAGCGGATTACGCATGAACTCAAAGACAAGGCTGGCGCGCTCGGCGGGATTGCCGGTACCGGCCCCGCCCTCACCGCGGCAACCGGCCCGCTAGGCGACGCCGTCGCCGCGCTCACCGGCCTCGGTTTCAAGCCCGGCGAAGCGAGCGCCGCGGTTGCGGCGGCGAGCGGCGAACTTGGTACGGAAGCAAGCCTTGATGCGCTGGTTCGCGCCGCGCTCAAGAAGGCAGCCAAATGATAGACGGTGAACGCCAACAGAGCGACCATTCCCGGGCGCTTGAGCCTAGTCTTGGCTTCGCTCCCTTTCCTGTCTGGCTCGCGATGCGAATTTTAGGCCTGATAGGCAGCGGCATCATGATATGGTGGGTCTTGAGCCTCTTCTTTTTTGCATTGTCCGGTACCGGGCGACCGCCCTATTGGGTTCTGATAATCGGGATTATTACCGGGACATCGGCCAGGCACATAAATAGCTGGGAGATCGACGTCCCTGACTTCTGGGATAGTATCGGTTCGCGGCTCGCGTCAAAACTCTGCGCCGCCTGCGGCCAATCGGTATTCGACAAGATGTCCCCGGCGGGTTTTGAACTCGAGGCTGCCCGCCATTCGTTTTGGCCTGCCCGGATTTGCTATGGATGCGGAAATGACCTGTCCAGATCGATAGCGGCGGACCCGACGTCCCATGGCGGCTAGGCAAATGACCCACCTCACCCGGCACGCCTCCTGCCGCTGCGGCCAGATCCGCATCGCCTGTACGGGCGAGCCGATCCGCACCTCGGTCTGCCACTGCCGCGAGTGCAAGGCGCGGAGTGGCAGCGCCTTTGCCGCACAGGTTCGCTTCCCGGCCGAGCAGGTCCGCGTCGAGGGCGAAGCCAATGCCACGATATGGCAGTACACCGGCGAGAGCGGGAACGCGGCCGACTTTTTCTTTTGCGGAACCTGCGGTTCGGGCGTCTGGTACCGGGCGCGGCCCTATCACGAGGCCTATGCAATACCGCTCGGCAATTTCGAGCCCGGCCACGGTTTCGTCCCCGACTATTCGGTTTATGAAGAGCGCAAGGAGCCTTGGGTTTCGATCGCTGGCGACGGGATCGAGCATTATGACTGAGCCCGCTCCGGTTCGCGCGACCGGGGATATTCATCGTTCGCGTTTTCGCATCGCCCCCTATTATGTATGGTCGGCAATGCGGATACTGGGATTGGTCGGGGCCATCATGTTTCTTGGCGCTATCTGGGGACTGCTCAACGAAACGCTGTCCGTCACTTGGGCAATTCTGATCGGAACGACGGGGGCGCTGATCGGAGGAGGTCGCCGCAACGACGGTCTGGACGTATCAGTCGTTTGCGAGTTTCTTGGCTCAATGCTGTCTCCCAAAAGCTGCTCGGAATGTGGTCAGTCAGTGTTCGATCAGATGCCGGCAACCGGCTTCGAGCTCGAATCAGCCCGCCACTCCTTTTGGCCCACGCGGATCTGCTACGGATGCGGAAGCGACACGACAAAACGGGCCTCATCCTGCCAAAGTGCCGGCAACAACAAATTTGGATCATGACGAAATTTATGGGTATCGCCTCATCATGACCGACCTCACCACCCCGATCCGGACTCCCGAAGACGCCGACGCCGCGTTGCGGCCGAAGACGCTCGCCGAGTTCGTTGGTCAGGCGGCGGCGCGCGAAAATCTGCGCATCTTTATCGAGGCGGCGAAGGCGCGGTCCGATGCGCTCGATCATGTACTTTTCTATGGCCCTCCGGGGCTCGGCAAGACGACGCTGGCGCAGATCGTTGCGAAGGAACTCGGCGTCGGTTTCCGGTCGACCAGTGGTCCGGTGATCGCGAAGGCGGGCGACCTTGCGGCGCTGCTCACCAATCTCGAGGATGGCGATGTCCTCTTTATCGACGAAATCCACCGCCTGTCGCCCGCGGTCGAGGAAATCCTCTATCCCGCGATGGAGGACCGCGCGCTCGACATCATGATCGGCGAAGGTCCGTCGGCGCGGTCGGTGCGGATCGACCTGCCCAAGTTCACGCTGGTCGGCGCGACGACACGGCAGGGCTTGCTGACCACGCCGCTGCGCGACCGCTTCGGTATTCCGGTGCGGCTCAATTTCTACACGCACGGCGAGCTTGAGCAGGTCATCACGCGCGCCGCGCGCCTGCTGGCGCTGCCGATCGCGTCGGATGGCGCGCTCGAGATCGCGAAACGTTCGCGCGGGACGCCGCGCATTGCCGGGAGGCTGCTCCGCCGTGTGCGCGATTTCGCGACCGTCGCCGGCCACCCCATCGTCGATGCGAAGGCGGCCGATGCCGCGCTAAACCGGCTCGAAGTCGACGCACTCGGGCTCGATGCGATGGATCGCCGTTATCTGACGATGATCGCCGACATCTATCGCGGCGGGCCGGTCGGGGTCGAGACGATGGCGGCGGGACTATCCGAACCGCGCGACACGATCGAGGATGTCATCGAGCCCTATCTGCTGCAGGTCGGCCTCATCGCGCGCACCGCGCGTGGACGCATGCTCAATGCGAGCGCGTGGAAGCATCTGGGGCTCAATCCACCCGCAGGATCGCAGGACGGACTTTTCGATCAGGCAAAATAGGCGGATTTCCGTCGCTTTCATTCCGTCAACCGGCTCCGATCTGCGACGAACCGTTTAAGAGGGGTTTGCGACGAGTCGAAGGCCCGCTATCGGTCTAGACAATGGTAAATGCCCCGCCCCCCTTCATCCCCGGCGCCTTCGTCGGGGCCGAACATCATTTCCGGGCGCGCGTCTATTTCGAGGACACCGACCTGTCGGGCATCGTCTATCACGCCAATTACCTGCGCTATATGGAGCGCGCACGCTCGGACATGCTGCGGATCGCGGGCATCGACCAGCGCGCGGCGATGGAAGGCGGCGAAGGCAGCTGGGCCGTCACCGACCTCGCCATCAAATATCGCCGTCCGGCGAAGCTCGACGACGATCTGCTCGTCGTCAGCACCGTTCAGGCGGTGCGCGGCGCGAGCGTGATTATCGCGCAGAGCATCCTTCGCGGAACTGACACGTTAAGCGGCGAGACACTGACCGACGGGCAAGTCACCGCCGCCTTCCTGTCGCCCGAAGGCCGGCCGCGCCGTCAGCCCGCGGGTTGGGCCGACCGATTTACCGCCATCATGAATGGAGAGACTTTCCCTTGCTAGACAATATCTCGCTGGCCGCCGACGCGGCGACCTTGTCCCCTATCGCATTGTTCATTCAGGCCGACTGGATTGTACGAGGCGTGATGATCGGGCTTCTGCTCGCGTCGATCTATGTCTGGGCAGTCGTCTTCACGCACGGCCTCAGCGTCAGCAAATTGATGAGCGCCTCGGAACGCTTCGAGCGCGATTTCTGGCGCGCCGACAATATCGACAAATTTTTCGACAAGAATAGCGGCGAGGAACTGCCAAGTGCGAAGGTGCTCGCCGCGGGGATCAGCGAGTGGCGCCGTTCGACCAAGGGCAAGAATGTCGATCGCGACGGGACACGTGAGCGGTTGGGCATCGCGATGAACAGCGCCGTCGCGGGCGAAGTCGACCGGCTCGCTGAAAAAATCAGCACCTTGGCCACCATCGGCTCGGTCGCGCCCTTCGTCGGTCTGTTCGGGACCGTGTGGGGCATCATGCGGAGCTTCACCGCGATCGCGGCAGAGAATAACAGCAGCTTGGCAGTCGTCGCACCGGGCATCGCCGAAGCGCTGTTTGCGACCGCGATCGGCCTGTTCGCCGCGATCCCCGCTGTCATCGCCTACAACGCCTTCTCGCAGCGCCTGAACCGGCTCGAATCGCGCCTCGGCCGCTTTGCCGACGGGCTGCACGCGACCTTCAGCCGCGAACTCGAGGTCGAAGCCTGATGGCGATGAGCGGCCCCTCCGGCGGCATCGGCGGACGGCGCGGCCGCGGCACGCGCCGCGCGCCGATGGCCGAAATCAATGTCACCCCGCTCGTCGACGTGATGCTCGTGCTGCTGATCATCTTTATGATCACCGCGCCCTTGCTCGCCTCCGCGGTGCCGATCGACCTGCCCGAAAGCCGGGCGAAGCCGGTCGAAACCGAAGAACAGGAACCCGTGCAATTATCGATCAACGGTGACGACACGCTGTACATCGGGGAAGAGGTGGTGCCCGAGGCCGAGCTTCCCGCGCGGCTCGACGCGATTGCGCGCGAGAAGGAAGGTGTCGACAAGCCGCGCCAGATCATGCTGCGCGCCGACAAGGGGCTCGATTATGGCCGCGTGATGCGCGTGATGGGCGAGCTCAACCGCGCCGGTCTGACGCGTATTTCGCTGGTGACGACTGGTTCGGAAGGTGCAACCGACAGCGCGCCTGCCGCGGTCACCGACGGTTCAGAAACCCAACCCTAGGTTAAGATGATGGCCGAAACACGGGCAGTGAGGGGGAATGAAGGACGCGGCATCGCCATCGCGGTGGCAGCGCATGTCCTGATCATCGGCCTGCTCTCGGTCCAGTGGACCGCGGGCGACCGCCGCTTCGACAACCCCCCGATGGAAGTCGACCTGATCGCCGAAACCGCGGTGCAATCGACCGCGCCGGTGATAAGCGAAACGCCGCCCGCCGCACGATTGGGCGAAGAGGATGCTGTAGACATCGCGGCGCCCGAACCGGTTCCCGCGCCGCCGCTGCCCGAGCCCGTGGTGCGGCCCACGCCAGCCCCGACGCCCAAACAAGTTGCGAGGCCGAAGCCCGCTCCTGCGAAGCAGCCCCCCGCCGCGCAGAAAGCGCAGCCCAAAGCCGCCCCCAAGGCCCCGCCCGCGAAGAATCGCCCTGCCCGCCCGACCGGCCGCCTCGACGGCATCGCCGAAGGGCTTTCGAAGTCGCAGCCCAAATCGCCCGCGAGCAAAGGCGCGCCCGCCGCGGCAACCGCCGCCGAAGTCCGCCGCTCGATCGACGTCAGCATCAAATCGGCGGTCGCCCCCCGCTGGAACGGCTGCCGCATTTCCGGCGTCGACGTCGACCAGCTCAAGACCGTCGTCAAATTCCGACTGACCCAGTCGGGCGCGCTCGCCGGGTTCACCAGCGTCACGACCACCGGCGAAAACGACAGCAATAAATTCCAGATTCAGCGCCATCAGGAATGCGCCAAACGCGCGGTGGAACTCGCCGCACCCTTCGACCTGCCCGAGGAAAATTACAGCTTCTGGCAGAATTACACGCTCGATTTCATCAAGAGGTAAGAGAAATGCTCCTCCG
>Ga0247823_10003889_pt1 | contig 12036 bp, 17 predicted proteins | sample 13C_PalmiticAcid_2_FD_192426 | JGI IMG/M metagenome (GOLD analysis project Ga0247823, IMG submission 192426) | Soil microbial communities from agricultural site in Penn Yan, New York, United States - 13C_PalmiticAcid_Day30 | ecosystem: Environmental > Terrestrial > Soil > Agricultural land...
GTTGCTGGATGAGGCGGCGAACAAGGCACGGCCAGGCCGACAGGCTGGCTTGGTTCCAGGCTGTCGAGCCCCGAGTCGCGCGGCAGGTCGGCTGAGGGCGGGGCGCTGAAAGCCGATAACGTTGGGCAGGTGGGGCGGTGGCCCCATGACGCACAGGTGTGGCTGGTGCACCCTCGCATTCGCGGCTTTGCCCTCGGCCTTATCGCCGCATCTGCGATGCACACATGCCCAGAGTGGGTTTTGGTGGATCTGGGCCAGCCACAACACTGGGTCCCGCAGTCGAGCACATGGATGGGCCCGGTAGACTTTTCGAGCATCGAAAGAGCATTTTTTTTTCAACCTCGCCCATCTTCGCCCACGGATTGACCGCAAGGTTTTTCCTCTCCTCCCGGATACAAGCCCCGTCTCCCGTCTACAGCGTCGATAGCGCTTAGAGAGCTGCTGCACCATGTCGGCAATGCGGAAACATAACGTCACGACCTTCCCTCGTCCGCCAATTGTGGAGAGGACAAACCGTCACATCCAGATCAAGTGGCACGGCCAGCTATTAGCCGACTGCCCGCCCGGCGAGGCTTACTGGGTGCTCGAGGCCCATCACGCTCCGGGTACGTCCCCCTCCGTCCCGTCTTTGGCCCTCTCCATCCCCCATCCACCGTCTGGTTGATCCCCGATGGCAACCGCAAGGGAAGAGGGAAAAAACCAAAAAATAGTAAGACGTGCGGCTGACGATCCTTTTCCCCCCGGTGCAGTCTACTACATCCCTCCCAGCAGAGTCAGGCTGCCGCTGTCGACCACGCCGCGATCCACCTTCTCCGAGTTCCATGGCGCCGCGACGTACTATGCCATCATGAGCCCCATCTCGGCCGCCGAGATCATCAACAACCGCATCTGGTCGTACAACGAGCCGCCCAAGGAGTACGAGGCCATCAAGGGCTACCTCGCCTTCTATGTCGGGCCCTGGGAGTGCTATGTGGACAACGAGCGCGCCCACGCGCCGCCGGGTGACTACTACGGCGGCTGGGTCACGAGCGATATCGAGGGCCTTGTGAAGCCCCCTCACCAGTGGGGGACCGGTTGGGACGGCGTTTTCTGAGGGGGGAAAGGGATAGAAGGGAAACGGCAAAAATTTTCAAACCCGCCACCGCTATCGCCAAAGGTAGCATTGGAGCGGTCAGCATGTTCGGTGTCTGAGGCGTTGGGGAACGGTCCGTACATAACACACATGGAGGGCATTGGTCTGGGGCGAGGTGGAGTGATAGACGGGCATCGGAGTAGAAAAATGTGCTTTTTTCTCGTCCAGGTGTGAAACCAATCGGCTGCCGAAGCGTGAAGCGATGAGGTGAGGAGGTGAGGTCCGTGTCGCGGACGCTGATTCCAGACCGCCAGTCGGGAGAGCCCACTCCCACAGAAAGGAAGAGGGGGGCCCGGGGGAGGAGTGGCATGAAACCGCACGGCATCACGTCGCAATATATCTCTGGTGCTGGACGGCCGATGGAGCCCGTCTCGGCCGGCAAGCGCTCCGCTCCGCCCAAACGTGGATTCCATTCCGTGCCGCTTGACACAACCCCAGACTTCTGGCATCCACATCGCAAACGACACAACGGCAACGCTTGTTGCGCCTTCCCCAGGTTCCATAACGTGGGCTCCACCAGCCCAGAGGGCGAATTGCAAAGAGGGCCAGGGATGGCGGGCCGGCCGTTGAAGGCGATCTGGGATGCGACGCACTTGCGTGGACTTTTGTGGGGAGGCGGTCGGAGAAAGCGACCGGAGACCGTGCTTGGCCCACGGAACCTCCGAGGAGTCTGTCCCCACAAAAGGATTTGTTTGCAGTTGTCGTCGAGGTTGCCGCATTGCGGCGGGCATGGTTGGTGGTGGGGCGCGCGAGGCAGCGACTGGTTTCGGCTCCGGCACGGGCGGCGTGAGAAGAGAGAGAACCGCCAACGCTGGGCTTTTCACTTCAAATTGTTGGAGAAAGAAGGGCAAAGCAAATCGAGGGCTGGCTGTTGGTTGAACAAAGACTGGAACTGGCCAAGCCGTGCCACTCCATTCACGTGCCGCCAAGGCGCCATGCTAGCTTTGGGTCAAGATGTGTCGGATCAAGGCACCGAATCGTCCGGCGGAAGAACCCCTGAGCAATGGAGAGTCCGATGGCGCGATGGAGACCAGGCGCATGGCATCCCGTCTTCCCCTTTGACTTCCCCAGATTCGGGAGTCGGACGGGGTTGCATTGAGGGCATACATGCCTTCGATTGGTTTGGCCTGTGCTCTCGGTTCTCGAAGTCGGCGCCCTCAGGGAAGGAGAAGCACAGTGTCGCGCCCTGTCCATTGCGCGCATTCCAGGCTTTCAGGAAGGGAGCTCGTTGGGAGAACCTGCAACGGACCGCTTCTGTCAGCCCAGCTCAATCCGTTTGTTTGCTGCAGTCAGCCTGCCAGCACAGGACTGTCAGCAACTGGAAAACACCAAGAAGCGGACCCTCCCCCGCCTCCGTCTTGTCGGGCGGGCCGCCGCAATGCCGGATGGCAGCCAAATGTGGATTAATTGATGAATCTGGGGTTTCTAGAAGGCTCGCACCTGGTTCACTGAGTGCCGGTTAAGCGCTAATGTTACAGACTACTTTGGACGCATGCTACACCAGCCCGACGATTCTGGAGTCTGGGGAAATTCAGCCTGATTGCCGCGACTCGACGTTTCGCTGGACATTCCACACGCTTCCGCGTTAGATTGTGGCTTTCCAAACAGGGAGGTTTGCCACTGGCATGGCCGTGGGAATGGCCCGTCAAACAATGAGGGTCACATCATTGCGTCCTGAATGGAGCTGTCAATAAACCCCAAATGGCCCGCAGATAATGGAATGGATCTGGGACGGGCCATCTCCGTCTTAAATTGCTGCGACTGGAGCGGGCATGTCTCGGCACCTGTGTCACCAATGCACCCGAAGCTTCAGCCAGCCCGGCTCCTCTCCGGAATCAATGGACTGTCTCGACTGCGCGCACAGCTGCGATCGAGGTTGCCTGAAGCGGAGTGCGGTGGAGAGAAGTGCTAAGATTAGCCCGTAAATGGCATCACCTGTGGAGGCGGCCTGAGTAACCAACCTCAGCATGCTCAGCTATCAGTGGAGGAACGAGGGAGGCGTAATCGGGCGTCATCGGCGCAATCCCGTCAGCGCCAGACTCCGTCCTGAGGAGGGATCGAAGGGGGCAGTACCGAGTCATAATAACCGGTGCTGTGTGCACAGTCGGCGACATGTTGGCCCTCCCCTTCGGACATGGTGCCTCAGCCGCCGGTCTGGGCTTTGCACCGAGCCTCCCTGCGGACCAGACCAGCAACGGCTGTGCCGTGCACTGAAAGTGCAGTGCATGCATTTGTTCTCCCTTCATCAACCATCAAACCACCAACGGCTCGACGGGATGGAGGGATGGGTCATGGCATGTTTGGCTTTGTCTCCGGCCCCCGCCCCCCCTTGCATTGGCGCAATCACTGGCTCCCCCTGAGAACTCGGCGCTGATGGAGATTGCGGGCCCGTGGAACAGACTCCCCCGTCCGATCTCTGTGCTTTCCTTGTTTGGACTCGGACGTTGCAGCCTCCAAGGTTCGTGTGACGTTACGGGCCAATCAAGGGTGCATGGGCCGGCTCGTGTTCCGCTTTCTGCCTAAGGCCGCAACCCCCTTTCGAATACGTGGCCAGAACATAAAAGAAGCCTGGAGCCCCAGTGTCTGAACAGCGCTGTCCCAGGCTGCAGCGCAAGAAGCCAGACTGTCCTTTTCGCCAACACAGCCAACCAGCTGCCATCGCGAGTCGACAAGGCTGGCCTGACTCACTGATGGACTCGTCATGCCTCGCACCACTCTCTTAACAATTTCTTGCTTGACATATTTGTATTGAGGAACTGGGAAGGCACCTCGATACAGTCAAACAATCCACTCTCTGCACCTCGCCCCACGTTCTTGTCAACCCACACCCGACGACACCCGCCACCGTCGACATAGAACGCACCCCATCACTTCCGCAGAAACCACAAAACAAAAAGTCCTCCTACGAGGTGCGAGTGTTCACAATGGCCGAAATGCACACCTGGACCCGCGCAGCGTCGCCAAGCATCAAGTTCGAGGGCTCGCCCACCGAGTCGCTGCTCTCAACCCCCGACGAGATGTACCCCTCCCTCTTCGGCACCAGCTCCTCGCAGGCGACCACCGTCAACCCTCTCGAGATGATGTCGCCCGAGTCCCTCGCCGACGACAGCCAACCCGATTTGAAGATGCTCGCCGGCCTGTCCGCCCTCTCACAAACCGCCCTGGGCCATTCCCCAACCCCTTCGGTTGCCGGCACGCCCGAGCCCGAGAAGAAGCAGACCAAGAAGAGGAAATCATGGGGCCAGGTCCTTCCGGAGCCGAAGACCAACCTCCCTCCCAGGTACGTTCCGCAACACGTGACACCGTCGCCCCAACAACATGCTGACCTGGACGCACAGGAAACGCGCCAAGACTGAAGACGAGAAGGAGCAACGCCGCGTAGAGCGCGTCCTCCGCAACCGTCGCGCCGCCCAGTCGTCTCGCGAGCGGAAGCGCCTTGAGGTTGAGGGTCTCGAACAACGGAACAAGGAGCTTGAGACGGCTCTCCTTCAGGCGCAACAAATGAACCTCACACTCCTCGAAGAGATTCAGAAGTTCCGCCAAAGCACGGGCGTCGTCCCGAGGGCGTCCCCGTCGTTTGAGGCCCTTCGTCAAACCCCCGTCACATTCTCACAACAACTCTTCAGCTCCCAAGACGGGCACGGCGCCGCCATGAACGGCGCCTGCTCGCTGGAGCAGCTCTTCCAATCCATCCCATCCTCTACCCACAAGACCGTCAACCCCGCCTCTCTGTCCCCCGCCCTGAGCCCCATCTCGGAGGCGGCGGAAGAGCTGAGCGAGTTGGCGGCCGTGGTGGCTCCTGTTGCGGAGGTCTCCGCCGCAGCCCAGGCCAGTGCTTCCCCCGACGCGACACAACATCCTGCAGCGGTGTTGTGCCAAGACCTGCAGTGTCGGTCGGCGGAAGCACCAGCCTCGGCGTGGCAGACGGCCTCGCAGCGACAGCCGCCCCCAGCGCTAGTGCTGCTCCTCAGGCTCCAGTTCCTGCTGGCCTCCACCTCGGCGATGGTTTCTGCATGCCAGAGGCCCTTGACGCAGATCGCTATCTCCTTGAAAGCGGGCTTCTCTCTTCCCCCAACTCAACCGATTATGAATACGATCATCTGGCTGGTGACGACACCACACCGTTCCCGTTCGCGACCGACTTCGACATCAACGACTTCATCACCGACGGCGAGCCCAACGTCGCGCCCAGCAACGAGCAGCAGCCGCAGCACCTCTACAGCCGCTCCGTCGCCGACTCGTCCCTCTTCCACCCTGAGACTCCGAACCCTTCGGAAGATCCTTACCTGCAGCCCCACTCTGGCGCGTCCCTTGATGGATGCGACGATGGCGGTCTTGCGGTTGGTGTCAACTGAGGGGAACTCGGTCGACCGGGTTTCTGAAGAGGGCGAGTCTGCGGCGGCAGCAGCTGCCGGAGAGTCGCAGCGGCAGTTGCCCCGTCGCGGGCCGATTGGCTGGCTGAACGGAGCCCCGCTCCCGTCGAAGGAGGTCCTCCTCGCGCTCGCGTGGGTCCTCAAGGTCGAAGAGCGGAGGCTTCAGATCCGCGAGCAGGTCAAGGCCGCATCGAAACCCGGAACGTCCCGTGTCCCCCCCACGGCACCAGCAGTGAACAAGACGACTACCTACGTCTTGAAAGTATCAAACAAGCGCAATCGCGAGGAAGAGAGCCGCGTCTCCCCGTTCAAGAGGAGTCGCTTTCAATGAACGATCTGTATGAAATCAAAACTTGGGCAGGCATAGCATGGCGAAACAGGACTACTGGATTGGTTAGCGTTGATTTGTCGAGCTGGGTTATCCCTCGACCGGCTGTACTATGTAACACGATTCAGACAATTGAGCTCGCCTTGATTCCCTGACTTTTCTCGTTCCTGCTGTGACCCTTGTCCCCTTCGCGTGACAACACCTGTACATACAATACACAGTAGCGCAACCGCAGTTACTCAAACATGGCGTCGTGTGTGATCCGCGTACAACCACAGTCGACTCGCAACTTCCGAGACAGTAAGTGGCTCGACAACTCTCACTCTGTCCAACACAAGCGACGGGGCTCTGTCTCATGTCACAGACAGTCTACATCTTGCCAAAACCCGGCTTCAATTCAGCGAGGAAATACGAACAACACGGGTGCTTGGAGCATTCCACCATGTCAAGACCAAGGCATCGAGGCAGATGCCAGGACGATCAACAGCGTCTAGTGGAGACTTGGGAGGGCTGCAGGAACACTGCTCGTGCTGGTGTGTGTTGTAGTATCAATCGTTCTGCTATGACGAGGGCAAGGATGCCAGGGGTCGGATCAGTTCGTGTGGGAGACAACAAGCTGACCACCTTCAAGTTGGTTCTCTCCCACTTCTTCACCCAAGGCCAATCAAGGTGGAGTCAGTTGTGGTGGAGAAGTGGGTTGGTCTTTGGTTTTGGTGCGAGGATGGAGTTGGTAAGCCAAGACGGGCGAGAGGGCAAGTAAAAGACTCCGGTGTGGTGGGGAAAGGGTGAGTCTGCGGGAGAGTTCAAGTTGGGACTTGGACTCGTAACCATCCAAGGGAGACCGAGACTATTTTCGTTAGTGTCTGTCTATCCGCAAGTTGTAATCTACTAGTCATCAACTCGTGATCGTTTGTTTTTCCAACAGTTCCAAGTGGATGCCATGAGGGATCCAAGCTGTACTGCGGGACGCATGTTGAAAAATTGGTTCTAGCCCCCCATGAGATATCGGAATACAACGAGACCCCATCTGTGTCTGTCTATATTCGAAGTAGGTGCCTAGCAGCGTAAAACGATAACCGGCTGGATATCCATGCGTGGGCAGGGGTAACATCGCACTCCATTTGGGGAAGTGGAAAAATGAATCAGTTTGGCACATCGAAATGGAGAGTTATTCTACATCAACTTCTTTGATGTCACATTGCTATTTGCCATTAGACCTGTGCGGTATTTAGTTGACGATCGAGATCGGGTACGAGGTCCTTTGGGTCTTGATTGGTATTGGTGGAAACAAGGGGTGAGGGGAAGAAGTATTGATACGAGGTTCAATCGACAACTTCGACAGTTTGACTAATATCATTTCTGAAGAAGGGATGGAATGTATCTGCCGGTCGTCGATACGGAAGGTGTCAGTCTAACTCCTTTGCCGAGGACTAAAATTCCAAGTGCGTTCAGTTCCCATGGGACTAAACCATCTCAGGGGACAACTTGCAGGCTGGAAGGGCGGGTGGTGGTAGGCATGTCTTTTTGTCAAGTCCTCCGCGTTGCTTGGACTCGTTGTCAGGTCAATGTCCCCAGTCCGCCGGGAGAAGACAGGCAATTCTTCTGTCCTCTGGCAAACCTTGCTCACGAATGAGGCCGGCTTAGCTCAAGGATCATGCTCAGGCAGTTAACGGACCGTTGGACCTTGCACACGGAAAGATCCACCCAGAGTACAGCAATCCAAGGAAACCCCGCGTTGCTGCCTCCAATATCCGTTCTGCAGCTCATGTCTCATGTCGTGGAACATCGGGGAACTGAAGGCGCAGCACCCTAATTATCCAAACTGACTCTTTCACGGTTCAGGACCCTTGTTTCCCACACTTCCCCTTCACACCCTTACTCCCTGTAGAGGTGGGAAGTGACGGGGTGGCGTTCGATCCGCTCTTGCCCCTTTTCCTTCCCGGCACCCCATAATTATCTGGTGCATCCCGACCTCGTGAATGAGACTAGTGCACGTTGCTGCCCTGACTATGGCGGAGGATATGCGTGTTTTATGGGTGCTAGTCGGTGTTGTCTTACGTTGCTTAGCTAGTCGTCCAAGGCATGCTGAGAATTGGTCAACGTTCGAGGAACTGCCGGGTAAAGATGAGCGACCACGAATGGCAGAGTGTCCTGTCTGGTATGAAGCTCCTTGTCTTTTTACTCAACACCAATGAAAAGACAGACGTCCCGGGGCCCAGTTGTGTACGCCGGGATGCTGTGAGGGTTGCACAGCAGGTCTGAGGTTCCAAGAGACGTCAACCCGGACGGGATGAATCTTAGGGGTCGATGAAGCTCGAGGCCCCCTGTGCCAGAGTACATCCCGATCCAGACCGGCAAACCTGCACTCTGCCTGACAAACTGAGCGCGAGCTGCAGATTGGGAACTGAAAAAGTGCGAGCCGGTCATTGGGATGTAATGTTGTGTTGCTTCTCCCAAAAAGCAACAAAACGCTGTTGTTGGAGCGGGCCCCAATCACAGCCTCCAGATCGCCTCTTTATGGCACTGCCGTCGATTTCGGTCCCCTTTTGCCCCGACAAAACCGTCCAAGCCGCCGTGACACAAGCAACTCCAAGAATTATGAGGGGTTCCCCAAGATGCATACGCGTTCAACCCTCAGGAGTCAAGGGAGGCCGGGTCAATGTACATCTCGGTCTGGTGGACGGCAGGAATTGGCCAACCAGATGTTCAAACCTCAATACATGAAGGAATGAATGATGAGGGGTTCGAGGTTTTGGTTGCTTTGGGAGTAGAGAGGGGTTGCAAACCACGGGAACGGCTCGGCAAGTCTGAGATTCAGCGAGTGGTGAGGCATAAGAAGTGGTCGCCTCTTCTCAACTGTTCGGTGGATCGGACTCTCTTGAGGATGTGGTTTGTTGTGACCCATTTCAAGGGCTGAAAGTCAAGCGCCAGCATCAAGATGTCGCCCCTACCGGAGGAGTTCGACATCATCGTGTGCGGAGGTGGGAGCTGTGGATGTGTGGTGGCAGGAAGGTAGCAGAAGCCATCCCCTCAACGAGTTGTCACACACACAATCTCACCCCTTGCGCAGGCTGGCAAACCTGGACCACAACCTCAAGGTGCTGCTCATTGAGGCTGGAGAAAACAATCTCAACAACCCGTGGGTGTTCCGCCCGGGCATCTTCCCCCGGAACATGAAGCTGGACTCCAAGACGGCAAGCTTCTATGAGTCCCGTCCGTCCAAATGGCTCAGTGGCCGGAGTGCCATCGTGCCCGCTGCCCACATCCTTGGTGGCGGATCCTCCATCAACTTCATGGTAGGGTGCATCGCTGCACTTGAGGGGTTGTCTGGCTGACCTGGATCCAGATGTACACGCGCGCTTCGGCGTCCGACTATGACGACTTCCAAGCCAAGGGATGGACGACTGAAGAGCTTCTGCCGCTCATGAGGAAGCATGAGACGTACCAGCGGGCGTCGCACAATCGAGAGACGCATGGATTCGAGGGCCCTATCAAGGTGTCGTTCGGCAACTAGTATGCGAACCTGTTGCTGCTTCCGAGTGAGATACTGACTAGTCTAAGCTCTTACCCAATCAAGAACGACTTCCTTCGTGCCGCCGAGTCCCAGGGAATCCCTGTGGTGGACGACCTGCAGGACCTTCGTACCGGCCATGGTGCTGAGCAGTGGTATGTGTTTTGAGACGATCTGGGCGGTACAAGGAAACTGACCTGTATGCACTCAAGGCTCAAGTGGATCAACCGCGACGTAAACAACCTCTCATCCTGACCTGGCTCGCTCAGTTTCTAACTTTGTTGCTCAGACCGGCCGCCGTAGTGATAGCGCCCACGCGTACATTCATGCGACCCGCGCGGTCCACTCCAACCTGTATCTCGCCTGCAACACCAAAGTCGACAAGGTGATTATTGAGAATGGCCGAGCCGTTGCTGTTCAGACTGTGTACGTTCCGACTGCCCTTCCTTTCGCTTCGATTCTCGTTGCTGACAACGTGTACAGCCCGACCAAGCCGATTGGCGACGTACGTCCTTTCAGAATCCCTGTCTTCCGCCACAACTGACGCACCCTCAGGACCGTGGAGTCCGCATCTTCCGTGCTCGCAAGCAGATAGTCGTGTCCGGCGGCACGATGTCGTCCCCCCTGATCCTTCAGCGGTCCGGGATCGGTACGCCTGCCCCTGGATCAGAATTTAAGTAGCCCACCACTGACTTAATGTCCAGGTGACCCCGACAAGCTCCGCCGCGCCGGAGTCAAGCCCATCGTTGATCTCCCGGGCGTCGGTCTCAACTTTCAAGACCACTACCTGACCTTCTCTGTGTACCGAGCCAAACCCGGCACCGAGACGTTTGACGACTTTGCCCGGGGCGACCCGGAGGTGCAGAAGCGTACGATCTCGTCTCCCATGTTATCAAGATAGACCCACTGACTTCCCCTAGGTGTCTTCGAGGAGTGGAACATCAAGGGAACTGGGCCCCTGGCCACCAACGGCATCGAAGCTGGCGTCAAGATCCGCCCAACCGAAGCAGAACTCAAGGAATTCGAGTCCTGGCCAACTCCCCACTTCAAAGCAGGCTGGGAATCCTATTTCAAGAGCAAATCAGACAAGCCAGTCATGCACTATTCAGTTATTAGTGGATGGTTTGGAGATCATATGTTGATGTAAGTCAAGGCCAGGGTTAGGGTTATATATGTAAATATCCCCTCGTCCGTACTGACCAACGTCTCTTGTCCAGGCCGCCCGGCAACTTCTTCACCATGTTCCACTTCCTCGAGTACCCCTTCTCGCGCGGCTGGACGCACATCACGTCGGCGGACCCGTACGCGGTGCCCGACTTTGACGCGGGCTTCATGAACGACGAGCGCGACATGGTGCCCATGGTCTGGGGCTACATCAAGTCGCGCGAGACGGCCCGCCGCATGGACGCCTACGCCGGCGAGGTGCAGAACATGCACCCCTTCTTCGACTACGACTCGGACGCGCGCGCGCACGACCTCAGCCTCGACGACACCAACCGCTACGCGCTGCCGGGCAACATCACGGCGGGCATCCAGCACGGTAGCTGGAGCGTGCCCGTGCCGGAGCCCGACGAGACGCCCGGCCGGGACGTCCTGACCAGCAACCGCAAGGAGAAGAGGAAGGAGCTCAAGTACTCCAAGAAGGACATCGAGGCCATCGAGGAGTGGGTGAAGCGCCACGTCGAGACGACCTGGCACTGCCTGGGTGTAAGTTTGTTGTGTTCCCTCTGACAAGACAAACAGCAGGTTGAGCGAGTACTGACCCTTTTGTGTGCCAGACATGCTCCATGGCTCCCAAGGAGGGCAACAGCATCGTCAAGCACGGTGTTCTCGACGAGCGCCTGAACGTGCATGGAGTCAAGGGCCTCAAGGTGGCCGACCTGAGCATCTGCCCCGACAACGTGGGCTGCAACACGTAAGCAATTCAAAAGCAGAAAGAGAAGAAGTTCGGGGCTAACTAGGAGTCCCAGGTACTCGACGGCGCTGTTGATCGGCGAAAAGGCGGCGGTCCTCATCGCCGAGGACCTGGGCTACTCGGGCGACGCGCTCGACATGAAGGTGCCCGATTACCACGCCCCGGGCGAGAACCGACTTGCTTCGAGACTGTGAACCGTTTGCGGTAAGCGATGAGTGGTCTGAAAGTGGAAGAAAAAAACACGATGATGAAATGATGGAATCTCGGAGGTGGATTGTTCGGTTGATGTTGATGAATATCGATGGTTGCGGGATACACTCTTTTTGGGTTCTCGAGGTTGATTGTTGCAGCCGCCTGCCCTTCTTTTTCATCTTCTCGGCGGTTCGCACTTGGGGTTGAACTGGCGGCAGATTGAGTTATTACCAGTTCTCTGAAGATGGTTACCATTTGCTCGGATTTCGTCAGTGCCGTTGCTGCCACATGTTTGCTCTGTCTTATCAACCTGGGACCTCTTCAGCAGTCCGCAAAGCTTGCAAGTAAACGTGAATGTCTTGTTACACGCCAAGAATGATACGTATATTACATGGCAACCGAATGCATCCGGTGTGTTCGACAAAGAGCCCAATGCGTTCGTCTCTGGCAGTCCTTCCCTGACACCAACTCCGTCCCGCAAGCCCTCATGAGCTCGTACTGAAGTAGTAGTTCTCCCACAGGTATTCGTAGTCCTCCAAGATCCCAGCAAGCAACCCCGGCATCCGCCGCCGGACCCCTTCCACC
>Ga0247823_10003890_pt1 | contig 12031 bp, 2 predicted proteins | sample 13C_PalmiticAcid_2_FD_192426 | JGI IMG/M metagenome (GOLD analysis project Ga0247823, IMG submission 192426) | Soil microbial communities from agricultural site in Penn Yan, New York, United States - 13C_PalmiticAcid_Day30 | ecosystem: Environmental > Terrestrial > Soil > Agricultural land...
GTATGGGGTTTGGTTAATGCACCAGCTAAATACCGGACCGGGTGGGCTTACGGGCGCACACCGGCCCGGGATAAGGGCTTCCCGCTGGTGGCAGATAAGGTTGGTTGAGTTGGTCAGGAGTACGTAGAAAAACCACCAGCGGGATAACAATACAAAGATAGAAGGCGGGTGTGTAAGGTATTTACGGAGTAAAAAAGCCTTGAGAAATTAGTTTTTGAGAGAGGGTGAAACGTAAAAATCCGACAAGGTTAAAAAAACGCCTGCCCGCTAAGCTCAAAGCTTATGCGGGCAGGCCATATCAGATTATCAATACTTACCGGAGGCTATCCGTCTCAATCAGGGCAGACTCAGAAAGATCATCTGCATTGACCACCACGGTGTTCCACACTTCCGGATCGTAACCGGCGACAGGCTTCACCACTACTTCGTCCATTTTGCGGCCCATGCTGGTGAGGATGTATACTTTATTGAAAGCAGGCCTGCCCACCAGGATGGCAGCTACTTCGGCCGGCAATACGGTTCTGCTGTTTTCATCGAAAGAAATAAACATAATACTAGGTTTTATTGGTTTAAATAACGACTTGATTGATTAGCGCTTACTTATACGAAGCGACATTAGCATGAATGAATTTGTTGCCGATCATGGTCACGTTGGAGTGAATATCCTTGTTGCTCATGAAAGAAGAAGAAAGGATCTCAACCGGAATAGTAGAATAGATCGACTCTTTGGTAGAACCAGTCGGCATGATCACTGTTACATCGTGCAGGCTGAGGTGTTTGTCATCCTCGAGATAAATGCCATAATTGTCGGTACGCTGAACTATGGTGGTATTGCGTAATTCCACTCCACCCTCGCCAGACAGAAGCGAACCACCATACGACGCAATAGCCGGCATCGCCACGCTGGGTATATTGAGCACCGTATTGGCTTCGAGCACAAAACTCCAGTTAACCAATGCACCCCATTTTACCGTCCAAAACGAAATGGCCGTTGAATCTCCTTTATTGATGAGGGTTTTGACTTTAATGTTGGTGTGCACATTATTGCAGGGACCGCAAATCATTTTGCCGCCAAACATAGCACTGCCATTCAGCACTACTTTATCCATGGTGATGGCAGCGTTGCAATTTTCGGCATTCACCACGTTAGCGGAATACTCAAATAACCGGAACAGGCCATATCCGCAGCCACGTGAAATATTCACATTTCCGAAATTGGCAATGATGTCCAGGTTCCTGTTCAGGGAAACCGGTAATGCATCCACAATCCGTGCTGTAGCAGAAAGCAACCCTGTAGTTGGTACACCGGCGTATGTACTGGTCCGCTCCCAGTTGTTGATATTAATTTTAACCATCGCCCCTTTAAAACCAGCCCAAACTATAGAGGTCCAGTCATCACTGGCGGGTGCAGAGAGGCCCTCGATCTTATACCTGTTACCCAGGTAATTGTTGACTTTGATCAAGGCTTCAGGCTTCGCCTTGCTATAAGCTTCATAATCGAACATCTGCGTTACCACTATCATATTGTTATACTCGATGTAATCATCTACATCAAATACCAGCCTGCGGTAAGCAGTAGCATCAATCGTTCTGGCCATGTTTACTTTCAATTCCCTGGCCTGGAATGAAAGTTCAACAGCGGGGTTGAACACTACCAGGAACCTGCAAATGAAACCATCCGATTCTCCATACGTCCAGACGAATTTGCCCACACCCGAAACGCCCGATTTTAATACGGTGGTATAATCTGCTTTGTAATCAGCCAGCGTGGAATTCATCAGCGGAATCTCGTATGATTTACACACGTTGTGAATGCCGGAGCCTTCTGCAAAATGATAGTACACACCATCTACAAAAAGGTTGATTCCGCTTTGGCTGCCATTGGCCACACCAAATTCAGGCGTTTCGTTCACAGCAGGGTTACCTGTTTTATCGCCATTGCTGGTGAGTATGCTGCTGCCAATCACATAATACTGGCCCGGCTGTATCACAATGCGCACCGCTGTTGCCGCCCCTGTACTGATCAGGTTTTTAGCATAGTTCCTGGCACTCCAGGGATCGGGGAACGGCGCTTTTTTGTTAGCCGCATCTGTGAGCTGTGCGGTATAAGATGCGTTGGTACTGCTGATACTGCCGTCGGCAGCCACTGTGCAACCTGCACTGTTCGCATACATTTTCTGTACATAGAGTGTTGTTGTACCACCTGCGTTTCCACCGGCAGCTTCATCCACGTGCACAAAACTGTCGATCCAATCTGCAAAATCGGTCTGCAACGGTTTGGTACCGGTCATATATCTTGCCTTGAGGGCACTTCTTGTTTTCTTTGCCATCATTTACTTTTTATAGGTTGATCAGCTTCAGCCACTCCGGGATGCCCGGCACTACCGGCTGGCAGCACCTGGACAGCATCCCGGGGTGTATACTGAAGTTGCAATGGATTAGCTTACGATGAAGTCGGTTGAAATTCTCCAATACCCGATACCTTCATGAGGACCACCGGTTTCTCCGCCGGTTACCGAACTATCCCACATGTACTGCACTACAATGATCAGGTCATCAAGCACATCATACAAGGGAACAACGGTCGTTCCGCGTTTCAGAAGGATTTGCCTTGGATTACCATCCACTTCAATCCTGGCTTCTACCGCACCGGGTACCAGGTGACCGAGGTTGACCACGGTTTCGGGGTTGCCGTCGTTGAGGATTTCCAGCTGGTAGTTCTCTGTTACTTTAGCTTTAGGCTTGGGGTACACCAGAATTTTCTGAATGGCAATACCCTGGTCTTTGCTGAAGAACGGATAATAGCGGTTGTACATTGGCATCAGGAAGGGCAGATTCTGTTCTTCCGCGAGGCTGTTGTTGTACTGGTAGGCATTCCACTCGTTCGAGAAGTCGTGTTTCAGACTGAATGCCTGGAGCAACGGACTGTCTGACGCTTCGGCCTTGAACAGATCGCCCAGCGCATTGCCGGCAGGCACTTTCAGCACATTACCATCCAGTGCAGTGTACTTCACGTGCACAATCACATCAGAGATGGAGTTGTAATCAAACTGCGCATAAGTGGGCGGCAGCTCAATTCTCCAGTTACTGATCACACCGGAACCTTCGAAGGGCAGGTAACGTTCATCACGGAAGTTCAGTTCAAACAAGCCGCTGTCGTTCTGCGCACCACTCGTTGCAATGCTCTGAATGTTACCAAACTGCTGTACGAAACGGCCTTCTTCCTGCTCCACGATTTCGTAATAATCATCTGCTTTGTAAGTAGGTGTTTTACGGTAGCGGCTCTTGATCAGGCTCAGTTTGCAGCTGATGGTGGTGTACGGACCGGTTACACTTGGAATAGAAATGCTGATCGATTTGATGCGGCGCATGTGCTGACCAGGATAATCCATATCGAACAACCACTCTGGCAGGCTGAAATCTGCACGCTTATTGGTTTTCAGCAGCTCCAGCGCATCCGGCATCCATTGTGCAAGGGATACGTGTTTGGTGAGCTCCAGGTGGCGTTTGTTGTTTTCCAGGTAAGCCAGATCCAGGCGTTTGATGTCGAACATCAGTTGTTCACCGGCTAACAGACCTTTTTTCAGGCTGTCCCAATACGTGAACTGGATGAAATCACTGGTGTCAATACCCAGCTCAAAACGGTAGCAACGCTCTGCTTTCTTAGCCATATCCAGCGCCATTTTATAGCTCTGGAAGTAAGTACCGGACAGCTCACCGATCATCCAATCATACAACTCTTCATTGCTGAATTTGTTGCGCATGGCTTCGTCCATCTGTTTGTTGTTCTCGATCTGCAGTTCATGGTTTTTCTGCTCTACTTCTGCAATGGCTTTGCGGATTTCAGCAGCGATGATTTGCTTTTCGATCTGTTGCAACTCAGATGTTGCGAGTCGTAACTGCAGGTCCCAATCTTCCTTGCGGCGCAGGTTTCCACCATGGATACCCGCGGTTTGAGCCTGGGTATTGAGCATGGATATTGCGGTACCCAGTGCACTGGCAGCAGCATTGGCCACACTACCCATGTTGGTACCACCAAACGTTACACCGGAACAGGTAGGACTCACCTTCGCATTTGGAATAGCGTGCAGGATACCTGCAGTAGTGCTGGCAGCGCCTTGTGCAAGCGTAATCGGCATGGTGGCGTTGATGCTGTTCAGCTGTTGCCTCTCCTGTTCGTTCAGGCCGTTGGTCACCAGGCGCTGGTAATAATCGCGGCGCTGGGTCACCATTGTTTTTTGGATCTTCAGGCCTTCCAGTTGCTGAACGGATTCATCTAACTGCTTCTGACGCAGATCGGTTACCGCTTCCAGCACTTTCAGTTCCTGGCTGCTGCGCAGCAATGCCAGTGATTCCGAATCTTTCTTTTCAATCGCACCCAGGATTTGGCCGCCGAGGGATTTTACTTCCTGTGCCAGTTCAGATGCTTTAGAAACGATGACATTATACCGATACAAGGGCAGCGGTGCATACAGTCCTGAAATCACTTCTCCTACAGGCACACCATTGGCTACGGCTTTGACAAGGATAGCCGGATCGATCGGAGGATCGTAAAGCGCCAGTTCGCGTTCAATGCCCTGGATATTCTGACAGTTCCGGATTTTAAACAGCCTGTCGGCAATCGTATCCCAATACCCTTTCATTTTGTCGTTGGTCGGGAAGCAGAAATAGAACATACTGCCGTTGATCACCGATCCGGACACACCCGGTGCAACACCGGAGCCTTTACCATTGTTGAGTACACCGGAAGGCATGAGCATGCTTTCGATCTGCACCATCGCATTACCAAATGCATTCAGGGTAGAAGAGGACACCAGCGAAGCATAAGTATGCGTTACCGGAGTAGCCCTTGCAGGAACGGTCACCGGTTTGCGGCCGAGGATCTGCGCTGCTACCACATACAGCAATGATGCTTCGTTGATGCTCTCCCTGGTATCGAGAGAGAATAGCATATCACCCCATGCAATCAGGTTATCGAGGTACTTCATCACCGTGTGCTTCATATAAGCTGAAGTGCGGGTACGGGCAATGAGGTGTGGTTTAAACGGATCATCCGCCCATGCTTTCACCTGTGCATCCAGGTTGCTGTCCTTCATCACCTCTTCGATCGTAGGCATCACGGTAGCTTTGCGGTAGAACTCAGTAAAGTTCCAGAAGCCGGAAACCGTGCTGGTGGTAGCTGTAGGATCGAATACAAAGTGATACCAGCGGCGGGCTTCATCAAACTGCTGGTTTTGTGCCAGCTTGCCTGCAATCAGCATCGGAATATGGAGGAACAACTCCCAGTTGTACATACCGAATGCACTATCTGTATTGAAGTCGATGCCGTTTCTCGGTACTTTGTCCAATTCATTTTTAACATAGGAGGATGGCTTATAGGTACCTGAGAAATCGAGGGAATCTGTCATAAGCCCATTCACAAAACTGCGGTTCAGCATACCCTCCAGGCCTTCACTATACAGTTTTTCCATCAGGTCATCCACTTTATCGTGGTAGAAATTGTGGAAACGGTATTTTACAGCTTTAGTCAGAGTCACCTGGAACGTTGTATTGGAAGAGGCATTAAACCCAGCTGAAGTGATAGCACCACTGGATAAACCAGGCCAGTTATAACCTGATGAACCGCTAGTGACATTGATTACGCCATTGCCATTCCCCAGAACTGGAATAGCTCCTGTCAGAGGCGATTCTTCATACACCTTCTCTACATAAAAACAGTTCCTGAAATCTTTGTAGAAGAACTGTGGAATCTGTTTCAGACCAGTCAGCAAGGTTGGCGTATTCAATGGCATGGTAATATACCTGCGGAAACGAACATCCTCATCATTGTCGGGAGCTTTGCCCAACAATTGGAGGTTCTGATCGGGTAAGTGCTGGTAGCCACTGGCCACTGGCATATCATACCAAAAACGGTTGTACTCTTGCTGGTAAGCTGTTTTTTCAAGTGCTTTGTTGTACACGGTTGGGAACCAGACATCGTTAGCATACACACCGCTGAACTTGGCCGTAAAGGTACCGGGACATCCAATCCATGATGTTACCTGCACTCCTTTGTTGTTATAAAACTCCTCGCTTCTATCCAGGTATCCATTCAATTGGACGATTGCCTTTTCAAATTTCTCACGAGGGCTTTCTCCGCCCTGGTAAGTTGACATCAGGTTATTGATATAATTTTTGATATCCTGCGAATAACAACGCACCCTTTCCGATACCACAAACTGGATCGTATCGCCATCGCGGAAAGCATAGAAGTTGATCATCTTCTTCTGACGCTCTACACCACCCCTCAGGAACCAATGTTTAACAATGTTGCTGTTATTGGCGAGGTCATAATCCAGGATATGTTGCATGTCTTTAGGTACTTCATCAGTTACCCGGTGGCTGTACAACGCGTCCTTGCTCAGTTGTTTGGGACTCCACTTGCCGTTTTTCAGTTCCGACCAGCCCAGGTTGATTCTCCAGCGGCTGTCTTTTTGTTTCACGGTTTTGTTTTCGGCAGGTGTACGCTCACCATTGTCCTCACCTCTATCTATAGCCAGGTGGAGCCAGTACAGACGAAGGCGTCCACGCCACATTTCAGCCACAAAGTGATCCCCGTCTATTTGCACTTCCATTTTTTCCCAGGGCGTCCATTCATCGTTTTTATGTTTGCGATAATAGTAGAGATGCGGGAACGAAGGAGTGCGGGCTATCACGTGAAACACATCGCCGTTGGGATATACAAAGTCTTTGGGCGCCTGGGTAGTTTCGCGGTAAGTGGCAACCACATCCAGGTGCGATACTTCATCCAGTCTTTCGAGGTAGGTGCGGTAAGCATCTTCCACCATTTCCTGGGTGACATCGTTTTGCTTCAACGTTTTTTCCAGCTCCTTGAAGAACGGGGTTTTGTTGTCGCGCAGTTCCGGCTCAATCCAGTTTTCAGGATATACAAAAATCTTGCGGTTGGCTTCCCACAGGCGGTACAGTTTGCGCCAGTTGTTCCACTGGCGGATCTCATTCTTGGCCAGGGTCAGGCCTTCCAGGCCCAGGATAATGCGCTCTACCCATACCTGAACGGTGTTCACTGCCTGCAGGATACGTGTAGTGCTCATGCACGACATCATTTCCACATCGATCATCAACGTTTCGTAGATGTCGTTGACGGTGTACCATTTGTATTTGTAGGCATCAGGCGGGTTCACCAGCAGGTAAGCCAGCAGTGCATCGCGGCGCTCTACCCGCAGCCTGTCGTTAACCGGGCGGGCAGCTTCGGCCCAGCTGGTTTCATCGTACAGCGATCTTACCATCTGGATCAGTTCCTGTGTTTTACCCAGGTCTGTCGCCACAGGGAAATGAACAGCGGCACCAGACAGCGCGGTCATAGGAGCCGGCAGCAGGTACTGCATTTCGAGGCAGTCAATGATGCGTCGGAACACAACAGGATTGGTCAGCTTATTGTTGCTGAATACCGCACCCAGCACACCTGCCACAGGTGTAGAAGGCTCATAATCGCCCAGTAGCACTGCCAGGTCGGGCGTACCCATTTTGAAAATAGCCGCCAGGTCTTTAACCACAGATGCTTTCTTCGCATTGGTGTCTGCAACCAGTGCAGCAGCAATCACTGCAAATATTTTTTCTGAGTTATCACCCAGGAATGTCTTCACGTGCATCCACTCCATCAGTCTCAGGAACTTGCGGAACACGATGGTAGCAGTAGCCGGCGTATCAGCAGTAGTCCTTACTGCAAAGTCTTTGGCAGCAGGCAAATCATAAGCAGCAGCACCCGCCAGGAACGACTGTGCTTCCAGGGCCGACAACTTAAATTTGTTGATCAGCAAAGCCGCTTTGGAGAGGCGAATAACCGCTTCTATCTGGCGTTTGTAAGTAGCATTGAACCTGCCGATTTCACCGTCTTCGTTGATGAATGTGGCTTCGGTCAGCCTATCAATCGCAGCGGTGCCTGTACCATCAACGATCACCTCCAGGAAATTCGTGCTCACCATTTCGGTGATGCTGAATGCCTGCGCCAGGTACTGGCTGGTCATGTTTTTGAGGATGGTGCTGTCTACAACCGGTGCAATGGCACTGTACACAGCCTGTCGACGGTCTACACCATCAGCAATGAAGCTCCCGTGAGACACATTCGTGAGCTTATTTACCGCATCGGCCATGATGGGCGACACTTTTGTTGAAACAAACGCAATCTCAGCAGGGGTATAGGTTTCGGCGCCTACTACCACTTTCTGCACAATGCGGATGAACTCCTGTGCATCTTCTTCTCCCAGAAGCATTGTAGCGTAGCTCATCAGCTCCAGGCCTTCGCTATCGGCATAGGCATCGTAGCCCTTGCTTTGCTGTTTTTTCAGCTCTGCTTTCAGGCCATTCACCACCTTCATTTGTTTGTCGTCCTGCTCTTTATCCTTATCGGTATTGTTCACCGAATCGAACACCAGGTAGTTCAGCTCATCGTTGGTTAAACCACTGGTTTTAATGAGCTGAGTGAAATAAGCATAACGGATCAGACTGGGAATATTAATGCCTGTATTCTGATCGAACGGATCTGTGCTGCCGGGTACTGTTCCGAAAATAACGTTGTTCTGCAATACCTTATTCAGCAACTGCCATTCTTCGAGTTTCAGTTTTAACGTTTTGATGAGCATTATCTCCCTATATACATCAGATAGTATATGGTTGTTTACATGCACCAAACTGCCAATAAACTCCGGACTTCCTGAATAGCCCTTTATCTTAGCAAGCACTGCCTCTACGATCTTACCGGACACATTGTAGATACCCGACAGGTAGTTCTGTACCACAGCAATCTCTCTGTAAGGCACGGTGTCATGGTCTTCCACAGTAAACGGCACAAAAGGATAATCCTCTGCATCGATATTAGCCAGCGCAGGGTTACGGTAAACACGCGCATAGGGTGTAAGAATATCGGTTGGTTCTGATTTGGTATAATCGCGATAAGGCATGAAATGAAGGCCGGCGGAAATGTTATACGCCACTTCAGGCTTCAGTTTCATCAGTGCAGCCAGGTAATGCGTCTGGATCACCTGACGATAAACATCTTCTGAGATCTCACGGCCACCCAAAATTGCATCCAGTGTATAAAAATCCCATTTCAAGCTTTTAGCCAGTCGCACAAAGCGGCACAAACGGGCCAGCAGTTCTGCTGTGGCGCCTTCAATTTTGAGCTGCGCCAGGTTGCAGGTATCAGGAGCTACAGTAGAGCTGTTCGTAGTAATGCTCAACGGACGCGGAATCGTACCGCTGCTGTTGGAAGCAGGATTCACAGCATAACAATCCAGCAATTGCAGCAACTCAGTATAGGTTAAACCGGTTTGTTGCAAAAACACGTCCACACGACCTGTTACCACACTAATCCAGTTGCTGTTGTTAAACGTAATAAAGTTGCCTTTGGAAGTAGGATTCTTGATGCCAGCCCTGTTCACATACGTGCTGGTGGCCGCATCGTAGGTTTTTAAGCCATAAGCGGTCATCATTTCGTTATTGTCCAGGTACATACTCTCGTTAAAGATGAGGCTGGCCGTTTCGGTACCAATGCCGGCGTAGGCAGAGCAAAAAGCAGTATTGTTCCAGGCTTCGAGTTTGTTCATAGCGCTGAAACGCTGCACGAGCTCATGCGGCTTCACACCGGCCATATCCAGGTACCCTTCCATCTGGCGCCTGTACAGGTTGAACGGCTGCGACCAGGGATATTTCTCAGATTTCAGAATGGGGTACGGACTGTCCACGCCACCTTGCGCATTACCAAAACCTTCGGTGTTCACATACTCAGGTTGCAGGCGCTGGAGCGCAGCATCCTGTTTGGTCTGGCGGGCATACAGCTCATAGGAGCGCGAGCCTACCAGGTCTTCCAGCATTTCATTCACCAGGTCGATGTATGGCAGGGAAGTATTGGCATTCTTGCAGGTCAGCTCAATGTGCTGCAGATCCGGACGGCGTTCGGTGAGCAGTTTGGTGTGCGCTGTAGTCAGATTCAGTTTCAGGAACTGCAACAGGTCTACCAGGTAAGCCGAAGGACTGTATACCGACTGGCATTGTGCACAGGCACAACCATCGAGCGTGCCAAACAGCGAACGCCATTCAGCATAAGCCGCACTCGATCCATCCAGCTTGGGCAGCACATCGAAGGTGCCTTGCGAACCGGAAGCATCCACCACAAATTGCAGCGCCTTGGTTGCATAAAAACTGGTGGTTTCTTTCGCCCTGTCATAAGTAGCTTGTGCATTGACTTCACTACCCATCACCACTTTGTACGTATCCACAAATTCCTGTTGTGATACTTTGGTAATGAGCATGGCGGAGTTCAGGCCATCATCTGCCAGTTTAGCCATGGCTTCGTAAGTACCGGTCAGGTTCATCAAACGCTGCACACTGGTCACTTCGTGAATGAACGCATCTTTATCTGTAATGCCGGTGAAGTTGAAAGACACATTATCCTTCAAAGCAGTAACAGGCACTGTGCGGAAGTCGAAAGCAGCGTTGTTGCTGACAAAGGTACTGAGGCCTGCTTTCAGTGCCACAAAGGGCGAAGCAGTATCCGCAGCAATCTTCGTGGCGATCAGCTCAGAAGGATACATCTGCTGGAATGCCTTTTGGAGGTACAGCGCATAGCTGGCTTTCTTCTCAGTATCGTTGGCTCCGGATACCATGGCCGGAAAAAAAAAGCCGGTCATCGCACTCGCATTCTGCACAACAGTTTGCCATTGGGTCAGGGTCAGTTGTTGCAGCAGCTGGGGATTGGGTACAGCACCTGCACCCGATAATGACGGATCACCAGACAGGGGCGTGCCCACCAGCATTTTGTACAAACGCTCTACCAGCTTCGTGCTGTTGCTGGTTACCATGGCGAGCTGAATAATCGCCTTCAGTTGCGCTGCGTAACTATCAAATTCCGGATGAAAAATGGTCAGGTAATTTTTCCAGAAATCACCGCTACCAAAATCAGCATAGTCGAAGTACGCTTTCACAAAAGTTTTGCTCAGGGTATCGGTACCCAGTACAATCTTGGCAATATCGTACACCGCACTTTCCTGCGCATTGGCAGCACTGCTGGCAAAATAGGCCAGGATATCCCTGCGCAATTCATCAATAGCAGTATCCAGGGCAGCATCTGCATATTGATCAATGATGTTCGCTGTTTTAGAAATCACCAGCGCACGCTTGATGTTTTCGTTGGGCAACTCATTGAGTATGGCCAGGTTATCTGACAGGCCCTGGCGCAGGATACCATACAGCAGCTGTGCATCAAAACCAATGTCATGGCCAATGCGGGCAGCTTTGACCATGGTGGTAATGATCTCCGGTTTTTCGCCGGTAACGCCTGCGAGGTAATTCACTTCGCGGTCATCTTCCAGGGTCACTTCGTATACGGGCACACTGGCCAGGCGAAGAGTGAGCGCATTGTACACTTCGGTATACTCCGACACCATTGCATCTTCAATCACCGTGTCGATCACTACGCTCAACTCTGCTTCATCTGCGGCATTATACAATATATCGGAGTAAAACAGCAGATCGCTGTAATTGGTTTGCAGCTTCAGGTTAATCACACCGTTTACAGCACCACTTACATCAGCAGGATTATAGATGTATTCAAATTCACCATTGGCATTGGTGTTTACCGTACCAATCAGTGTTTCTGTCCGCATATTCACGTGGTAAAATTTCACCAGAAAAGGAGTATCAAAACGGCCGCCGGATGCGTGTTTCACGGCACCCTTTACACGTTTAAATGATTTGGGTACATTCCCAAGCACTACGCCGATACGGATCACGAGGTCCTGATCCACCAGGCTGGTGGTCTCGGGCGCTACACCATGCTGCGTACGAAATCTGCGTACCAGCGCGGCAGTGGTGCTGCCCACAATATTTTTCTGATACTCATCGTTCAGCTCATCCACCTGCTTGTCATCAGCAAGTGTGAGCAATTTACTGCTGATCAGCAGCAATAACACTTCATGTAGTGTTCCAACATTTTCACCTCTTTCTCCAAGGTTGATTGGCGCTTTCAAAGCATTCA
>Ga0247823_10003891_pt1 | contig 12030 bp, 10 predicted proteins | sample 13C_PalmiticAcid_2_FD_192426 | JGI IMG/M metagenome (GOLD analysis project Ga0247823, IMG submission 192426) | Soil microbial communities from agricultural site in Penn Yan, New York, United States - 13C_PalmiticAcid_Day30 | ecosystem: Environmental > Terrestrial > Soil > Agricultural land...
ATCCCTGGCCCGCCCTGCCGGCCTCCGCTGCCTTGTCCACCCTGAGCCCTTCCCCCGCCAACGCGGCCACCACGCCGCCCGATGCCGCCCGCATGACCCCCGCCGAGCGCCGCGCCAGCGCCTCCCTGGCCCTGGTGTTTGCACTGCGCATGCTGGGCCTGTTCATCGTCCTGCCGGTGTTCGCGCTGGAAGCCGCGCGCCTGCCCGGCGGCGACGACGCGGCCCGGGTGGGCTTCGCCATGGGCCTGTACGGGCTGACGCAGGCCTTCCTGCAGATCCCCCTGGGCCTGGCCTCCGACCGCTTCGGCCGCAAGCCCGTCATCGTGGCCGGCCTGCTGCTGTTCGCCCTGGGCAGTGGCATCGCCGCCTGGGCGCCCGACCTCACCTGGCTGGCCATCGGCCGCGCGGTGCAGGGCGCGGGGGCCATCTCCGCCGCCGTGACGGCCTTCCTGGCCGACGTCACCCGCGACAGCGTGCGCACCAAGGCCATGGCCATGGTGGGCGCCAGCATCGCCCTCATGTTCGCGCTGTCCCTGGTGCTGGCGCCCCTGCTGGCGGCCTGGGTCGGCCTCTCGGGCATCTTCGCCATCACCGGCGTGCTGGCGCTGCTGGCCATCGCCGTGGTGATCTGGGTCGCGCCACCCGAGCCGCGCGAACACCGGCCCTCCGACATGCAGCAGCTGCGCGCCGGCCTGGCCGAGGTGCTGCGCCACCGCGGCCTGCTGCGCCTGAACCTGGGGGTCTTCGTGCTGCACGCGGTGCAGCTGGCGATGTGGATGGCGGTGCCGGCCCTGCTGGTGGCCGCCGGTCTGCCCAAAGCCGACCACGGCCACATCTACCTGCCCGCCGTGGCCGCCTCCCTGCTGGTGATGGGCGGCGTGCTCTTCCCCATGGAGCGCCGGGGCCGGCTGCGCGCGGCCTTCCTGATCGCCATCGCCCTGATCGGGGCGGTGCAGCTGGCGCTGTGGGCGCTGGCCGATGCACAGCCCGGCCTCTGGACCCTGGGCGGGTTGCTGTTCGTGTTCTTCATCGGCTTCAACACGCTGGAGGCCAGCCAGCCCAGCCTGGTATCCCGGCTGGCGCCCGCGCACGCCAGGGGCGCCGCACTGGGGGTCTACAACACGCTGCAATCCGTCGGCTTCTTCGTCGGCGGCGCGGTCGGCGGCTGGCTGGCGCGCGAGCACGGCGCCCAGGGCCTGTTCGCGGCCTGCACCGTGGCCATGCTGGTGTGGCTGGTGGTCGCCTGGCCGATGCAGGCGCCGTCTTCAGCGGGCCGGCGCTGAGTCTTCCCTGACCGGCTCCGATGGGGCCTGCACACCTTCGCGCATCGAGCGCATCATGAGCTGCGACATGGTGCTGTAGAGCGGCCGGCTGATCATGCGCGAGATCAGGCTGGCCAGCAGCGCGCAGGCCATCAGGCTGAGCACCATGCTGTGGCCGTCGGTCATCTCCATCACGATGATCATGGCGGTGATCGGCGTCTGCGTCACGGCCGCCAGGAAGCCGCACATGCCCAGGGCGATCAGTGCCGCGCCGTGCGGTGAATCGAGCAGCCAGGCCACGTCCGCCCCCACCCCGGCACCGATCGACAGGCTGGGCCCGAACAAGCCGCCCGGCACGCCCGCCCAGGACGACAGCCACGAGGCCACGAACTTCAGGAACGTGAACACCAGGGGCTGGTGCGAGGCGTCCGGCTGCCCCAGCTGCTCTAGCATCACCTTGGTGTGTTCGTGCCCTCCCCCCACGGCCGTGCCGTCGCTGATGACGGCAATCACCGCCACCACGAACCCGCAGATCGCCGCGAAGGTGACCGGGCGCTTGCGCCGGTAGGCGCAGAAGCGGTCGGGCAGGCCGATGAACGAGGCCAGCATCAGGCGCGACATCAGCCCGCCCAGCAGCCCGCAGCCCACGGCCACCAGCGCGCCCGGCAGGAACAGGCTCCACGACAGGGCCTCGGCCCGCACCCGCCCGAAGTACGACAGGTTGCCGAACGCCGACACCGCCACCAGGCCCGCGATCACGATGGCCGCCAGCATCAGGCCGCTGTTGCGGTCCTGCAGGCGCCGGGACAGCTCCTCGATGGCGAACACGATGCCGCCCAGCGGGGTGTTGAAGGCCGCGGCGATGCCCGCTGCGCCGCCCGCCACCAGCAGTTCGCGGTGGGTGATGCCCGAGTTCGGCGACAACCAGCGGCGCGCGTGCAGCATGACCCCGGCGGCCACCTGCACGGAAGGCCCCTGGCGACCGATCGACAGGCCGGCCAGCACGCCGCCGGACACCGCCACCATCTTGACTAGGCTCAGCCGCAGCGAGACAAAGCGCGAGCGCTCGCGCAAGGGCGTGGCGGGGTCCAGCGCGGTCAGGACCTGCGGCACGCCCGAACCGGCCGCGCCCGGTGCCCAGCGCCGGATGGCCCAGACCACCAGCGCGGTGAGCGCGGGCGTCCACACCAGCGGCGCCCACCACCAGCCGCTGCGCAAGCCGCTGTACAGGGCGAAGGCCCCATCGGCCATCAGGGTGAACACCACCACCGCCAGACCGGCCAGCACGGCATAGAGCATCACCACCGCCCGGTCCAGCCATTGGCGTCCGCCTCCCATTTCATCGCGCAGGTTCTGCAGGAAGTCCGGTTCGCCTTTCATGGGGCCAGTGTATCGACCGGCGCGGGCCGGATCGGCAGTTGCGGCACAATGGCAGGCCGCGTCCCGGCCCCGGCCGGGCCCGCTCTCTCTTCAGGACATCACCATCATGGCATCCGTCAACAAAGTCATCCTCGTCGGCAACTGCGGCCGCGATCCCGAAATCCGCTACCTGCCCTCCGGCCAGGCCGTGGCCAATGTCAGCGTGGCGACCTCCAGCCGCCGCAAGGACAAGAACAGCGGCGAGATGATCGAAGACACCCAGTGGCACCGCGTCACCTTCTACGACCGCCTGGCCGAGATCGCCGGCGAGTACGTGAAGAAGGGCCGCCCGATCTACGTGGAAGGCCGCCTCAAGTACGGCAAGTACACCGACCAGTCCGGCGTCGAGAAGAACACCGTGGACATCATCGCCACCGAACTGCAACTGCTCGGCGGCCGCGAAGGCATGGGCGGTGGCGGCGGTGAAGAAGGCGGCGGTGGCGGTGGTTACTCGCGCCCGGCGGCCGCAGCACCTCGCGCCCCGGCACCGCGCCAGGCCCCGCCGCCGGCGCCCGCGCGCCAGTCCAGCGGCTTCGACGACATGGACGACGACATCCCGTTCTGATTCCACCCGCCACACCCCAGGCGAATGGCTGCGAGGCCTCTGCTCCCCGGGAGCAGAGGCCTTTTTCATGGCCGCTCAGTCCAGGCCGAGTTGCTCGGGCAGCTGCAGCACGGCGGCATACAAGGCATGGCGCGTCACGCAGGCGTGCGCTTCGCGCATGAGCATGAGGCCGCGCTGCCAGTCCTGCTGGATCACCACCCGCGCGAACGCCAGCGCACCGCGAGAGCTCATGTGAATGCCCGGCTCGGCCTGCTGGCGCGCCCGCTCGACGCCCGCCCACTGGGCTTGCGCCAACTCCCGGCCCGCGACCGCCCGCAGGTAGGTCGTCCGGGCCTGGGTGAAGCGGTCGCCCCGCCATTCGCGGCGCCAGTCCGACGCGTCCTCCAACGCGGCCCGGTGGCGCGGCGCCTCACGCGCCAGCCGGTCGATCTCGGCAGTGTCCAGAGGCACGAAGGCCACCTCATGGGCGCTCAGCTGGGCCGGCAGCAAGCGGGTCACCCGCGTGAAGTGCCGTCCCGCCACGTCCCACAGGGACGTGGCCATCTCCACCAGATTCCGCAAGTCCGCCTGCATCCACGAGAACTGCTGCCCTTGCGCACCGGTGCCCAGCCCATCGCCCCGGGCGGCCAGCAGGTCCGTCAAGTCCTTGAAGATCTGCTGGCTGTTCAGGCTGCCCATCAAACGGCGGCGGGCCGTGTCCACCTCATGGCACGCGGTGAGCACCGCCAGGAGATGATCGTTGAGGCGCCGCAGCTCGATCGGGGTGCGCGCATCCCGACCGCCTTCGCGCCGATACACATGCTGCAGAACGTCCCGAAAGCTCATGCTTTCGGTCGCGACCGTCTCCACCCCCTTTTGAGGGGCGGCGCCTGGCCATTCACTGTCATCGAACGCTTCGAACATGCTGGTGTCTTTCCAGAATCGAGGTTGTCGAGGCACCCAGGGTGACGGCCTTCCAGCCCACCCATCGGCGCTCGGGGACGAAATTTATAACACTATAAGACTACTTATTCTCAACATTTCGTTCCCATGGCGCCCGAAAGAGCTCGGTTGGGCCCTCGCGCGACGGGCGGCAGGTCCGGGATCACCCCGCCGCGGGCCCCGTGCGGCGCTGGCATGATGTCGGACTTCGCAGCCTCGCTGCCGGTCTTCACGTCCTTGTCATGAACACAGCCACCACCCCGTCCGACGCACCCGCTCCCGCCCAACCGGCCCGGGCGCGCCGCGGCGCACGCAACAACGCCCCGCGCAGCGACGCGCGTCCCGCGCGCCAGCAGCACCCGGTGCTCGACCAGCTCGCCCAGCTGGCGCCCGCCCTCTTCGGCGAGGTGCTCAGGCCCCTCAAGCGCGGCATCTACCAGGACCTGCTCGATGCGCATCCCGGGGTGCTCGAGGCCGACAGCCTCAAGGCGGCCCTGGCGCTGCACACCCGCTCGTCCCGCTACCTGACCGTGGTGGCCTCGGGCCAGCCACGCCATGACCTCGCGGGCCAGCCGGTCGAAGACCTGGCCCCCGAGCATGTGCACCACGCGCTGATCGAGGTGTTCCGGCGCCGCCAGGGCCGCTCGCCGGAAGACGTGGTCCCCAAGCTGCGCCAGCGCATCGCGCTGGCCTTCGAGGCGTCGGGCCTGGGCCGGGAGGCCTATGCCACGCTGGTGCGGGGCCGTGACGAGACCGTCAACGCCATCACCGAAGAAGCCCTGGCCGAGGCCGCCAGCCGCGCCGCGCGCGACGAGGCCCTGCTGCGGGCCTTCGATGGCAGCGGGCAGACGGTGGAGGCCTTCGCCGACATGTACGGCATGCCGGTGCACGAAGCCCGCCGCACGCTGGACCGAGCCCGCGCCCGCCAGACGCCACCGACCGCCGAATGAATCCCGCCGCCGCCACCGAATCCCCCTACGCGTGGTGGCGGCTGGTGGTCTCGCTCGCGCTCATGACGCTGGGTGGCGTGGGCATGTACTCGGTCACCGTGGTGCTGCCGCGCATCCAGGCCGACTTCGGCGTCGATCGTGGTGCGGCCTCGCTGCCCTACACGCTCACCATGGTGGGCTTCGGCATCGGCGGCATCCTCATGGGCAAGCTGTCCGACCGCTTCGGCGTGATGGTGCCAGTGCTCGGCGGCGCCGTGGGCCTGGGCCTGGGATTCATCGCCGCCGGTGCGGCCACCACGCTCTGGCAGTTCAGCCTGGCGCAGGGCCTGCTCATCGGCCTGCTCGGCACCTCGGCCACCTTCGCGCCGCTGGTGGCCGACACCTCGCGCTGGTTCGACCGCCGGCGCGGCATCGCGCTGGCGATCTGCATGAGCGGCAACTACGTGGCCGGGGCGGTCTGGCCACCCGTGACGCAGCACTTCATCGACAACGGCGGCTGGCGCGAGGCCTACACCTTCATCGGCGTGTTCTGCCTGCTGACCATGCTGCCGCTGGCCCTGGTGCTGCGGCGGCGCCCGCCGCCTGAAGCCGCCCCAGTGCCCGCCGCCGCCCCCGCTGGCGCGCCCGCCGCGCAAGGCGATCGGCCACTCGGCCTGTCGCCCGGAACGCTGCAAGCCCTGCTGTGCGTGGCCGGCGTGTCGTGCTGCGTGGCCATGTCGATGCCGCAGGTGCACATCGTGGCCTACTGCACCGACCTCGGCTTCGGCGCCGCGCGCGGCGCCGAGATGCTCTCGGTGATGCTGGGCATGGGCGTGGCCAGCCGGCTGATCTCCGGCTGGATCTCCGACCGCATCGGCGGCCTGCGCACGCTGCTGCTGGGCTCGGTGCTGCAGGGCGTGGCCCTGCTGATGTTCCTGCCCTTCGACGGCCTGGTGCCGCTGTACCTGATCTCCGGCCTGTTCGGCCTGTTCCAGGGCGGCATCGTGCCGAGTTACGCCCTGATCGTGCGCGAGCATTTCGCGCCGATGCAAGCCGGCGTGCGCGTGGGCACGGTGCTCATGGCCACGCTGCTGGGCATGGCGCTGGGCGGCTGGATGTCGGGCGCGATCTTCGACCTGACCGGCTCCTACCAGGCCGCCTTCCTCAACGGCATCGGCTTCAACCTGCTCAACGTCAGCATCGTGCTGTTCCTGCTGCGGCGCGCCCGCGCGCGCGGCATCGGCCTGGGCCGTGCGCCTCAGGGCATGGTGAACACGGTCAGCACGCCGGTGTAGCCGTAGAGACTGTGGTGGGCGATCTCGCCGCCGGCGAAGAAGCCCACCAGCGGCACATCGCCCAGCGCGCGGCGCACCACCTGCAGCTCGGCGCTCGGGCTGCCGAAATGCGGCCCGCCGCGCCCCGAGCAACTCACGTACACCGCCCCGGCGATGCGCCGCGCGGCGTGCGGCCCGGCGTCCACGTCGGTGGACGAGAGCGCCGCCGCCATCGGCAGGCCCAGCTCTTCGGGTTCGAGTTCTTCCCGCACCTCGGCGCACACGCGCACGAGGTCGGCGCGCGCGGCCTGGGCGTTGCGCTCGCAAAAAGCCAGGCGCGTGCCCACCGGCGCGACGTCGGCAATCGCGATGCCGCGCCGCCCCGGATCAAGGCCGATCAGGTGGCGCACCAGGACTTCCGTGCCGAACTGGCCCCGCACCCGGGGCGCCGATGCCGCGGTGTCGTGCAGCGGCGGCGACAGGCCCACCAGCGTGGCCCGCAGGCGAGGCATGGCTTCCTCGGGTTTGTCGAGCGAGATCACGCGCTCGCGCAGCAACACGTCCAGCGCGGGCTCGTCGTCGAGCATCAGCACCAGGTTGCCGTCGGACGCGGTGACCGTGCGCTCGCGGTCCACCGGCTGCGCGCCCTGCGTGACGCGCGAGATCAGGCCCACATCCGCCCCGAAGGCCACGCCGCTCAGGCCGCCGTGGAACACCCCGCTGGCCGCACCCTGGCCATCGAGGTTGCCCGCGCTGCTGAGCGAGAACTGCACGCTCTGGTGGCGGCTGGCGGCCAGCCCGCCGAACACGTAGCCGCTGCGCGTGCGCTCGGCCATCTCGGCAATCAGATCGGCCAGCTCGGGCGTGCCACCGTCCGCATGCACCAGCGCCGTGTGCGCCTCGAAGCGGTCGGCGATCGCCGGGCGGCCGCTGGTCGAGAGCGGCGCCACGCCGCTGAACACGCGGTACTGGCCGGGGTGCAGGTCGCACAGCATCACGCACATCGCGGGCTCGTCGAAATACTCCACGTTGTTGGCCGCGATGCCGACACCCACGGTGCCGGCCCAGTCGATCGCCTCGGACGACAGCTCGCCGCTCAGGTGTTTGAGGATGGCCTCGGCCTCGCTCGCGTAGTGATCGGTGATGTAGAGCAGGCCCAGGCAGGGCGACTTGGCGTACTCGGGCAGCGCCATCTGCGCGCGCAGCTGCGCAAGCACGAGGGCGGCGGCCATCCGCCATTGCGGGTGGGTGGCGTGGGCGTAAGGAAAGAGTTTCATGAGAGGAAGGGCAGCGCGCCGCAAAGGCGGCGGCGGGAGAGGATCAACGTCGGCTGGCGGCCTTGCGGGCCGGGGCCTTCTTGGCGGCCGGCTTGGCGGCGGATTTCGCAGCAGGTGGCCGGGCCACGGCGCGCGCGGCGGCACGACCCACGCCCCGAGCCGCCTTGCCGGCCATGCCGGTCGCGGTCTTCAAGGCCTGATCGGTCAGGCCGCTGGCCACCTGGCGCGTGGTGTCGAGCGCGGTCTGCTTGGCCACGTCTTTCATGGCGTTGCTCGCGATCTGCTGGAACTGCTGCGACAGCGCGCCCCACCACTGCATCGGGTCCACCACACCGCCAGCGGCGGCCGGTGCCGGCGCGGCGGTCTTGCGGACCGTTTTTTTCTTGCGCGGCGCCGGCGGGCTCGCGGGCACGGCTTCGGGCTCGGCCGGGCTGCTGCCGTAAGTGCGCGGCGGGATCTCCAGGCCCGCGAACGGCGTGGGCGCTGCCGCGGGCGCGCCGGTGAAACCCGCCAGCGTGTCGGCCGCCTTGATCTTCAGCGCATTGGCCACGTCGCCCATGCTGAAGTTCATGGTCTTGAGGGTGGACAGCGTCATCTTCTGCACCTCCAGCGCCTGGATGGTGGCCCCCAGCGCCTTGGCGTTCTGGTCCAGCCAGAAGTGCACGGCCTTGAGTTCCTCGATGCGTTTTTCGAGGTCTTCCACGTTGAAGGTCGGCGCCACCCAGCTGCCCAGGTTGGGCAGTTGCGGGATGTTCTGGCTGATGCCCTGCGCCACCCCGCCGGCGGCCTGGCCCGCGAGGTTCTGCAGGAACTCGAAGCCGGGGACGAATTTGCCGAAACCGCTGCCGGGGGCGTCGCTCATGGAGATCTCCTGTCGTGCCGTCTAGGTCTTGTCTGTCTCAGCCGTCCACGCCGTAGCGAGGTGCCCGGCGCTCACGCAAGGATGCCACACCTTCGCGCACATCGGGCCCGGCAAAACCCATGAATTCGAGCGCCAGCGAGGTGTCGAACGCAGGCCCGGCCTGGCGCAGCCAGTTGTTGAGCGAGTACTTGGTCCAGCGGATCGCGGTCTGGCTGCCGCTGGCCAGGCGATCGGCCACTTCGTAGGCTTTGTCGAGCAGGGCCGCGTCGTCCACCGCGAGCGACACCAGGCCGATGCGCTCGGCCTCATCGCCGCTGATGGGGTCGCACAGCATCAGGTAGTACTTGGCCTTGGCCAGGCCGCACAGCAGCGGCCAGACGATGGCCGCATGGTCGCCGGCCGCCACGCCCAGGCGGGTGTGGCCGTCGACGATCTTCGCGCTCTTCGCGGCGATGGAGATGTCGGCCAGCAGGCCGGCCACCAGGCCCGCCCCCACGGCCGGGCCGTGCATGGCGCTCACGATGGGCTTGTCGCAGTTGATGACGTTGTAGACCAGGTCGCGGGCCTCTTTCCAGACGCGCGTGCGCACCTCGAAATCGGTTGCCATGTCCTGCACCAGCGCCAGGTCGCCGCCGCCGGAGAAGCCCATGCCGCTGCCGCGCAGCACGGCGCAGCGCACGCTGTCGTCGCGCCCCACGTCGCGCCAGATCTCGCTTAGCTCCCAGTGGCCGTCGTGGCCCGCCGTGGGCAGCTTGCCGTTGCCGCCCGGGCCGTCGGCGCGCATCTGGATGTCGAGCACCGAGGGCACGCCGTTCACGGCAGGGCCGCGGCGGGTGATGGCAAGGGTCTGGTAGCGGCTGTAGTCCACGGGGGTCGTCATGCGGGTCTCCTGAAGGGCTTGTGGGGTTCTGCCGATCATTGTGCTCGACCGCGCGCCAGCGTCTATGCTGGCGGCCATGAACCCGACCACCGCCCCGCTGCACACCCGCAGCCTGTTCCATTTCGCCTTCAACGTCACCGACCTGGACGCCGCGCGCCGCTTCTACGGCGGCGTGCTCGGCTGCGCCGAGGGCCGCAGCACCGACACCTGGGTGGACTTCGATTTCTTCAGCCACCAGATCTCGCTGCACCTGGGCGAGCCGCTGAAGACGCAGCGCACCGGCCGGGTGGGCGAGCACCTGGTGCCGATGCCGCACTTCGGCCTGGTGCTGCTCCTGCCGGAGTGGAAAGACCTGGCCGCGCGGCTGCAGGCCGCGGGCGTGGACTTCGTGCTGCCGCCCCAGGTGCGCTTCGAGGGGCAGCCCGGGGAGCAGTGGACGATGTTCTTCTGCGACCCCTTCGGCAACCCGATCGAGGTCAAGGGCTTCGCCTCGATCGAGCAGGTCTACGCAAGCTAGAAAGCCCCCTGCCGCGTTGGAACTTATTGTTCCAGGGGAGCGATCTTCTGGTCGATCGCGCCGAACACGGACTGACCGTCCTTGCCCTTCATCTCGATGCGGATGGTGTCGCCGAACTTCATGAAGGCGGTCGAGGGCTTGCCGTCCAGGATGGTTTCGATCGCGCGCTTCTCGGCAATGCAGCTGTAACCCTTGGGCCAGTCCTTGCGGCCGTCCACCTCCGTGCCCTTGTTGCTCACGGTGCCGCTGCCCACGATGGAGCCGGCGCGCACGTTGCGTGTCTTGGCGATGTGGGCCACGAGCTGGCCGAAGTGGAAGGTCATCTCGGGACCGGCCTCGCACATGCCGACCTTGCGACCGTTCCAGGTCGACTGCATCGTGAGGTGCACACGGCCGCCCTGCCAGGCATCGCCCAGCTCGTCGGGCGTGATCGCCACCGGGCTGAAGGCGGTGGCCGGCTTGCTCTGGAAAAAGCCGAAGCCCTTGGACAGCTCGGCCGGGATCAGGTTGCGCAGCGACACGTCGTTGGCCAGCATCAGCAGGCGCACGCCTTCCAGCGCCTGCTCCGGCGTGGCGCTCATCGGCACGTCACCGGTGACGACGGCGATCTCGGCCTCGAAGTCGATGCCGAAGTCTTCGCTGACCACCACCACGTCTTCGCACGGGCCGATGAAATCGTCGCTGCCGCCCTGGTACATCAGCGGGTCGGTGTAGAACGAGTGCGGCACCTCGCTGTCGCGCGCCGCGCGCACCAGCTCCACGTGGTTGATGTACGCCGAGCCGTCGGCCCACTGATAGGCGCGCGGCAACGGTGCCATGCACTGAGCCGGATCGAACGGGAAGGCATGGCGCGCCTTGCCCTGGTTGAGGGTGACGTACAGGTCGTGCAGCTGGGGGCTGATGAAGTTCCAGTCGTCCAGCGCCTGCTGGAGCTTGTGCGCGATGCCGGTCGCATAATGCGCCGTGCTCAGGTCGCGGGAAACCACCACCAGTTGTCCGTCGCGCGAGCCGTCTTTGTACGTGGCGAGTTTCATGCCTATCTCCTGCTGTCAGGTTGGGGTAAAAGCGGGCACATTGTCCTCTTGGAGGCGCATCGGTGGCACACTCCGTTCAGGCCCATGAATTACGAATAGTGAAATTGATTCACCTATTCGTAAACGCCGGATTCTAGACGAAAGCCTCATGAGCCGCTGCAAGACCCCCGCCTCCACGGGGGAACCCACAGCCCGCAGTCCCGTCCAACCCTACGTGCCCCTCCTTCACATGCCTGTTGCCAAACGACCCGACATCGAAGCTGAAGCGGAATCCCGCGACGACGCCGAACCCGTGCGCGCGGGCATCCAGTCGGTGGAGGTGGGCTTCGAGCTGCTCGAAGCCCTGTCGCAGGCGGACGGCGCCCTGATGCTGCGCGATCTGGCCGCCGCCGCCGGCATGAGCGCAGCCAAGGCCCACCGCTACCTGGTGAGCTTCCAGCGCATGGGGCTGGTGGTGCAGGACCCGGTGAGCACGCGCTACGACCTCGGCCCGGCCGCGCTGCGCATCGGGCTGGCCAGCCTGGCGCGCCTGGACGCGGTGAAGTTCGCGCGCGAGCGCATCGACGGCCTGCTGAGCGAGACCGGCCACACCCTGGCCATCGCCGTGTGGGGCAACCAGGGCCCCACCATGGTGCACTGGATCGAGGCGCCCCAGACCGTGCCCGTCACCCTTCGCCTGGGCGACGTGATGCCTTTGCTGACCTCGGCCACCGGCCGCTGCTTTGCGGCCTTCATGGGCAGCGAGGGGCGCGACGCCCAGCGCCTGGCCCCCATGGTGCGCGACGAGCTGGCCCGCCTGAAGAAGCTGCCGCTCCAGGGCGACCTGCCCCTGGTGGACGTGCCCCGCTCGCCGCAGGACGTGCAAACCCTGCTCGAAGACACCCGGCGCCGGGGCCTGGCGCGCGTGGTGCACAGCCTGCTGCCCGGCGTGGGCGGCTTCTGCGCCCCGGTGTTCGACGCCCAGGGCCGGCTCGCGCTAGGGCTGGTGGTGCTGGGCTCGGTCGCCACGCTGGACACCGACTGGCACAGCGCCCCCGCCACCGCCTTGCTGCGCTGCGCCCGGCAGCTCAGCGCCGACCTGGGGTACCGC
>Ga0247823_10003892_pt1 | contig 12030 bp, 12 predicted proteins | sample 13C_PalmiticAcid_2_FD_192426 | JGI IMG/M metagenome (GOLD analysis project Ga0247823, IMG submission 192426) | Soil microbial communities from agricultural site in Penn Yan, New York, United States - 13C_PalmiticAcid_Day30 | ecosystem: Environmental > Terrestrial > Soil > Agricultural land...
CCTATGGCGGGCCGAGGAAGCTCTCGCCCCCCATGTCCGCAGCCGGCCGGCGCAGGAACGGTTCCGAAGCGATCGACAGCGGCTGGATGTCCGGCCCGCCATAGGTTTCGGACCAGAAGGCGGCCGAACGCCCCGTCGCATGATAGCCGGGCTGGTCCTCCGCCTCGAGCATCAGTACCCGCGCATGCGGCGCAACCTGCGCGGCAAGGCTGGCCCCGGCGATCCCGGCGCCGATGATCACGACGTCGTAACGGCTCATTTCCCCGGCGCGTGCGCCTCCAGAAAGCCGTCGATCTCGCTGATGGCGCGGTTGCGCACGGAATCGACCTCCCGCAAAATCTCGTGCGCGCTTTCCTTGCCGAAGCGCACGACGCGCGCATCGGGGAGTTTGGCGAGCGTGGCAAGCCCCGCCTTCGCATCGACCAGCCCGTCCGCCTCCGCCACCAGTGCCAGCAGCGGCACGTCCATCGCGGCGAGCGCCGGACTGTCGCGCAGTTCACGGGTCGAGCGGAACCCCTCGATCAGCCACTTCCAGCTCGGCGGCCCGGTGACGTTGGCCGGGTTGGCTTTCTGCCACCACAATTCGTCCTGATAGCGGTCGCGGTCATGCGTCAGCAGCGACTGGCGCGACTCGATCGTATAGGGCCGCTCATTGTCCTTCCACGCCGCGCGCATCGGGTTGCCGAGCCCGCCCATGAACCGCGCGAACCGCTCGCCCACCGCGGCAAGGCCGAGCGGCGATTTGAGGCCCAGCATCGGCGCAACCAGCACCGCGGCATCGGGCTTGATCGCCCGCTCGGCCAGCGCGCGCAGCACCAGATGCCCGCCCATCGAATGCCCCATCACGACATGCGGGCCGGGGGTCGATGCCTGCCACGCGCGCGCAAAGCTGCGATAGTCGGCGATATAGTCGGCGAAATCCTCGATATGGCCGCTGGTCGCGCCATTGATCCGGCCCGATCCGCTCTGCCCGCGCCAGTCGAACCAGCTAATGTTCCAGCCCTGCGCATGCCAGTGCGCCAGCGTCTCGAGATATTTCTCGACGACATCGCCGCGCCCGCCCTGGAAGAGGATCGATCCGCGCGGGGCGGGACTCGAGTCCGCCGGCCAGTCGAACCGGCGCAGCGGCCAGCCGTCCTCGGCATGCCAGACCCCGATTGCGGCCCCTGCCGGAATCGCCCGGCGATCAAATGGTGAAGACGCCATTTGGGCTGGTTACGTTTTGGAAAGCCCCCTCGTCTAGGCATTAGTGGAAATGGGGGCGGTTGCATCTTTGATTCTGCTGGCCGTGCTGGGCCTGCTTCTCGTCTCCGCCGGGATCGAGGACGCACGCAAGCGCGAGATCGCCAACTGGAAGAATGCCGCCATCGCCCTGCTCGCGGTGCCATGGTGGATCGCGAACGGCCTGTCGCTCTGGCCCGACATCGTCATCCAGATCGGCATCGCGCTGGCGGTCTTCGCGCTGTTCGCCGCGGCCTTCCACTTCGGGATGATGGGCGGGGGCGACGTCAAGATGATCGGCGCGCTCGCTTTGTGGTTCCCGTTCCAGCCGCTGGTGACAATGCTGATCATCATGTCGCTCGCCGGCGGCGCCATCACCTTGCTGATGCTGATCGACAAATGGCTGCGGCGCCAGACCGCCCAGCCGGAGGTGCCGTACGGCATCGCGATCGCCATCGCCGCACTGCTCACAATTCGCGAACCGATTCTTAACCAGTTCTCGTGAATGATTAACGCCGGTGAAACCCGGTCCTGAAGACTGAAAGGCCTGAGACGTCATGGATGGACGGAAGATCATTTTGCTGGTGGGCGCGCTGATCATCGCCGCTATCACCGCATTCATGGCCCGGACCCTGATGGTCGGGACCCCTGCCCCGGTCGCCGATGCGGCGCCCCATGCCGGCGGCCCGCCGCCGATCCAGGGGGTCGAGGTGCTGGTCGCGACCAAGGCGCTGCCGGTCGGCACGATCCTGGGGCCGGAAACGATCAAGTTCGTTCCCTGGCCCGAAGAGCTGGTCGAGGGCGCCTATTACCGCAAGGCGGATACCGATCTCAAAGCGCTGCAGGGCACCGTGGTCCGCTTCGCGGTCCCGGCCGGCCAGCCGATCACGCAGGGCGGCCTGGTCAAGCCCGGCGATCGCGGCTTCCTCGCCGCGGCGCTCGGCCCGGGCATGCGCGCCGTGACGGTGCCGGTTTCGGCCCAGAGCGCGGTCGCGGGCTTCGTCTTCCCGGGCGACCGGGTCGACCTGCTGCTGACCCAGACCGTGGCCGGCGGCGGCGACGGGCCTCCGCTCAAGGCATCGGAGACCGTGCTGCGCAACCTGCGCGTGCTCGCCACCGACCAGAAGACAGACAAGCAGACCGACGAGAGCGGCAACACCGTCGTCACCACCTATTCGACCGTCACGGTCGAAGCGACGCCGCGCATCGCCGAAAAGATCGCGGTCGCACAGACGCTGGGCTCGCTGTCGCTGTCGCTGCGCTCGATCGCCGACAACAATGGCGAGCTCGAGGAAGCGATCGCCGCGGGCGAGGTTTCGGTGCCCGAGGGCAATGACCCGAAGGCGGAGAAGGCGATGCTCGCCCGTGTGGCCGCGCGCCCGGCGGAAGGCCGTTCGACCTTCTCGACCGGCGCCGACGTGTCGCGCTTCCAGCGCAGCAGCGTACCCGGACGCCCGATGGAGCGCGGTCCGGCGATGCCCGGGGGGGCATATCCCGGCGGCGCGCCGAAGGGCGAAGGACCGGTCGTCAAAATTGCACGGGGCAATGCCGTTACGATTGTCCCGGTTGGGGGGAAGAACTGAGATGCGTTTCAGGGGGAAACTTGGGGCGCCGCTCGCGCTGGCCGCCGTGGCGGGAATGACCGCCGCCGTGCCGATGCCGGCCATCGGCCAGACCGTTCACGCCGCACCGCGCGAAATGGTTCAGATCGCGACCGGCCGGGGACGGCTGGTCACGCTCAACGCGCCGATGTCGGACATCTTCGTCGCCAATTCGGACATCGCCGACGTCCAGGTCCGCTCGCCCACCCAGCTCTGGGTGTTCGGCAAGAAGGCAGGCGAGACGACGCTCTATGCCACGACGAAGAACGGCAAGGTCATCTATTCGGCGACGGTCCGCATCGGCAACAATTTCGACACCGTCGATTCGATGCTGGCGATGGCCATGCCCGAAGCCGATATCGTCGCGACGCCGATGAACGGCTTCGTGCTGCTCACCGGCACGGTCGCGACGCCCAGCGATGTCGCCGAAGCCGAGCGGCTGGCACAGGCCTTTGTCGGCGAAGAGACCAAGATCATCTCGCGCCTGCGGACCGCGACCCCGCTTCAGGTCAACCTTCAAGTCCGCTTTGCCGAGGTCAGCCGCAGCTTCGTCAAGAATATCGGCGTCAACTTCGCCACGAAGGATTCGACCGGCGGCTTCCTCTTCGGTCTCGGCCAGGGCCGCGCCCCGGGGGCGTTCACCGCGGCGGACCTCAGCAAATTCCCGGTCGCGACGCTCCCGGTGCCGGGCGGCGGCTCGGTCACGGGGCCTTATGACCCATCGACCGGGAAGTTCCTGAACCCGCGCGCCACCGGCATCACCGACATCACCCGCGGAGCCGACCATGCGACCATGGGTCTGGCCGGACGGCTGCTCGGTCTCGACGTGCTCGCCGCGATCGATCTCGGCGAGACGGTCGGCCAGGTGACGACGCTCGCCACGCCGAACCTCACCGCGCTGTCGGGTGAGACCGCCAGCTTCCTGGCGGGCGGCGAAATCCCGATCCCGGTCGCGCAGGGTCTCGGCACCACCACGGTCGAGTTCAAGCAATATGGCGTCAGCCTCGCCTTCACCCCGACGGTGCTGGCCGATGGCCGCATCTCGCTGCGCGTCCGGCCCGAGGTTTCCCAGCTTTCGTCATCGGGCGCAGTTCAGCTCAACGGCGTCACCATTCCAGCGCTGACCACGCGCCGCAGCGAGACCACGGTCGAGCTCGGCTCCGGGCAGAGCATGGTGATCGGCGGCCTGCTGCAGAATGCGCACAACAACAGCATCTCGAAGACGCCCGGCCTCGGCGACATGCCGATCCTGGGGACGCTGTTCCGCTCGAACGGCTTCCAGCGCAACGAGACCGAGCTGATGATCGTCATCACCCCCTATCTGGTGAAGCCGGTCAACGCGAACCAGATCGCCCTGCCCACCGACGGCTACAAATCGCCCGGTGATATCGAGCGCGTCCTGTTCGGCCAGCTGAGCGGTAGCGACAAGACCAGCGACCGGCCCAAGCCCACGATGGCAGCACCGGCAGGCGCCATGCCCTCGCTCGGTGCCATGACGCCGGCAGTACCGGCCGCCCCGCAGCCTCAGGACCAGCAGCCCAAGGCCGTGCCGAGCGCGCGCGACTCGAAGAAAAAGAAGGACGACGGCGCGGCTCCGGGCTTCGGCTTCTGACGCGCGGTTGAGGAGACAGAGATGTTCAAGCATATCGCCCTTCCCCTGCTCCTGGCGCCGGCAGCTCTGCTGAGCGGCTGCGGGACCTACAATGGCGGGATGGAGTCGCTCCACCAGCCGGTCGTCCAGCGCACCGACTATGCGCTCGACCTTACCGCCACCCACACGTCGCTCGCGCCGGGTGAGAGCGAACGCCTCGCCGGCTGGCTGCGCGCGATGCGCCCGGGCTATGGCGACCGCGTCGCGCTCGACGACGGTGCCGGCGGGTCGACGGGCCGCGATCAGGTCGCGGCGGAAGCCGGCCGCTACGGCCTGATGCTCAGCGACAGTGCGCCGGTTACCGCCGGTGCGATCGCCCCAGGCACGGTTCGCGTCGTGGTGACGCGGATGAGCGCGAGCGTACCGAGCTGTCCCGATTTCTCGCGGGTCTATGAGCCCGATTATCAGGCGAGCACCACTTCGAACTTCGGGTGCGCCACGAACAAGAATCTCGCGGCCATGATCGCCAATCCGGCGGATCTGGTGCGCGGCGAGCCCGGCTTGGGCACCGCCGATCCGGTCCAGATCAACAAGGCGATCAAGGCGTTTCGCGACGCCGCTCCGACGGGCGGCGGCGGAACCGCCGTGAAGGCCGAGAGCGCGGGAGGCAAGAAGTGAACGCACCCTTTAGCGGCACACGCACTGCACATCGCGAGCCGTTCGTCGCCTTTGTCTGCGACGAGTCGACGGCGGAAGCGCTTCGCCCGATCGCGATCGAGCAAGGCTGGAATCCCGAAAGGGTCAACAAGGGCGGGCTGCGCAACGCCGTGCAGACGCTGTCGGTCTCGGCCAGCCCCAATGTGCTCTTCGTCGATCTCTCCGAAAGCGGCGATCCGCTGAACGACATCAACGCGCTCGCCGAGGTCTGCGAGCCGGGAACGGTGGTGATCGCATCGGGCCAGGTCAACGACGTCCGCCTCTACCGCGACCTCGTCGCCTCGGGCATCCAGGACTATCTGCTCAAGCCCCTCAACCCTGACGTGCTGCGTGAGACCTTCGTCCAGGCGCAGGCGGCGCTCAGCGCGCCCAAGCAGGCCGACGCCAGCTCGGACCGGCCGCATTGTGCCGTCGCCGTGATCGGCACGCGTGGCGGGGTCGGCGCATCGACACTCGCGACCTCGATCGCGTGGCTGCTGAGCGAGAGGAGCGGCCGCACGACGGCGCTGCTCGACCTCGACGTTCATTTCGGGACCGGCGCGCTGGCGCTCGATCTCGAGCCGGGCCGCGGCCTCACCGACGCGATCGAGAATCCGAGCCGTATCGACGGGCTGTTCATCGAACGCGCGATGGTGAAGGCGTCGGACAAGCTGGCGGTGCTCTCGGCCGAAGCGCCGATCAACTCGCCGGTGATGACCGATGGCGCGGCCTTCTTCCAGCTGCAGGAGGAAATCCGCAGCGCGTTCGAATGCACCGTGGTCGATCTGCCGCGGACGATGCTGGTCAACTATCCGCATCTGATCACCGATGTGCAGGTTGCGGTGCTGGTCACCGAACTGACGCTGGCGGCGGCGCGCGATGCGATCCGCATCATCTCCTGGTTCAAGTCGAATGCCCCGCACACGCAGGTGATCGTCGTCGCCAACCGCGTTCCCACGGGCGGCCAGCTCGAGATCAGCCGCAAGGATTTCGAAGGCTCCATCGAACGCAAGATCGACTACCAGATCCCCTATGATCCCAAGACCGCGGTGCAGGCTGCCAAGCTCGGCAAGCCGCTGGCGGAAGCCGGCAAGAGCGTGAAGGGCCTGAGCTCGCTCGCCGAGATCGCCGATCGCGTCGTCGCCTACACCGATTCTGGCGAAAGTCCGGCGAAGGACGGCAAGGGCAAGGGTGACGCAGGCAAGGGCGGCTCGCTGCTCGGCAAGCTTTCGAGCCTGTCGATCAAGCTGCCCAGCAAGAAGAAATAAGGCGCGCCGGCACACGCCGGTACGTCCAGGGTTCGGAGTCGTAGCAAGGCATGGATATGCTGCCGATCATGCTGCTCGCAGGAGGCGCCTTCATGGTGCTGTTGCTGCTCGTCCTCGCATTTTCGGGGCCGTCGGCGCAGAAGGCCGGATCGCGTCGCCTGACCTCGGTCCGCGACCGCCATGCCGGAGTCGTCGGCACCGGTGCGGTCGAGGCGCAGATGCGCCGAATCTCGACCGCACGCGCGAGCAACATGGACAAGGCGGCCGCCCGTTTCCTGCCCAATCCGGCATTGCTCGGCAAAAGGCTGGAGATGACCGGCAAGGGCTGGTCGGTCGGCCAGTACGGCTTGACCACGCTCTGCCTGACCTTGGTCGTCACCGCGGCACTGGCGGTCCAGGGGCTGCCGTTCCTGCTGGCGCTGCTGGTCGGGCTGGTGGTCGGGGTCGGCCTGCCGCATTTCGTGGTCGGCTTCTTCATCACCAAGCGTATCGACAAGTTCACCGCCAAGTTCCCGGACGCGATCGAGCTGCTCGTGCGCGGCCTGCGCTCCGGCCTTCCGATCACCGAGACGATGGGCGTGGTCGGGTCCGAGGTCGAAGGGCCGGTGGGTGACGAGTTCCGCTCGATCTCCGACAAGATGAAGATCGGCCGCACGCTCGACCAGGCGCTGCAGGAGACCGCGGACCGGCTCGGCACGCCGGAATTCCAGTTCTTCTGCATCACCATCGCGATCCAGCGCGAGACCGGCGGCAACCTCGCCGAAACCCTCGCCAACCTCGCCGACGTGCTGCGCAAGCGCGCGCAGATGAAGCTCAAGATCCGCGCCATGTCGTCCGAATCCAAGGCATCGGCCTATATCATCGGCTCGCTGCCCTTCATCGTGTTCGCGCTGATCTGGTTCATCAGCGGCGAGTATATGCAGAAGTTCTTCGTCGACGAGCGGCTGATCCTTGCCGGCGGCGGCGGCATCGTCTGGATGGGCATCGGCGCGCTCATCATGGCCAAGATGATCAGTTTCGAGATTTGATGCGATGATCGGCTCCCCTGACGGCCCCACCCTTCTTGGCGTCGACATCATCTATGTCGCGACGCTGCTCGCTGGCGTCGCGGCGTTCTGCGTGCTCCTCGCCATCTATGCCGCGACCACGGTGCGCGATCCGATGGCGAAGCGCGTCAAGGCGCTCAACGAACGCCGCGAACAGCTCAAGGCGGGCATCAGCGCATCGACCAGCAAGCGCCGCGCAAAGCTGGTCCGCCAGAACGACACGACCGACCGCATCCGCTCGCTCCTGTCCTCGCTCAAGGTGCTTCAGGACGAGCAGGTCAAGGTCGCGCAGACCAAGCTGCTCCAGGCCGGCATCCGCTCCAAGGACTATGCCTATGCCGTGATCTTCGGCCGGATGGTGCTGCCGATCGTGATCGGCGGGATCATGTTGTTCGTCGTCTACGGCACCGATCTGTTCGCCGACTGGACGCCGATCAAGGCCTATGGCCTCGTCGCGGGCAGCTTCATCCTCGCCTACAAGGGCCCGGACATCTACCTCAAGAACAAGATCCAGAAGCGCAGCCACGCGATCCGCAAGGGCATTCCCGACGCGCTCGACCTGCTGGTGATCTGCGCTGAGGCGGGCCTCACCGTCGACGCCGCGTTCGGCCGCGTCGCCAAGGAGCTGGGCAAGGCCTATCCCGAGCTGGGCGAGGAATTCTCGCTGACCGCGATCGAGCTGGGCTTCCTCACCGACCGGCGCCAGGCGTTCGAGAATATGGCGCACCGCATCGATCTCGATTCGGTCCGCGGCGTGGTCACCACGATGATCCAGACGGAGAAATATGGCACCCCGCTCGCCTCGGCGCTGCGCGTGCTGTCGAACGAGTTCCGCAACGAACGCATGATGCGCGCCGAGGAAAAGGCCGCGCGCCTGCCCGCGATCATGACCGTGCCGCTGATCCTGTTCATCCTGCCCGTGCTGTTCGTCGTGATCCTTGGCCCGGCGGCCTGCTCGATCAACGATGCGCTGTTGAGTGGCTAGGGCGCGACCGGTGCGCACAAGCCGCTGGTCACGCCGCCCGCCTTGCAGCTAGGAAGTCCCGATGCCGTTCACCTCTCCCTTCGGATGGGTCCTGCTCGCCGCAGCCTTGGCGGCCGGATGGGTGCTGGGCACGATGCCCAGCCCCGAGGGGCGCAGATGGCGGAAACGCTTTCGCGAGCGTGAGGTGATCATCGCCAAATACCGGCGCGAGATGGAGAAGGCGCTGGTCAAGGCACGCGAGCGCGTCCGCAAGCTCGAGCGCGATGCCGGCGGCGACCCGCCTGAGGACTAGGCGCCGGTTACCAGCACGGCGCGATAATTCTCGATCACCTCGGCCAGCGGCCGGCCCTGCCCGTCGACCACCAGCGCGCGATGCCGCAGGATCGTCGCAGGCGACGCACCCTCCCCGTCCCACAATATCCGCGTCGAAACCGTGCGGCGGCTCGGCCCAAGCGGCAGGATCACCCGGCCGAACGGCACGTCGCTGGTCTCCAGCGCCGCGTTCATCTCCGCGGTCAGACGGCTGGCGACATACCAGTTGACCGCCTCCGACAGGACATGCTCGCCGCACATCAGGTGGACACGGCGATAGCCCAGCCGCTCGCCCTCGGCATCGAGCCGGCGGCGTGCAGCGGCCTCCCCCGCGACCAGGCGGTCGCGCCGCACCTGCGCATGCACACGCGGCGCACCAGCCAGCCCCAGCGCCACGCAGCGCTCCTCGAGCACTTCGGTGGCGGTGCGGCCATTCAGGAGTTCTGCGTTCAGGCGGTCGACGGGATTCATTTCAAGGCGCGGTTTCAGACTTGCCGCGCCACCCATCGCCGCCACGCGCGTCAGCTCCCCCCGTTCGTTCGGGCCAGCGCCGCCTGCGCAGCGGCGAGCCGCGCGATCGGCACGCGATAGGGCGAGGCGGAGACATAGTCGAGGCCTGTCTGCTCGCAGAAGGCGATCGATGCCGGATCGCCGCCATGCTCGCCACAGATGCCGAGCTTGATGCCGGGCCGCGCCTTGCGTCCGCGCTCGGCCGCGATCTCGATCAGCTCGCCGACGCCCTCGACATCGATCGAGACGAACGGGTCGCGGGCATAGATGCCCTTCTCGACATAGGTGGTCAGGAACCGGCCGGCATCGTCGCGGCTGACGCCCAGCGTGGTCTGGGTCAGGTCGTTGGTGCCGAAGCTGAAGAATTCGCCGACCTCGGCGATGTCGCCCGCACGCAGCGCGGCGCGCGGCAGCTCGATCATCGTGCCGACCAGATACTCGATCGTGCGGCCCTTCTCGGCAAACACCGCCTGCGCGGCCTTGTCGACCACGGCCTTCATCAGCTCCAGCTCGCGCCGGGTCGCGACCAGCGGGATCATCACCTCGGGCACCGGCGCGGCGCCGGACTTCTCCGCCACCTCGCACGCCGCCTCGAAGATCGCACGCGCCTGCATCTCGTAGATTTCGGGATAGGTCACGCCGAGGCGGCAGCCGCGATGGCCCAGCATCGGGTTGAACTCGTGCAGCTCGGCGGCGCGGCGGCGCAGCGTCTCGACGTCGAGGCCAGCCGCGGCCGCAACCTCGGCGAACTCGGACTCCTCGTGCGGCAGGAACTCGTGCAGCGGCGGATCGAGCAGGCGGATGGTGCAGGGCAGCCCCGCCATCACCTCGAAGATCTCGGTGAAGTCCTTGCGCTGCTCGGGCAGCAGCTTGTCGAGCGCGGCGCGACGGCCCTTCTCGTCCGCCGCCAGGATCATCTGGCGCACCGCGGTGATCCGCGCCGCGTCGAAGAACATGTGCTCGGTGCGGCACAGGCCGATGCCCTCCGCGCCGAACTCGCGCGCGGTGCGGCAGTCGAGCGGGGTTTCGGCGTTGGTGCGCACCTTCAGGCGGCGGACCTTGTCGGCCCATTCCATCAGCGTGCCGAAGTCGCCCGCCAGCTCGGGCTGGATCGTCGGCACCTGGCCCAGCATCACCTCGCCGGTCGACCCGTCGATGGTGATGAGATCGCCCTCCTTCACCTCGCGCGTGCCGACGCGCATCACGCCTTCGTTCGCCTTGATCGACAGCGTGCCCGCGCCCGAAACGCAGGGGCGGCCCATGCCGCGCGCCACCACCGCGGCGTGGCTTGTCATGCCGCCGCGCGCCGTCAGGATGCCCTTCGCCGCATGCATGCCGTGAATGTCCTCGGGCGAAGTTTCAACGCGGACGAGGATGACCGCGTCACCGTTCGCGGCGCGCTTTTCGGCGGTGTCGCTGTCGAACACCGCGAAGCCCGACGCCGCGCCGGGGCTGGCGGGAAGGCCCTTGGTCAGCACGTCGCGCGCCGCATCGGGATCGAGCGTCGGGTGGAGCAGCTGGTCGAGCGCGGCCGGGTCGACGCGGGCGATCGCCTCTTCCTGCGTGATCAGGCCTTCGCTTGCCATGTCGACCGCGATCTTGAGCGCGGCCTTGGCGGTGCGCTTGCCCGAACGGGTCTGGAGCATCCACAGCTTACCGCGCTCGACGGTGAACTCGATGTCCTGCATGTCGCGATAATGGCGCTCGAGCTGGTCGAACACGCGCGCCAGCTCGCCATAGGCCTCCGGCATCGCCTCTTCCATCGATGCGGGCTTGGCGCCCGCGGTCTCGCGCGCGGCCTTGGTCAGATACTGCGGCGTGCGGATGCCCGCGACCACGTCCTCGCCCTGCGCATTGATCAGGAACTCGCCATAATAGGCGTTCTCGCCGGTCGCCGGATCGCGCGTGAAGGCGACGCCGGTGGCCGACGTGTCGCCCATGTTGCCGAACACCATCGCCTGGACGTTGACCGCGGTGCCCCAGTCGCCCGGAATGTCGTTCAGGCGGCGATAGACCTTCGCACGCTCCGACTGCCACGATCCGAACACCGCGCCGATCGCGCCCCACAGCTGGTCGTGCACATCCTGCGGGAACGCCTTGCCGTCCCACAGCTCGACCACCAGCGCCTTGTACTCGGCGACCAGCGCCTGCCAGTCGCTCGCGGTCATCTCGGTGTCGAGGAAATAGCCGCGGTCTTCCTTGGCGATCTCCAGCGCTTCCTCGAACCGGCCATGGTCGAGCTCGAGCACCACGTCCGAATACATCTGGATGAATCGGCGATAGCTGTCCCACGCGAAGCGCGCGTCGCCGCTGATCGCGGCCAGCCCTTCGACGGTCTGGTCGTTGAGGCCGAGGTTGAGGACGGTGTCCATCATGCCCGGCATCGACGCGCGTGCGCCCGAGCGGACCGAGACCAGCAAAGGATCGGCGGCGAGCCCGAACGTCTTGCCGGTGATCCCCTCGATATGCGCGACGCCATTGGCGACTTCGGCCTTGAGGCTGTCGGGGAAGGTGCCGCCATTCTCGTAATAGAGCGCGCACACGGGAGTCGAAATCGTGAAGCCAGGGGGCACAGGCAGGCCGATCGAGGCCATGCCGTCGAGATTGGCACCCTTGCCGCCGAGCAGATTCTTGTCGCCGGCGCCGCCGTCCGAAACATCGCCGCCGAAGCGATACACATAACGAGTCATTCAAACCCCTTCCGTGGCGCCCTCCCCGGCGCGTTGGCCGCGCGTACCGCAGGTGCGAAGAAGGCGAAAGGGCTGTCCACCGGTGTCAGCGAACAGATTTGCTTAGGTAT
>Ga0247823_10003893_pt1 | contig 12028 bp, 15 predicted proteins | sample 13C_PalmiticAcid_2_FD_192426 | JGI IMG/M metagenome (GOLD analysis project Ga0247823, IMG submission 192426) | Soil microbial communities from agricultural site in Penn Yan, New York, United States - 13C_PalmiticAcid_Day30 | ecosystem: Environmental > Terrestrial > Soil > Agricultural land...
ATGAAGCCCAGGGCCTGGGCCTCGTCGGCGACGGCGCGAGCCTCGGCCAGGGTGGCGGCCTCGCGGCCGAAGCGGATGTTTTCCAGCGCCGAGCCCGAGAACAGGGGCGCCTCCTGCGACACCCAGGCGAAGCGGTCGCGCACCTCGACCGGATCGGCCGAACGCACGTCCACGCCGTCCACCGAGACCAGACCAGACTGCGGATCATAGAAGCGCAGCAGCAGACGGAAGACCGTCGACTTGCCCGCCCCCGACGGCCCGACCAGGGCCACGGTCTCGCCCGGACGCACGGTCAGGCTGAAGCCTTTCAGCGCCGGCAGGTCGGGACGGCCCGGATAGGCGAAGTCCACCGCCGACATCGACACCTCGCCCAGCGGCGGCTGCGGCAGGACGACCGGGTTGGTCGGCGGAGCGATGGCGGGCACGGCCCGCATCAGCTCGTCGATCCGCTCCATGGCCCCGGCGGCCTTCTGCACATCGCCCCAGCTTTCGCCCAGGGCGCCGACGGCCCCGGCGGCAAAGACCGACAGCAGGACGAACTGCAGCAGGGCCCCCGGCGTCATGGTCCCGGCGATCACGTCCTGCGCCCCCAGCCACAACACCAGTGTCACGCCGCCGAACATGACGACGATGATCAGGGCGGTCATCACCGCACGCGCCCGCATCCGGGTCAGCGAGACGCCGAAGGCCTCCTCCACCGCCGCGCTGAATCGTCCGATGGCGCTCTTCTCACGGCCGAAGGCCTGAACCGTCTCGATGGCGTCCACGCTCTCGCCCGCAAAGCCGACCGCGCCGGCGAAGGTGTCCTGCGACTTGACCGTCAGCTTGCGCACCTGACGCCCGAAGATGAACAGGGGCACGATCAGCACCGGCACGATCAGCAGGACGAAGCCCGTCAGCTTGGGGCTGACGAAGAACAACAGGATGACCCCGCCGATCAGGGTCAGAAAGTTGCGCAGGGCATAGCTGACCGAGGTGGTCAGCAGGGTGTCCACCAGCTGGATATCCGTCGTCAGGCGCGACAGCACCTCGCCGGTCCGCATATGGGCGAAGAAGACCGGGTCCAGCGTCAGGATGCGCTTGAACAGGGCGGTTCGCAGATCGGCTATGACCCGCTCGCCGGTCTTGGTCACGTAGAAATAGCGGAAGGCCGTGGCCAACCCCAGGATCAGGGCGTTCGCGCCCAGAATCAGGAACCACAGATTGATGTCGCGGCCGCCGTTGTCGAACCCCTGATCGATGGCGCCGCGCGCCGTCGCCGTCAGGGCCAGGGACGCGGCCGTCGAAAACAGCAGCCACAGCCCCGCGATGCACGCATCCAGCCGATGCCGCATCATGAAGGGCAGCAATTGAGCCAGGGGCTTGATGTTGCGGGTCTTGGCGCGCTTGCCGCCCGCCTCCTCCATCTGCTCGGCCAGCAGGGCGCCGGCGCCGGGGCGCCCACGAGCGGCGGCGTCTTGCGATGCGGAAGGCGAAGAAACTTGGGTCATAGCCGCGCTCTTGCCCCGGAACGCCCCCCGGTGTAAACGCCGCCCCTCATTCCCGCCGCAGCCTCGGCGGGTTTCTCTATTTACGCGCACTGACGGTCGGCATCGTCGAAGCGCAGAGACGGATCAGATCGATGAAAGCGGACACGCACCCCGACTACCACTTCATTACGGTTGTTCGCCCCGACGGCAGCACCTTCCAGACCCGTTCGACCTACGGCAAGGAAGGCGCCTCGCTGGCCCTCGACATCGACCCGACGACCCACCCCGCCTGGACCGGCGGCAACGCCCAGATGCTGGACCGCGGTGGCCGCGTGTCGCGCTTCAACAACAAGTTCGGCGGCTTCATCAAGAAGTAAGCCCTACAGGCTGCGACATAGTCGCCACAGAAGCGCCGGTCCGATGGGCCGGCGCTTTTTGTTTGCCCGGAACGTCGATAACATGCGGGCGTTCGATCCTTCGGGGCGCAGACGACGGGTCTGGCGCCGGACCGGACTTGAAGAGCTGTAGAATGAACCGACGGGAATTGGGCTTTGGCGTCGCAACAACGACCCTGACCCTTGGCGCGGCCTCGTCCGCACTGGCGCAGACCCGACCGGTCGACCCCCAGATATTCATCGCCGGATTCGACGCCCAGGCCGGCCGTCTACCGGAGGCGGTTCAGGCCGACGTCCGCGCCGTCTATCAACTGACCGGCGGCAAGCCGATCTGGACCGCCGACCGCCTGCGCGTGCTCCAGGAAGTCGCCGCCGGGGCCGAGCGCCACGCCCTGCCCGCCGGGGACTTCTTCGACTTCGTCGGCCTGGCCGCCGATCCCGGCTCGGCTGAGATCCGCACCACCGCCGCCGCCGTGACCTACGCCCGCGTCCTGGCCGAGGGCCGCGTCCGTCCCGAGACGGTCGAGGACCTGTGGGAGATGCAGAAGAACAGCGTGGACATCCCGCGCGGCCTGACCCAGGCGGTCAGCGCCAATCAGCTGAGCCAGTGGTTCGACAACCTGGCCCCCACCGACATCGGCTACACCAACCTGTCAGCCGGTTACGCCCGCTATCGCCGCATCACGCGCGCCGGCGGCTGGCCCGCCTTCCGTCAGGGCGGCACCATCGAACCGGGGACCAGCGACAACCGTATCCCGGCCCTGGTCGCGCGCCTGGTGGCCGAAGGCGACCTGAGCGCATCGGCAGGCGAGCGCCTGAAGGGCAATCTGGCCTATGGCCCCGAGCTGCAGCAGGCGGTTCGCAGCTTCCAGACCCGTCACGGCCTGGGTTCGGACGGCCGCATCGGCCCCGGGACCCAGCGCTCGCTCGGCGCCACAGCCGAGGACCGCGCCCGTCAGATCGCCCTGAACCTCGAGCGTCGCCGCTGGCTGAAGCGCGAGCTGAATCCCGAACGGATCGAGGTCAACACCGCCGCCGCCATCATGGTCTACTGGAAGGACGGCAAGCCGGTTCACTCCAACCGCGTCGTGGTCGGCTCGGCCGAGAACCAGACCCCGAGCCTGGAAAAACCCTTCGCCTCGGTCGTGGCCAACCCGCCCTGGACCGTGCCCATGGGGATCGCCCGTCGCGAAATCCTGCCCAAGGGTCCCGGCTACCTGGCCGCCCATGACATGTACATCAACGCCGACGGCTGGGTGGTGCAGCGCGCTGGACCGCAGTCGTCGCTGGGCTATGTGAAGTTCGAGCTGCGCGACAGCTACGCCATCTTCCTGCACGACACCCCGTCCAAGGGCGCCTTCAACCTGTCGGTGCGCCAGCGCAGCCACGGCTGCGTCCGGGTCCAGAACGCGGTCGAGTTCGCCCGCCTTCTGCTGCAACCCGACCCGACCAAGCTGGCCCAGTTCGATACGGCCCAGGACAATCGCCAGACCACGCGCGTCACAACGGGCCGCGAGATCGCCGTGCGCCTGCTCTACTGGACCGCCTTCGTCGATGGTCAGGGTCGGGTCGCCTTCCGCGAAGACGTCTATCAACGCGACGCCAAGCTGGCTCAGGCCCTGGGCATAGCCGTCAACCTGCCCCGCGTCATCGCCGACGGCCCCAGCGACGCCAACGACGTCGGACCGTAACCCCGGGCTTCTGGATTTTTCAGGTCATTCGGGGGTTCAGCCCCCGAAGGCCGCCTGCAGTCGATCCAGCTGGCTCTGGACCGGATTGACGGGCTGATCTTCCGGGCCGTCCAGATACATGCGGCGGTCCAGGTGCAAAACCCGATCATAGAGCTTCTCGGCCCGAACCGCGTATTCGATCAGGGCGATGGGCAGTTCACGATGGCTGGGCTCGCTTTCGACCTTGCGGTCGCCCAGGCGATAGCGGGGCTCGCAGGCGGCGTCGGCGCTCATGTCGTCCTCGCGCACGGCGCGCTGGACCAGCAGCCACGAAGCGATCTGCATCAGCCGCGTCGTCAGCTTCATGCTTTCGCCTGCATAGGCCAGAGCCGCCGCACGCGACAGCAGACGCGAATCCTGACGCCCGTCGCCGTCCAGATAGGCCGCGGTCTCCTCGACCAGGTCCATGCCTTCCCTGAAGGTGCGGTCGAACAATTCGGAGCGCGCGAAATCCAGCACTTCCGCGCTGCGCGAACGCAATCCGACCATGTCAGCGTCGATGGCGGTCAACTCGATTCTACCCATGAATGGTCACGCGCGTCCGTCAAACTCGCGGGTCAGGACGACTCCGCACGGACCGGAACTGCAATCGTCATGCCACGGATTACGAAAAGACGGGAGAGGCTGATCAGCGGAAATTGAACAGGGCATCGGCCGCGCTGCGCTTAGACGACTTGCCGTCGATGGCGGCCTTGGAGCGCGCGATCTCGGCTTCCAGGGCGGCGATGCGCTCGTGCAGTTCGTCCACGGCGTAGAGGTCCAGGTCTTCCCGTCCCAGCGCCTTCAGCGCCTCGCCGGCCTGGGGCCGCGGCTCAAGATCTTCGAACGACATCATCGCCTCCGTGGTCAGCGACCGCACGACCCCCTATGAAAACGCCCCATAGACAAGGATTGCAAGCGGCGGAGACATCATGCGGGTCATCGAGATCAAGGGCGGCCACGGTCCAGCCGAAGCGCTGACCCCGGCCGAGCGTCCCGAGCAGACGCCCGGACCGGGCCAAATCCGTATTCGCGTGCAGGCCGCCGGGGTCAATCGTCCCGATATCGTTCAACGAGAAGGTCGCTATCCGCCGCCGCCCGGCGCATCGGACCTGCTTGGCCTGGAGGTCGCGGGCGAGATCGACGCCATGGGCGACGACGTGACCCGATGGGCGCTCGGCGATCGGGTCTGCGCCCTGCTGGGCGGCGGAGGCTATGCGGAGTACGTCGTCGTCGACGCCCGCCACGCCCTGCCTGTCCCCGATGGTCTTGATTTCATACAGGCCGCCGCCCTGCCCGAAACCGCCTTCACCGTCTTCGCCAATGTCTTCGAGGGCGGGGGCCTGAAGGCGGGCGAGACCCTGCTGATCCACGGCGCCACCAGCGGCATCGGCGTCATGGCCATCCAGATGGCCAAGGCCGCCGGCGCCCGCGTCATCGCCACCTCGCGCGGCGCGGCCAAGACCCAGGCCGCCCTCGCCCTGGGCGCCGACGTCAGTCTGGACGCCACGGCCGACGATCTGCTGGCCGCCATCAAGGCCGAGGGCGGGGCCGATGTGGTGCTGGACATGGTCGGCGCCGCCTACGCCGACCTGAATCTGAACGCGTTGAAGCCCGGCGGCCGCTGGGTGATCATCGCCACCCTGACCGGCGCCCTGGCGCAGATCGACCTGATGCGGATCATGCTGAAGCGCGTGATCCTGACCGGCTCGACCCTGCGTAGCCGCCCTGCCGATGAAAAGGCGCGCCTGGCCGCCGCCGTCGAGCAGACCGTCTGGCCCTGGGTCGCCTCGGGCCAGGTTCGGGCCAAGGTCGAGGCGACCTTCCCTCTGGAAGAGGCCGCCGCCGCGCACCAGCACCTTGAAGCCGGCAGCCACGTCGGCAAGATCGTCCTGACGCTTTAGAAGCCGTAAGGAAGAACGGGAGGCCGAAGCCTCCCGTTCAGCGCCTCACCAGCCGCCGCGGCGCGCCGGACGCAACGACGAGACCCGGTCGTTCAGGCCGATCTGACGCAGGTCACGCAGATCGCCGTTGATCACCTGGCAGTTGCCGCGGAAGTTGGCGTGTTCGCAAACCTCCCAGCTGCCGCGGCCCAGACGGACCGAGCTGATCGCGTCGTTCATGCCGCTGTTGCGCAGATCCGTGACTTCCCGACGGAAGCTCATCGACGGGCCGCGATACTCGGAGTCGCGATAGACGGTGATGCCGCTGTTATTGCCCCAGCCGCCGCCGTTGCCTCCGCCCCAGCCGCCGCCATTGCCGCCTCCCGGGCGTCCATTGTCTTCATAGTCGCCGCGATAACGACCGCACACCAGCAGGCCGTTGTCGTTGCCGATATCGCTGCTCGAACAGCGCGCCAGCTCGATCGACGTCTCTCGCATCTGGCCGCGGCGGTCCCGGCAATCGGCGTAGAGCCGACCCTGGTTCACATAGGACCCGTTGCAGGACTGGGCATAGCTGCCGCGCGGCGCGCCGCGGGTCTGAACCTGAGCCTCGGCCGAACTGGACGGCACGGTGACGGCGCCGCCAAAGGCCATGACTGCGCTGGCGGCGATAATCGCGAACTGTCTCATGAGAGCTGTCCTTCCCTGAATCGCTCGGCGCACCAACGCGCCACAAGCGAGACTGTTCAACATTCTCCATGAACCTTTGCTGTACGCCGCATTCGGACGGCGTTTTCTTTTGTCGAGAAAGCGCCTATACAGAAGACCTCAGCGCCCGGCCGAAAGGTCGGGCGCCGTCGATTCAAACGCCCGAATTTCGGGCCGCAAACGCCGGGACGCACGCCCCATGACCGACATCCTGATGCCCAAGGCCACCGCGGTCTGGCTGGTGGACAACACCTCGCTCTCCTTCGAGCAGATCGCCGACTTCTGCGGCCTGCACCCGCTGGAAGTGCGCGGCATCGCCGACGGCGACGTGGCCCGCGACATCCGCGGCGCCGACCCCATCGTCAATGGTCAGCTGACGCGCGAGGAACTGGAAAAGGCCCAGGCCAACCCTGACTATCGCATGAAGGCCGTGGTCAGCCGCCACGCCGAACTGCTGAAGCCCAGCAAGAGCGGTCCCAAGTACACGCCGGTCTCGCGCCGTCAGGACCGTCCGGACGCCATCGCCTGGTTCGTGCGCAACCACCCGGAAGTGACCGACGCCCAGATCGCCAAGCTGCTGGGCACCACCAAGTCCACCATCGAGACCGTGCGCAACCGCACCCACTGGAACTCGGCCAACATCAAGCCCGTCGATCCGGTGACCCTGGGTCTGGTCGGTCAACTGCAGCTGGACGAGATCGTCAAGAAGGCCGCCGACAAGAAGGCCAAGGAAGACGCCAAGAACGGCGGCGGCGTGCTGCAGGCCATCGAGGCCGAGCCGGAAGAGCCCGAGTTCGTCCCGGAAGAGCGCGTGCGCCCCGGCGCCGAGCCGACCGCCGAGTCGGTTTTCGGCCGCAACGACGATTGATCGTTTCGACCTGAATATGGAAACGGCCCCGAAGAGCGATCTTCGGGGCCGTTTTGTTTTCGGAGACGGGTCCTAGTGGGACCTGGCCTCCAGACTAGTGATTTCTTCCTTCAGCCTGAGCTTTCTCTGCTTGAGTTCCCTGAGGTGTGTCGGGTCCGCGGTGGGCCGGCGGGTCTCCTGCTGGATGGTCTCATCCAGCGTCCTGTGCCGATTTCCCAGTTCGCGAATACGAGCCTCGATCGTCATGGCTTGCGCCTCCATGTCTTAGGGACCACTACACTGAGCGCCCGGAACGACGGCCTGTGGAATCACATTGCGGTGACCCCGAGTCGTTCCGAACACGGAGACTGTGGAAGTCAAAATGGCCGATGATGTGAACTCGACCATACGGAACCCGAAGCCTTCGCGGTTGATCGTTGGAATCTCTGGCGCTTCCGGCGTCGTCCATGGCGCGCGTGTGCTGGACGCCCTGCGCGAACTGGGCGTCGAGAGTCATCTTGTGGTCACCAAGGCCGCCCTGCTCACATTGTCGCAGGAGACGGACCTGAGCCCCGACGACCTGATGTCGAAGGCGGACGTGACCTACAGACTGGCCGACGTCGGCGCCGCCATCGCCTCGGGCTCGTTCCGCACCATGGGCATGATCGTCGCGCCCTGCTCGGTGCGGACCATGAGCGAGATCGCCACCGGCGTGACCTCGACCCTGCTGACCCGCGCCGCCGACGTGGTGCTGAAGGAGCGCCGCCCGCTGGTGCTGATGGTGCGCGAGACGCCGCTGCATCTGGGCCACCTGCGCACCATGACATCGCTGGCCGAGATGGGCGCGACCATCGCCCCGCCCCTGCCCGCCTTCTACGCCAAACCCGCCAGCGTCGCCGAAATGGTGGACCAGTCGGTCGGCCGGGCCCTGGACCTGTTCGGTCTGGACTGGTCGGCCGTGCGCCGCTGGGAAGGCCTGAATACATGAGCGACCTGTGGACCTGGGCCGTCGCGGCCTATGACGCCCCCGGCGTGGCCGAGGCCTGCCTGAGCCTGCAGGAACACAACGAACAGAACGTCCCCCTGCTGCTCTGGGCCGCCTGGGTCGCCGTCACCGGCCGCCGTCCGGACGAGGAGACGATCGAGGCCGCCTGCGACGCCGCCCGCGCCTATGACACCGTCGTTGTCGCCCCCTTGCGCGCCGTGCGCCGCACGCTGAAGGCGCCCATTCCCGACGTTGACCATGGCCACCGCGAGGCCCTGCGCCAGCAGGTCAAGGCGCTGGAGCTGGACGCCGAGCGCCGCCTGATGCTGGAGCTTGAAGCCCTGGCCCCATCCCCGTCGGGCGCCCCGCGCCGCGCCATCGACGGCCTGGCCGAGACCGCGAAGCTGTGGGCCCGCGTCGTGCCGCGTCCGGCGCTGACAACCCTGGCGGATCGCCTTCCCGCCTGACCGCCGGTCGGTTATAAGACAGGGCTTCCGGGGCGAGCCATGAACGACGACCAACCTTTCCTGTCCGATGAGGACAAGCAGCTTCGCGATCAGTTGAAGGCGCTCCTGCAGGAGCACGCCGACCTCGACGCCTCGATCGAGGCGCTCGGCCACATGCCGATCCCCGATCAGTTGCGTATCGCCCGCCTGAAACGCAAGAAACTGGCCCTTCGCGACGAGATCGTGAAGATCGAAGACCGCATCCTGCCCGACATCATCGCCTAGGCAGGCGAAGGCTCAGCGCGCCTTCTTCCGCAACCACATGGCGGCGTCGGCTTCGGACAGCCAGACCTCGGGATCGGTCTGCCCCGCATAGGCGCGAACGCCGAACGAACCGCCCAGGGCCACCGTCTTCCCCTCCCAGACGAAGCCTTCGGTTTCCATGGCCGTCGCCAGACGCCTGGCCTTTTCGCGCCCCTCGTCCGCGCCGGCGTTCATCAGCAGCAGGGCGAACTCGTCGCCGCCCAGACGCCCGACCGCATCGGACTCGCGCACATTGGCCAGCAGCAGTTCCGCCACGGCCATCAGGGCGGCGTCGCCCGCCGCATGGCCCAGACCGTCGTTGACGCCCTTGAAGCCGTCCATGTCCAGATAGAGCAACGCCGCCTCGACCTCATGGCGGCGGCAATAGGCCATGCTGCGGCTCAGCACGCTCATGAAGCCCCGCCGGTTCAGCGCTCGCGTCAGAACGTCGTGATCCGCCAGGGCCTCGGCCGTCTCGGCGCGGGCGGTCAGGGCGGCGACTTCGGCGCGCAGCCGTTCGATCTCGGCGTGCAGATCGGTCTCTGCAGTCGGTTCGGCCACGTCGGTCAAGTCAGGCTCCGGCGTCGCGAATCCCGGGCGACTCAGGCCCTCGCGACGGCGATGATTCTAACGACCTTGGTTGCGGGCGCAACGCGCGTGCTGTAACGGGCCGCTTTCCGTGTGGGGAGCCTTCGCATGACCGCCTCGACGCCACCCGTCGCCATCATCATGGGCAGCCGGTCCGACTGGCCGACCATGAAGCTGGCCGCCGAACGCCTGGATCAGTTGGGCGTCGCCTGGCAAGCCAAGGTCGTCAGCGCCCACCGCACGCCCCAGCGCCTCTATGATTTCGCGACCAATGCAAAGGCGGCAGGCCACAAGGTCATCATCGCGGGCGCCGGCGGCGCAGCCCACCTGCCCGGCATGGCCGCCTCGATGACCGACCTGCCCGTCCTGGGCGTGCCGGTCCAGTCCAAGGCCCTGAAGGGCATGGATAGCCTGCTCTCCATCGTCCAGATGCCCGGCGGCGTGCCGGTCGCCACCCTGGCCATCGGCGAGGCGGGCGCCGCCAACGCCGGCATCCTGGCGGCGCAGATCCTGGCCCTGTCGGACCCCGCCCTGGCCGAGCGCCTCAGCGCCTTCCGCGCCGCCCAGACCGCTTCCGTCGCCGAAACCGTCGAGGACTGACTTGCCCCAGCTGCCCCTGAGCCCCGGATCGACCCTCGGCATTCTCGGCGGGGGCCAGTTGGGCCGGATGCTGAGCCAGGCCGCCTCGCGCCTGGGTTTCGACGTGGTGATCCTCGACCCCCAGCCGGACTGCCCGGCGGCCCGCGTCTCGCGCGCCCAGATCACCGCCCCCTATAATGACCCCGACGCCCTGCAGGCTCTGGGTCGGCTGTGCGACGTCGTCACCTTCGAGTTCGAAAACGTCCCCGCCGCCTCGGTCGAGACCCTGGCCGAGGCCGGCGCCCTGGTCGCGCCGGGACCGACGGCGCTGGCGGTGGCTCAGGACCGGGTGGACGAGAAGACCTATCTGAACGCCGTCGGCGCCGTGACCGCTGACTTCGCCGCCGTCACCACCCAGGACGACCTGATCCAGGCCATCGACAAGCTGGGCCTGCCCGCCGTGCTGAAGACCCGTCGCGAAGGCTATGACGGCAAGGGCCAGGTCTGGATCCGCGACGCCGCCGACGCCGAAGCCGCCTTCGACGCTATCGGCCGCCGCCCCGCCGTTCTGGAAGCCGCCGCCGCCTTCCAGCGCGAACTGTCGGTGATCGCCGCGCGCGGCCATGACGGCGTCGTCGCCGTCTATCCCCTGGGCGAGAACATCCACGCCAACGGCGTGCTGAAGACCACCCTGGCCCCCGCCGCCGTCGATGCGAAGACGCAAGCCCGCGCCGTGGAGATCGCCTCGGCGGTCCTAGACGGCCTCGATTACGTCGGGGTCATGGGCATCGAGCTGTTCGACATGGGGGACGGGGTCCTGCTGGTGAACGAGGTCGCCCCGCGCGTCCACAACACCGGCCACTGGACCCAGGACGGCTGCGTCTGCGACCAGTTCGAACAGCACATCCGCGCCATCGTCGGCTGGCCCTTGGGCCCGACCGACGCCCACGCCCGCATCGAGATGACCAATCTGCTGGGCGACGAGGTCGATCAGTGGCGCGCCCTCGCCGCCGAACCGAACGCCCGCCTGCACCTCTACGGCAAGCACGAGGCCCGCGCCGGTCGCAAGATGGCCCACGTGAACCGCATCCTCTGACCCCTCTCCCGTCGGGAGAGGGAGTCTAGGCTTCCTTCGCCCCATACCTCAGCCGGCCCAGGGCGTCCGTGACGGCCTTGACCGGCGCGTCGAAATCCTTGCCCGCCTTCCACTTCTCGAAGGCCATGACGTTCTCGATGCGGCGGGCGACGAAGGCTTCGGCGGCCTCGCGCCCCTCGAACCAACGCATGGTCAGGGCGGGGATCAGGATGCCGCCCAGGATGGCGCGCTTGGAATAGTGGTTCTGGTCCGTCGCCGTGTCGCCCGCCCAGCGCCACAGATGGTCGGCGCTTTCCCAGGCCAGCTTGAAACCCAGGTCGACATTGGTCGGCAGGGTCAGGAAACCGGCGCAGCGCTTGGCCGCCTCGATGTCCTGCGCCCCCGCCTCCATCCGCGCCGAGACGGCGGCGGCGATTCGCTCGCGAATCTTCATCGTGGCCGCGGGCGTGGCCTCCAGCGCCTGCAGAGCCCGCGAATCGTGACGGCGCGACAGCAGGACCGCCAGGTCGCGCGCCCCGTTCGGCAGCAGAAGTTCCTCATCCCCCAGCGACAGCCCGTTCGCCTCGCAGGCCGCGCGCGCCAGGCGACTGTTCCAGCCCAGGTCGGGCGCGCGTTCTATGGCGGCGTCCAGCACGGCCTGCTCCATGCGGGAGGCCCAGTCTGTCTTGGGAGCGGCGTCGGCGGTCTCGGTCATATCCCCAGAATAGTCCGCTCCGGCGGGCATTTCGAGCCATCACGATTGGCTGTGACGATCTGGACAGGCCCCCCTGTGTCGTGTATCAGCGCGCCTTCATCCGAAAGCCCTGTCTTTCGGGAGAGATTTTATTTTGTCTGCCCGTCTCCCTTGGAAAGGACGCGGCGGGCGGCCAAAGGAGAGATAACCCTGGTTCAGATTTTCGTCCGCGACAACAATGTCGATCAGGCGCTGAAAGCCCTGAAGAAGAAGATGCAACGCGAAGGCAGCTTCCGTGAAATGAAGCGCCACGTGCACTTCGAGAAGCCCTCGGAAAAGCGCGCTCG
>Ga0247823_10003896_pt1 | contig 12023 bp, 9 predicted proteins | sample 13C_PalmiticAcid_2_FD_192426 | JGI IMG/M metagenome (GOLD analysis project Ga0247823, IMG submission 192426) | Soil microbial communities from agricultural site in Penn Yan, New York, United States - 13C_PalmiticAcid_Day30 | ecosystem: Environmental > Terrestrial > Soil > Agricultural land...
AGCGCGGCCTGCCGCGCTCCGGCAGCACCACGTGCACACGGGCAGCGATCACGCCGTCGATCTTGGCCAGCGTGTTCTCCAGTTCCTGCGACAGGGCGTACAGGTAGCGGGCACGCTCTTCGATGGGCGACGAGATCATGCCCTCTTTCTTGAAGATCTTGCCGATGCCGGAGAACGGATCGCGCGGCAGGCCGCGCTCGCGCATCACCGAAAGCGCATGCGCCACCTGGCCGGAGCCGACGCGCAAGGACACCATGCCGTCCTTGCCCGGCACTTTCTCGACATTGATGCCCGCCGCGAGCAGCGTGGTCAGCACCTCGTTGGCTTCCGCCTCCGGCACCGATGCCATCAGATCGACCCGGTTGCCGCAGGCTGCGAGCACCAGCAGCGCGGCGCACACGAGCCCGGTGCGCAGGCGGCGCAGGACAGAAGGCTGCCACATCGTCACGCCCCTTACTTGGTCAGATCGGACACGGTCTGCGTGCCCTTGCCGACGACCTTGCTGAGCAGGCCGGTGTCATTGGACAGCTGCATCATGTCCGCCAGGTTCTGCACCAGCTGCACCGTTCCCATGTCACCATGGGCGGCGGTACCGGAGACCCGTTTCATCACCGCCTCGTAGTTGTTGCTCATGCCGGTGAAGCCCTCGAGAATACGTACCCCCATGCTTGGGAGCGATCCGCCTGTCTGCTCCAGCGGCTGCAGGGTGGTCTTGTTGTTGTCCGCCGCCATGGCCTGGTCGAAGCGCGCCACGTCGCCCGCCGGCGCCGCGCCGGCGCCATTCAGGTCGAATGTTGCGGTGCTGCCTGCACCGGCGGCGATGCCGCCGGTCGAACCCAATGAAAAATTCTGTATCGTCATGACCTTCTCCTGATGGCGCTATCGGCCCATATTTCGTGACCCGATACCCTTCGACGGTTCCCCGTCCAGCGCATCTTTAGCTTCGTTTTCCAACAGGCTGCGTGCCAGCGCCACACCATCGTTCTGCCGGCCGCTGTCCACGACCGGCTGCAGGATACGGACCGCTTCGCGCGCCCGCCCGGCGATCAGCAGCATGCTGCCGAGAAATGCCTGACCCAGATCGCGATGCTTTCCTTCTAGCGCCGCAGTGGCCTGCAGCAGCTGCAGCGCCTCCTCGACGCGGCCCTGATCCATATGGACCCGCGACAAACCCATGTAGCCGCCGGCCACATCGCCGCGCACCGCGAGGATGCCCCGGAAAATCGCTTCGGCCTGGCGAAGCTTGCCCTGCTCGCGCGCCAGATTGCCCAGCTCGAACAGCATGACCAGATCGTCCTCGGTCACCACGTTGTAAACGGGATCCTTCGCCGTGATCTGTCCCGCGCCATTCGCCGATCCTTGTGTGGTCATCATGGTGTGTCCTCCTGAGGGGGTTGAATCAGACTGCGCAATCCGGCAGCGCGGGCCGCCAATGCCTGCCGTTCCGGATCTGGTGAAGTCGCTGTGTCGGCCATCCCGCCACACGCCACCACCGCATCGAGCCACTTGACGGCTTCGGCGGGGCGGCGTAACGCCAGCAAGCACTCCGCCTGGCGCAGCATGGCAGCCGGATCACCGGGGTGCCACAGCAGCGCCGCGGTGTTGATCCGGGTGGCCTCTGCGTGACGCTGCAGCCCCGCAAGCGCCAGCGCCAAGCCGGCGAGATAGCTGCGGTCCATCGGGTCGTTGATCAGCAGCGTACGGAAGTAGTCGTGTGCCTGCTGGTGACGGGTCGCCTGCAGATGCGCGTAACCCAGTGCATATAGCGCCGCGGCGACGCGCGGCTCGAAGCATGGTGGGAGTTGCCGGACGGCGGCCACCAATGAGCCGTCATTCCATGCTGCGGCAGTCGATTGGGGGGTATCTGGCATGTTCAATACTCACTCAGAGCTGCGTGTTTTTTGCGGCGTTATCCCCGATCACCTGCAGCATCCGGAGCACCTCCCCGAAGACTTGCACTTGCGCCGTCTCCGAGCCATTGATCGTATCGGTCAGTGCCTCCGTCCGCTGCGCCAGTGCCTGCAGCTTGTCGCTTTCGACTTGCTGCTTCTCGGCCTCGAAAGTGATCGGCGCGGCTATGAGGCCGCCCGCGCTGTTGCTGGCTGCGGAAAACGCCATGGAATAGTTCGCGTACTCGGTCGCTTGGGAATGCAGCTTTGTCGCCGCCTGCCGGTACTTGTCGATATCATCCAATTGTGCGCGTGTCAGTCCATTCTCGTCGTGCCCGTGGGTATCGAGACGCGACTTGGGAGTCTCGCGCGGTCGCACAGTCTCGTTCTGACTGCGCGGATCAGTGTCATCGCTCTCCGACACGCTTGTGTCTCTCACAGACTTACGCCGCGTTGAAACATCGGACGTACTTCCTTCAGAAGATTCCGTCGAAGTGATCGACGACGAACGCTTGTTCGCACTTGCGAGACATCCGGTTTCTCCCTGTGCCCCGGCATGCGACACTCGGCTGGCCGCACTGCGCTCCCAAACCTCGCGTGCAGCGTCTCCGTGCGCATTGACGGCAGCGGACGCGGGCGCAACCTCGGGATGGGGGCGTAAGTAGTCGGCTTCCCAGTCGTGCTCAAGGCCCGACAGGTCAGCATCATCGGCCTCAGATATCTCCTGTTTCGCGCGCTTGTTCTGCGCGCTGGAGTGTTCGACGGTAGATGGCGAGCGCGTCTTCGCATTGCGATCGGCAAAAGCCAGAAGACTCGTTTCTTCGCTCACCTCCGCGTGCGATCGTTTGCTGGCAGCACGACTCTCCTGAGTCGCGTGAGCAGCATCGCTATGCGCATCTGCTGCGACATGAACCGATGAAGTCTCGCGCCGGATCGACACATATTCGATTTCCCAATCGTGCTCGAGGCCGGACAGATCAGCATCATCGCTTTCCGATGACCGCTCCTCTCTCGCACGCTTGCTCCGGGTCGCATCTGATGTGTTGATGTCGGAGTGCTCCGCCGAAGAGGCAGACGGTGCCTTTACCTTCCTGCTTGCATGTTCGACCGCCAATTGGGTACGCTCGGACGAAGAGAAATGGAATTCATGCGGCTTGTCCGATGACACATTGCTCGGTCGCTTCCTCGCCTGATCTGCCTCAGCCGCTTCAAGTTTCCGTTTTGCATTTCCAGCTGATGGGGACTCGCCGGTAGCAGCGGCCACAGCAGTTGCATTCTTTTGGCCAACAAGCTCCGACGACACAACCGGTTTGGCAGCTTGCGTGGAGGACGGCATGTTGCGGATATATTCGCCCTCCAACCAAGAACGCCCCTCCTGCTGCAATGTCGCGATCTTGCCTTCCTGGACTGCCTGTTGCACCCCTTTGCGCCCGCCATTGAACGCCGTCACGAGACTTGCAGCCGACCCGGCCAGATCGACACCGCTCTGCATCATGCCGGAGAAGAGCTGCAACTCCGCACGCTCCTCCAGTTCCTCGGCGGCCTTGCGCTTGAGCTCCGCTGCCAGCGCATGTCCGCTGGCCTTGAGGATGGCATACATCTGCGCCAGACGGCTGGTAGTGAGCAACGTTTCAGCACTCGCCCGGAGCGCCAGGTACTTGAGTTCGACCTCACTCGCATACTTGATCAAGCCCAACAGATCTTGAGGCTTGAAAGGCACGGGCTGCGCCATGCCGGGCAGGAGTGCGTTTTGCACTGGCGATGGGACCTGCGCGACACCGGTGTCGCGCTGCTCTACCGCCGTGCTGCCTGCCGCGCCGGCTACCGTCGCAACGGGGGTTGCAGGAAAAGCACCGGCGACAGTACCCAGCGAACCAAAGGGAGTAGAAGTGATGCCTGGCACGATATCTTCCTTGTAAATGCGTTGATGACCCGCGTATCCCTCAGACTTCCGCCATGGACGGTCCAAGGCTGCGGACCAGCCGCCATTTGCTATCTTCCGCGTCTTGTTTAGCTTCCTTGAGCTTCGTCAGGATTTCCTGCAGGACTTCCTCCATGCTCTTCTGATGATCGACGGTGATGGAGAAGCCGGCCTTCAGGTATTCGGTAAAGCCACGCAAGGCGGTTTCCTCGACCTGTGTCATATCGACATCGTGCTGGCGCTGGGCCTGTTCGACCCCGTCCTTGCCGCGCTGGATACCCAGGCCGCCCTGCACGGCACCGCTGACGATCTGGCCGTTCTGGATGGTGAAGACTTTCTGGAAAGCATTTGCGCCGACAACGATCTTGCCGGTCTGCTCGGCCGCCTTGACCGCGCTGTTCATGGCCGCGCCACCTGCAACGGCATTCGCAATGCCGTTCGCCAGCGTGCCAACCATTTTGAGGATGGCGACTACCTTGTCGCTCGCGCCGCCCATGGCAGCCGCGCCAGAAATCAGCGACCCGCCGATCTGCGGATCCATCAGCGCTGGAGCAACGGTGGCCGTGCCGACGATACCCGCCAGCAGGGTACCCAGCTTGGTGGCATCTTCCGGAGACATCCATTTCTCCGCGAGCTGCTGGAAGCCCTCGGTCAGGCCTTTGTTCACCGAGAAATCCGGGCCGCCCTTTTGAGTACTGATGGCGCTGGCCATCTGGATGACGCTGCCGATCAGCACGGTCATGGTGACCGCAACTGGCGCCGTCAGCGCTCCACCGGATGCGGCGATCGCCACGCCCGCGAACACGGCGGCGAATACCGTGCCGATCACGGCGCCGACCAGATCCCAGATATCGCGGTGCGCCAGCTTGTCCATCTGCTCCATCAGACGCTTTAGCGCATCGAAGGTCTCCCTGGTGGCATCTTCGATCTGGTTCGACTGGTTATGTGCTGCTTGGGCACTGGCGTAGGACTGGACACGTTTGAGATCGGCGAACATCAGTTGCAGTTGATACGCCAGTTCGGTGGGATCGCACGACGCGTCGAGTGCCAGCTTCGATTGTCTGGCAAGCGGAATGCCGGCAAGACCATCACTGCCGGACACATTACCGCCCGCCGTCTGGTTGACGACCTGGGCTGCCGCAACGCTGGTGAGTGAAGGCGACGGTGACGCCGAAGCGGTGTTGGCAACTGTGTCCGATCGTGAAACTGCAGTGGTCATGACGTCACTCCAGGAAGACATTGACGAGCCATCAGGGCATCCGGGCTCTATTCCCTTGCTGAGTAACAGGGCGCACGAAAACGTTCGCTCCGCCAGATGTTTTCTGCCGCTTCACAGCGGGCGCTGCGCGGGGCATGACACAAACTGGGGTGAGGCGGTGGGGTTAAGAAAAAACTGGGAATGTAGCCAGATGGGTCTGACCCCATTTGAGGCAATCACGCGCCAACATGGCGGACGTACGGGCGCGAAGCCTGCGCGACCGGACAACGATGCGCTTCAAGCTGCCATACCGTTCCGCATGATCGCGACACGGGCCAGTATCGCGGCATCGTGAACCTTGGTGGCGCACTCCTCGGCAACATCGAGGGCTACCTGTGCGGCAGAAGCATTGCCGAGCGCAACATGGCATTCAGCCAGTCGCAGGGCAACATCAGCTTCAGCACTGCCTAGCAACAGGCAGACCTGCAGCAGGCTGGCAGCCTGTGCCGGCTGGCCTTCCGCCTGAAAGGCCTCGGCTGCCGCAGCGAGGTCGCCAGTGTGGGTGGGATCGAGGTGGAGCAGCGCCGTGAACACGGCCCGGGCCTGCGCATACTGGCCAGCGGTCATCAGGCCGCGCCCCAGAACACGCAAGGCGACGCGCTGACGTGGATCGAAATCAGGCAAGCCGCCGGACGGCGTCGCAGAACCCACCGCCGACTCCACTGCAACGTTCGCCAAGTCAGCGGATTCAGTGTCAGCACCCATCGCGACATCCTGATCGATACAGGTCCAATACAGCAGCGCGTTCATGGCGCGGTGGCCAGCATCACATGCGCTGCAGAATCATGTCCATGACCTTGGTGATCATGTCGATCAAGGCAGCACTCACCCCAACCCATTGCTTGTAGTTGTCTGTGTTTTTGGTGAGGTCGATCCCGTCTTTTTCGATCATCTGCAGCTTGGCGGAGATCTTATTGCCCAGAGCGCTGAGGGCGGACGAGGCAGTCTCCTTGGCAAACAGGGAGATACCGTCGACCTTCAGATCAAATTGCTTCAACTGTTCGACGGTGATATCTGCGGCCTTGGCATTGCCACCATTGAACGCGGTGATCTGGATCATCTTACTGTCCGGGTCCACCTGGGCATTCTGGTTGTTCGCCTTGATGTAATCCAGCAGGTACTGGACCTTGTTCACATCAACGACTTCGTTCCCGTCCTTGTCGGCCTTGGTCAGCTTCACCACCCCATCGCTGCGAAGGCCGTCCAGCGCGGTTGCCAGGGTTTTCATCTGGCGCAGCGTACTCGCGTCCTCGTTCTTCTGCTGCAGCTTCACAGCCATCTCGGTGACAAGCGCCAACACGTTCGAGGCAGCAATCATGGCCTGATTCGAGGTTCCCGATAAACCCTCTGGAGCAGAAGCGCCACTGGTTCCGCTCGTCGCGGAAGTAGAAAGAGAAACAGACATGCTTGACTCCTTGACTCATTCAGGCGACGCAATGACGGCCGCCGTTGCATATACAGTTAAACCATCAGGCGCGGACGGCGTTTTTTCAGCGGCAACGAGGCACTATTGCCCGTAGCAAACATCGGATGACTGCTGTCCGCCGCGATCATGCTCTGGAAATCGGCCCTGACGCGCTCCGCGAAGTGCTGCTCGGCCGGGGTCGGATTCGACAGGGCACGGCGTGCCTCGGCGTTGCGTGCGCAGATCGATTCCAGTTCGGCCTGGAATTCGCTGTTGACCTGCTTGATGGCTTCGACAAGCGCGCGTGAACGCTTCAGCACATCATCAAAATGTTGATCTTCCGTCATGGCTGCTCCCGAAAATGTCTCGCCAACCCATTTGGCATATCTGCTGACTGAGTGACCAGGCGAGCGGCATGGTTCCGCCCCTCACTGCGCCCCAGTCGCGGGGGCCGTGGACAGGCGCCGATCAGCGCATGCCCATGATGATGTTTTCGATCCAGTCGCTCATGTCTTTCACGAGCTTGCGCACGGCATCGAGCGAGGCGCTCATCATGTTGGAGGCATTGGTCACGCCGGTGGCGGCAATCGACTGTTCGCGGCCCATCTGGTCCACCTTCGAGGTGAAGACCTGCATGGTGTTGGTCGCCTTCTCGCGCGTGAATGCCTGGTAGTGACCGACGCTGACCGGGAAGTTCAGGCCCAGCACCTCGTTGCCGCCGCGGTTCTTGTCATCCTTCATGGTGCGCGGATCATTCAGCACCCGCTCGTACAGCGTGCGGTCCTGAATAAACACATACCCTTCAGCGATACCCTTCTTGATACCGTCGAGTGACATGTAGCCACCATTCTCTTTCATCAACAGCGTCGAGAAATCGGATAGATTCGCATCCTGCGCAGGGAATACCTGAGCGTGTACGAGCCGCTCCTGCTCCGGCGTGGAAGCACGCATCTTGTCGAGCAGCAGATCGTTCAGGATCACCGTGCCGGCTTCCTTGACGCGTGGATCGTCGGCACGGACCATGGCCACCGGAATGGTGTTCTGCTCGTTCCAGTAGGCGGTGTGCCCATCGATGGCCGGGCCTTCGTTGATCTGGTTGTAGGACGTCCACATGTCCACCAGGATTTCCCGCGCACGCTTGTAGTAGTTGCGTGGATTGTCCTTGCCGTCGGTCTTGTCGCCGTACGGAATTTCCGCATCCGACGTCGCATCCTCGGCGGTAAAGCTGATCAGTTCGTTCAGCCCTGCAATGATGCGCTGGTGCAGCCCCATTTTCTGCGTGGTGGCCTGCATGTCCTTCGTCAGCATCTGGTATTGGCGGGCCATGATGTCGCGGGAATCCATCAGCAGCGACTGGATCCAGGAAAAGACATCTTGGCGAGATTGCTTGGCGAAGGCATTTTTAGCCGCGTTGGCCCGGACCTCGCTGCGGACGGCATCGAGCGATTCCTGTGCACCTCCAACAAGCGCATTGGTCAGCCGGTCACGCTCATTGGGGGAAATGGGGCGGCTCGCATTGACATACGTCAGCGCCATGTCGATCAGCCCTGGCGTCTGATTTTCGATCTCGTTGAGGATGCCCGGGACCAACTCTTCACGATAGTTCGTGAAACCACCCAGCGCCTGCGCGATCTGCTGCTTGACTGCAGCCAACCCCTTCTCGTCGAGCGTCCATTGCCCATCGGCATCGCGTGTAAGGCTGGCGCGCAGCGTCGCCACCAGTTCCGGCGCCAGGGTCTTGATGAACTGTCCGGCGGTCGTGTCCGGCAAGGCCTGCCATGCCGGCGCGATCCGGCGTTCGGCGTTCAAGGTCTGCATGAGCGCGGTGCGCGTGTCCTCGGGGACCGGCAGATGCGCCAGCATGGCGCGCACATAGCCCTCGATCTCGGACATATCGCTTCGAACGCCCTTCAGCGCGGGCTGCAGGTTGCCCATGCGCATCAGTTCCTGCAGCTTTGCGCTGTCGCCGCTGCGGACGGCATCCTGCATGGCGGCCCACACGTTGCCGGCAATCCTGAACTGCTCGGGATTTTTCTGTGTGACCGCCTCGGCGGCATACCCCAGGGTCACGGTCAGCGACTGGCGCAGTTCGTCGGCATAGCGGGGGTTCAGCATCTCGCGTTCGGCCACGGCCGCGGCGACGTAGTTCACGACGGCATCGTAATTGGTGAGCAGCACGGACTTCGGATCATGGCTGGCACGCCATTCCGGGCCCGCGAACTGGTCGCCACGTTGCAGGATCTCTTGGCGTACGGCAGCGTCGAGCGAAGGGCCCGACCGGCCATACGACACTGAATTGCGATACATGTCGATCAGCTGCTCGACCATCTGGCGCGTCGATGGATTGAGCAGGAACAGCGGAATCTGCGGCGTCACCGCAGCCACTGCGGTTTGCGTCACATTCTCGATGCCTTGTGAAACGACCGCGAACACTGTGGCTCGGCCCAGGCCGGCGAGCGGCGCAGACGATTCGGGCATATCGAGCATGAGCCGGCTGGTCAGCTGCTTCGCCATGGTGCTGAGTTGAGCCGATACGCTCTGGAACATTTGCACCCGTTGCATCTGCTCATCGGTCGTCTCGGCCGGCGGCAGCTTGGCGAGCAATGCCGCCAGTACGGGTTGCAGGGTCTGCGCAACCTTGTCGGGGGTCAACGTCTCGGTTGACCGCATCAGTGGTTGGAGAGCCTTGCCGGCAGCCAACTGCAGATCCTGCAGCAGCGCCTGGGCGGGATCGCTGGGCGCCGTCACGCCGGCGGGAAGCAGGCCGATTTCGGCGGTCAGGGTCTTCTGCAGTTGCGTGCGCTGTTCCGGCGTGAGCAGGCTGTCCGGCAGTTGCGCCATGACGTTGTCTACCAGCGTTGCGCCATCGGCGCGCAGGCCAGTAAGCAGTTGGGTGCGGGCCGCGGCATCGTCGGGCGCAACCTGTGCAGCGGCGGTCGCGGCAGCGCCCTTCAGGCGTTCCGCCAGATGGCCGACAGCGAACAGGGCGCGCAGGCCCGTTTCACCACTGCGGGTGACAATACCGCGGATCTGCTGCGCCAGATCGGTAGCGGCCAGCAGACCGGTCCACTGCTGGGGTGGCGTAGGAAGCGCCCCGGCCAGCTGCAGCGTCATGTTCATGCGCGTGGTGACGGCTTCCTGCACGCGGGTGCGTTCCTCGGCCGCCATGTTCCCCGAACCGCCGGTCATGGCCTCGACCAGGCCATCGACAATCTCGGGGAGCCGGGCGCTCAGCGTTTCACCGAGCTTCTTCATCGCAGCCGCGTCGAGCGGTGGCGGGCCATTGCGCGCGGCGAGCAGCGGAGCCAGCAATGTCTGCGCGTCGGGCAGCTTGCCGCCGCTGGCGGTAAAGCTGTTATTCCAGCTGGTGAGCACCGGCATGACCGCTTGCGCGATGTCGAATACATCGCTGAAGACGTCCGCTTCCTGCGCCATGGCCTTGACCTCGACACGGGCCGTATCGGTGGCGCTGCGTTGAGGGGTCGCATTCCCGGCGGTGGCGAACAGTGCACTGCTACGCACCGCGTCGCCCAGTATCTGGCCGGCGACGCCCTGCGACAGGGCGGCCACACCGCTACGTGCGGCCACGGTGTCGAGCTGCTCGGCCAGCACCGGCAACAGACCCTGGATCGCCTGGGCGGCAGCGTCGCGCTCCTGCGCGCTCACGTCATGTTCGCTGGCAGTCTGATCGACGGCGGTGTTGACGATCTCGCGCAGTGTGGCGGTCAGCACGTGCCGGGCTTCCTCGGGCGAGGCTGCGTCGGCGGCGATGCGCAGCCCGGCCGCCATGCCGGTCCATGCGGCATGCACGGTGCGGCTGGTCAGGGTGGCGACCACATCCCAGCGCGCCGCCGGTGCGCCGTCGGCCGTCGTGGCTACGGGCGGTGGCGTGTAGACGCCCTGCGGGAAGAACGCGCTGCGCGCCGTGTTGACGGCCACCTGGACGAGCGCCGTCAGGGTACGTGCATCGAGCGGCGCGGCGTCCTGCCGCGCACCGACGCCTCCCACGGCTCCTTGCGCCATCGCATGAACGGCGGTGGCGGCAAATTCCGCCGCGCCATCCGACAGAATCTGCAGGGTCACCGCGATCTCGGCCGGCGTGGCACCGCTTTCCTTGGCGAGGACCTGCAGCCGTTCGCCCAGCGGATAGGGCTGACGGATGCTGTCCGCGTTGTTCTCGCCGGCTCGCGTCTGTGCATCCGCCCACAGTTCGGCGAATAACCAGGCGCTGAGCACGGCGGTGCGCTCGGGGCGGACCTGCGTGTCGCTCGCGCCGACCGGTTGGCCGTAGCTGCGTGACAGCTCCTTGGGCACAGAGGCATTGCCGGTGTCCGATGCCCGTACCCGCTCGGCTTCCACCGGAACGGGTGACACCAGCGACGGAGCGACATAATTCGTGCTCGAAGTACCAAGGTTGGAACCGGTGGAGAGCATAAGGCACCTGAAAAGACTGGATTGCTGCGCATGACCGCCATGGCGCAGCATCCTCGGATGGGATGCCAGATCAGTAACTTGCCAGTGGCGCCGGTTCCGCGACGCGGGTCCACCGGCCGCCAGGTCGCCGGGTCGACTCCTCTCTGCTTCGCATCATCGGCGACACCAGCGGAAGACCGAAAACACCCATGGAACCGTCCGGCACGCCCGGCCACACACACGGAACGCTGCGCGGGAGTTCTGTGTGCACCCCGCTCCGCTTTCATCCTGTGCCAGCACCGCCGCGATCCGCCCATGAGCATCATCCGCTCCACGCCGTCCAGTTTCTCTGCCCAGACGCTGTCGGCAAGCGCGACGACGAACGCCAACGTCGCCAGCGGCCGCTGGAAGGGCCGCGAGATCGTCCTCAAGCAGAAGCCCGTCGGCGAAAGTCAGGCCAACGCCGTGGAAGAGTTGTGCCGCGACGCGGCCATCCGCCTGCGCGAGCGCGACAAGAAGGAAGAGGTCAAGGAACAGCCGGATCTCGAGATCGTCGCGCACGAGAACGCGGACGGTTACCTCGACATGACTGGCCAGCACCATCAGGCCGAGGAGCTGATGCGGCGCATGCGGCGCACGCCGGAGCGGGCCGGGTTGCTGGCGCAGCAACAGCACGACGATCCGGCGCTTGGCTACCTGGCCTTGCAGCGCGCCTACGTCTCGGCGCTCGACGACGGCGAAAGCGCGGATACCGTCGCCCTGCTGGAAGATGCCCTGGCGGAATGCGAGGTTCGGCAGGGGCCAGCCCTGCGGGCTGCGCTCAACACGGTTGCAGTCGCCACCGAGCAGGCACCGACCGCAGCGCAGCTCAGGTCGTTCCAGGCCACCTACCGCGACATCGTGCTGGGTACGCCGAGCGTTGGCGAAACCCTGACGGCGGTGCTGCGCGAATTTGGCGAGGCCCGTTTCGGCGAAGGCCTGCAGCAGATGATCCGTGCACTCGGCCAGGACCTGAACGCCGCACGCCCGTCCACCTCGCCCGTGCGGCTCAGCCAACTGGTGCAGGATCTCTACCACCTCCAGGTGGTCGGCACGGTACTGGAGGATTGCGGCAATCTCTGCACGGAACTGACGGGC
>Ga0247823_10003897_pt1 | contig 12020 bp, 11 predicted proteins | sample 13C_PalmiticAcid_2_FD_192426 | JGI IMG/M metagenome (GOLD analysis project Ga0247823, IMG submission 192426) | Soil microbial communities from agricultural site in Penn Yan, New York, United States - 13C_PalmiticAcid_Day30 | ecosystem: Environmental > Terrestrial > Soil > Agricultural land...
TTGCAGAACAGGCAAATCGGTGTTCGATGCGACGGCGAGGACGAGGGCGAGGGCGAGGGCGACAGGTATTTTAGGGGTCCGGGCGCATCTCAAACTTGACTCTTGGACCCAGGTTGCAGAACCTTGAAATGACACGAGAGTGGTCCAAGTGGGTTCGATGGGAGGCGAAGCTTTAGAGCAGTCACAGCCCTGTGGAGGCAGTCGGGTGGGCAGTCGGTACGGTGAATTAAGGAGCAGTACGAAGTAAAAGCAAAGGAGATGAAAGGAGTGTGGTGAAGCAAATCGTGAAGCCAATTCTTGACCCCGAGTCCGGGCGCGGGTTTGACTTGGTTGAGCGGACTGACCAAGCAGACGGGATTTCTTTCCCCTTGCGATCCCAAAAGCTCACTGGCTGGACTCTGCCATCGCGCCTTGGCATTTTGCTTTTCTGCCCGCCCAAGCGAGCACCGCACTGGCCATCTTACCCCTGAGCGTGACGGGGAACGCTCATGCTGTGTGCCGTGCGTGATGCCGCTGTGCAGCCCAATGCACACAAGTGCCGTCACACGTCTTGGTCGGGGTGTGTGAATCTCTCAAGGTTTGTCACTAAAGCCTGGCCTAGAAATCCCGAAGCATCTCAGCAGAGTGAAAGCAGTTCTTTGCGTGGCTACCTAGATACGGGACATTCTTGCAAGTCATGGCCTCTCATTAAAAGAAGTCGCTTGCCTCGAAGCCCGAGACGCCGGCGGTCATCCTCCTGTTTGTTGCATGACGCGGTGCCCGGCGAGCCCGGTAAGGTCCGAGTTCGAGTTGCATTGCTGCACGCATGGGGAGGTGGTCGCTTTCCAACTCCACAAGCCAGGAAGCCGAGCTGTGGCAGGGATGACAGCTGCCGCCAACTGGCCCACGATGAAGGCAAGGTTGAAGCTCCCTTGCTGCCTTATGTAATCCTAGATGCCAAGCATCGAAGCTCCGGCTTGACGAAATCGATCGTATGAGAGCGAGCAACCGCACATCCAAGCTTGCAACCCAGCCAAACCGCCGAGCTCCTCCCGACAGCAATTCCCCTTCCCCACCGCCCGATCGCGACGTAAACACCGTCCCAATGGCTTCCATCATCGCCCGCCGAGCTTTCACCACCTCCGCCCGCCGCCTGGCGACCGGCGAGCAGGCCCTCAAGTCCGAGTCCAAGAAGAACCCCGAGATTATGGTGCGTCAAATTCCCACGGCAAACCCCCGGCACTCGGCCCAGCAACGACTCGACCCCCGAACACTGCGGGCCGGCGATAGACGCAGTTGGCCCTGTTTTTTGACGGGAGAATTGGACTGACTGGGAGCTCAATGCCATGTAGATTCTGGGTGGTGTCATGGTCTGCGCTTTTGCCGGTGCCGGTTACTACTTCGGTCAGTCATCCTACGAGACTCCCCGCGCCCGCGCGTGATACACGCCTGCCGGGCTGCTTGCGCATGCCGCACTTCCAATAATGCTAACCGGCGCATTCCTCCTGCCGTAGGCCGCACCCCGACCACGTCCACATCCGAGGAGAAGGTCCCTCTGGCCAAGAACAGCATGCCGTGGGAGACCGGCTCTACCCACGGCAAGTACCAGTACTACCCCGGCGGCGACTCCAGCGCGGCCCCGAAGGACGCCCCTAGCGCTGTCAACGTCGTTGTTGTCCCCGACGTTGAGCTTCCCAAGGTACGTGCCTTCCCCCCCATGCGAGCTTTGCCGATTGGAAGGCTGACCCCGTTTCGTCCAGCGGCTCCATGACAAGTACAACAAGTGGGGCAAGGAGGGCTACTAAGCGTCTTTTGCCCTCGGAGGAATAGACATATATCGCGAGAGAGATCTAGGTTGCGTGAGGCGCCGAGAAGAGGGTGCCATTTGTAAATAGGCCCGGTCGAACGGGGAAAGGGGGGCGGTCCGAATAGAGCTTGTATGAGTCTTGGACGAAACTCCCTTCTGTGAATGTTGGTGCCACAAGCTGCCGATGGCGGCTGATATCTCACGCTTTGGAATACAGTGGACGATCACAACGACTCTTGATCCGCCCTTCTGGGCGCTGGTTGTGCGTGGTCCTCGATTTGGACCTGCCTTAATTGGATCTCACATCATGCACGAATTACAGCCCTTTTGTTGTGTTTCTCAATTGCTGACGAGTAGTTCCCAGTAGAGAGCAGTTCTCCCCGCGTAACGCCGGATATAAGGGGCAGGCAACAACCCATCTATACGACCAAAGCCTGGCGCCCCTCTAACAAATACGCTCAAACGCCAAATAATGCAGTGCCATCCGTCCCGACAACAAACCGGCCGGCGTTCCATGCCAACGTACCACCCCGTCAGTAGCACAACGCTATACTCGGCATGATAGCTCCTCCTCGGCCCCTGGCAATCAGTTATGCCTCGCGGCAGCCGCCGCGAACTGTTCCTGCTGCAGACGCTCCAGTTCCTCCAGACTCAAACCGCTCTGCTCCAACTTGTTTGCCTTCTTTTCGCGCCCCTAATGACCCGAATCAGCAGCCAACTCAAAGCAGCGGGGTGTATCCCAAGGATGCCTACCTTCTGAACTTCTTTGTGTTCAGCAGCTGCCTCAAGGACAGCCGGAACGTAGTCAGGAAAACCGAGCTGGTCCAGTGCTTTTATGATGTGATCACATGCGATGGTCTTCTTGGCCTCCTTCTCTGAGATCTCGTTCGCCTCCGAACTGATGAGGGTAATGAACTCGACGCAGCATTCTATGAGGACGTCACGAGCTTCCTTGGAGAAGGCGATGCCAGAGGATCCAGAGAGGATCTCGCCCACTATCTTTTGGACGGTGGCTGAGACGAAGTCAGCAATTGATCGACAACCTGTTGGCGCAGGTAACGGGAGGCTGTCGCTGCTGTTGCTGCTGCTGGTCGGCCACTGAAAGATCTCAAGATCTCAAGGCCCGGTCGTCCAACGCCCGGGTTGAGGATCGATCGAGTCCTGGCGATTCCTCCGCCTATGCCCTGCGGCATAAACAGCAGCTACAACAACTTCAGCCGCCGATATAACCCAACAGCGAGAGATTCTAGCTCTGACTGCAACAGCTCGGTAGCCTGGGATGAAAAGAAATTGAGACATACCCTTTGGGAGAGAGAGGTCATCATTGCCTAGCAAATACGTCAGTATTCTGGGCCAGAACCATGTCATCGAGTTCGAGAGCAAGGGGAGTGGGATGAGTAAGTACATGGATGGCAGCCGTCGAACTGCAACCAGTACCGGTCTGACGCGGGAATATGGTTGACCATCTTGGAGAACACAGCCAGGGATTTGAGGCGACGGTTCAGAAACAAAATCCAAGCCAACTTAGAAGCGGCGCATGTGACTTGTGGTGCGCGTCCTGAGCGACCTCGCAACTTTGAACGGCTAGGGGCGATGAAATATCACACGCCCTGACCAACAACAAAAGTGCTGGCGATTCACTCGAATGCAGCGGCGGGGCAATGACATCGACAACCATGCCATCCTAAGACTCGAAAAATTGGATTCGGAAAGAGCAGAACAAGGAAAAATGGTGGCCAACCTCCAAACTCATGGTCCGACATGGTGAGAGGTCTGGGAAAGAGGCTCCCCTCGCGCACGGTCAAGGCAACGACGACTTGTGAAGTTGGGAATCGGCAAGGAAGCCGCGGTGGTGGATATTAGATTCAAATAAAAAGAGAAAGGAGATGTGACGCAAAGCTGATGGCCTTGGATGAATTTGGCGAGCGGATAATCATTGTTGTAACCAAAGGGAGCCGGGTGCTCCCTTGGCTTGGAGTTGGTGAGCCGCCTTTATACCTGAGATGGCCGCCATCCTCCAAGTCAGTGAGCTGCAGACGCGCCAATGCCTGCGGTGGCGCCGCACCCACCCCTCGTGTGGCTTAGTGCCCCTCATCCTGCATTAGCCACAGCGACCATGCAACCCCAGCGACCCCATCAGGAGAAGAAATTTCCACGACCCACCCCGAATTCAAGCGCCGAGTTGTTCCGGCACCGACACAACAACATCAAAAGAGCAAAGACGCGTCTGCAATTTTCTTCCCTTCTCCTTCGAAATCAACAAACCCAGAAGAAGCGTGTGTTTCGCTACTGGCAGTAGGCAACGCTATGCCCCGGCCACGGTAAGGTAAGCAGACCACACTTTCGCTCGCAACCCCCTTCTATGATGAAATGTTTCGTGTCGCCCCAATCATACAAAACTATGGTGATAGACACTGTCAAGCCAAACGACATTCCTGATTTGCTTCCAAGTTTACCGCCCAGAGAGATGCACTGCCTTTTGGTCCTGGATCAAGCTAACAAGGCACAGTTTGTAGCAGTTTAAGTCACGATTCTCGACAACGACCGGTCGTCACACCACATCTTGATCCACCGCGACGGCCTGGGCACAGAAAGGCGCTGGCTGGGGACTCGGCTTGCTCTGGGCCCGGATGACGAGGAGGGCGAGAAATGTTCCAAAAGGTAGGCGCTTTTTGATGATTCAACAATATACGCAGCTTGTGATGAACAACTTGATATTCCATGCTAATACTGAAATTTCAATATGTGGAGGAAGTTCAAAGCCTTCTTTTTAATCTGATTGCCTCTTTCCCGCTTGCCTGGATGCTTCGTTCTATGCCTTGTTCACTGCTGACCAGCATGCAGGTAAAGTCTAGGTCTCACTGCTCCCGGCGATACTCGGCGATTTCCGACGCGTCCCACTTGAAATACTTGCCGGAAAGCTCTGGCTTTGCTTCGACGGCGAGAATTGCAATAACCCCCCCGGATTGTTGGGGCTTGACCAGCCTGCCCTCCTCGAAATCCGACGTGAAAGTTTCGTAGTCCTTCTTCGCCATCTCCGTACCCTTTTCCCGGAGCTCCTTCTGCATATCAGTATCCACGCGGCCGGGACTGACAGCCACCGCGGTGATATCTGGTTCTTCAACAGCAACATGCTTTGCCAATGAATTCAAGGCAGCCTTTGAGGATCCGTAAGCGCCCCAGGAGGTGTAGGCGCCTGTCGCTGCCCCGGAAGAGACAAACACGATTCGACCCTTCGAAGCCCGGAGGTGAGGGATGGTCTCTTTGGTCTTGTAAAGCGTCAATGCATGTTCTAGTCTTTGGCCGCAGGCAGCCTTCCTGTTCCGACTCACAAGTGCAAGTGCGCTAAAGAAGTTGGCATCGTAGAGCTTCTTCCACTCCTCAATCGAGGCGTTCTCGATGCGAGTCATGGGAGACAGCACACCATGGTTGACCACAACCCCGTCTATTTTGCCGAACGTGAGGATGGCGAGTTCCTTCACTCTGAATGCCGTCTTGTGGAAGAGTCAATACACCGTCTGCATGGCTTGGTCTTGCCACCATGCAGCGAGGGAATCCCCCAGATGAACAAGCAGAACAAGGTTTCTCGATGTCTACGGAGTACTCACATCGGCAACCGTCAGATCAGCCGCAAGGTACGCAACCTGCGAAGGATAGCGCTCCTTCAGCTCTTGAAGCTGCTCGGCGGATCGAGAAACGAGGACAACCTTATGAGATGCCGCCAGGAGGGTGTGAGCGACAGCAAGACCGATGCCGCGGCTTGCGCCGGTGACAATGACCACTTTCGATTCCATCTTTTTGACCGGGGACGCTGGGCCTTCGAGTGAAGTTGGCGTCTTGGCAGGATCCTGGTATGATGGTTGTCGAACAGTTCCTGTTTCTGAGCTTCCCAATCCGAGAATTTTGGGAACCCCTCCATGTGGGGAGCGGGGAAGAAATTATTGTTAATACAAGGGCGTGCGTATCTCTTTCTCCATAGCGGTCCCTGACCCGATGCCGCGTCTCCATCGAACCCGTTCGAGCGGATGTCTATGGGGTGGAGGGGGTGATTGAGGGGGATCATCCTTCCTATTCATGTATATCACTACTCTTTTTTCCTCTTTCCAGTCGACTCTTCATTGTTCCTGTCGTGTCTCTCATCATTGTTCAGCACGTTGTTCTGAGCTTCAGCCTACAAGCGTACGTAAACATGTCTTCTCAAACTGTTATCCTCGGCGCGGGTATCATCGGCGTGTCCACGGCGTATTATCTGTCTCAGCACCAAGAACCATCAACCATACACTTGGTTGAACCATCACCCGAGCTCTTTTCCTCTGCGTCTGGGTATGCGGGCGGATTCCTCGCCAAAGACTGGTTCGCTCCCTCCCTGTCGGCCCTCGGCGCCCTCAGCTTCGAGGAACACCGCCGGCTCGCCGAGGAACATGGCGGAAGGGAGAAATGGGGCTACTCTCCCGCAACATGTGTAAGTTACGCGGCGTCGGCGGCAGACCGCGATTCTCAAACACGAGGTGATGATTGGTATGTACAGTCCAGACTGGTTGGCGGGTTCGCGCATCGCAAATGAGCAGCAAAGTTAACACTGCCGGTCAGGTTGCGTGACGGTACCAGCCGGGCTGATGCCGCCCCCGTGGTCCTCGACTCCCTCTCTGGAAAGACGCCTACCTGGCTGCGGAGGCTGGACGGCGACCACATTGAGCTCATCAGCGACGAGGACACGACAGCCCAAGTCGACCCCCTCTTGCTGTGCGAGTTCCTTGTCCGGGAATGTGTCAAGCGCGGCGTGAAGCTGCACCACCCCGCGAAGCCGCTCTCGGTGAGCACCAATGGGAAGGGCGAGCTGACCGGCGTCCGGATTGTGGATACCAAGTCCTCCACGGAAACGGAGCTGGGCTGCTCTCGTCTCATTATCACGGCCGGTTCCTGGACCGGACAGGTGTTCCAGGAGCTGTTTCCCAAGTCGGAACTCAAGGTCCCAATCAAGAGCCTGGCTGGGCACTCGCTCGTCTTGAAGTCGCCGCGGTGGCATGCCGGGTTGGAAAGCAACGGGTGCCACGCCATCTTCACCACGCACAACGAAGGGTTCTGCCCAGAAATGTTTTCCCGCATCGGCGGGCACATCTACTTTGCGGGACTGAACTCGTCGACGCTGCCCCTTCCGGACGCGGCCGCGGGGAAGGCGACGCCGTACCACGAGAACCTTGCGCAGCTGCGCCAGGCGGCGAGCGAGATCCTCGGGACCGGGGCCGAGGGAGAAAATGACCTGGACATTGTCCGCGAGGGGTTGTGCTTCCGGCCTGTCACGTCGTGGGGCACCCCTATCATCTCGAGGATCCAAGATCAGGATCTTGGTGCCGGCACGGTGACGAGGCCGGGAGCCGAGGGCGGGGTGTTTGTTGCCGCCGGCCACGGACCGTGGGGTATCGCCATGAGCCTTGGCACCGGTGTCGTGTTGGCCGAGATGATCCAGGGACGGAAGCTCAGTGCCGACGTCAGCGGACTGGCTTTTGGTGGCGGCAAGGCCAAGCCTTACGCGAACTGAAGTGAATCTTGTGATGCTGCTCGACAGTCGAGGATGGGAAACGATTCATAGCGATGGTAACGTTAACCTGGAGTCCGGGTCTTGGATTCGACACTGTTTCCTCCAATGCCAAGTGCAAGTGCGATATCAAGTCCTCTGTATGTACCCATGCACCATGTCGTCAGTGGTTGTGCGGCATGTTCCGCCAACCTCTTTCAGAGCGTCAACAGACAGCTCGAATGTTTGCCTGCATGGAGCGAGCAGGACGAAGACACAGAAAAGAGCGTTTATTACATGCCATCATCACACCAGTCTATTGCCTCGAATCACGTTTCCACGGCGGTTACAGGACACGGCCGACCCAAGGTGCCGGCGCCGGCTAAACATGCGCTTTCCTGATGCTTGGTTGCACAATTCGATGTGATGCATTTGTTGATGGTGCTTCGGCTCCCAAGGACCAGACTTGCAGTCCGAAAACCGTCGCGATTTGTCTTGTCAGTCAATGCCCCGCCTCAAGCGGACAGGCACCCGAGATCCCCCTGGCTCTCCCTCCCCTGCAGCAAATCACTGACCACGGCAAGGTCAGGCCGAGTCCAAGGGAACGAGGACGGAAGGGCCCGGCAGCCAATCAGAGCACCGTTCTTGCCGCCCACCGTGCACGCACCCCCTGTCACCGTTCTTCGGAATCCCACCCTTGCCCCACCTTCTTTCCCCGAACACCCAACACCGGCTTGTCACTCGCTGTCACTTGCCCGCCATTCGCTGGGCTGCACCTCAATCGTCACCGCAATGCTCGAACGCGATTTGACGGTCTCCTTGGGGGCCAGAGAGTCACAATGTCGGCTTGCATGGAGTCTTCAACGCTGCTGGGGGGGTGTTTAGGGGGGCGGTCACTGCTGTGGGGAATGCTCCATTCCAATTCGCGTCCTGCACTCATGCACGCAAGCCAGAGCATGGTCACATTGGTGGTCGCCCAGGCTGATGACATGCTGGCCGTGCTCTGGGCCCGTGGATCGTGGCCCTCCCACTGGGTGAAATCTTTCGGGGCACTGATTAGGGACGTCCTGGCAGGGGCTTGCTTGCACGGTGCTTGTTGCCAGAGCTGTGGTGTTGCTGGATATCACAACCAAGAAGCACACAGCTTTCGCTGTGGCATTGAGAGCATCCCTCAACCACCCCTCCCAGCACCCTCCCGCGGAGAATGCCAGGACCCGACCAAGCACGAATACTTCCGTACTTCTGGCCTTCTCTCATCGTCCCCGACACCACGGGAAGTTGCGGCCACAGCATCCGGTTCCCATGTGCGCACGTTGCCAGCTGCGCGTGTCTCCCGCTCGCTTGTGCGACCACGCGGCCTGAGATAACAGCTGCCGAGCAAAGGTTTGCAGATCTCGTCTGCGGAGCAAGGTCAAGCACCACCCGGACTTGGCTCGCCCGCTTCATGCTCCCCCCGACCCTGCAAGGCCCGACGCCTAGCGCCCGCTGTGCAGGTGTGCCGAGTGCTTCGTACGGTCCACACTACCGACCTGTCCCGCCGAGCATCTACGCTACTGTGTGATACTTCTGCAGCCGTGCAGCAGGGTATCCAATATTAAAGCTCACCCAGCCGCTGGAACCCTGCGGCGTTGTGCCTCTGGCTTGCGCTTTTCCATCACGGCCCAGTCAGCCCAGGTTTGCTCGTCCCTGGACTTGCCTCGATCGGTCAAGCTTCTCGCGTGGGAGTCTTCACATCTGGCAGCGCAATCGGCAAACAGCTTGGGCTCGGAACGACTCCAAGCTTCCCCAAAACCACTAGATTGGGGTTGGCGCAAAGGCCAAGCGCGGCTCTGAAGACCCCAAGACGGACCACACCCACTGACACCCCGGGTATATCTCTGTGCCTCTTTTCCGCGCCGCCGGCCTTGCCCACCTTCCCGGCTCCTTCCCGATCTTGATTCCCCTATTCCTTTCGTTCTGCTCAATGGATATTTCGCGTCTCGTCGACCGTCTCTAGTCTCACCACAAGTGGGGTGGTCCGACATCCACGTCTCGACGCCTTCCCCGACAACACCGGCATTGGTTTTCTTGCTTCGCCGTGCCTCCTACAACACCACGTTGCGGAGTCTCACAAGGAGGGCCGGAGCCCGGGTTGGAGCCTCTTATTGGTGCTCGGGCACACGGGATCACACTAGATGGCTTCACACGTTCAACCAGCGCTGCGGGGCGCCGCCGACGCAGCCTCGCAGACATTGAAGGGACTCACGAAACGAATCAACATCCCCCTCGCGCCAAACAGTCCTCCCGGCTTGGTGCAGGCACTAACGGTGGATCCATGGTCACAGTCCGGCAAGTATGGGTTGGGGTGGACGTACTTTGCGCTCGCGCTTGGAGGGTTGGCGGTGTTCATGAGAGTATGGCACTACTGGCAAGACAAGATTCGGCAGGCCATATACAAGCAGGACATGGAGCGGCATTTCCAGAACCTGTACTCGTTGGATCCGGAGTGGGATAGGTCAGCAGCTCTGGCGACAGGAGCCACAACATCAGAATCAAGGCGGCATTTCTTCCCGGAGGAGCAGCAAACACAAGAGAAGGCCTTCAAGCCAAAGGCGCATTTCTCTTCCGTCGGCTTCTTCAACGACACCCTGGCTCTTTTCCGATGGGTCTTCTACCGCCCGATCCCGGACATCGTTTGGAGGAAGCACCGGTTTACCTTCTCCTCCCTCGCCGTGCTGAGCTGCGTCTTTATCTCTCTCTCGTTCGTGACAGTCTACTGCTTCCTGCAGCAGCCTCTCTACTGGCAGAGCATCCGGTTCGGCTCACCGCCTTTGGCCATCCGGTCCGGCATGATTGCCGTCGCCATGACGCCCTGGATTGTGGCGACAAGCACCAAGGCGAACCTCCTGACTCTGATCACAGGCATTGGTCCGGAGCGCCTCAACGTCTTTCACCGGTGGCTGGCATATCTGTGCCTCTTCTTGTCGCTGATTCACATGGTTCCGTTCTACATCCAGCCGGTCTGGGAGGATGGTGGGATGCAAGTGTTCGAGGCACTCTTCCCTCCTGGGAGCGGCATCATCTACGGGTCAGGAATCGCCTGCTTCGTCCCGCTCTGCTGGCTGTGTGTGGGCTCGCTGCCCCTCATCCGCAGGAAAGCGTACGAGATCTTTTCGCTGCTGCACGCTCCCGTCGGCTACATCTACGTCGGCATCCTCTTCTGGCACACCAAGAACTTCCTCATGTCGTGGGGCTACCTGTCCGCATCCGCCGGCATCCTCGTTTTCTGCAACATTCTCCGTCTCTTCAAACTGAACTGGACTAAACCATGGCGCATGGCATGGCTTGTCGGGGATGAGGCGGCCATCAACATCATGACGGAAAACGCCATCAAGATCACCATCCCGACGCAGATGCGGTGGAAGCCGGGCCAGTACGTCTATCTCCGGATGCCGGGCATCTCCATGTTGGACAACCACCCCTTCACCATCTCCTCGCTCTGCAGCGAGGACTTCCCTTCCGAGTACGGCGAGGAGTACCGCGACTGTGTGCTCGTCTTCCGGCCGTACGGTGGCTTCACGCGCAAGGTGCTCGAGACGGCCATCGAGAAGGGACCCTTCCACACCTACCGTGCCTTCCTTGACGGCCCCTATGGCGGGATGCGCCGCGAGCTGGCGGCGTTTGATACATGCATTCTGATCGCTGGCGGGAGTGGCATCACCTCGCTCATGTCGCAGCTCTTGAACCTGATCAAGCGCATGCGGGATGGAAAGGCCATCACGAAGAAGATTGTCGTGGTGTGGGCTCTCAAGCGGCTCGAAGCCATGGACTGGTTCCGCGAGGAGCTCCGGATCTGCCGCGAGGCGGCGCCGCCAGAGAGCGTTACGTGCAAGTTTTTTGTCACGGCGTCAGTGCGGCAAAAGGGCAACCCCGCTGCCCACCAGGGCCGCGCCCCGAGGCCCCTGAGCAACATGTTCCATGATAAGCTGGACGGGTTTGTTGCGGGCATCGCGAGCAAGCGCAACAGCGCCCTCATCATGGCAGAGGCGCAAGGGGATCCGGACAGGGAGCGCGAACTGCGGCGCGAGGACGAGGACCGGATCACGGCGTTGCCACAACAGAAATACCTGCAACCACACACCTTGCCCCCACCACCACCCGGCCCGCCGCCCAATATGAGTGGGCTCTCACCCGCAGAGGAGACGCTCCGCAAGCTCGAAGGCCGCGACAGCGAAGGGCGGACCCTCGCCCCTCCGTCCTCCGACGACAAGCGCAGCACCAACAGCCACCCGAAGAAGGACGGCGAATTCCACTTCCCGCCTCTTCGCGGCGACGGCAACCCTCACTTCAACTACGCCCCGCCAGCGGGGAGACAGCGCTACAGCCAGATCCTCGCCGAAGCCGACCACCGCCTCAGCCAAGTAGGCGCCGGCGGCGAGGTCCCACGCGACCAACAAGAAGCCGCCCCGGCCGACGGCAGCGGAGCTCCACCTGCCATTCACCCCCCGGAGCTCGCGCACCTCCGCACCGACGTGGGCGGCTTATCGAAGCCACGGCCCACCAGCACCTTTGGCCCGCCGTCGGGCTTCGAATTTGGCTTCCCCGCGACGCCGACCGAGTTCCAGCGCTCGCTGATGCGCTTCGCGTTCCCCGTCCCGCACGAAATCGACGGCGGGTGGAGCGTCGAGTACGGCCGGCCGGACCTGGGGTACATGCTCAAGGAGTGGGCCACGGGCGGGC
>Ga0247823_10003898_pt1 | contig 12020 bp, 11 predicted proteins | sample 13C_PalmiticAcid_2_FD_192426 | JGI IMG/M metagenome (GOLD analysis project Ga0247823, IMG submission 192426) | Soil microbial communities from agricultural site in Penn Yan, New York, United States - 13C_PalmiticAcid_Day30 | ecosystem: Environmental > Terrestrial > Soil > Agricultural land...
GTTACTGCGCTGGTTATTGCTTCCACTCATAGGATTGGTCGCGCTTAATACCTACAGCGCCTATTACAACGCCGTCGATGCAGCAAATGCAGCGTATGACCGATCACTGCTTACTTCCGCTCGAACCATTGCCGATAGATTGCGGGTGGAAGGCGGCAAGGTGGTGGTGGATGTTCCTTATGTTGCACTGGATATGTTCGAAGCCGATATCAAGGGGGAGATTTTTTATAAAGTTACCGGACTGAATGGCGAAAGCCTGTCGGGCGTCGACGACTTTCCGCCGCTTAAGCAAGATGTCGCGCGCTCGGACGCCTACCCCGCTCTCGTGCGTTTCTATGACGAAAACTACCACTCGGTTCCGTTACGCGTCGCGGCGTTATATCAGCCGATTTTTGATGGCAAGGTTTATGGCGCGGCGTTGATTCAGATTGGAGAAACGCTGCATTCTCGACGAGCGCTAACAAACAAAATTCTATTCGACACGTTGCTGCGCCAATTGCTGCTCGTGGCATGCGCCGGCGTCATCGTTGTCGTCGCCGTGCGCGCCGCTTTTCGGCCGTTAAACCATCTGCGCCTTGATCTGGAAAGACGCTCTCCCACTGATTTATCCAAGTTGAGCAGTCAGTTCGCGCATCGGGAAATTAAACCGTTGATCCATGCGGTCAATCACTACATTAGCCGACTACGATCACTCATCAACGGTCAAAAACGTTTCATCGCCGATGCGTCGCATCAACTGCGTACGCCGTTAACGGTGCTACGAACACAAGCGGAGCTTGCTTTGCGACAAACCGATTTGGCGAGCGCGCAAGACATCATTCGAGCCTTTCACGGAAACACGGATCGGACGATCAGATTGGCGAATCAACTTCTGTCGCGAGCACGTGCGGATCACGCCTCTGTCGCCAACGCCTTCAGTTGTGTGGACCTTGCCGCAATCGTGCAAGAAGTTTGTATGGAGATCGCCGACATCGCCGTCAAGAAACGCATCGATCTCGCATTCGAAAACGAGGAGCCGTTGACCGTGGATGGCGACCCTCTGCTTTTGCGGGAGCTCGTCACCAATGTTGTGGAAAATGCAGTGCGTTACACGCCCGATAAAGGCCGCGTGATCGCTCGCGTCCTCCCGCGAGGAACGGGCGTCGTGTTTGAAGTCGAAGACACAGGTCCCGGCATTGCGCCCGCTGAAAGAGACCGGGTATTCGAACCCTTTTATCGATTGGCGCATGAGGAGAGACAGGGCGCCGGGTTAGGGCTCGCGATTGTGGGCGATATCGCAAAAGCGCATAACGGAGTAATCACATTGTCCGACGGCGCCGATGGCAAGGGGTTATTATTTGCACTCTGTATCGAAAAGAGTAATAGTCGATCCAACAAAAAAAGCGCCTAAAAATGCCTGCCCTATCTTCCAAGGACAACTCAACCAAACCAACCACGTTCACCGCGACCGTCACCGTCCACTCATGGCTCGTCCGGATAACGCACTGGATTAATGTCTTGGCGATTCTGGTGATGGTGTTGAGCGGCTGGCTTATCTACAACGCATCGCCACTGTTTGATTTCCGTTTCCCTAAGCAACTGACAATGGGCGGTTGGTTGGCGGGTGCCTTGCAGTGGCATTTCGCGATGATGTGGCTGCTGGTCGCCAACAACCTGCTATACGTAATTAGCGCCATCGTCAGCGGCCATTTCCGCAAGCGCCTTCTTCCTGTCACAAAAGCGCAACTCCGTAACGATTTCATCAGCGCCATCACATTCAAACTTGAGCACAAACCCGGTGTTTACAATGCAATTCAGCGCGCGACCTACGTCGGCGTGATTTTCATGATCATCCTACTGATCGCCTCGGGATTGGCGATTTGGAAGCCAGTGCAATTGCAGGAACTGACGTGGCTGATGGGTGACTATGAAGGCGCGCGCCGCGTACATTTTTTCGCCATGGCGTTGTTGATAGCGTTTCTAATAATCCATGTCGCAATGGCGCTGCTTACGCCAAAAACACTGATATCGATGATTACGGGAAAGGCAACCATAGCTCACGGAACCGCGAAAGCGCCAAAGCATGCAGATATTCCGAGTACGGAATCGGGAGATGCGCTATGAAGAAGAAATCCGCGAATCTCATATCGCCTAACAGTGAAACAATACAACTGATCGAGCGACGGCTCTTTCTGAAAAGAGCCGTTAGCCTCGGAACGCTGTCGCTACTCTCGGGCTGTGAATTCACCAATAGCGACGTGATGCAAAGAATATTGCGAGGCATGTCGCGGTTTAACGATGAGGCGCAGGCCGCGTTATTCAATCCCTCTCGCCTCGCCCCTGAATATTCGGAAGACATGATCGTCAAGCCGTTTCCCTTCAACGCCTTCTATAATCAATTAGAAGCTCCTGTCGTCGATGGCGCAAGCTACCAATTAGAGCTTTTGGGATTAATCCGCGAGAAAAAATCATGGGCGTTGAAAGATCTCGCCGCCCTGCCTCAGACATCGCAAGTAACGCGGCTTATCTGCGTGGAAGGATGGAGTGCGATAGGAAAGTGGGGCGGCGTACGCTTCAGCGATTTTCTGCATCGCATTGGCGCGGACACCACCGCGAAGTTCGTGGGTTTTAAATGCGCGGACGATTATCACACGTCGATCGACATGGCTTCCGCGCTGCATCCGCAAACCTTGCTGGCGTTGACCTTCGCAGATGAAACGTTGCCAGTGGAATACGGATTTCCCTTAAGGTTGCGCATACCAACGAAACTGGGATTCAAAAATCCGAAGCATATTACTGCGATCTATGTAACGAACACCTATCCAGGCGGGTATTGGGAGGATCAGGGATATAACTGGTTCAGCGGCTGTTAGAGCATGGTTTAAAAGTTCATGCACGGCCAATCTCGGGCCTGCGATGCTCAACGTACTATTCGTACGCCTGCGCTTCTCGACCCGACCTTGACTCGCGCATGAACTTTTAAACCATGCTCTTATTAACTAAAACCCCATGAAGCAATTTCTCGAACGCTGGATTCTCCGTCCGTTAGCTGCGTTATTTTCCCGGCTGCGTACGCTCATTCCGCGTTTACGCCGGTTCCGACGCGGGCGTTGGATTTCAGGCGATCATCGTGATGTTAAAGGCGCACTTTTCTACGCCCCCTTCCTACCGGCCAGACGTCCCTACCGGCTCTATGTTCCAGCAAAATACGATGGCGTGAGCCGATTACCCTTGATGGTTATGCTGCACGGCTGCGGACAAAACCCGAAGACCTTCGCTGCCGGTACCCGCATGAACCGGATTGCCGATGAAGAGGGATTTCTGGTGCTATATCCAGAGCAAGTGGGATGGGCGAACAAGTACCGATGCTGGAATTGGTTCGATCCATCCGCACATAACGGCGCCGGCGAAGCGTTGCTCATCGCCGGCATGATTCACGGCGTGATTGATAAGCACGCCATTGATGCGGATCATGTTTACTTAGCAGGACTCTCCGCGGGCGGAGCAATGGCTAGCATTCTGGCGAATTGTTATGGAGATTTATTCGCGGCGTGCGCGATTCATTCCGGACTAATGTTTCGCGCCGCCGGTTCCCCAGGAGAAGCAACGCGCGCAATGAAGCATGGCTCCCGAAGCTCGCCGCAGGACGCCGTAAAACATGCTTCCCAAATTTCGCGAAAAAACTTACGTTCCATGCCCGTCATTGTGTTTCAAGGCAGCATCGACACTACCGTCTATCCCATAAATGCTGATCAAGTGCTGGAGCAATTTCTGAAACTGGCTGAGCATGCAGGCGAACCGAACGCCACGACCTCACAACAGACCATGCGCACGAAACAAGTCAGTGATGGATACGCGTATCAAGTGTCTGACTATCTATATGAAGGTCGGCTGTTAGTAAGAAAGGTTGTCGTCGAAGGCATGGGCCATGCGTGGAGCGGCGGAGATGTTCGGCATCCGTTCAATGACCCAAAAGGCCCCGACGCCAGTCGAATGATTTGGGAGTTCTTCTCCGGATTTCATCGGCACAAAAGAACTAGCGAGATACAGGAGCAGACGCTGGCAAACTAAGAGCCTATCCCAATAGGCGACATATGGATCGAGAGCAAGGCGGGCGCCGCAGACAGTACATGCGAGTACGGCGAGGCGACCAACGCGGCTATCGGCCCATATGCCGCCTATTGGGATAGGCTCTAATCTTGCGCGTAGCCAAACAGGCCCATTACAAAACGAGCAAACCCGTAGCACGTCCAAGACAGCATTCGATCAATTAGCGGGCGCCGTCTCCAACGCTCGCCCACTGGCAAAGCGCCTTTCTCGATGGCCTGATGAAGACTTTTGCGCAAGATATGCGCGAACGCTTTATCCCGAATGACGACATTAGCTTCTCGCGCAAGCATGAGACTGAATGGATCGATATTACTTGAGCCGACGGTCGACCATTGCAAGTCAATCACGGCCACCTTCGCATGCAAGAAACTCTTGTGATACTCCAGAATCTCGACTCCCCCCGCCAACAACGAAGCATACAAGGCGCGCGTGGCGTAATGGAGCAGGAAGTACTCAACTCGTCCTTGAAGAAGCAACACGACTCGCACGCCGCGCGCCGCCGCCTTCGTTAGCGCATGGCGAAAACGTTGCCCAGGAAGAAAGTAAGCGTTGGCGATGATGATTTCGTTCTGCGCCGCATCGATGGCGCCGAGATAGGCTTCTTCGATGTCGCGTCGATGACGCACATTATCTCGAACAAGAAAAGCCGCAACGACGTCGCCGAGAGAGTCGACGATCGGCGAGAACCGCAGCGGTACGCCACTACGACGAAAACTAGTCCAGTGCAGACGCCGCCATAACAGCTTCGCCATCGGATAGATATCACCCAGCAACGGCCCTTCAACACGAACCGCATAATCGTAACGGGGGGGAATTTGCTTGGGGGTGTTCACATCATCAATGATGTTGATGCCGCCGACGAATGCGACAGCCCCATCAATGACGGCAATTTTTCGATGCAAACGCCGCAGTCGACGGCGACGAAAACGAAATGTCGCGACCTCGGGCCGAAACACCAGGATCTCCACACCGCGCATACGCATGTCATCAAGCAGATTGCCAGCAAGATCGCGTGAACCAAAGCCATCCACGAGAACATATACCTGAACGCCTCGAGCGACTGCGCGCGCTAACGCATCGGCGATGCGGCGCCCGGTTTGGTCATCGGCGAATATATAGGTTTCCAGATAAACTTCGCGCTGCGCTTTATGGATCGCCATCTCAAGCGCAGGAAAGTATTCGACGCCACTTTCCAATAGCGTGATGGCGTTGCCGGCACGGAAGATTCCGGTGGCCATCAATTACAGAAGGACTAAACTGGCGGTCAGCGCCGCATGATCTGACGCATGTATCCAGGTAGAGTTACGATGCACTTCCGCTTGTTTAACGCTGAAGCCTCGCATATAGATTCGATCCAGACGCAGGATCGGTAGGCGCGCCGGAAAGCTACGCGCGGGGTGACCGTGCATTATTTCAAATACCTCCATGACGCCAAGCATTCCCAGCACATGACTAGCTTCGCTACGCCAGTCGTTAAAATCTCCCGCAAGCACCAAAGGCGCGCCATTTGGCACAAGCGAGCTAATGCGATCACAGACCGCCTGTACCTGCTTGCGACGTCCGCTGGCGAACAATCCTAAATGCACGCAGACGCAATGTAGACGCTCGGTCCAGCCGGGGACTTCCATTTCCGCATGCAACAAGCCACGCCTTTCCATTGGATTGGTTGAAATATCCTCATTGTCAAACCGCACGATGGGGTAACGCGACAAAATTGCGTTACCGTGATGCCCCTCATCATAGATGGCGTTTCGTCCATAAGCGAAGTCTGTCCACACTCGATCGGCCAAGAACTCGTGCTGCGGCTCGCTGGGCCAATTAAGATGCTGCTTGGCATGACGCGCATTCTTGCCTACCACCTCCTGAAGGAAGACAACATCGGAGCCAAGTGACCGCAACCGATCACGCAACTCATGCACCGTCATTCGACGATTGAAATGGGAAAACCCTTTATGGATGTTATAGGTGGCGACGTTAAGTGCCGCCGCCGAAGATGGCTCTGACATGGCGCCCCACTATAAAAAGTTAGGTTATCTACCAGACTTCTTTCGAAACCTACTGCACGCCTAAGACCGAGGCTGCGATGCTCACCGTACTCGCTGCTACGACTGCGCTTCTCCATATCTGGAACCGCTAGTTACGGCTTCGAAAGAAATCTATTTTCTTCAAATTGCGAGTTATCAAAGTTAATTCGACCTGGTAATTCTAGAATGGCGTCTCGATTACTCCATGAAAAACATTTTTCCGCCGCCTCTCTCCACGGCAGCCACTTGAAATCGAGATGTTCGCGCGGAGCCAACGTCACGTCCACCATGCCAGGCAACAGTAATCCGAACACGTGCTCGGTATTGTGTGTCGTCCCCGGCGGATATCGATGCCGCCAAAGGGGATAAATTTCGTACACGTTTTGTTTCATCCAGTCGTTGAGTTGGTATCGGCTTGCTTCCAGTCCAGTCTCTTCGAGAACCTCCCGGATCGCCGTATCGCGTAGCGCTTCGCCCGCATCTTGGCTGCCAGTCACGGATTGCCAATATCCCGGATGATCCGCACGCTCCAATAACAAAACCTGCAAGTCGACGGTGTAAATGACAATGAGCGTCGAGACTGGAACTTTGTACACAGTATTAAGCCGTTTGATCAGAGAAAAGAAGACAACAACGTCCGACGGACATGCACTACATTTTAGACGGCGCTCTGAACAAGCCAAAGCGCTGATAAACGTGGGCCAGCGGGTCTATTGCAGGCGCCAAAGATTGGCTGCGCTTGATTTTTTAAAGAATGTACTTCGAGCCCGTTCAACGTTGTCATCAGCAGTAACACTTTGAACAGGCCCTTATGCTAGCGGGCCGAGTTTTGGTCTCTGGCGATCACCCTCCGACTTCTCTTGAGTCGCTCTGTTTCGGGCATTCCGGCGTAACGCCCCATTTACCCTGGCAATACTTCGCTCGAACTTGATTCTCGCAAACTGATCTCGCCAAAAACGATTTTGTTGCGCACGCTTCCATTTCGGTGGTCATGCTCGACTTGGCTGGCGCTCTTTGCATGGGCGCCACACCGTCGGACGGAGGAAGCGCCCCCAATACCGCAGTCGGCTTCAGCGCAAGCGTCATGGGCATGGCGGGTTCGGGCGCCGTCTGTTTACGGGCAGGAGGAGCCTTCTGCACTGGCTTCTCCACCAACTCTTTGGGCGGCGCGACTTTCACTTCCTTGACGGACTCTATCCTCTCCAAATCGCCAGGTAATGAAGCCCGTTTGGATGTAACGGTATCCTTCGGCGCCTTGGGCTTCACGATCTTTGTTTCGGCTGGCTTAGCTGAAGCTGAAGACGTCTTAGGAGCTTTCGCTTCGGACGCCTTGGCTTCCAATGCCGGCGGTGGAGCCGATCCGCCTGCCGATGCTTTGGTTTCTAACGCGGGGGGCGGGGCTGATCCACCCGCAGAGGCCTTAGCTTCCAGCGCTGGAGGTGAGGCTGATCCACCGACTGCTTTCGCTTCCAGCGCGGGCGGCGCAGCAATTTCAGCCGCTTTCGGCGCCTTACTTTCAAGAGCAGGCGGGGGCGCCGAGGCAGCCGCTACCGGGGCCTGGGCATCCAAGGTTGGAGGAGCCGACGTGATCGCTGCGGCGGGAGCGTTAGTATCAAGTGTGGGGGGCGAAGCGGAACTGGTTGCGGCAGGCAATTGGGTGTCAAGGGCGGGGGGAGGAGCCGCCGTCGTGCTCGCGTCTGCTGGTTTTGCTTCCGGCGTAGCGGTCGCGATGGGCAATTTTTCGGGAGCAAGTGACGCTGTGGTTTGGCTAAGATCGAGCGCTGCCGTTGGTTCGGTTGCTCCACGAGGCTTCATCAGAAACCACCCGCTCACGACAAGAGCCATTAGTACCCCGGCGATTATCGGAACCTTGGGGGCGCTCTTCAGACGCGCCTTTATCCCACCCTCAACCAGCGGTCCCTCTGGGTCCGCCTCGCCCGACGTTGCTTCCTCACCATCGATCCGTTTAGCACAAGACCGGCAAAATTTGGCTTTATCCCGGTTATTGGCGCCGCAATATGGACAGTCCATGCTTTTCGTCCTTATTAGTTATGGCTCAAGCAAGACAGTATGGTAGCCGACTGTATGGTCACGAATCAAAACGAAGTAATCCCTGACGGAAGTTACTAAAAAAAGCGGCTTGCCTGAAAAGCATGCAGGCTCCAAGAGCCCGTTTAAGACGTTACTACGCGGAGCAAGAAGAGGCTCTAATGGGCTCCCTGAACACTATTTATCGCCGCTCCCCGCCTTAATTCCCCCCAATCGCTACAAATATTGAACAGGTTCTTAAGGCGAGGATATTTCTACTTGGTTAACATTAGCCTATGTGGTTTTCCCGCCATCGATCGTCCGCAACCGAATATGCAATTCGCGCAATTGTTTTTCCTCCACTTGCGACGGCGCGCCGGTAAGCAAATCCTGCCCTCGCTGGGTTTTTGGGAATGCAATGACGTCACGAATTTGATCCACGCCGGACATTAGTGCGACCAAGCGATCAAACCCAAAAGCCAAGCCTCCGTGCGGGGGAGCGCCATATTGCAGCGCTTCAAGCAGAAAGCCGAACTTCTTCTTTTGGTCTTCAACGCTAATTTTTAGCGCGTCAAATACCTTGGATTGCACCTCTTGCCGATGGATACGGACAGAGCCTCCACCGATTTCCCAACCATTCAGCACCATGTCGTAGGCCTTGGAAATCGCTTTGCCGGGGTCATTAAGCACATAGTCTTCATGACCATCTTTTGGCGCAGTGAAAGGATGATGGCGAGCGGCCCACGTTTTGGCTTCGTCGTCGTATTCGAACATGGGGAAATCCACGACCCAGAGCGGCCGCCATCCCGTTTCCGCGAAGCCTCGCTCGTGTCCAACTTTGGCTCGTAATGCACCGATTGCGTCGTTGACGATTTTTTCCTTGTCGGCGCCAAAGAAAATCAGGTCGCCGTTCTCGGCTCCGGTGCGAGCCAAAATCTCTTGCAATACGGGCTGGGAAAGGAATTTAACGATGGGCGACTGCAACCCTTCCTCGCTCGCCTTGGTCTTATCGTTAACCTTGATATAAGCAAGTCCCTTGGCGCCATAAATCGCGACAAACTGGGTGTAGTCGTCAATTTCCTTGCGTGTCAGAGTCCCGCCCTGAGGCACTCGCAAAGCCACGACGCGGCCATTCGGCATATCGGCGGCGGCGCGGAACACCTTGAAGTCCACGGTCTTCATGAGGTCGGTAAGCTCGGTAAACACCAAGGGAACGCGAAGATCCGGCTTATCCGAACCGTAAAGCCGCATAGCGTCGGCGAAGGTCATGATGGGGAGCGGATTTGGGAAATCAACGTCCAGCGCTTCCTTGAACACGGTGCGGATCAATCCCTCCATCAAGCTTCTGATTTCTTCTTCGGTAAGGAAGGAGGTTTCTATATCGATCTGGGTAAATTCCGGCTGCCGGTCAGCGCGCAAGTCCTCGTCACGGAAGCATTTGACGATCTGGTAATAACGGTCGAAGCCGGAAATCATGAGTAATTGCTTAAACAACTGCGGCGACTGCGGCAACGCATAAAACTGACCATCATGAATCCGCGAAGGAACCAGGAATTCACGCGCGCCCTCGGGAGTGGATTTGTATAAAACCGGTGTCTCGATATCGATAAAGCCGTTGGCGTCGAGGTAGCGGCGAACGGACATTGACGCCTTGTAACGCAACATCAACGATTTCTGCATTTGTGGGCGACGCAGGTCGAGATAGCGATGCTCAAGACGTGTGGTTTCCAACAGGTTGTCGTCATCCATCATGAAGGGCGGCGTCAATGATGGGTTAAGGACCTCGATGTCATGCGCCAGCACTTCAATTTCACCGCTACGCAAAGCGGAATTGACGGTGCCTGCAGGGCGAGGACGGACAACGCCGGTGATCTTAAGTACGAACTCGTTGCGAATCGTCTCGGCGATCTTGAACGTCTCTGACCGATCGGGATCGCACACGACTTGCACAAGTCCTTCACGATCACGCACGTCGATGAATATGACGCCGCCATGATCGCGCCGGCGATGAGCCCAGCCGCAAAGTGTGACGGTCTGTGTGAGATAGCGCGTATCAATCGCGCCGCAATAATCGGTTCGCATGGAAATTCCAGTTTAGATGTAGTGTTACGAAATCCGTCCGCTGAAGCCGACGAATTTACCCAATGTGGTCGAGAACGCGCGATGGAGCGTCCGCTGCCCTAAAACCTGTTACGGACTATTTCGCGCCTGAAGATATTCTACGCTTGCCTTCGAGGAAGCCGGGGTCACGACTCCCATGGAGATGATGAACTTAAGCGCGGCGTCAACGCTCATTTCCAATTCGATTACGTCTTTTTTGGGCATCATCAAGAAAAAACCAGAGGTCGGGTTGGGCGTAGTGGGAACATAAATGCTTACATACTCATTTCCCAAGTGATCGACCAGTTCACCGCCCGGCTGTCCCGTAAGGAATGCGACAGTCCAAGAACCTTGGCGTGGATATTGCACTAGCAACGCCTTGCGGAAAGCCTGGCCTTTGCTCGAAAAAAGCGTATCGGAAACTTGCTTGACGCTCGTATAAATTGATTTGACGACGGGAATGCGGACCAGAAGGGTCTCACCAAACCGCAGCAACTTCTGACCAATGATATTGGCGGCCACAACCCCAGTAAGAAACACAATCAAAACAGTGAGGATAGCGCCAAGCCCTGGTATAGAGCGGCCAAAAAAGACTTTGGGATGATAAGCCTCGGGCAGAAGCAACAGACTCTGATCCATCGTGTCGATAAGCAACTTCAACACCCAGATCGTTATCCCAAGGGGAATCCAGACTAAAAGGCCGGTGATGAAATATTTTTTCATTGTAGACCTGACGCCGGCCGATCACGCCGTATCAGGCGCCCCCTCTGGGAAGTTGATGAGATTTACGAACAGGTACTGCAAGCGCCAGTCCCGCAAGCATGCCCACTTGCGGCCGACTCCGTGGTCGGTTTGTCGCTCTTGCCTGCGTCCGATTTGCCAGAGTCAGGACTCTCCGCAGGCTTGGCGCTACTCTTGCCACCCTTAAAATCCGTGGCGTACCACCCACTACCCTTTAATTGAAAACCAGCCGCCGTAAGCAGCTTGGAGAAGCTGGATTCACCGCATTCAGGGCAAACGGTTAACAGTGGATCTGACAACTTCTGCAAATACTCTTTCTCAAAACCACACTTGGAACAGCGATAAGCATATATGGGCATGGCGGCCTCCCTACATTCGTCAATTGCGTTCGATTATACCCTTAACGGGCTGATTATTAGCCGTTTATGAGGTCGACCGCGAAAAAATCAAGAGGCCGTTTCCAGCATTTTCAAAACGCTTGTTCTAGAACGGAATGTCATCCTCGAAATCGTCAAACCGCCCGCCGCTCTTGCCTGCGTTGGAAGCGGATGAGCCACCACCGGAAGGCGCCGAATCACCACCGCGATTTGATGAAGAGCGCTCGCCGCTTTCGCTCATACCCATACCGGAACGGCCGCCCAGCATTTGCATACGATCCGCGACTATCTCGGTCGTATACTTTTCCACTCCATCCTTGTCCTGCCATTTACGGGTCTGCAAGCGCCCCTCGACGTAGACTTGACTACCCTTCTTCAGATATTCGCCAGCGATCTCAGCAAGCCTGGAATAAAACACAACTCGATGCCACTCAGTTTTTTCCTGTTTTTCGCCGCTCTTATCTTTCCAGGTATCGGTTGTCGCGATAGACACATTCGTAATCGCGCCACCATCTGGCATGTAGCGCACTTCCGGGTCACGACCAAGATTACCAACCAGAATCACTTTGTTTACAGATGCCATATTTCTATCTCCAGGGGCTGCAGCCCTAAATAAATTACAACGTTAAGTAAGTTTACGCCTGCATGGCAGGCACTCCAA
>Ga0247823_10003899_pt1 | contig 12018 bp, 10 predicted proteins | sample 13C_PalmiticAcid_2_FD_192426 | JGI IMG/M metagenome (GOLD analysis project Ga0247823, IMG submission 192426) | Soil microbial communities from agricultural site in Penn Yan, New York, United States - 13C_PalmiticAcid_Day30 | ecosystem: Environmental > Terrestrial > Soil > Agricultural land...
GAGGAGGAAGCGAGGATCGAGTGGCGGCCGCCGCCGGACCAGGTCAAGTGTATGCCGACTTTTAATGATCAGACGTGGCGGCCCTGGAATGAGACGTTGGTTTGAAGGAGGACGGGGAAGGTTGGATGGGCTGGTTTGGGTTGGAGTCGGGAGTTTCGGCATTATGCACAGTCAATATGGAAACGGTCCAATGATTCCTTGGATGCCGAACAGGTTTCCTAAGCTACTAAGAGAAGCAGGCTTGCAGTGGCGTGGCTCCTGCTTATGCTGGAATATTACCCTCCATCAGAGCAGGAAACCCGAGGTTACCGGCGCTTCCGTGCACGACCTCCATCGACGCCGCCCTCATCCTCATCAGAGACAAACTTGGCCTGCACGGTCGCAGAAATGCTAATGGTCTTCGGCTCCAGCGTCAGACCCTCCGACACCACAACGGGCATCCCAGAGGCAGGCTGCTGCGCCAGTGCCTGCTGCGGCACCTGCATCTGTCGCGCATAGTACGTGTCCCGGCCCGGCGATGTCGACGGCTGGTCCTTGGTCTCGACAGCGACGACTTCCCGACCCACTTCGCCGGCATAGTCCTGCGCCTTCTGCACCGCGTCCCTGATGGCCTTCCGCCGCGCCTCGCGCTCGAGTTCGGCATACGTGGCCTCCGTGAGCCGCCATTCCGTTCCCAACACGGAGACGTGTTGCATAGTCGCGAGCTCCTTGGTCACTTCGGCGAGCGTGGCCATGTCCCGGAAGATGATCTCGGCCGACGCCGTGACGACGTGTTCCTTGGGCTGCTTCGGAAGCTGCCGGTTGTCCTTGTCCCGTTGGAACCGGGACTCGGTGCTCTGTGGGGTCACGGTGAAGGCGGTCACGGCTGCGTCGGGGTGCGGGCGTCCGTCTTCGCCCTTGGTGGCGAGTGCCCGGATGGCGGTGGTGATCGTTTCGATGGCGCCCTGCGCGTCATGGGAAGCCTGCGACTGGTTTGTGCTGGTTGCCGAGATACTGAGGCGCACGTAGCCGCGCTCGGCGGTCCGGAAACTGGACCCCTTTCCGTCGACGTAGATTTCGAGTTGAGGCGGCATCTTGATCAACGATACTGCCCAGGATACAGCATGCCTGGAGTAGGTACCAGCATCCAAGAAAAGTGTCCCGGAAATGGCAACTGTCAGTAGAGGCCGAATATGGAAGCGCGTTTGTGGAGAACGAGCCCCTGAAACGGGATTCCAAGGGCCCACATTGATCCACTCAATGTTACCTGGCACTTAAGTCTCTGTCCCTTACCTTGTCTCGCTTGTATAAACGCAGAAAGAGGTTTGACATGTCTGGATCACAAACTCAAAAGCGTTCCGAACGTGATGTAAATGAGATCAGAGCATGAGGACGGCGCAAGGAACTAAGCATTCGATTCACAACAATAGCGAACCATACAGAAGAAGAGAAGAGAAAACCACGAAGGATGTCGCTGGGAATCGCCGGCAACAAGAGAGATCCTGTGCAGGTGGTCCTCCCGAGACATCCTCGGCCGCCGCGTTTCTGCCATTGTCTCAACACCTGCAGACCGCCAAAATACTCCCTCGACGCACAAATGGCAGGACAGGCGGCCGCCCCTTAGTTAGGCCACACCTTCGGGCCGGGTATGGGGAAATAGTTCGGGGGGGGCTTGGCCCAGCTGTCGAGCTCCATGCTGGCATCGTTGGCGTTGTAGCCGGACCCGCCCGGGAACCTGATCGTGGGGCCCGGAGTTCTGCCCGTGTAGATGCTGGCAATGTTGAGATGGGCACACTGCAGGCGAGGTAGGTTAGCCGGTGGGCAGCTGGGAGGAACTCATTCACGTCAAGACTCACCTGCATGTAGAACTCCTTCTGGCGGTAGGGAGGATGGATGCTGATCTGCTCGATCCGCATCAAGTACTGCCCGGCGGGGATCTCCTTAGGGAGACGGAACTCGAATTGCTTGAGGTCCCGAGTCAACCAGCCCTGGTCGGTGCCATTCCAAGGGTTCGTGGTGCCTAGTTCGTACACCTTGAACCAGTCGCCAGAGCCGTCGTAGTCACGGACATCGCCCGGTGCCTTGGACAGGTAGATCCGTTTCACAGGACAGTTAGCTAAGAAGAGTAACAAACACTCGGGAACAAGGGGGACTTGCCGCGACTGGGCCGGGGTGATAGATGCCGAAGTCGAGGTGGAGGTGGAATCCAACGACATCTTTGCCAGCAGTGACTTGGGCTGTCTTGGGCTGGGTGCGATGGTTCCAGGAACCCTTGTTGCAGCGGATGTCGTTGCTGGTGAGAATCTCCGGGGCGAACGAGGGCTGGAAGCCGTTGTCGTGCTCGCGAACGTACTCGTTGGCGCCTGTCTTGACGCCGTTGAGCATCAGATGCGGGAAGAGGAAGTGAGCAGAGGAGAGCTGGGGCAGCACGGCGAGTGCGCCGTAGACAAGAGAGAGATGCATGGCGAGATGCTTGCTTTGAGGAAAGGGTTCAGAGGTGCAGAGTTTGATGATGATGTTGTCTACAAGCTTGGGCAGTCAAGGCCCTTCAAGTTATATACTCGATCAACTTCTCGTTGGCAAGCGCCTCGCCACCTTCAGTCTCTCATCCTCGGGTCATTGCTACGCTTGTAATCATACTGAATTCCTGATTTTCCCCCAGACCATCTCAATATCCTGGGTTTAATTTGACGACAGACTCGGACGAAGCTGAGGATTGGAGGATCCGTGTTTGTGCGAGGCCAGCGGAGTTGAGGTCCGAGTCTGTGAGCTCCCCAAAAGGAATCGTGATGTCCAAATCTTCATGCCTCCTCGAGTGATGTAGGAGCAGCCAATGAACGCGAAACAGGTTGATAGCTACGGCTGCTGCGGACCCGGCAACCGTTCAAGCAGTACCAGGGACGGGTCCGGCAGACCTTACCGAATGCTATGTACCATACCAAAGGCAAACCAATTACCGCCGCACCAAGCGAGGAAGCCCAGCCCCGGAACCACCACCGCGGCCCTGGAAAAGCGTGCGGTGTGGATGCCGAACCCAAGAGCCGATGCATCCGAAACGGGTAACTAATACGCCATCCCGTAGCTACCTCCGCTTGTGAGCATGGCATCCGTCTCACAATTTCAGCCTCATTGCCCACCGCACGCTTCAATGTAAGGCGGTCGGCCACCAGATCCGCGGCACCGAGAGCCGCACCAATGGTGCTTCATGTCCCTGCCGGACCCTACTCACGCGCCCCGGATTTGGAGGGCCTGCTCGGATGCAAACGACGATGGGTGCCCGGCTGAAAAGCCTGGAATGTTTGAAACATGATGTGGTCCGTGGGGTTTCTCAGGTCGGCCGGCCCGGAACTGCCAACAACAAACAGATCACAGCTGCAGGAATCTAACTGCGATCGGCTGATACGAGAATTGGTGGTCAACATTTACGCTGAGGGAGGAGCGTCACTCACCTTTGAGCCGACACCAACAGTTCTTCTCGAATCTTGCTCGCCGGGGGAAATCAAATACAATGACAGAGTCTCTGTAACTCTAACACCAACCTGGAACCCGACATTGTGTTTTCAGCCACGATCTCATCTCGGCCTGAATGCAAGATTGGCAGCTTGCCCTGGTGCGCCTTGCGGGTTCTTCCGCCGATCCTCGATTGTATGTGACCTTGTCGGGATGCTGCGTCTCTCTTTGGTTCCTGGCGGCCGTTCTTGCTTCCGAGCCCTCCCGCCGCGCTCGTCTACGCGCGGATCAAGGGGCTGTCCAACACTCCCCTTGGCTGCAAGACCCACAGGTTGCTCTGACCCTCCATAGGATGCCGTCCCTTGCCGGGAGGCGCCGTATGGCCCCGGGACGGCAGTCCCATGTTTACCGTAGAGCCTGCGGAGTTGGGCTCTCGCACCCGCCGCTGTGTCCCGGTCGTCAGGGTTCCATGCTAAAAGACAGCTCAGGGTTCTGGGAATAATCTGATACTGGAGGAGTGATTCGACCCGGGACTGGCCGCGTATGCTTTGGACAGAAGTCTCATGCGCCATCCAGGGCGCCATGTCGCGGTAGTCTCTCCAGCGACCATCCATCACGCCAAATTCCCTGAGCGTGGCCCGCCAGTCGAAGTTGGGTTTCTCTTCGAGCGTGCAGTACAAGCCCAGGATCTCAAGAAGCATGATCCCGAACGCATAAAGATCGGATTTGATGTGAGGTTTATTCTCTTGGCTGATTTCCGGGGGCATGCGTCCGACATAGCCGGCGGAGCGGACATCCTGAACGGCTAGTGACTGAAGGACGGCCAGGCCGAAATCAGACAGAAGGAACGTGGGCCCCTTGTTAGCGGTTTCGTCGTACAGAATATTTTCTGGCTTGATGTCCCGGTGGAGCATTCCCTGGGCTTGAAGATATGTTAAGGCGGATAAAACCTGATCGATGAGGCTGGGGAGCCACGGTGGCTTCTGGGTATCGGTGGGCAGCGTCATACAGCAATGGAGGCGCGCAAATGGCTGGAAGAGTTTCTTGACGTTGCTTCGGCAGACGGGCAGGAAAAGCCTCAAGGACTGGCCTGTACCCCAGCCCTGGTGATGCTCAAGTCGAATGATGTTTTCCTATGGTAATTAACGGCTGGGTCAATAAAGGTGACGGAATCAGCAGAAGGGAGGGTCGAAAACTAAGATTCCGAGAAACAATTGCCGGTCCGAAAGATTGTGGCCTAATTATGTACCTCGAACAAAAAAAAATGAATGCAAGGTATCTACGTACTTGTCTTAGTGATGCATGTTGCTCCACTTCGAGCTTAAATGCCTGCTTCCAACTCTCCCCTTTTTCCGGGTGTGTGCACGTCTTCACGGCCCACCACTTTCCGGTCGCAGAATCAACAGCTTCGGTAACGGTTCCAAAGCTGCCTTGTCCGAGTATGGGGTAGTCATGGGTTCGACGATATGGTTGGTTCTCGTAGTGTTGCGGCGCCTGAGGCGTGTACTCGGATTTTGGCTCGAATCCTGGGTTGGAATCAGTCAAGTTGACAAGCACACGCTGACCGCCTCTGAACCTCGTCTCGGCCATTGCTTTAAGACGCTGTCTGGCAATCTTGTGTACCTCGGGGTTAAAGGTATCCATTTCCCAGATAAACCTGGACCTGACGCCCTCCCTGAGCGTGATGACGCTGCTACCAGGGGCTTGAGGCGCAGCCAGAGGGATAACACGACGACGCGGCGACCCTTGCAGGTTGTAGTTTTCGTGAAAGCAGTTCAACCCATCAGTCCATCAAAGGGATACCTCCTGTTGTGAGCTGAGATCCTCCAACACGAGTTCGCCGGTACCAGTCAGGGAGAAGGCGCAGTGAGAGCTAGAAAAGCTACAGGTCAGACGCAATCTCGATATGTAACAAAGCTGACTGGGGGCATTGGCAGATGACAAACCGAGAGAACTTGGCGTCGTCTATTGGAAGAAGAATGTCACTGTGTTCAGGTGTACGGTCTATCGTTAGAAAGTGGTCTCGGGACTGGGAAACGAAGTTCGTCCTCAAGGTCAAGAACTCGACACCGGGTAAGCTTTTGATGCCGATATGCCAATTTTGGGCGACAATCTTCCTGGAGACAGAATCAAAGGGCACGAGGGAAAAAAGGGCCCAGCCGCCTTGATCCATTGCCGGAAGGATTTGGAATTCTGAGGGAGCGCACGAAGTGAGCCCTCTGAAATCGGGTGTAGTTGACACGGACTAGCAGCAAGCAATGCCTGGCGTGCAGCTCATGATAAATGCGTAAGACAATCGGTAGAAGGGTTGGCCGGTAGTTGATTACTCGTCACATGAGTCCTAGAAGAAGGCAAAGCGGGTGTCTCATGCCTTACTTTATAGTAAACAAATGCGAAGCCCCGTCGCACATGACAGTCATTGAGGAGTCGAGGCACATGGCCAACCTCGCCGAGGACTAAGTCCGCGCCCTGCCCGTCTAAACTTGCAACCGAAACGGGCCTTGAATAGGACCCGGTCTCCTAGAAGTGCGACATCAGACAAACGCAGGCCCACGGTTCACCGTTTTGGCGACCCGTTTCTTGGACAGGGGCACCATTCCGAATCTCATCGCATGTGTAAAACCCTTTGGATGTCCCAAGGACCACGCCAAGCCCTAGACATAGGCTTAATAGACACCGCTGAATCGTCTCAGCCGAGTGGTAGGTAGACTTTATGTTATGTATGCCTGTTGCATTGTGTATGACATGAACTCGTAGACTACCACGGAGTCCAACGAGTCACCTTGGAGAGTCTGACTGGACCTCGGACGTACCACTTGCATTGATAGATGTACCAAAGTCCCCAGCGCCTTCGAATTGGACTATACGCAAGCGAGCGAAGATTCTAGTTGAGCACTTTGACATGTGGTGAAGAGGTTGATGTCAAAAATCTCGGGTGCTGGTTGCGGGGGCAAACGACAACATCGTGACCAGATGTGGGTGCCAGAGGCCTGCCCCCTATTGTCGAATGCCACCTCAAATTCAAGGGTGCCCCAATGTGGCGCAGCTTCAACCAACAAGCTTCCAATTACGTGCCTTAGGCCTGTCGGCCCATAGCCCGCTGCCCAGAACCATGTGTTGCAGCTTTGCAGTTGGCCGTAAATTCAGGCCGGTCGGACTGGGGTTCGAAGCTGTTCACTGCTCACCACGTGTTGGTCTTTGCGATACTGGGCCCCTTGGTCTGTCTCCTTTGGTTTCCTTGAGTCCTTTGCGGCTAAGACCCAAGGTACCCTGGGGCCTGTTTCGTCCGGTGTCCAATGTTCGGGCGGCCAAGTTCTCGCGCCGCTGCGGCCCGCTGTTTATGTGACTGTGCTGTACTTCGCCCCCCTCCGCATCCAAGGTGTATTTCTTTTCTCTCCTTCCTTGCCCCTCCCCATTGCCTACGCCACATCATTACCAACATCCTCCCAAGCGAGTTGAATCGTCAGCGGGTTGACCCTGCGCAGCCCATCGAGACCACGGAAATTTATCATGATTTGTGGGGGCGCCTGTTCCGTCCACTCCATGAGACCGACCGGCGGTTCAGAGGCGTCGAGGACACTTTCAACCAAGTACCTTTCACTTCAGGATCGGCGAGAGGCAAAGCAGCGTGCGTTCCGGGAGAGGGATGAGAGCGAAAACCATTATCCGAGGGCACAGCGCGGAGAAGCACAGCCGGGCGGGACGACGCCGGAGGATGGTCGTAGTCCATCGCATTTATTAGACTTGGTCTCTTCATGCATGAGAATTGAATACAGGTTTCCAAGCTGCCTCACTCCCAGATGGTTGACCCCAGACCCCCCACGCTCCCCGTCGCTCGGTGTTGCTGATTATGTGCAACGAGACCGTCTTTTGTGAATTGGTTCATGAAATGGTTCTCCCAGTCGCTATTTCCCTCGCACAGGCGGCAATGAAGGCCCCATTCAACCTTCTGCCCGGCATGGGTAAGGTAAGGCGCTGAGATGATCGACATGAACCGCCGAGGCTCTCCCATCGTGTATTCGTCTGGTTGGTGCTGCCCGTCGCCTGCCCGTTTTAAGAGCATGACGGCACGCCGGTCGAAGAGCATGGTCCTGCCCTTTGATGGTTCCGCGCTGGGGCCGTACCTCCCAGGGAGGCTGAAAACATGGGGCAGCCGGTTGATATCTCGTCTCCAGAGACCGGTGAGATTGATAGCCTCCCAGTCTGAGAGCGGGAAATAGTCGATGTTCCAGGTAAAACAGAAATAGCAAACGCGACTGCAGGTGATGAGGTAGAGATAGCCGCCAAACCGGTCGCAGCTCGAGCACTTGGTGGTGAAGAGTGTTTCGTACAGCACGCGACAAGCAATAAAACCTGCGCCCAGGCTGACGATGGCACGCAGGACGCTGGGACAATGCTTCAGAATCAGCTGGTACTGGTGAAGCGAGTCGACGAGCTCCATGGCGCGGCGGTTCACACGCCTGAAGCTCGTCAAGGCCGGCACGTCCGCCGCAAGAAGGATTTCGCGGACAAGCTCCAGCGGGAGGTAGTCCAGGCGCCCAACAGGCTCGCGCGCTGGCAGTTTCCGTGGCGTATTGTGTCGCCCATTGTCGAGCGGGCACCGGGTTTCGAGATGTGCGTCGTCCAAGGTGTGATGGCAAATGCCAAGTTCGCAGCGTTTATAACCCAGTGCTTGCTGGGTTGCGTCTATTCGCTCCGTGTCCATTGCGCTGGGGGTGGGTAGATGTGGAAGTGAAAGACGGTGGTGGTAACATGTTGTTGTTTGGAATCTGCAACTCCAAGGCAGCAATGGGTTGTAATTTCGGTTTTCAGCGCATTTTTACCTTGTACGGATACAAGAACTTTCATTACCAACCTCTACACAGCGCGGGCACCAACCCCGCACAAGGCTCGGCCCGCACCCCCCGTGTAAAATCCCCGAGGACTGGAGGTAAAAGTTCCTTACCGTAAAACGTCTTGTTTTGTGTCTTTCTCGGCTGCCTGCCCAGATCGTTGTTGGACACGCTTGACTTACGCAGCCAACTTTTGGTATGCCGACGTTGTCTTGGGTAATCGTTGGTTAAGGTACCTTACCTGACATGGACGGCACCGTCTCACACAACCTAAAGTTAACCGTGCTGCTTCTCGCCATTGACAGCCACCACACCCTTGCTGCAATGCAGTTGGAGACGACGCGTGCAGTTGTTGCGAAGGTTGAGACAGACTAGGTATCAATGGCATACGTTAGGGCTGGAAAGTAACTTGGGCATCGAAGAACTGTGCGAGTGGTGTTTGGTGGGAATCTGAGACATGCCGAACTTGAAACACGGTATATGTCTTGTGTTGTCCGATTTACTGGACGGTTCAATGGGGGTCTTGATGGGTGAACTCTCTGCTGTGTTGTTGGCATGATGCGTCTTCGATGGAGACAACAGCACCCTGTTTCGGCTGATGAAATTCCAATTGTCGGAACTCAACGACCAGGTACTTGGGTCGAGTTCCTTCGGCTTCTCGAGGAACCTGTGGCCACCGCATCGCCTCGGCTCTCGAACCCCAGTCTTTGCACAAATTGTATGGTGAATGATGATCTTCCAACAGCACAGTACTTCCAGCCCACAGAAATGTGTCGTTTAAACCGTGATTTACATTGTAATCACAATAGGCAACTCCCAACGCCAAGACAACAGCTGGGTTGCTAAGCACCATTCACTCCATAAGGCGCACTCTAGGGTCCATTGACCCTCACGCACCTGCCGGTCAGCCAGCTCGATTCAAGATTGTCACTGGCCATGCCGTGTTAGCTGGCGGTCCAGGGGGCTACAACCATTACCTTGCATCTAGCTAGGTTGCTCCCATCATCCAATACTTACTTGTTAGCAGATCTCAGCTCGCAATTCAACTTGCCAAGACACAAACTCATACCCTCCCAGGTTCACATGTGTTGCCCGTTGGTCTTGTTGCATGTACATATGTGATCGGCTTGTCAGCGCAAGGAAGTTGGTGCATATGAGCACACTACTCAAATGATTAACGGGCAGATCAAATGCAAGCTAAAGACAATGGTGATTGGGAATCAGGAAAAGAAACTAAGGGCGTGAAGCTGGGCTGGAGCGAGAAGCTCAAGGGTGACCCATGTCGAACCTGAAGCATTGGATACCTTACCTAGGTAGGAAGAGAGCAGTTACGTGGAATCTGTTGTCTTATAGACTCCCGTTGATCGTCCCAGAGGGAAACTCATTCGTGGGTTCTTGCTCCCGCCATAATCATGAAAGGAACCTCCGTCCGTTTCGCCTTGGCGCGGGCGAATGAGGGCAACGGATGGGAAGCCATGACAGCAGCGACAAGAACCTGGAAGACTTGAGCACACTATGATTGACTACCTACCAACCTTGCCTCCGCTCACGGCGTGATCACCTCCCTTGAGTGTGAAGACAAAGCCCGTCGAAACACAGCCGATCTGACAAAAACCAAACATCGGCCATTTGATTTACTTATTTTAACATGAAGGCCTTGGGAGACAGGTGAGTTGGCCAAGTTGGGTTGACGAGTTGATCAATTGATGCATTGAGACATCCCAGTCATGGCATTGATCTTCAATTGTTTCCTGAAGACTCGAGTCAGTGGATCGCAGTGAGATAAGCGAGATGAGGCTCCCACCGAGGACCGCTTGAGCACTGATCAGACAAACCCACGGGGACAACGACAGCACGCGAGCACAAGCAATCTGGGGGTGGGGTGGCATCGAATGGCAGGGTGCCCCTCTCCGAACCCCTGGCAGGCCAACCAACCCCCGGAGCGGATCACATGCTTGGCTGCAACGTTCGGTCATGGTTTCGGTTGGCGGCTGGGCTGTGCTCGAGCCCCGTCATTTGTGTAAACTCGAAAAACCCCGAGATGCATGAATTGTTGCGCGAGGCCGGCACTGCAGAGCCACACCGGGAAAGGCGTCGCGGGTGTCGGGCGTTTCCTTGTTGACCAGCGAGTCAGACACGAGCCAAGGGCTCGCCAAAGCAGGGTCTGGTGTGTGCTGCAACACTCTTGAGGACGGCATACTTACCTAATACCTTCCATAGCGCCGAGCATGCGGTTGGTGTCAAGTCGCAGTGGCAATTCAAAGGCCTGGCCTATTGGTCGGGAGTTGATGACCGAGTCAGGCCAATATCAGAGATGCAGGGGCGCCGCAACCACCCGAGCCACCCTCCTGCAGCCCTACTGCCAGAACCGTGGTGCGAGTCAACAAGCCGGATTGGGAGCACACGAGATGGACGGCAAGGCTTCCCTGGCCGCAGTGCTTCCTAGGGACTCTGTCTGTTGGCCCAGCCCCTCGAGTGGCTTGTTTAGCCGCGGTCTTCGACTCTCGGTCAGACTGTAGTGCAGTTCGAATTCGGCCCGGGCTGTGGTGCCAAAACGCGTGGCGCAAACCCCGCGAAGCACATGCGTGCCGCGCACCCGAAGGGCCAACTCGCCCAACCTCGACCAGCGCCAAACACGGCAAACCGTCGAATCGATTGCGATGGCCCCTTCCCGTATCGGGTCGAGACGGCTTATCTTGGCCAGGCCCCAAGCCTGCCGAGGTCGCGCTAGATTCAAACTGTAGCGGGGCACCACGTTGCTTGAACGGGGTAAACCCCCGGCTCGCCTCCACTGCTCGCTACGATGCTGGGCCCTGGTCCAGGTGATGCCTCTCAGCTGCCACTAACACCGGATGATATCGTCCGCCTGCTGCTTTCCAAGAAACACCAGGTCCAGCCAGCCACCGGTTCTGGCGCCCATGCAGGCAGAACAGAATTCACGTTGGCAATCACAGAAAATGGCGCAGGGAGACAACTCCTCAGCAACAAGGCGTCATTTATCAGGACCCCTTTATTACCGTGCCAGCGGGACCTCAATGAGAGAGGGTGGTATCATCCCGCCCGAGGTCCCCGTCCCTAACCAATCGTGCGTGGTCCTGCAGCTTACGATCCGATAACACTCAACACATGCAGGGAAGAGGTCAGGGGTAACCTGACCCAGCGGGTCGCCAACATCCCGCCCCAGGGCCAAGGATGCAACGGCTCTGCAACCTGCACCACTCGTCGAATCTCCAACGGATTTAGCTAGAAGCATGCCATTTCCTTGACGTTACGCAAAACTTCAGGCAAACTTTGTGACAAGGCATCCGATCCCGACCGAGACTCTCAAGCCTCGCCGTCTGCCTTCTCCCTCATGTTCGCTCGTCGACAGCGTTGACCTTGCCCGGCACACTCGCGCCATAACCATGTCACCATGGGGCTCTACTCGCCCCCGCCGCCGGCCAGGCCGTTCAGCGACGACAAGTCAACACTGCTCACATCGTGGTGGATCACGGCCATGTGCGCCGTGATTATCATCCTGCGCCTCATCGGACGCTACATACGCGTAGAAACCCTCTTCGGCGAAGACAAGATCGCCGCCGTCGCCCTGATCCCGCTCGTACTCCGCATGGCCTTCGTGCACCCCATCCTCCTCTACGGCACCAACAACGTCCTCGTCGACGACGCCCTCGCGCTCACCCCCACCGACATCCACAACCGCTCCATCGCCAGCCGCCTCGTCCTCGTCAGCCGCATCCTCCACCCAGCCATGTAAGCC
>Ga0247823_10003900_pt1 | contig 12016 bp, 5 predicted proteins | sample 13C_PalmiticAcid_2_FD_192426 | JGI IMG/M metagenome (GOLD analysis project Ga0247823, IMG submission 192426) | Soil microbial communities from agricultural site in Penn Yan, New York, United States - 13C_PalmiticAcid_Day30 | ecosystem: Environmental > Terrestrial > Soil > Agricultural land...
CGCGGGGAGGTTCCCGCCGAAGAACAAACCGGCCCGTCCGTTGTTCGAGAAGTCGTTGTTCGCGATCGTCGGCGTGGTGAACAAGCCACCGTTGCCGTTGTTGATCTGCGCCCCGTCGCCGAAGTTCCCAGTCGACGTGTTGCCGTTCAGGCTGGCCAGCACGATCGAGCCCGAATTCAGATTGAAGACGAGACCATTCTCGTTGCCAACGGCCTGGTTGTTGTTCACCGAGGAGTTGATCACCCCGCCGTTGAGCGTGTTGAATTCGAGGCCGTTGCCAATGTTGTTGAAGAAGCTGTTGGTGACCGCGGCGCCTTCAAGTCCGAACACAGCGTTGATCGTGGCGTTATCCGCGATAAGCGTCGCCCCGTTGCCACCGTTGCTTTGGAACACGTTGTCGGTGACGAGGTTGTTCTCCGTACCATCGCCGATCGTAACCACGCCGCCGGCTTCCGCGAGGATCCGCAGACCGTCACGGGTGTTGCCCGCGAAGTTCGTGGCCAGCAGGTCTTCCATCAGCACCACACCGTTGTTGGCATTGATGAACAGACCATCGCGGCCGTTGCCGGTGAAGGTGTTCGCATTGAACGACCCGTCGGTGGTGAGGTCGAGGTCACCGATGACCATCACCCCGCCGTTCTGGGCAATGATCTGCGTGCCGTCACCGGCGTTGTTGTTGGTCTGGTTGTCCGCGAACTGAATCACATTGAACAGCGACCCATCCGACAGCATACGGATGCCGAAGCCGCTTGGGTCGGTGTTGTTGTTCGCCAGGTTGTCGGTGACGACCGCGTTGAACAGGGCACCGCCGACAGCGGTCAGATCAATCCCCGAACCATTGCCGTTGACCGTGTTACCGAAGATGCCCGTGGGCACGTTCGGGTCGATCGGGTTGTTGGCGTTGATGGTCGCAGTCGGTCCGGCCGCCACGATGCGGATGCCGCGGCCCGGATCGAGAATCGCGTTTCCATTCGCGTCTTCGGCCAGATCCAGCACGCCGTTGCCGTTGACGTCTTCGCCCACATCCAGCACGCCATTGCCGTTGGTGTCTTCCGTGGGATCGAGCACACCGTTGAAGTTGACGTCTTCACCCAGCACGTTGGTGACGACGTTGTTGGAGACGCGGAGATCCAGGGCATCGTCGACATGCACCACCGTGATGCCACCGACCGAGCGGTTGCCGGCGCCGGTGATTTCGTTGTTGTCGATGAAGCCTTCCGCAGCACCCGTGCTGACGATGTTGATGGCTTCCACCGTGTTGACGATCGTGTTGTTGTTGATATCAAACATCGTGATGCCGCCCGGCTGGCTGGCAATCCCGATGTTGAACGTCCGCGTATTGATCGTTTCCGGATGGGTGCCGTCGATCTGGAAGCCGGACACTTCGTTCATGTTGGCCAGCGTCACCACAGGCGCTCCCGGCAGGGCGGGCGTGATGTTAGTCAGGATCGGCCGTGTCGCCGCCGGATCAAATCCAGGAAGGTCGAAGATCTGGCCCTGCGACATGAAGGTGTGCTGGACCGCATCGCTCAGCAATCGCTGGTTGTCGAGCAGCTGCACGCCGGTGTCGAGGTTCGTCGGGGTACCGTCATCACGGGCCGTGACGAAGATGATGTCGATCGGGGCCTTCTGACCGACCGGCAGATTGTTGTACTGCGAGATCAGGTTGAACGGATTCTCGACTGTTCCGTCACCTTCAGGCACGTTGGTCGGGCCGTTTGGATCGACATGGACCACGAAGTAGGGTTGATTGTCCTTCGGGTTGATCGCCGCCACTTCGGTGGTGATGATTTCGCGGGCCACCGTCACACGGCCACGGCGGAAGACATTGCTCATGAGGCGATCACGCACGCGCGGTTGCCGCAGCCACCGTGACGATCCGCCGTCGGGCAGCGTCCACGCCACTTGAATCTGCGTGTTCGTCCCGAAGACGTGGTCGTCGGTCACCTGGAACCCAAGCGACGTGTCTTCATTCACCTGCCACGCCAGCCGGCCGCTGACCCCGGTGAGGTCCGTGCTGTTGCTGCTCGACGTGAAGTAATAGAACCCGGCATAGCCCGACAGGCCGTACTTGCCGAGCAACGGCATCGGTCCCCCGATTTCCGAGTCAAACCCGGTCATCGCGGTTTCGGTGTCGGCGGCGCTTTGCAGCCGAAGCTGGTTCTGCACGAAGCGGATCGGACCACCAAGCGTAGTCGACAGGACGTTCTGGTCCTGACCGAACGGAATGTAGCCGTTCAGACGCAGATCGAAGTACCGACCAAGCGATTCGAAGCTCAGGCCGATCTGGTGATATTCTTCAGCATGACCGGCGTCGAAGTCGTACCACGCAGAGAGACCGACCACGCGGTCGATGTCCTGCATGTAGTACCGCCAGCCGGCACCGAGGTTCGCACCGCCGCGACCGTTGTAGGTCACCATCCCGCCGCCGGACGCGAAGAGCATCGCGTTCTCTTCGATAAACCGCGGCATGAAGGCGTTGATGGTCGAGTAACCGGAATCATAGCCGTACAGCTCGTTGGAGCGGTTGTCGACGGTGATCCGCGGATTAAAGATGGTATCGACGGGTGTCGCTTCATACAGACCCGTGGGCGGGCCGCTGAAGCGCGGGTCGAAGATGGCCCCTGGCTGCGACGGCAGCGGCGCGGTCACATTCGACCGGGCGGGCGAATCACTGACTCGAGCGGTACCGCCCTCGTCTTGCGCCTGGGCCTGTGAGGCCGCAAAAGCACAAATTACCAGGCCATACCAACACCGCTTCGCCTTGCGTTTCATCGGATGCTCCAGCGTCCTGCTGACTGAACCTTCCAGGCGATCACCACTGCTGAGGGTTCCGTCGCGGACGGGTTCCCTGCGCGACGACCGACAAGGCAGACCCTAGCGGTAATTCCGCCTTGAACGGTTATCCTGTTTCTTCGGACTGTGACGCGGGTGGAGTTGAGTGTTTCAGCCCGCAAAAGTGCTACGTCCCGCAAAACCGGCAAAGTCCGCCAGCCTGTTTCGCAACGCTTGCCGAACGGCGACATCGCAAGCCGGCGGCTTGGGGTATTGCGGGTGTTTGGCGGGTCCCGGGGGAATTCGTCGCCCGTCCCCGTTTGACGTTGGCCTCGTCCGCGCCTAGCATTCGTGGGAACGGAACCAGCACAAGCGCCGATTGATAAGGTGGCCGCATGCCCCCCATTGATGACGACGACGATTGCTCTGAAGAAGAATGCGTCCGCGCTGGGAGTGCGGGGAATCTCGCGAATCCGGTGGCGAGTCCCGTCGATCACGCCCGGATTGAGCGGGCGGTGCGGGAGATTCTGTCCGCCGTTGGGGAAGATCCGGACCGGGACGGATTGCGTGAAACCCCGTCCCGCGTGGCCCGCATGTACGCGGAACTCTTTGCCGGCTTGCACTTGGAACCGGGCCGCCATCTGAAAAAGATGTTCGCCGAGCAGTACGACGAATTGGTTCTCGTCCGCGACATCACCTTTAATAGTATGTGTGAGCATCACCTGCTGCCGTTTATCGGGACCGCTCACATCGGCTACTTGCCTCGTGGAAAAGTGGTGGGTTTGAGTAAGCTGGCGCGAGTGGTCGAGGAGATCTCGCATCGCCCGCAGGTGCAGGAGCGGATGACGCATCAGATCGCGGATCTGTTGCAGACCGAACTCGACCCGAAGGGGGTGATTGTTCTGCTGGAAGCCAGTCATTCCTGCATGACGATTCGGGGGATCCGCAAGCCCGGCAGCCTCACTGTGACGAGTGCCGTCCGGGGTCTCTTCAAGTCGAATCCGTCGACGCGTGCGGAAGTCTTGAACCTGATCAGCGCCCCGCGACCGGTGCAGTAACGGCTGCTTGCGGGGAGCGGTGGAGTCCTTGACCCGACGCGGGGCACCACTCTAGCATCGATGGATCGCTTTTCTGATTCATCGATCTTCCCGTTCTGCAAAGCTATTCCGTGAACCAGCCCGAGTCCGCGTCGCCTGCCGATGACGGCCCTCCTCGTGAACTGTCTGGGGAGTTACTCTCCGCGCCGTCTGCCGATCTGCCGGTGGACGAACCGCTGACTCCCGAGATTCTCGAAGACGAAGCCATCCGCGGCGATGTTGTGCTGCGCTGGGTGGTGGTCGCCCTGGCGCTGTTGCTGGGCTGCTCGCAGCTGAGTGATGCGCTGCCGCTGGTGCATGCACGGGCCGGGGAGTGGCTCGCCGGAAACGGATTCATCCCGAGCGGCAAAGATCCATTCTCGTTGACGACCGCCGATCGCCGGTGGATCCAGCTCGATTGGCTGTTTGATCTGCTTGCTGCGGCTGTGAACAGTCTGGGAGGCGGGATCGGGCTGTCCCTCGCCGGGGGAGCGGTCGCCGCCGCGACGTTCGCCTTGGTTGTGCAGTCGCATCGGCGGGACATTCGGACATGGTGGACCGCGGTGTGTGCGGCACTGGCTTTGATCGCGTCTTATTCGCGATTTGATTTTGGACCGCCCGAATGGACGTTGCTGGGCGTCGCTGCCGTGCTGATGATCCTGGTGACCGCGGAAAATACCAATCGCTGGTCGATCCTGTGGGCCCTGGTTCCAGTCGTTTGGATCTGGAGCCAGTTGTCATCACAGGCCTGGATTGGACCGGCGATGATCCTCCTGTACTGGGCCGGATCGGCGATTGATCCGCCCCGCATCGCGGATCAACCACGACTCGCCGCGCCGTCGCAAGTCATGATGTTCCCGGCAATCGCGAGCCTGCTGGTGATGCTGATTCATCCTTTCACGTGGCACACGTGGGAGGCGGCGTGGACGCAATACACCGTCGACTATCCGATGTTCCGAATGCTCTATCCCCGGCCGGTGGTGATGGATCTGGTCTGGTATCCGCTCTGGTCGCCGCTCGTGTGGGAGATGTGGACGCATCGACTCGCGGCGGGACTGGTGCTCGCGGTGGTCGCTGGCGCATGTCTGCTGCTGAATCGCCAGCGGGTCTCGTGGGCCCACGCGCTGCTTTATCTCGGCGGGAACGCGCTGGGCATCTCGGCGCTCAATGACTTGCCGCTCGCGAGCATCATCAATGCGGTCCTCGCCGGGATTCATGCGCAGGAATGGTACCGCAATCGTTTCGGACAGATCTATTCCGTTGCGTGGGCCGAAGTCGCGTTTTCACGAGGCGGTCGTGCCGTGACGTTGCTGGCGTTCTTTGCCCTCGCGTGGGCGATCATCAGCGGGCGGCTTGATGGACCGGATGGCCGGCGCACCGGCGTCGGTCTGTCACGGAATCTGCAAGTGGAACTGCAGACCTACGGCAGTCTGCCGGCGGTGACGCAGAACGAGCGCGGTTTCCACACGACCGTGCGACAGGGTGATTTCCTGATCGCCGCTGGGCGGAAATCCGTCGTGGATCGCCGCGTGCGTCTGTTCTCCGGAGAGGGCGATCAGAATCTGCTCGAGTGGTACGAATCCGCCCGAAGAGGCTTTTCGCCGGCAGCGAATCAAGCCGAGTTCAACGAACATCAGGCGTTACAACAAGAGGCAATGGAACGCTTCGAGTTGTCCCATGTGGTGTTACGATTGTCACAGCCGCGCGATGATGCGGCGTTGTCGACGTTGCTTTCCGCGAATGACTGGTCGCTGACCGAACTGCTGCCAACCGTCGCCGTGTTGCATTGGGTGAACCCAGCTGATTCCGCTCGTCAGCAGTTCATCGCTCAATCTGAATTCAACCCCTTGAACGCAGGCTTTCGGCCAGAGTCACCTGCGATTGAGGAGGCCCCGCCGCGGCCGTTGCTACCGGCGTGGTCGCAGCAGCTCATCTCCACGCCGCAACATCAGCGGACGGCGGAAACCATCCGGGCCGAACATTACCTGCATCTGGGACGAATGGCCCGGCGAGCACCGTGGCCGTTTCAGGCCGGGTGTTATCATCTCGCGATTCGTGCCGCCCGAGCCGGCGTGCGGGAAGACAGCCTGCAGGCCGAACCGTATCTCATTCTCGGAAAGGCTTACGCCGGTCTCGCACAGCTGGAAGCCATGGCATTGGCCGAGCATAACGTGCCGTGGAATCGATCGTTGCGGTATTACACGGCGGTCGCCGCCCTGCGTGAGGCCGTCCGTTTGCGGCCGGACCTTGTGGAAGCGTGGGGCCAGTTGTTTGATCTGCATCAGCAGACGGGATTCGTTGACGCCGCACTGACGGACGTCCGGGAGATCTTGAAAGCCACGCCGGTAGCCGACGACGCGGATGACGCCGCCCACCGTCAGCGCGAGGCGTTGCTCGACCTGGAGATCAATCTGGAAAATGCGGTCGCGAAAGTCCGCAATGATCTGCAACAGGCCGGGGAAGGGCAGGCCGATTTCATTCGCCGGGCGTTATACGCGCATGACAACGGCTGCGTGGAACTCGCGGTCCAGCTGTTGCGGGACGACGCGATCGAACTCGAACGCAATCCGTTCGCACGGCAATTGATCACGTTGTGGCTCGCCTAACTGGGCGAAGGAGATGCGCTCGATGATTCCGCGCGGCGATTGGAAGCCGTCTCCGGTCAATTGCCATTGTGGACGTGGCGGACGCCGGTGGCCTTCGCCGCGGTGGGAAGGGGCGATTACGACACCGCCGTGAAGCTCTGGGGGGAGATCCCGCCGGCGATCAATCAGATAACGCTGCAATCGCTGCTCGAGTCCTCGGCGATTTCGACGGTCGCCCCGTTTGTTGCCAATCGCGTTCCGTTTCCGATGGTGCATCTCGAAGCCGCGCAGCAGAGTCTGGAGCAGTGGACGCGTCACAGTTTTGACGCCAGCTTCTACGCCGGTTGCTGTGAGATGGAACGAGGTAATACCTCTGCGGCGACGGCCGCGTTTCGATCCGCCGTGCAGCAGATACCGGATGCGTCGATCCGACCATTGTTGCGGCTCTACCTGTTCTGCCTGACCGACGAATTGATCGATGTCGAGCCTCCGGCCGATTGGATTCCGCAGCCTTCGGACCTGTTCGCCCCGGAGTCCACAACGAAGTAAGTTCATGGCTCGTTTTCCCCTGAGTTGAATCGCCGTATGGACGACCGCGCTGCGAGCCTGTTTGCGGAGGACGACGCGCCGGTGCCGTCGGTCCTGGCGCTCCTCAGTGAGATCGGCTTTCCCGATGCGCGACAGGCGTGGTCGCGGCTGCGAGTTCTCGCCGGCCCCGCGCCGTTCCCGGACTATGTCAAAGAGAGTCTCTCGCGACTGCTGCTCGGACTGTGGGACACGCCATCGCCCGACGCGGCTCTGCGAAATTTCGAGCGATTCTTCGGACAGGTGCCGCAATCGCGACCGCTGCTGGAATATCTGGCCGCGCGGCCCCGTGCCGTGGAGATATTGCTGAAGCTGTTTGTGCGCAGTCAGTATCTCACCGAAACGCTGCTGCGCTCGCCGATTCTCTTGGATCAGCTGACACAACATCGCTGGCTGGCTGATCTGAAAAGCCGCGAGGAATTTCTGGATGCCGCGCTGCTCGCCGCCGGCACGTCGCCTCAGATCAGCGAAATCCTCGATGGCCTGCGACGTTATCAGCGCTGGGAGATCCTGCGCATCGGCGCGTGCGATTGCTTCGGCCTGATGGATCTGCGCTCGGCAACGGTGCAGCTGTCGCTGCTCGCGGATGCCCTCGTCCGCGCGTGTCTCGCGCTGGTCTGTCCGCAGCGCACGCCCTTTCCCAGCGGTTTTTGTGTGCTCGCCCTGGGCAAGCTTGGGGGTGAAGAACTCAATTACAGTTCCGATATCGATCTGGTCTTTCTCGCGCAGGACAATCCGGAGTCCTGGAACCCGGTGGCCCAGCAACTGATTCGGGCATTGCAGACCGCGACCGCGGAGGGCTTCCTGTACCGCGTCGATATGCGACTGCGACCCTGGGGGCGCTCGGGTCCGCTGGTATCATCCGCGGCGTCATTCGTCGACTATCTCCGCCGGCATGGTCAGTTGTGGGAGCATCAGGCGTTAGTGAAAGCCCGCGTGATCGCCGGCGACGCGGACCTGGGAACGCGTGTGTTGCGCGAATGTGATCCGCTCATTTTTGGTCACGCCGTCGAAGATGTACGGCAGTCCGTCCGCGCGGCGAAGCGAAAGATCGAAGAGAACCTGGCCCGCAAGCGCCGGGAATGGGGAGCCGTCAAATCCGGTGCGGGATCCATCCGGGACATTGAATTCCTCACGCAGTATCTACAACTCGTCCATGGCCGAAAGTATCCGCAGCTGCGGACCGCGAACACGATGGACGGGCTGGTTCGCCTTGCGGATTTCGGCTTCCTGCAGGCGAACGAATTTCGCCAGCTCAGCAGCGGCTACATGTTTCTCCGCACGATCGAGCATGTGCTGCAGCTGGCGCACAACAAGCAGGAACAACAGCTGCCGACGGACCCGCGTGAACTCGGCTATCTGGCCCGACGGCTCGATTACGGTTTCGCCGAGGGCTTTATTGGTCATTACGAACGGCACACGACCGAGATTCGCCGGATCTACGACCACTATCTCGGCGATGCACCACTCACACCGCACGAACCCGAGATCACGGTCCTTGCCCCAGTGAACGCGTCCAATCCACCACCGCGGTTTACACCGGAGGAGACTGCACAACATCGGGCCTGGTTTGAACAGATCGATCTCACGCGTCCGATGCGCGTCGTTGCCGAACCGCGGAACGACAACACCTGGCGTGTGACGGTGCTGGGGGTCGATCATCCCGGCGATCTTTCCATGATCTGCGGTCTCCTCTTCGTCTACGGGTTTGACATTCTCGATGGAGTGGTAACCACGGGGCTGTATCCCGACCTGTCCCGCAAATGGCAACCGACGGGAGGCACGCGACGGGGGTCGAAAACCGCCGCGGTGATGACCACGCCGCGAGACTTCGTCGACGCCTTCACAGTTCGACCTCCGTTCGCCACAGCGGAGCCCGAAGTCTGGCAGAACTACGAAGCCGATTTGATGGAGTTGATGCAACTGCTGCGCACGGGTCGTCAGGGCGACGCGCAGGGGAAGCTCGCCAAGCGAATCGCCGGCGCGCTCGATGGCAGCGAAACGGAATCCACGCCGCTGTTGCCGGTGGAAGTCGCCGTCGATAACGACTCTTCGCTGCACGCCACGGTGCTGCGGATCCGTGGCGAGGACACCATCGGTTTCCTCTACGAGCTCGCCAACTCGCTCGCGCTCAGCGGCATCAACATCGACGCGGTGGAGATCCGCAGTGAAGGCACCCACGCCTGCGACACGCTGTGGGTTTCCGACGCGGAACATGGCGGCAAGCTCACCGATGACCGCCGCATTCAGCAGTTGCAGGCGACAGTCGTGCTCATCAAGCAGTTCACGCATCTCCTTCCAAAGTCCCCCAACCCCGAAGCGGCGCTGCTCCACTTCCGCACGTTTCTCACCGATCTGCTGGCTCAGGCGAACTGGACTGAAGCGCTCGCTTCGCTCGAACGACCCGATGTGATGGATGCATTGGCGCAGCTGCTCGGGATCAGCGATTTTCTCTGGGATGATTTCCTGCGCTTGCAGTCGACGAAGATGTTTCCGCTGCTGCGCAATCTCGAAGTTCTGCAGGAACCCAAGTCGGCGGAGCAACTGCGCGACGAACTGACGGCGTCGCTCACCGAAGTGGCATCGACACCGGAGCGCGTGCAACGTCTCAACGATTTCAAAGACCGCGAAATGTTCCGCGTCGACATGCGGCATATCCTCGGCCGCATCCCCGCGTTCGGACAGTTCTCCGCCGAGTTGACCGACATCGCGGAAGCGGTCGTAATCGCCGGCCTTGATCTCGTGTGGAAGGAACTCACCGCGCGGCATGGCGCCCCGTGCCGAGCGGATGGACGACCGATGACGTGGTGTGCCGCCGTGCTCGGAAAGTGCGGCGGGCGCGAGATGGGCTTCGCCTCGGACATCGAAATGATGTTCATCTACGAAGATGAGGGAGCCACCCACGGCCGTCACCCGCTGGACGCCGCCGCGTTCTTTCAACGGTTTGTCGAACGCTTCACGCATTCGATTCGCGCGCGACGGGAAGGCATCTTCCATATCGATCTGCGATTGCGGCCGTATGGTCGCGCGGGGCAACTCGCCGTGACACTCGCCGCGTTTGAGCAATACTTCTGCATGGACGGCCCGGCGTGGCCCTATGAACGGCAATCGCTGGTCAAGCTGCGCCCGCTGGCGGGTGATCCTCGATTTGGGGCCCAGCTGGCCGCTGTTCGCGATCGCATTCTCTACACCGGAGACGCGTTTGATTTCGCCGCGGTCCGCGCGATCCGTGAACAGCAATTGCGGAAGCTCGTTCAACCCGGGACCTTTCACGCGAAGCTGAGCCCCGGCGGGCTGGTCGATGTGGAATATCTCGTACAGGCGCTGCAGATCACGCACGGTCACCACTCCGTTGAGCTCCGCAATCCAAACACACGAGCTGCCGCCCGCGCGCTCAACGCCGCGGGAATTCTTCCGCAGGACGATCTGCAGAGACTGCTTGACGCGTACATCTTTCTGCGGCGATTAATCGACGCGCTGCGGATGGTCCGGGGCGATGCCCGGGATCTGACGGTCCCGCCCGTTCGCAGTGAGGAGTTCGAATTCCTCGCCCGCCGGTTAAATTACGGCGCGGATGTCTCGCGACTCTGGGAGGATCTCGAGCAGCACTCTCAGGCCGTGCTCGAGCTCGTCCGCCGGCACGCACCGTCCGCGTCGGATGCACCGTCGACAATTTCTCGTGAGGAACCTTGATGTTACATCGGTTGAAGGATCAGGTTGCGTTGGTCACGGGAGCCGGGCAGGGGATCGGCCGCGGGATCGCGCTTGGTTTAGCACGAGAAGGTTGCAGCGTGGTTCTGTCGGGGCGACGGCAATCCACGCTGGAAGCCGTTGCGGGAGAGATTGCTGCGCTCGGCGCTCAGGCGTTTGTGCAGACTGCGGATGTCAGTAGTGAATCGGATGTCGAAGCGCTGTTCGCCGCCGTGCAGCAGCGTTTCGGCCAGATCGATATCCTCGTCAACAATGCCGGGGCATTCGACGGTGGCCCCTTGGATGAGGTGACGCTCGCCGCGTGGAACAACGTGATCGGCGCATGTCTGACGGGGACGTTCCTCTGCAGCCGGGCGGCGTTCCGCATGATGAAACCGCGCCGCAGTGGCCGAATTCTGAACATCGGCTCGATTTCGGCGCAACGGCCGCGGGAAAACGCCACGCCGTATGCCGCCGCCAAATTCGGCGTCTGGGGATTAACGCAGGCCATCGCGCTTGATGCCCGTCCGCACGGCATCGTCTGCAGCTGTCTGCATCCGGGCAACGTGCTGGTCGAGCGGCGGACCGCGTCCGGCGTACGTTCGGACGACGAACCGATGATGTCGATCGACTCCATGGCCGACGCGGCGATCGCGATGCTCACCTTGCCGCCGGATGTCAACTTTCTGGAAGCGATTGTTCTACCGCGCGACCAGGCATATCTCGGCCGCGGCTGAGTGTGATCATTCGCATGGGTGGCAGGGGCGCACCGCAAAGCGGAAGCCTCTGATCAGCACGTGTGATCCGGGGGCTTCCTGCGGTGCGCCCCCGCCACCCGGTACGGACCCTACGACTTCCCGTTCAGTTGTCCGGCTTTAATCACGCCGCCTTGCATCACGGCGAGAAAGCGCTCGCGATGTTCGAGTAGCGAAATGTCCTTCAAGACATCGCCGTCGACGATCAGCACATCGGCGAGTTTGCCCGGCTCGAGCGTGCCGAGTTCATTCGCGCGTCCCAGAATCTCGGCACCGGTTTTCGTCGCGCACTTCAAGACTTCACTCGGTGTGAAGCCGACATAGTTCACGAAGAATGTCAGCTCGCGGGCATAGTCACCGTGCGGATTCCAGCCGAATCCGTAGTCGCCCCCCATGCCCAGCCGCCCGCCGGCTTTGAGAATGCGGCGGGCACTTTCCGCGCCCCCTTCCAGCGTTTCCTGATGTCCGTCAATCACGCGTTGTGATAAACCGAACTCCGGGCCACGCACGATGCTGGCGTGTTCGAAATACAACGCGGGCACCACAGGCA
>Ga0247823_10003901_pt1 | contig 12013 bp, 13 predicted proteins | sample 13C_PalmiticAcid_2_FD_192426 | JGI IMG/M metagenome (GOLD analysis project Ga0247823, IMG submission 192426) | Soil microbial communities from agricultural site in Penn Yan, New York, United States - 13C_PalmiticAcid_Day30 | ecosystem: Environmental > Terrestrial > Soil > Agricultural land...
ACGCCGTCGCGCCGCCGCGGCGATGAACTGCTCCCTGGCCGACGTCGGAGACGGCGGGGCGGGCGGCCCGTTCGGGCTTGCGGGGGGCAGGGTCGCTAGCGGCGCGACGGCGTCGAGCGCCTCGACCGAGGGCCGCGCCGCCGTCGCGCCGCCGGTCCCGTTGAAGAAGGGCGGCGAGGCGCGGGCGGCCAGGCGCTCCTGGCGGGCTTGCTGGACCCCGGGGGAGACCGGCGCGGTCGGCTGCGGCCCCGCGGACGGCGCGGCGCCTGGCGAGGCCCCCGCACCCGTTGACGCGCCGAGCGGCGGGGGCAGGGCGGCCGGATCGTCGTACCGGGCCGGCAGGCGCGCCTCGATCGGCGTGGGTCCGTCCGCGGCGCGCGCCGCCGCCTGGGGCGGCGGCGCGCGCCGGGCCGAGCCCTGGCCCATCCCCAGGATGAAGCCGGCGCCGATCACCAGGACGATGGCGCCGACGACGGCGGCGATCGCCGCGGGCCGATAACGCGTGATCGGCCGGCGCGGGGCGACCAGGACCCCTTCGGCCGGTCGCTTGGGCGCGGCGCCCGCGGCGGCGGGATGGGAGACCGGCGGCTCGACGCTCATGGACGCGGCCCCTGTCGGGTCAGCCGCACCACAATCGGCTTCTTGTCGCCCAGGCGCAGTTCGGCGCGGTCGATGATCCGGTCCACGACCAGGTAGCGGCCCAGGAGACGCGAGTTGACCAACAGGGCCTGATCGTCGGCGTCGAGCAGGAAGACGGGCGGGGCCTCGCGCACGGCCAGGTCGGGCGGAAACTCGATGTAGGTCTTGGTTCCATCGTCGAACACCCGCACCGGCGTCCAGGGCGGGGCCCGGCCCTTCAGGGGCGCGACCCGATAGCGAAAGTCCAGGCGCTCGACCGGCACGGCGGCCTGGACGGCCTCGTTCGCCTGCGCGGCCGCGGCGCGGCGCGCGGCGTCGGCGGCCCTGGCCCGGGCCTCTTCCTGCGGATAGGTCCAGGACAGGACGCTGGTATAGGCGCCGCTGTCGGTGGAGACCGCATCGATCAGATAGGTGCGCTGGTCGGTGGTCAGCACGAGGTTGGTGCGCAGGCCGCCCCGCATCGGCTTGACCAGCACGATGACCTGCTGGGCCTGTCCGGTCCCGGCTTCTGTTTCGCCCAGCACCCAGCGCACGGTGTCCCCGGCGGCCTTGGCGATCAGCTTCTCGCCGGGCCGCAGCGCTATGGTGGTAAGGAACCTTGGGCTGGTGTGGATCGCATAGAGCCGGCCCGGCTCGAAGGCGTGATAGAGCGCGGCGTTGACAAAGACGCCGCTGGTGGGCCCGGCGCGCGCTTCGGCGTTGGCCCGCTGCAAGGCAGCCAGCGGCTTGGCCAAGGCCAGGTTCGTCCCGGACCGTCGGCGCGGCCCCCTGGATTGCGCGGGCGCAGCGCGCTGGGTCGCGCCGGCGAGCGGAGCGGCCGGCATGGGGCTCGCCTTGGCCTGCTCGACGGGGCCGACGCCCGCTCCCCCGGCGCTCTGGGCGTGACCGGTGGTCCGGAGGACCGGCGGCAGGACTGCGGGTCGGGGGCTCTGGGCCTGGGACGACGGCGGCGCGGACGGCGGGGCGGACGACGCGGCCGCCAAGGGCGCGCAGGCCAGGGCGGCCATGAGGGCCAGGGCGCGGCCGGGAAGGGTGATGCGCAGGCTCATAGGTCGCGGCTCCATTGGAAGCTGGTGATTTCCAGGCCCCGGGCGTTGTCGAAGAGCTCGGCCTCGGTCTTGGGCGGCCTTGGGGCGATGCTGAACAGGCCCGTCCAGCGCACCGGCGGGCTGGCCACGCCCTGCAGGTAGGTCGTCTCGCGCCACTGGACCTGGAAGGTGGTCGGGCTGCGCGCAAGCACCGAGGCGATTTCGACGGAAACCGCCTCCTGGCCCAGGCGCGCGGCCGGGTCGTGCTCCTGGCCGTACTGGACGAGGCTGGCGCGCGCGCCCTGATTGGTCATCCGCGTGGCCCGCGACCAGTTCTCCCGCAGGACCACCGGATCGGTGCTCTTGGAGCGCACGCGCTCGACGAAGTCGGATACGAAGCTGGCCTTGACGGCGTCGTCGGGCCTGTAGGCGCGGTCGGCCAGCTCGACCCGGCCCGGGCGTCCGTACCGGTCGATCGGCACGACATAGGTCGCGATCGGCCGTCGCAGCTGTACATAAAGAAAGGCGCTGGTGCTCAGCATCGCCAGCGTCAGGCAGCCGAAGGCCATCAGCCGCCAGTTTCGCGCCTGCACGCGCGCCGAGCCGATGCGGTCGTCCCAGACCTGGGCGGCGCGATGATACGGCGTCTCCTCCGGCGTGGACTGGCCATAGCGGTCCTGCGGGCGCTTGAAGGCGTTGGACGTCATCGGCGGCTCCTTCAGGGCTGGCGCCGTCTGGGCGGATCGGGCTCCCCGTCCTCGGGCTCGGGCGGCGGATCGTCCGAAAGCCCGCCGGCCGATGCGGCCGACGAGGCGTTGGCCCCAGACGGTGGCGCGTAGGTGGCGCGCGCGCGGCCGACGACGGCGCTGGTCGAGGCGGCCCGGCGCCCACCGCCCGAAGCGGCGGCGCCGACGCCTGACGACCCGCCGGGGGGCGAGCCCCCGGATGCTCCTCCCCTGCCGCCGCCTTGGCCGCCGCCCTGGCCCCCGCTGGGCAGCCGCGAGGCCGATCGGGCCGAGGCGGCCGATCCAGCCGCGCCTGCGCCCATGGCCCAGCGTCCGGCCAGGGCCAGCCCGCCCACCGTGGCGGCCAGGCCCACCGCCCCGGCGGCGGCCGAGCCGGCGGTGAGCTGCGGACCGCCGGTGATTTGAGCGGCCGCCAGGGCGGGCGCCTTCAAGGCCAGCATGACGATCAGCAGGGCGGCCAGCAGCAGTCCGCAGGACTCCGCCCAGGTCGGTTCGGCCGAGACCGTGTAGCTGGTGAAGATCTGCTCGCCGATCGAGACCACCAGGGCCAGGGCCATCACCTTGGCGCCCGCCGAGACGACGTAGCCGATGGCCCGCTCGGCCATGAAGGCGGTCTTGGTCAGGATCCCGAACGGCACGGTGACGAACCCGATCAGGGTGACGATGTAGAACTCGACGATGGTGACGGCGATCTCCACGGCCAGCACCATGAAGGCCAGGACGACGCCGATGGCGACGACCGCTGTAATCAGGATGGCGTCGATATGGGTGAAAAACCCCACGCCCATGCCTTCGCTGGCGAGGCGACCGATGTATTCGAGCAGTTCGAATGCCACCTTCATGCCGTCGATGGCCACCTTCGACGGCTGCATCAAGTCGCCGACGGACAGGGCGCCGCCTCCGGCCTTCAGCCCTAGCGCCGCAAAGCCGTTGATCACCGTCAGGGTCAGCGCCTTCCAGCCCGAGATCAGCCAGGCGAAGAACCCAAAGAGCAGGATCTTGCGCACCAGGGCCGCGGGGACGTTCTCGTGCTCGTCCAGCGCCCAGAGCAGGGCCGAGACGCCCAGGCTGATGGTCATCAGAACTCCGAAGGTCGCCTGGACGTCGCCCTGGATCAGGCCGAACCCCGAGCCGACCTGGGTGGTGTAGCGGTCGAGCAGGTCATCGATGGCGGCGGGCGAGGCGGTGGACATCGTGTCCCTCAGAACTGGTCGCGCGCGGGCGCGGGCGCGACTTGCGGCAAGGCTGAAGCTCGCCGCCGCTCGGCCTCGGCGCGCTCCAGCATCGCTTGGAACTCGGCGCGGCAGGCCGCGGTGCGGGCATGGCGGGTCCGCATTTCATCGGCCGTGCAACCGACGGCTCGCGGTGCGGCGGCCGGCTTGGGCCCGCAGGCGGCCAGGACCAGGACGGCGGCGACAAGCATCGAAGGAACGAGCGTCGTGACAGGGCGATGGATCATTGGAAGGCGCGCCTGGAACTGGGAGGCGGCGGGGCGGGGAGCGCTGCGGCGCGCTGGCGGTCGGCCTCGCCCTTTTCGACGAGCGCGCGGCGCTCGGCCTCGTAGGTCTGGGCCTGCCGTCCTTGGGTGATCAGCAGGACCTGCAGCTGGGTGAGCTGGGTGGAAAGGGCCGCCAGCAGCTGGTTGGTGGCCTGCACCGCCGCGGTCTGGCCGGCGGCGGCCTGGGAGGCGTCCACCGCCGCCCCGACCGCCCCGGCCGTGATCCCCTGGGCCTGGGCGATCTGGTTCTGGACCTGCAGGGCGTCCTGCAGGGTCTGGCGACTGGCCTGGCTCCAGGCTTTGAGCCTGTCGGCCAGGGCCGCCGGCGTCAGCCCGGCCAGGTCACCCGGATAGAGCGCGGCGAAGTCGCGGCTGATGTCTGCGGCCGTGTAGCCCAGACCCTGGGCCTGGCGCAGCAGGCCCGTGGCCTCGCCGGCGATGTCGCGAAGCGGGCCGGTGACGTCCAGGCCCAGGGTCTCAAGCATGCGCTGGGAGCTGGCCAGCTGCGCCTGCAAGGTCTGGATCTGCTGCAGGCCCTGGCTGACCTGCTTGAGCATCTGCGCCACCGCGGCGGGATCATAGACGGTGAGCTGGGCGTGGGCCGCAGGCGCCAGGCCCGCCGCCAGCAGCGGCGCCAGTCCCAGAGGCGTCCAGCCCAGAAGACGGCGGCGACTGGGTGTCATGGGATGGTCTCCTCCTGCAACGGTGTGGCGTTCTCGGCCTCAAGGGCCAGGAAGCGCGGCTCCGACGCCGAGCGCACGGCCAGGGCGGCGGCCAGCCAGGCCACGCCGGCCGCCAGCAGCGGCGGGCTGACCAGGACCTGCGCGCCGGCCACGGCCATGAGCGCGCCGGGCGCGAGCAAGACGAGAAAGGCCAGGCGCCGACGGCGCGGGCTGGCCGTCCACGCGGCCGGCAGTCGCCCCCAGGGACCCAGGCGCGGATCAGGCCGCATGGCGGGCCTGCGCCAGGAACTCGGCGACCTCGGGCAGGCCCTTGGCGCGATAGAAGGCCGGCGCAAAGCCTCCCTGGCCGTGCTCGGCCAGGAGCTTTGTCATCAGGTCCTGGTCGCCGGGCGAGGCCGAGCCGACGGCGGCCAGGGCGACGGGCCCCAGGCCCAGCTCGAACAGGCGATCGCCAGCCGGACTTTGATAGTAATATTCGCGCTTGGCGCTGGCTTCGGCGATGATCGACACCTGCTGGGCGTTGAGGCCGAAAGCGGCGTAGGCCTTGGCCAGATCCGGCGTGCGCGCGTCCGGATTGGGCAGGAAGATCCTTGTCGGACAGGCCTCCAGCAGCGCGCCGGCGATCGGCGAGGCCAGGGTCGTCTTCAGGCTGGGGGTGGTGAAGATCACCGCCACATTCTTCTTGCGCAGGGTCAGCAGCCACTCGCGGATCTTGCCGGCGAAGGCGGTCGACTCCAGCAGGAGCCAGGCCTCGTCGAGAACAAGCAGGGTCGGGCGACCATCGAAGTCGCGGGCCAGCCGGTGGAAGAGACAGGTCAGGACCGGGCCGGCGGCCGCGCGGCTGGCGATCAGCTCGCCCATCTCGAACGCCTGCCAGTCGGCCCTGGCCAGATCCACCTGGGCCGCATCGAGCAGCCGGCCGTACGGGCCGGACAGGGTGAACGGCGCCAGCGCCGCCTTCAGCGCCCTGTCCTGCAGGGTCGCGGCCAGCAGCGTGAGGGTGCGCTGGGACCGCGGCGCGGCGGCCAGACTCTGCAAGGCCGTCCAGACCGCCTCGCGCACCGCCGGGTCAAGGGTCATGCCGCTGGAGACCAGCAGATCCTCCACCCACCCCTGCGCCCAGGTCCGCTCGTCGGGGTCGTCGATGTCCGCGAGGGGCTGGAACGCCACGCCTGCGCCGCCGCCCAGGTCGTGAAAGGCGCCGCCGACCAGCAGGGTGGCGGCCCGGGCGCTGGCGCCCTTGTCGATGAGGCGCACCTGGGCCTGCGGATAGCGCAGCCACTGCAGCGCCATGGTCAGGAGCAGCACCGACTTGCCCGCCCCGGTCGGCCCGCTCACGAAGGCGTGGCCGACGTCGCCCTGGAAGAGGTCGAGGCGAAACGGCGTCGTCGAGCCGGTCAGGGCGTGCATCAGCGGCGGCTGGGGACCTTCAAAGCCGCGCTTGGCGCATTCGGCCGACAGGTGGGCGTTGTGGTCGGGGCCGGGCCAGATGGCCGAGACCGGCAGCAGGTCGCAGAGATTGAGCGTGCTGACCAGCGGCCGGCGCTGGTCGGCATAGGCCTGGCCAGGCAGGCTGCCGAGCCACGCCTCCACGGCGTTGAGGTCCTCGACCTTGGCGACGAAGCCGGCGCGATTTACCACGCTCTCGACCTGCCGCACCTGGGCGGCCAGCACGTCTGGGTCGGGATGGGTCAGGGTGATGGTGGGGGTGACGTAGCCCAGCGCCGCCAGGTCGTCGCCGAGCACGGCCAGGGCCGCGTCGGCGTCATGGGCCTTCTGGGCCGCGTCGGGATCCTCCAGGACCGACGGCTCCTTGGTGATCGCCTCCTTCAGAAGGGCCAGGATACCCTTGCGCTTGGCGAACCAGCGCTTGCGCAGGGTGGTGACGGCCTTGCGCGCGTCCTCCTTGTCGAGCGGCAGGAAACGGGTGACCCAACGATAGGCAAGGCCAAGGCCGTTAAGCTGGTCGAGGATCCCCGGCCAGGAGGCGGCCGGATAGGCGCGCACCGACAGGGTGCGCAGGTAGTGACCCCCCAGTCGCGGATAGAGACCGCCCTGCAGGTCGTCGTCGGTCAGGTAGGCGTCGAGATAGGCCGGCGCCGGCGGCGGCGCGACCGGATGAGCCTTGGTCGAGACGCAGGCGTGCAGATAGGCCAGGGTCGCCGCGTCGTCGAGCGGGACCACCATCGGCAGGACACTGGCGAGGATGTCGCGCAGGCTGGCGACAGCGGCCCGGAACTCGTCCAGCGCCGCCCTGTAGAGGGCCGCTGAGCCCTTGCCGTCGGGCAGGTTCTCCACCAGCAGGCTGCGGGCCGCGCCCACGGCGTCTTCGGGCGGCAGGAAGGTCAGGGTCAGGAAGTAGCGGCTCTCGAAGTGGACGCCCTCGGCCTCGAACTCGGCGCGCCGCTCCTCGTCGATCAGGTGGCTGACCGGATCGGGGTAGGCCGCGGCCGGGTAGGCGCGAGAGGGCCGGCGGACGGCCTCGACATGCACGCACCAGCGCGAACCCAGGCGCCGCAGGGCGTTGTTGACCTGGGCGCGCGCGGCCACCAGGCCGATTTCTGTGGCGCTGGCTAGATCCGGCCCCCGGAAGGCCAGGGTCTGCTGGAAGGCGCCGTCCTTGTTGAGCACCACGCCCGGCGCGATCAACAGCGCCCAGGGCAGGTGGTCGAACAGGCGGCTGGACTTTCCGCGGTACTCGCCCAGGAACAACATGGTCCGCCTCAGCCGTCGAGCCAGGCCGGCTGGCGCACGTGCCGGCGAAGAATGTCGAAGACGTACGGATCCTGGCGCGCGAGCGCATAGGCGCCGCCCCAGAGCGCCAGGCCGAGCGGCACGCCGATCAGCGGCGCCTGAAGCCCCAGCGCGAGGATCGCCGTCAGGGTGCCGATCAGCACGGCCAGGCCGCGCGGCGCCCCGCCCAGGGTGACGGGCTCGGCCAGCGAACCGTGGAAATCGATTTCGAAGCCCGCGACGCGCTCCATCCTAGAACCCCGCCCCGCCGGTGAAGTTGAAGAACGACAGGGCGAAGGAAGAGGCGGTGAAGGCGATCGACAGGCCGAAGATCACGCTGAGACCGCGCCGGACCCAGGAGCCGCCTTCGGAGAACGCCACACCCAGGCCGGTCAGGGCGATGGCGATCACCCCGATGGCCTTGGCCACCGGGCCGGTGATGGAGTCGGCCACCGCGCTGAGCTTGTCGTCCCAGGGCATGGCCGCGCCGCCGCCGCCGGACGCCAGGGCCGGGCCGGCGGCCAGGACCAGCACGGCCGTCAGGCCCACGAGACGTACGAGGCGAGGGGAGGGGCCAGACGAGAAGGGGAGCGTAGGCATGGCCGGGTCCTCGTGGTTGACGACCAGACCGTGCACAGCCTGCGTTTGCGTCGCAATTCAGCAGAATTCGCTAGCGAGAACCCACGGGACTTGAGCGTAACAGAGCCTCGCGCAGCGCTTAGTCATTGGCCGTCAAGGCCTCGATCAGTTGCACAAGCTTGCGCCGCAAGAGCGGGGTTCGAAGCACCCCCGCGGCGCGGTTCCAGTCGTCGGCGTCGGCGAAGGCCAGGAAGGTCCGCAGCCTGTCGTCCTGCGCCCATAGCGGCGAAACCGGGCGTGCGCTGTTTTCGTCCGCGCCCTGGAAGAAATAGTCGATCGGCGCGCCCAACGTCTCGGCCAGAGCCCAGAGCTTGGCCGTGGTCAGCGGACTGGGCCCGCGTTCGCATTTCTGGATCTGCTGGAAGCTCACACCCGGCGCGTGACCCAGTCTGGCCTGGGATGGCCCTGTGGCCTTGCGACGCCGGCGCGCCTGGACGCAGACATGTCGATCGCACCGCCGGTTCGAGCTGTCATCTTCCTGGCTCAAGGTCCGCTCCGTCTGACCGCCGGCAAGGGCCGACCAGCCCTTTGACGAGCCCGGCGGCTGGGACCTCAGAAAAAGGAGCGGCGAAGGCGAGACGGCCGGCTCAGATCTCGCCAAGACTGACGGCCAGGGCCACGGCGTGGGCGCGATTACGCGCGCCAAGCCGCCGGTAGGCCTCGGAAAAGTAGCTGTTCACCGTATGCTCGGAGATGCCGAGCTTGTGGGCGATCTGGATGGCGGTCCTTCCCTTTTGGGCTTCGGACAAGCAATCACGCTGACGCGGCGTAAGACGGTAACGACGTGACAAACTGTTACTCCGGCGGCTCGAACCAACCGGTCTGCTCAGCTTAGAGACGGCACTCCAAACAAAACCGTTCTCACGCGGCGTTGCACGCCAGCCTCCACCCAGAAGCGGACGCGGCTCAACTCATGATGGAGTTCGTACTATCATCGGCATTAGCAGACCGGAAGGTCCAATGTCGGATTTGTGACAGGCGACTGTCGATCCAATCGGCGATTCCGATCCATCCGCTGATCCATTCTCGGCCTCGAGCACTAGGATGGGCCATTCACTCCGCCACGGCCGTCGGCCCCCGTGGGTTGATCGCCATGCGCGTGCCGCCGCCTCAGGCGCGGATGACGCCATCAGCCGAATCCATCCACAGTTCCGGCCACCTCGACTTGAAGCGTCATGAGGTTGTCGATGAGTGCTGCTGCGCGTACCGTCGTCTTCGAAGCCAGCGTCGATGCCGGTCCGGGACCGACCATCAACACGGCGCCGCACAACCTGGAAGCCGAACAGGCGCTGCTGGGCGTGCTGCTGTACGACAACTCGGCCTATGAGCGGCTGACCGACAGCCTGCAGGGCCGCCACTTCTACGAGCCCTTCCACCAGCGGCTGTTCCAGTCGATCGAGACTCACATCCGCAAGGGCCAGCTGGCCGAGCCGATCCTGCTGGCCGACGAGTTCAAGCGCGATCCCGCGTTCGAGGAGCTGGGCGGCATCCGCTACCTGGCCGACCTCGTGGACCGCGCCCCGCCGGCCGCCAATGTCGGCGACTACGCCCGGGCCGTGTTCGACCTGGCCCTGCGCCGCGACCTGATCCGCATCGGCGGCGAGATCGCCTCGGCCGCCCACGGCCATGGCGAAGAGAAACGCCCGGCCCGCGACCAGATCGAAGCGGCCGAACAGCAGCTCTACACCCTGGCCGAAAGCGGCGCGGCCAGTTCCGGCTTCGTCAGCTTCGGCGACGCCCTGCGCGGCGCCGTCGAGATGACCGCCGAGGCCTTCCAGCGCGACGGCGGCATGTCGGGCCTGGCTTCGGACCTGATCGACCTCGACCAGAAGATCGGCGGTCTGCACCCGTCGGACTTGATCGTGCTGGCCGGTCGTCCGTCTATGGGCAAGACCGCGCTTGCGACCAACATCGCCTTCAACGTCGCCAAGAAGTACGCCTGGGAGCCCCAGCCCGACGGCAGCCGCAAGACCGTCAGCGGCGGCGTGGTGGCCTTCTACTCGCTGGAAATGAGCGCCGAGCAGCTGGCCCTGCGCATGCTGGCCGACGCCTCGGGCGTGTCGGGCGACAAGCTCCGCAAGGGCGAGATCGACGCCTCGGAATTCGGACGCGTGCGCGACGCGGCCATGGAGCTGCAGGAAGCCCCGCTCTACATCGACGCCACCGGCGGTATCTCCATCGCCAAGCTCACCGCCCGGGCCCGTCGCCTGAAGCGCCAGGTGGGCCTCGATTTGATCGTGGTCGACTACCTGCAGCTGGTGACCGGCTCGGATCTCGGCTCCAACGCCAGCCGCGTGCAGGAAGTCTCGCAGATCACCATGGGCCTGAAAGCCCTGGCCAAGGAACTGGCCTGCCCGGTCATCGCCCTGTCGCAGCTCAGCCGCAAGACCGAGGAGCGCGAGGACAAGCGCCCGCAGCTCTCCGACCTTCGGGAGTCCGGCTCGATCGAGCAGGACGCCGACATGGTGTGGTTCGTCTATCGCGAGGAATACTATCTTGGCCGGGCCGAGCCGCGCGAAGGCACGCCCGAGCACCTGACCTGGCGCGAGCGTATGGACCAGGTCGAGGGTCTGGCCGAGGTGATCATCGCCAAGCAGCGTCACGGCCCCATCGGCACGGTGCGCCTGGCCTTCTCCAGCCACACCACCCGCTTTGGAAATCTGGCCCGCGACCACGCCTTCGCCCAAGTGCGGGATCATCTGGACGACTAGACTGGCCATTGACCATGCGCCTGAATCCGGACCACCGTCGCAGGGCGCGAAAGGCCGACCGATGAGCGATGCGTCCAGCTTCCTGCCGACCAGCTTCACCCCTGTCGAGGAGGAGATGTTATTGCAAGACCTGCGACCTCAAGCAATTCGACGACGCGCGCGCCTGGGCCCACCAGCATGTCCGTGAAACAGGCCACGCCGTCGAGCTGCACTTTGGCTACGATGTCCGCGACGAGCACTGGCTCGCCCGACTGCCCTACGATCGCCTGGCTGAAATCGACCAGTTGGTCGCAGATCCCGAGGCCGCGCGCGCCATGGCCGCCAAGCTGCTGAAAGACGGCAAGGGCGCCTGATCCGCCGCGGGGCCGTGGCGCAGTCCTAGCGCAGCAGCGCCACGACGGGGCAATGGTCCGACGGGCGGCCGTCAGCCGTGGCGTAGACCTGCTCCTCAAACCCGACCAGGCCGCGCGTGGCGCGGGCGTCGAGCACGATGTGGTCGATGAACTCCTTGTAGCGCGGATCGCATTTGGGCGTGGCCGCGCCTTCGGCGAGCGACAGGTCGGCATTGGCCGGCTGGCCATCGTCCAGCTCGGCCCAAAGCACGTCATCGGCGCGCGCCAGCCGGCGGTTGAAGTCGCCCAGCACGGCGAAGCGGATCGGCTCGGCGGCGCGCGCGTCGATCCAGCGCTCCAGGACCGGGATCTGCTGCTGCAGGGTCGCGCAGGCCCCGCCATTAAGCCCGTTGAAGCAGCCCGACTTCAAATGCACGGCCAGCAGGCGCAACGGCGCGTGGCCGGGTGCGCGCACGGTGATGTCGACGCCCGCGCGCAGGTTGGGATTGCCGAGCGCCAAGTCGGAGACGTCCGGCGCGCGATCGAAGCTCACGCCCTTGCGGATGGCGAAGCCTACGGCCTGGCGGGTCAGCCTGCGCCCTTCCTGGCCGCCACAGGGGAAGTGCTCGCCGGCGGGCCCCTCCTCGATGACCAGCTGGTACTTGGCCGGATCGAAAACGCGGGCGGCGGCCTTGACCGATTCCACCTCCTCGAAGGCGATGACGTCGGCCTTCAGCTGCTCGGCGTAACGAGCCATCACCGCGTAGTCGGCGTCGGTGCGGGCCTTGCAGCCTTGGGACCCGTCTTCGGAAAGGTGCTCCATGTTCCAGGCGGCCACGCGCAGCGGGGCCTGTCCGGTTCGCGGCGTCGTCACGCACGCGGTAAGCGCCAACGCGACGGCCAGGGCGGCGAGCGGCTTGAACATCCAGCGATCCTCTCGATTGGATCGGCCTTAGAACGCATGAGTTATAAAATAACAATATGCTTGCGGCTCGAGGTTGGAC
>Ga0247823_10003902_pt1 | contig 12009 bp, 6 predicted proteins | sample 13C_PalmiticAcid_2_FD_192426 | JGI IMG/M metagenome (GOLD analysis project Ga0247823, IMG submission 192426) | Soil microbial communities from agricultural site in Penn Yan, New York, United States - 13C_PalmiticAcid_Day30 | ecosystem: Environmental > Terrestrial > Soil > Agricultural land...
CCCCCCCAAAAAAATCTATATTTTGCAGCCTGTTCAGACTGTAACGATGTATTCACGGCTCAGCGATATTGAACTTGTGCAGCTGCTGAAAAGCAGTGATGAAGCGGCTTTTAACGAAATGTACGGCCGTTACCATGGCTTGCTTTATATATATGCCTGCCGCATTACCCGCAACAATGACGAGGCGGCAGATATGCTGCAGGAGCTCTTCATGCAGATCTGGGATAAGCGTGCATTGCTTGAAATTGGCAACTCACTCCGGGGTTGGCTGTATGCAGCGGTCCGGTATAAATTCTTCGACAGGCTGGATAAACTGAAAGTCAGGGAGGAATACCTTCGCTCCCTGCAGCAATTCACTGAAGAGGGTATGTACAGCACTGATGAATATATCCGTGCAAAGGAGCTGGCGGCGCTGATCGAAGCGGGCATCAGCTCCCTGCCCGCTAAAATGCAGGAGATCTTTTCGCTCAGCAGGAAGCAGGAACTGAGCCACCGCGAGATCGCTGATCAGCTGCAGGTAACGGAGAAAACCGTGAAGAACCAGGTGCATAACGCTTTGCGCATCCTGCGGTCCAAACTAGGCTTGTTCGGCTATCTTCTCTTTTTCCTCCGATAAAAATATTTCAACACCATCTGGGCCCCCGGGCTTTCTCAGCCTACATAACATCAATAACCTTGTTGTAACGATCCTATATGAAACAATTACCGGAAGATCTTATCAGAAAATACCTGGAAGGCAGTTGTACGGAAGAGGAGCAGGCCATCGTGGAAAGCTGGCACCAGCAGCTGTTGGCGTCCAGTGATCATTTACCCTCAGTTGAAGAAGTGCTGAAGGTGCATGAGCAGACCCGCCATGCACTTGCCGCACACCTGTCTGCATCCCGTAATACACGCTCCCTGCGCCGTTTCTGGCCCGCAGCCGCAGCAGCCATCCTGTTACTGGTGGCAGGGATCGGCTATTATACTTTCACGTTGAAAGAGGTAAAAGAAACAGGGGGGCACGGTCTGCAGCAGGCACAGGTGCCGGCTGGCCGGGATGGCGCAGTGCTCACGCTGGCAGACGGAAGTCAGCTTTTATTGGATAGTCTTGGCAATGGGTTCATCACTTCTCAGAATGGCAGTAATCTCAGTTTGAAGCAGGGACAGCTTATCTATGAAAAAGGGACTATGCAGGAATTCACCCGCAGCTTCAATACGATCAGTACTGCAAGGGGAAGGCAGTTTAGAATTGTTTTGCCGGATGGGAGCAGGGCCTGGCTGAATGCCGCTTCCTCGCTTAGTTATCCCACTTCATTTACAGGCCCGGCCAGGGAGGTGACGATAACGGGAGAAGTTTACCTGGAAGTGATGAAGGATCCTTCCCGTCCTTTTGTGGTGACTGCCAGCAACAAATCGATGAGAGTGGAAGTGCTCGGCACTTCTTTCAATATCAATACATATGCTGATGAACCATTCATCAGTACCACACTGCTGGATGGAAGTGTGAAAGTGAGTGGTGGCGCAGCTTCGCAGGGAACGGTAATACAACCCGGGCAGCAATGCCAGTTGAAACCCGGAATGCCGTTGCGTGTGGTTCCGGCAGATGTGCAGCAGGTGGTTGCCTGGAAGAATGGTGTGTTCAATTTCCAGGATGCAAGTCTTGAAAAGATCATGCGGCAGCTGGCGCGCTGGTACGATATAGAAGTGGTGTATGAACAGGGCATCCCTGACCTGGTTTTTGAAGGGGAAGTGAACCGTGATAACAGCCTGCAGGATGTGATGAAAAGTTTGGAAGGACTGGGCGTGAAATACCGGCTGGAAGGTAAGAAGCTGGTAGTGCTGCCCGGAAAACGATAACCCAGACAATTAATTGCTAAACTAAAAACAAAACTAACGCTTATGCACACCTGAAAAATGTGTTGCCCGAAAAAAAGAACCCGCCTGATCATGTTTGCGGCATGAAGGGGGCGGGCGCCGGAGCCGTTTGCGGCGGCCCCGTAATGTTCCGGGCATTCACAACAAGTTTTACTGTTCGGTAATCATTATTGCAACCCAAAACATCTCTAAAGTTATGAAATTAACTTTTATTCCTGTTTTGCGTGATCCTGCTGCCCTGACCGGCCGCCGGCCTTACGCGGAACAACTGCTCAAAACCCTGCGGGTGATGAAAATAACTGCGATCATTTTACTGGTAGCCTGCCTGCATACTTCCGCCGGAACTTATTCCCAGTATGTAACGCTGAAAGCGGAGAAGATGCCGCTGCGTGAAGTCTTGAATGAAGTGAAGAAACAAACCGGCTATTCCTTCTTTTTTAAAAAAGGGACGCTTGACCAGGCCCGTCCCATAACGCTCAACGTACACGCCATTCCGCTTTCCGGATTCCTGGATATGGCCCTGAAAGACCAGTCGATCAAATACGAGATCTCGGTTAAGACGGTTACCCTGGTTTTTGCGCCGGTGGTGCTAAGCTACGACACCATGCAGGACAAATGGGCTTCTTTCCAGGAGATCAGCGGCCAGGTGCTCGGGCCCGAAGGAAAGCCGCTGCCCGGCGCTTCCGTAAAGATCAAAGGCACTGATGCCGGTGTGAGCACCGATGTAAACGGACGCTTTGTGATCAAGGCAGAGCCCGGACAAACACTGATCGTATCTTATGTAGGTCATGCCGACTACACCATCAGGATCAGCAGGGAAACCACCCTTACCATCCGGATGAGCCAGGCTGAAACAGCTATGGAAGTAGTAGTGGTGAACAAGGGCTACTATACTGAAAAGAAAATGCTCTCCACCGGTAACGTAAGTACCGTAAAAGCAGCCGATATAGAAAGGCAGCCGGTGAGCAATCCCCTGGCCGCACTGCAGGGCCGGGTGCCCGGCATGGTGATCACGCAGACCACGGGCGTTCCCGGCGGCGCCTGGAAGGTGCAGATCCGCGGCCGTAACAGTATCCGCAATACCTACAATGCAAACGAGCCCCTGTACGTAGTGGATGGAGTGCCGTATCCTTCCTCGCTTATCAATGGCATGCAGGGCGCACGTTACGATATCACACTGGGAGGCAGTCCGCTCAATTTCATAAATCCACAGGACATAGAGTCAATTGATGTGCTGAAAGATGCCGATGCTACCGCCATTTATGGTTCACGCGCCTCCAACGGAGTGGTGCTCATCACCACCAAAAAAGGAAAGGCAGGCAAACCCACAGTGAATTTCAATGTAGCCCAGGGCTTTGGCCAGGTGAGCAAGTTCATGGAACTCCTGAACACGCGCCAGTACCTGGATATGCGTTATGAAGCATTCAAAAATGATAATGTCGACTGGCGCTCTCCCTCTTTCTTCTATGCTGCCGATCTTAAGAACTATGATACCACCAGGTATACTGACTGGCAGAAAGAATTGCTGGGTGGGAAGGCCGGTTACACCGATGCCCAGGTAAGCATGAGCGGCGGTACCAATGTAGCCCAATACATGATCGGCGGTGCTTACCACCGGGAAGGAACTGTGTTCAATCAGGATGCCACCGATAAACGCGGTTCGCTCTACTTCAACCTCAGTGCCAATTCCCTGGATCAGAAACTGAAAGTGGTACTCTCAGGAGGATTCACTTCCGGCAAGAACAATATGCCTGCCTATGACCTCATGGACTATGCCCTGAACCTGCCGCCTATCGGACCTTCCATCTACAATGCAGATGGCTCACTCAACTGGGCTGGGGGCAATTGGCAGAATCCCATTGCCCGCTTCCGGCAGAAATTTGAAAGGAAGGTCACCAACTTTTACAGCAACCTCAGCGTGGGATACGAAATAGTCGATAACCTGGAGTTTAAAACAAATTTCGGTTATACACAGATGTTAGTCAATCAAACTTCCAATCAGCCCATCGCTTCCTATAACCCCACTTCAGGAGTTGTATCCGGTTCTGCAGACTTCAGCAGTTTCACGGCAAATACCTGGGTAGTAGAACCGCAGCTCAATTACAGTATCGACGTGTGGAGGGGAAGGCTCAGCGCCATGGTGGGTTCAACTATCCAGCAGGCAAGGCAGAGCGGAATGTTCGTGAATGCAACAGGTTACGTGAGTGATGCCCTGTTGGGATCTCTTGCAGCAGCAGGCACCATCACGCCGATGAGCTCACAGGCACGCAGCAGCAAATTCAATTCTGTTTTTGGAAGATTGAACTATACCATCGATGACAAATACCTGCTGAACCTTACCATGAGAAGAGATGGATCAGACAGGTTCGGTCCCAATAACCGTTTCGGTAATTTCGGCGCAGCAGGGATCGGCTGGATCTGGAGCAGGGAAAACCTGATTGCAGAAAAGCTCCCCTGGATCAGCTTCGGTAAGCTCCGTGCCAGCTTTGGTACAACCGGGAACGATGGTATCGAGGACTTCCAGTTCATCCGTACCTATTCCGTTACCAGCAATACATTGCTCTTCCAGAATGTTCGCGGCCTGATGCCCAATAACCTCTTCAACCCGGATTACAAATGGGAAGAGAACAGGAAGCTGGAATTCGGGATGGAACTTGGTTTCCTCAACGATAAACTCACTGCATCCGCAAGTTATTACCGTAACCGTTCCGGCAACCAGCTTGTGGGCTACCGCGTGCCGGCATTCACCGGCTTTAGTTCCGTAACTGCCAACTGGCCTGCACTGGTTGAGAACAGCGGATGGGAGTTCACGCTCAATACCCAGAACATTAAACTGGGACCTGTGAAATGGAGCAGCTATTTCAATATCGCATGGAACCGGAATAAACTGGCAGAGTTCCCCGGGATCGAGAATACTACCTATAAGTCCACGCTCATTGTAGGGCAACCTATCGATCTGCTGATGGTGTACAAGTTTGCCGGTATCAATCCCAATAATGGCCTTTATCAGTTTCAAACAAAGGATGGAAAACTGGTAGATAATATCTATCCCAATTCACTCAATTTCACGGCGGATAAATTTACCTACCTGAGACTCACTCCGGAATACTACGGAGGTTTTCAGAATAATTTCAGCTACAAGGGATTTGATCTGGATTTCTTCATACAGTTCGTGAAGCAGACAGGAAAGGAATACAGGGCGCAGCAAAGCCCGGGCATCGGTACGCCTACACAGGGCAACCAGTCCATAGATGTACTGAACAGGTGGCAGGATAAGAACAGCAATTCGAAGTATGCAAAATTCAATGGTAACTATTCCGCATCCAATAACAATCTGGCATTCGGGCAGAGTGATGCCATTTACACCGATGCCAGCTTCATCCGTCTGAAGAATGTTCAGTTGAGCTATGACCTTACCAGGCTGGTGAAGAAGAGAACCGGTGTAACCCTGCTGAAAGTTTATTTGCAGGCGCAGAATCTGTTCACCATCACCAACTACCTGGGAATGGACCCGGAGAATCAGAATGGTACTTCACTGCCGCCGCTTCGTGTGCTGACGGCCGGATTCAAATTAAACCTCTAATTGAAAGATCATGAAATCAATATACAGAACAGGAATTTTTCTGGTTGCAATGGCCATGCTGACAGCGGCGCCATCCTGTAAAAAACTGGTAGACCCCGAAGCGGCACAGGAAAAGATCGGTGCGGAAACAGTTTGGGGCAATGATAAAACTGCTGCCTCCGTACTCACCAGGCTGCTGGCGGAAATGAGCTGGATATCTGAAAGCACCAACGGATATCCTATCAATATGGCGCTGGCAGCGGATGATCTGAAAGTGGGCGCTTATATTTCTGCTTCCACGCAGCAACTTTATTTCAATACGAATATGTCTGACCCCACACAATGGTGGGGTTACTGGTACAATTACATTTATTACACCAATGATGCCGTAGAGCAGTTGACAGGGTCAACAGTGATAAGTCCGGCAGTAAGGCAATACCTGCTGGGAGAAGCCCGCTTCGTCCGCGCATTCTGTTACTTCTATCTTTTGAACACCTATGGTGAAGTACCATTGGTGCTGACCACAGACTGGACGAAGACCATCAACATGGGGCGCACGCCTGCTGCGGAGATCTGGGCACAGATCATTACCGATCTCAAAGAGGCGAAGAGCCTGCTCAGCAAGGATTATCTTCATTCCAATATGACGGTGAGCACTGCAGGCGACAGGTACCGTCCGAATAAGGCAGCGGCCTCCGCATTGCTTGCGCGCGTTTACCTCTACATGAAGGATTATGAGAATGCAGAAAAGGAAGCCACGGAAGTGATCAGCAATCCTGCCTATTCTTTCATCGATCTGAATGGTGTGTTCCTGAAGAACAGCAAGGAAACTATCTGGCAATTGCCGGCCATGACGCCAGGGCTGAACTCCCAGGACGGCTCTGCCTTCATCCTCCGTAAAGCCTATCCCACCGATCCGCAGGGGCCTACATCCAGCACTCCTTTCCTGGCCAGCGATTACCTCATGGCCGCATTTGAAACGGGAGATCTCCGCGCCACCAAATGGATCGGCGACAGCGCAGGCTTCAAATTCATCAACAAATACAAATATCCATTTGTGGATGCTTCCAAACCCAATGTGGAGGCCATCATGATGATGCGTCTCGGGGAGCAGTACCTGATCCGTGCGGAAGCGCGCATCAGGAATAATAAAGTAAGTGATGGTATTGCAGACCTCAATGCATTGCGGACACGGGCAAGGGGCGGCAATCCCGGCGACCTTCCGGATCTCAGTACCGGTATGGGGCAGCCTGCAGCAGAAACTGCGGTTGAACATGAACGTCAGGTTGAGCTCTTCACAGAATGGGGCCATCGCTGGTTCGACCTCAAACGCAACAACAGGCTCGATGCTATAATGACCGTGGTTACTCCTGTGAAGAACGGAAATACGGGACAGTGGCAACCCTTCCGTCAATTATTCCCGCTGCCTGCCGGTGAAGTGGCCAATGCCCCCGGCCTCAGAGGCCATCAGAATCCCGGGTATCCCCAGAACTGATCCTGTTCATTAACAATAAACCGGTAAAAGCCTGAGGGGCTGTGTTCCATCACAGCCCCCCAGGGCTTTTTTGCCCTGATCATTTCTAAAAAACCAATCAAATTCTATTAAACATGACCAATGAGCCGATTGTGAGAGTGGAGAGGTTAAGCCATCGTTACAGCGCTTCCTGGGCCATCAGGGATATCAACTTCGAAATACATCAGACCGGTGTGCTCGGTTTGCTGGGATCCAACGGAGCAGGAAAAAGCACCACTATGAACATCATGTGTGGTGTGTTGAACCAGACAGAAGGATTTGTTTACATCGATGGCATCGATATGCGCAGAAATCCTGAAGCGGCAAAGAAGAAGATCGGGTTTCTGCCACAGGCTGCGCCGCTGCACCTTGACCTGACAGTGGATGAGTACCTCACTCACTGCGCTTACATGCGCCAGGTAGAAGAAAAGAATGTGAAGCCGTTTGTGGAAGAAGCAAAAGCCAGATGCGGCGTAGCGCATTTCAGCAGACGACTCATCAAGAACCTATCAGGCGGTTACCGTCAGCGTGTAGGGATCGCGCAGGCTATCATTCACAAGCCCAGGCTGGTGGTGCTGGATGAGCCTACCAACGGCCTTGACCCCAACCAGATACTGGAAGTGCGCGCGCTTATCAAAGAAATTGCCGAGGAACGCTCCGTGATATTTTCATCACATATCCTTTCTGAAGTGCAGGCCACCTGCAGGGAGGTGAAAATGATAGAGCAGGGTAGGATGGTATTTGCCGATAGCATCGATGCCTTCAACAATTACATTATTCCCAATAGCCTGATCATGACGCTCGACAACCCTCCGGCAATAGAAGTTTTGCAGGGGATCGAAGGCATCATACAGGTACGGACATTGACTGAAAACCAGTTCAGGCTTCACTTTGAAGCTGTGCCGAAGATCACTAACAGGATCGTTGAGCTGAGCGTGGCTGGAGGCTGGCAGCTTTCTTCCATCAATCTCGAAAAAAGTTCGCTTGACGAAGTGTTTGCGCAACTCTCCGGCAAAGCATCAACCAATAAACCGTGAACGGGTATCGAATGTAAAAATCAAACAGGATGAAAACTATCAGGAAACTTGCAAAGACCGAACTCAGTACCTTGTTCTATTCACCCATTGCCTGGCTGGTGCTGATCGTATTCGCCTTTCAGGCTGGACTAACGTTTACGGACAAGTTGAAATTGTATACAGGATGGCAGGAGGCGGGCAGCAGGCTGACCTTTCTCACTTCCTCCATTTTCAGTGGGCCTACCGGATTCTTTTCCGAGATCCAGAAGAATGTTTACCTCTACATACCATTGCTTACGATGGGGCTGATCAGCCGGGAAACCAGCAGCGGCTCCATCAAATTGTTGCTGTCATCGCCCGTGAAGATCCGTGAGATAGTGCTGGGTAAATACCTGGCCATGATGGCTTACTGCCTTTTACTGGTAGGGATACTATGCTGCTTTGCTGTTGCAGGGATGTTCAGCATCGAGCAGTTCGGATTGAAACAGGTGCTGTCAGCGCTCCTCGGCATTTACCTGCTGGTTTGCGCTTACTCCGCTATTGGACTTTTCATGAGCAGTCTTACTTCTTACCAGGTGGTAGCCGCCGTGAGCACCCTGGTGGTGCTGGCCGCCCTCAATTACGTTGGGCTGCTCTGGCAGCATATCGATTTTGTTCGTGACATCACTTATTTTCTGTCCATCTCCGGAAGGGCAGACCAGATGCGGGACGGGTTGATCACCAGCGGCGACCTTTCCTATTTTATCCTGGTGATCATTCTCTTTTTAGGGCTGACCATGATGCTCCTTCATGCAGGAAGGGCCGCAAAAACAATATGGGCGAAGGTTTCAGGCTATTCATTGCTGGTGGGCGGCGTATTGTTGCTGGGATACCTCAGTTCCCGGCCCAGGATGTTGCTCTATGCTGATATGACAGCTACCAGAACAAAAACATTGACGGCTGCCTCACAGGAGATCATCCGCTCGCTTGATGAGCCGATCAGGGTGACCACTTTTGTGAACCTGCTGGATGATTTCTGGTATATGGGAATTCCTGCCAGCAGGAATAAAGATATCAGTTTCTGGGCTCCTTACCAGCGCTTCATGCCTAACCTCGAACTGGATTATGTTTATTATTATGATTCCAGCAAGGCCGACTGGCTGTACAAATACAATCCGGGTTTGACCAACGGGCAACTGGCGGAAAAAATGGCAAAGGCCCGCGAACTCAAACTGGAAATGTTCATGCCCCCGGATTCCATCCGTAAACGCATTGACCTTCGTTCCGAAGAGAACAGGTTTGTAAGGATGCTGGAATACAAGGGCCGTCGTTCCTTCCTGCGTGAGTATGCGGGAGAAATGGATCCCAATCCCGGCGAAGCTGAATTTGCAGCAGCCATCAAAAGATTACTGGTGCCGTCTCCTGCAGTAGCCTTCCTCACGGGCGATAATGAAAGGGCCATCGATAAAGCCGGTGAGAAGGACTATCAGATGACAACCTCACAGTTGACGGCGAGGAAATCGCTGGTGAACCAGGGCTTTGATGTGATGGAGGTATCGCTTGACTCGGGTGAGGTTCCGGAGCATGTTTCCGTGCTGGTGCTCGCCGATCCGAAAAAAGAGATCCCCGATTCAAAAATGGAAAAAATCCGCCGTTATATCGGCAGGGGCGGGAACCTGCTCATTGCCGGAGAACCTGGCAAGCAGCAGGTATTAAACCCATTATTGATGGAGCTGGGGGTGAAGATGGAGGAGGGGATGCTGTTGCAGGAGAGTAAGGACTTTTCCCCTGACCTGGTATTAGCCCTGACCACGGAGCAGGCAGCGGCACGGTCGAAGACCTATCAACTGATGCATGCAGACAGTTCCCGCGTGAGCATGCCAACGGCTGCCGGCCTGCAATACAGAACGGACGGACCTTTTGAGATCATGCCCATCTTAAGTTCAGACAGGCGTTTCAGCTGGAACAAGTCAGGGGATCTGAAAATGGATACCGGGTATGTGCAATTTGATCCGGCGGCGGGAGATGTGAAAACCTCCCTGCCCGTTGCCATCGCCCTGCGCAGAACAATTCAGGGCAGGGACCAGAAGATCATGGTGACCGGCGATGCGGATTGGATGAGCGCACAGGAAATGGGCCGTTACAATGTGCGGGTCGCCAATTTCTTTTTTATGATGGAAACTTTCAGGTGGTTTTCCGGTGACCAGTATCCGGTGGATGTATCGAGGCCGAAGGGCGCCGATAATAAAATAAAGGTATCAAAGGAAGGTGTAGCCATGCAGAAACTTTTCTTCCTGGGGATTTTCCCCACTCTGTTACTTACAGGAGGGGTAGTATTACTGGTGAGCAGGAAACGTAGATAAAATATCCCCCGGAAAAGAGAGCCCGGCAGCAGAACACAAGTTCTGTTACCGGGCTTTTCATTTACTCCTTTTGTATATTCGTGACCATCCGTCCTTCATTTGCTGAAAAATAATAATGACTTCGGCTTATTTTAAAATATTTTTCGGCATTATGAGCTTATTAAGTGCTTTGTTAAGAGCCCTGTTAATGCCCTGAGGGTATTTTGCTGACGATAACGATGCCATTGCTATGTGAAAATTGAATGTTCCCTTCCGGGGGATCATGCCCATGTAGCTGACCGGTCTCGTACCAAGCATTTAAAACCAGAACCACTGCTACATGAGATTAGCCCTGATCCTAAAGCCGGCTCTCAGCTTCTGCCTTCTTGCCGTACTGTCAATGGCAAAAGGTCAATCCGTTTCAAATCTCCAGTATATTGATCCCCGTATCGGTAACATAGGCCAGTTACTGGAACCTACCCGTCCGCTTACCCATCTTCCCAATCAACTGATCAGGTTCACCCCCCAGCGGAAAGATAACTTTGACGACCAGATCAGTTCCTTCCCCCTTACCCTGGTGAGCCATCGCCTGGGCCAGGTCTTTGCCATTAAGCCAACTGTTAAGTCCATTAATGCCGCATTATGGGGCCAGCCACAGACCTGGGACCATGACCTGGAGACCAGCAGTCCCTGGTTGTACAGCACTTATCTCATAGATGAGGACATAACCCTGGAGTTCACCCCCGGTAAAAAAACAGGCATCTTCCGGTTCACTTTTCCGGCAGGCGCTGAACCCTCCATCCTCTTCAGCAACTACAACAACGGCGCAAACCAGTACAATTTCTCCGGCAACGAGCTTACCGGCATAGAAGTATACCACGACGATATCAAAGTATTCCTCTACGGAAAATTCAATACCCCCGGCAAGCCAGGCATCCTGGAAAATAGAAAAACAGAAAACAGGAATTCCATTTCCGGAAACAATGCAAAGGCCTTCATCCAGTTCCCCAAAGGGACCACCAATGTAAATTTCCAGTATGCCATCAGCTATATCAGCGCTGAACAGGCAAAGAAGAATTTCAATAATGAACTGAAGGGGCAGGACTTCAACTCTCTGCAGCAGCTTGCCCGGCAGATCTGGGACAAGACCTTCTCACAGATCCAGGTGGAAGGCGGCACCACCGCACAGAAAAGAAGTTTCTACACTTCCCTCTACCGTTGCTATGAAAGAATGGTGGATATCACGGAAGACGGATCCTATTACAGCGGATTCGATAAACAGATCCATCAGGACAGCCGTACTTTCTACACAGACGACTGGGCATGGGATACCTACCTCGCCCATCATCCGCTCCGCACCATCCTCAACCCGGAACAGGAAGCGGATATGCTTCAGAGCTATGTTCGCATGTACCAGCAGAGCGGCTGGATGCCCACCTTCCCGGTTCTCTTCGGAGACCATGCCTGCATGAACGGCTTCCATTCTTCCGTATCCATTCTGGATGCTTACCGGAAAGGCATCACCAATTTCGATATCAATACCGCCTACGAAGGCATGAAGAAAAATTCCACCGATGCCACCATGATCCCCTGGGTAAATGGCCCCAAAACATCGCTGGACGATTTCTATTATGCAAACGGATATTTCCCTGCCCTGCATCCCGGCGAAAAAGAAACGGAACCCAAAGTGCACCATTTCGAGAAACGCCAGGCCGTTGCCATTTCACTGGGTCATTGCTATGA
>Ga0247823_10003903_pt1 | contig 12005 bp, 7 predicted proteins | sample 13C_PalmiticAcid_2_FD_192426 | JGI IMG/M metagenome (GOLD analysis project Ga0247823, IMG submission 192426) | Soil microbial communities from agricultural site in Penn Yan, New York, United States - 13C_PalmiticAcid_Day30 | ecosystem: Environmental > Terrestrial > Soil > Agricultural land...
CCTGCAGCGCAGCCAATGCGATCTCGAGCGCGGCCAGCTCGACCGCCACGCTATCGCCGACAGGTGCAGGACGCTTCACCACCTCCTCGAGCAGGCGATTGCCGCAGATGCCGCAGCCGCTGCGGCCCGGCAGCAAGCGTTCGGGAGCCGCGTCGCCGGAGGCGGGATTGCGCGTGCGGATATCCAGCAGCAGACCTTCGAGAACGCTGCGCACCTCTATAGCCAAGATGTCGCCGGGAACCGCGCGCCCTTCGGTCAGCGAAAAACCGTAAGCGAAGTCCTGCAGGTCTCCCGGCGACGCCATCATCACCGCGAACGGCGTGCCGTCGTAGCTCACCGCTACCGGCACCTCTTCTGCGAGCAGATCCGAGTCGGTCCGCGCAATGCCGGCATGCAGTTGCGTGACCGGTCGGCGCGCATAGCCGTTGCCTGGTGGGTCAGGATCAACCACGGTCCGGCGTATCTTGCGAAGCGCGGATCGACACCGGAATGGACTTGTACGCGGGCGTGCCGGATTTGGGGTCGTGGCTGTCCAGCGGCACCAGGCAATTGCCTTCCGGGTAGTACATGGCGGCCGAGCCGCGCGGGATGTCGTACTCCACCGCGGTGAAGCCGCGCACGCAGCGCGCTCCGGTGCCCGCCGCAGTCCCCATGCGCGATTCGATATCGATGCGGTCGCCGTGCTTCAAACTGCGCACCTGCAGATCCGCCGCATTCATGAACACCACATCGCGGCGTCCGCTGATGCCGCGATAGCGGTCGTCGAAGCCGTAGATGCTGGTGTTGTACTGGTCGTGCGAGCGGATCGTGGTCATGGTCAGCGTATCGGCGCGGTCGTCGCGCGGATCTTCGTTGAGCCCGGGCGCGACCAGGAAGTTGGCCTTGCGGCCAGGGCCGCCCCAGTCGCGTACCGAGGCGCCCACGTACAGACGGAAACCGCCGGGTTCGCGCACCCTGCGGTTGTAGTCGCTGAAGATGGGAAACACCGCTTCGATGCCGTCGCGGATGCGGTCGTAGTCGTCCACCAGCGCCTGCCAATCCACTTTGCTGTCGGGCAGAGTCGCTTTGGCGATGCCTGCGACGATGGCTGGTTCGGAAAGAAGGTGTTCCGAGGCAGGTTTCAAGCCGCCCTGCGAGGCGTGCACCATCGACATCGAATCCTCCACCGTCACCGACTGCACGCCGCCGGCCTGCACATCCAGTTCGGTGCGGCCCAGGCACGGCAGCAGGAAGGCCTGCTTGGCGGGAATCAGGTGCGAACGGTTGAGCTTGGTCGCCACATGCACCACCAGATCCAGTTTGCGCATGGCCGGGAAGGTGGTTTCCGGATCGGAGATCGCCACCGCCAGGTTGCCGCCCAGGCACACCAGCGCCTTGGAGCGGCCGTCGCGGATCGCGCGCACCGCTTCTACCGCATCGTGCCCGTGGGTAAGCGGGAATTCGAAACCGTAGGTGCGCTTGATCGCATCCACCAACGTCTGGGTGGGTTTCTCGGTGATGCCGACGGTGCGGTCGCCCTGCACATTGGAATGACCGCGGATCGGGGCGATGCCGGCACCGGTGCGGCCGATGTTTCCGCGCAGCAGCATCAGGTTGGCCATCTGCTGCACGTTCTGCGTGCCGAAGCGGTGCTGGGTCATGCCCATGCCGTAGCAGAGGATCACGCGTTCGGCCTTGGCGTAGACCTGCGCGGCGGCTTCGATATCGGCGCGCGACAGGCCGGAAGCCTCCACGATGTCTTCCCAGCGCGTACCGGCGATGTCCTCGCGCAACGCTTCCAGGCCCTGCGTGTGTTCGGCGATGAAGGCATGGTCCAGCACGCCCTTGCCGCCGGCGGCAAGATCGGCGGCGTCGGCTTCGAACAGCCACTTCATCATTCCCTTCAGCAGCGCGGCGTCGCCGCCGATCTTTACCTGGTAGTAGGTCTGGGCGATGGGCGTGGAGCTGTTGGTGAGCATCTCACCAGGATCTTGCGGCGAGGCGAAGCGTTCCAGCCCGCGTTCGCGTAGCGGGTTCACCGCGATGATCGGCGCGCCGCGTTTGGAAATGGCGCGCAAGGTCGAAAGCATGCGGGGATGGTTGGTGCCCGGATTGTGGCCGAAGCTGAAAAGCGCATCGCAATGATCGAAGTCTTCCAGCGTGACCGTGCCCTTGCCGACGCCGATGGATTCCGGCAGGCCGACGCTGGTGGCCTCGTGGCACATGTTGGAGCAGTCGGGAAAGTTGTTGGTGCCGAATTCGCGCACCATCAGTTGGTACAGGAATGCGGCTTCGTTCGAGGTTCGTCCCGAGGTGTAGAACTCGGCCATGTCCGGGTGGGGCAATTCACGCAGCGCTGCGCCGATGCGGGCGAACGCGTCTTCCCAAGCGATCGGGTGGTAGCGGTCGCTGGCCGCGTCGTAGGACAGCGGCTGGGTCAGCCGGCCGGCGTCTTCCAGCGCATGGTCGGACCACTCCCACAGCTCCGCGACGGTGTGGGTGGCGAACAGTTCGGGCGTGGCACGCTTGCCGGTGGCTTCCCATGCAACGGCTTTGGCGCCGTTCTCGCAGAACTCGAAGGAAGAAGTGTGCTTGGGGTCGGGCCAGGCGCAGCCGGGACAATCGAAACCGGCGGGCTGGTTGACGCGCCGCAGCGCGGCGGCTTCGCGTCCTACCGCCATCTGGCTCTTCAACGCCCGCGCCACCGCGCCCAGCGCGCCCCATCCCCCGGCGGGGCCTTCGAAATTTTCTACGCCAGGAACCTTGCGTTCAGCCATGGAATTCAATGCCGGTCAGCGCCGTTGCGACTGACCGGAGTTTGCCACGATTGAGCCAGGCCTGCGGTGAATGGCGTTGCGTGATGGATGTGCGTACGGCGCAGTCCGCCATCGGTTTTCGAGCTTAGTTGCCGCGCATTTCCAGCTTCAGCGCGCGCGCGATCGATTCCCACGGCACGTACTTGTAGTTCTGGTTTTCCACCGGCATCACGTTGCGGCCGTCCTGGGCGATCATGGCGCCGTGCTCGAAGCCCGGGCCCAGATTGCGGCTGGTGACTTCCAGCCCATCGGTTTCGGAAATGCCGTCGATGCCGCGCAGCGGATCGGCGACCACGGCGAACGATCCCAGATATTCCTGCTTGCCTTCGCGGCGATAGACCGCATAGGTGTCGTTGCCCTGGCTGGACACGACGATGTAGCCGCGGCCGTCGCCCAGGTCGTAGATGCCCAGTCCCTCGAAGTCGTCCTTGACCGCGGGATTGTCGGCGATCTTCTGCACCGCGGTCTTCGCATCGCCACCATCGGGCTCGGCCGACATGCGCCACAGGGCCACGTCTTCTTCGTCCACGTACAGCGTGCCGTCGTGGTCGTCGGCCACGCACCCTTCGGTCTGCGAATCGAAATTCATGTCGCGCACCAGCTTGGCGGTTACGCGGCCTTGCGCGGTCGCCACCAGTTCCCATTGGCGCTTGCGCGTGTCGTCGCCGTTGACGAACACGTAAAAGCGCTGGTCCTTCGGGCTGCGGTACATGCACAGGCCGTAGGGGTCGCCCAGTCCAGTGGGCTGTACGCCATCGGCGACATCGACCAGTTCGCGCTTCTGCGTGTCCAGCCGGTAGAGCCCGATGGACTTGTCGGTGCGATTGCTGGCCGCGACCAGCACGATCTTCTCGCCGCCCAGCTCGAAGTCCTCGCGCAGGTCGACGTTGTTCATCTTGCCGACCGGCAGGAACTGCACCACCTTGCCTTGCATGTCGTAGAGGTACAGGCCGGCCTTCTTGTCGGTGGCCACTACCAGACTCTTGGCCGGATCCTGCGGGTTGGCCCAGATCGCGGGGTCGTCGGCGGCGTCGCCGTAGCTGCCGGCGAACGTGGTCTCCACGGTGGCGGTGACTGCTGCGACCTTTTTGGGTTCGGCCGTGGCGGCGGCGGTAGCGTCGAGGGGCAGATTCAGCGCCTTGGCGATATCTTCCATGGCCAGCGCTTTGTAGTTGGAGCCGTCTTCGTCGGTGATCAACAGCAGGCCGTTGGGGAACGACGGATAAGCCGCGCCGGTCGCGAACAGCGGGCCCGGTTCGCCGATGGCTTCGCTGCTGCCTGGCGCCGCTACCTTGAACGCGCCCAGGAAGGCGTCGTGCTTGTCGCGGTCGTACACGTTCACCTGGCCTGCCGAGGCGTCCGATGCGATCAGCCAGCGCTTGCCGCCTCCGTCGTAGACCGCGATGCCGCCGCTTTCCTCTTCGATATGGCCCAGTCGCGGCGCGTCGATGATCCTGGCCGAGACATCGGCTTCCGGATCGGCGTTGAAGCGCCAGATGCCCACACCTTCTTCCGAGGCGTACACGTGGCCTTTGTTGTCCGCCGCGCATTGCTTGAGCGGGGAGGGCACGTTGATGCGGCGCATCTGCCGAGCGTCCAGCTTGCCCCCGGCGGTGGCGAACAGGATCTGCTGATCCACTTCGCCGCCATCGCCGACGATGAAGGCGTACAAGGCGCTGTCCAGCGGGTTGCGGAACAGGCAGATGCCTTCGGCCGCGAAGCCGAGCGGCAACGGCCGCGCTCCTATTTCGGTCAGTTTTTCGCCCTGCATGGAAAACAGGCGCAGGCTATTGGTAGTGGTGTCGATGGCGGCCAGCACGGTGGCTTTGCCCTTGCCCAGTGCGACGTCGTAGGCCACGTCCACCGCGGCTACTTCGCCCGAAGGCGCCGTGCCCAGGCGCTTGCCGGCAAGGTCGTAGACCTCCAGTCCGCCCAGTGCCGAGGTGCCGACCAAGCGGCTGCGCGCCGGTTTGGCCGAATCGCGCACCAGCACGGCGGCATTGGCCTCTTTGCTGACGGTCGGCGCGGTCTGCGATCTGGCGGAAATCAAGGCGGTTTCCTGCGCGGCCGCGGTGCAGCAAAGCGCAAGAGCGATCGAGGCGGCCAGACAGGCCGTGCGGCGGATTCCCATATGCTCTCCCGTGCGGACGCAGGCGGCCCGTGGTGTCATCAAGCGTCAATGTGTGGGCGGCAAGATCACATACCGTTTCCGGTTTTGCAAGAGAAATTCTAAATCTGTTGCAATTTGGAATGTTTGTTCGTAATCTCCCGAGCAACCGCCCGGTCAGGCCTTCGCCTGGCTGTTTGCGGACGTCCTCGGGAGGGACTGAACGATGCGGAACATTCACAGGAATGCGCTGACGGCTTTGATATTGAGCAGCCTGGCCATCGCGCCGGGATATGCGCTGGCACAGGACGCGGATGCCGCGCCCGCGCCGCAGAACGATGAGGTCACCGATCTGCAATCGGTGGTGGTGACCGGGGAAATCCAGTACCGCAACCGCACCGAAACCACCGCGCCGGAGCTGGTCTACGGCCAGGAATTCTTCGCCCAGTTCGAGCCGGTTTCGGTCGGCGACCAGCTGCGCCGCGTGCCGGGCGTGGCCTTTACCAGTGATATCGGCGAGTCCGATTCGCCGCAGTTGCGCGGGCTTGGCCAAGGCTATACCCAGGTGCTGGTGAACGGCCGTCCCATTCCCGGCGCCGGCAACGACCGCACCGTGTTCGTCGACCGCATTCCGGCCGAGATCATCGACCGCATCGAGATCGTGCGTTCGCCCAGCGCCGACATCGACAGCCAGGGCGTAGGCGGCACCATCAACATCATCCTCAAGGACGGCGAAAGCCTGCCGCCGGGCGTGATCGCCCGCGTCGGCGCCACCTACAACACCGATGCCGGCAATACCCGCGGCAACGGTTCGGTGTCCTGGTCCGGGCGCAACGAAGCAGACACGGTCTTCTATTCGCTCACTCTGGATGCGCAGGAACGCTACAACAATAAAGACACCGTGCAGGAAGTGTTCGAAAGCGATTCGGTGGGCTTCGACGAGGAAGTCGGCCGGCATGGCTCCGGCGCCGGCCTCGCCCGCTTCGACGACCCTGAAAATTCGTCGGCGATAGAGCGCACCGAAGAACAGGACAGCCGCGATTCGCGCGACCTGTCGTTCAACGGCGATTTGACCTGGAAGCCGACGGAGGATTCCAGCCTGCGGTTTGACGCGTTCTACCTGAGCACCGACCGCAAGGAACATCAGGACACTTTCAATTACGAAGGCGACGGCAGCGTCGGCGGGCTCGACCTCGAGAATCCCGAGCTGGAGTTCGAGGACACCGACATCCAGCAGGACAGCTTCGGTTTGGGCGCCGAGTACCAGAAACAATTGAGCGACGTGAGCAAGTTCAGCCTGCAGGCGGCCTATGCCAGCTTCACGGACGACACCGTGCAGGACAAGTTCGAGGAAACCAACGAGGATCTGGTCAGCAAGGAAACCACCGACGCCGAAGACGCCGAATGGTCGGCCAGCGCGTCCTACACGCGCGAGCTGTCCGACCGGGTGGAAATGAAGGTGGGCGTCTCCGGCAAGGTCAAGGACCGCGACTATCGCCTGATCGTCGACGACGACCTGGATGACGAAGAGGAATTCACCCGCAACGACGGACGCTTCCAATACAAGGAGCGCCGCCTGGACGCCTATGCGCAATTCAAATGGAAACTCAGCAGCGCGGTGACGCTGGAAACCGGTCTGCGGGCGGAAAGCACCAAGACCGAACAGGATTTCCAGAACGAACTCTCCGAAGGCGGCGTGCTGGAAGAGACCATCGTCGGCGATGCGGACAGCAGCGAGTTCATGCTCAATCCGTCCGCTCACCTGCAATGGAAGCTTACCGACAACGATCAGTTCCGCGTCAGCCTGGCGCGCACGGTCCGCCGGCCCAGCATCGATCAGGTCATTCCGTCGTACGCGCTGGAATCGCCGGCCGACGAAGACGTGACCATAGGCAACCCGGATCTTTCGTTCGAATCCTCGTGGGGCCTGGACGTAGGTTACGAGCGGCGCTTCGGCGGGCGCGGCGTGTTCGGCGTCAACGTGTTCACGCGGCGGATCTCCGACCTGATCGGGCTGGTCAATACAGGCCTGACGGTCGACGAGATCGGCCTGGATCCGGAAGATTTCCCCGGCAATATCTACACCTACCAGAACATCGGCGATGCCAAGACCCATGGCGTCGAATTCGATCTGTCCACGCCGCTGGAATTCATGGGCATGTCCGAAACAGGCGTGTTCGCCAACTACACTCGGCTCTGGTCCGACCGCGACGATCCGGCCGGCGGCGGCAAGATCGAGATCGACTACCAGCCCAAGTACGTCTATAACGTCGGCGTCACCCAGAACCTGCCTACCTGGAACATGAGCTTCGGCTTCAGTTACCAGAAGCAGGGCGAATCGCGTTTCGTCACTTACGGCGAGATCGAAAGCCAGAAGTACGACGGCAATCTGGAATTCTTCGTCGAAAAGCGTCTTGGCGACCGCTGGGTGCTGCGTCTGACCGGCAATAACCTGCTGGACGCGGACAGCTTGCAGGCCGAAGCCGGGTTCGACGGCGACAACGGTGCGGAGATCCTGGCCAACCAGGCGGCCTACGACGTGGACGCGTATGAAATCGAGCGCGAGAATTCTTCGCCACGGTGGACCCTCACCTTGCGCGCGGTGTTCTGAGCGTTTCGCAGAATGCAATAACGCAGTCGACCGATGGCCTCCCAGGAGGTCATCGGTCCATCCGGCAGAAGGAAAAACATGTCATCGATACGCTTCGGATGCGCGGTCGCGCGCCTGTCCTGCATTGGCGTCCTGACAGCGTGCGCGGCCGGTTGCGCCGCCGAAGGTCGGACCTCGGCTACCGGTCCTCAAGCCGTGCATGGCGACGATCTGCGTCTCGAGCGGGTGGTGATGCTGATGCGGCACGGCGTACGGCCGCCGACCAGGGCCAAGGTCGCACCCGAGGCACTGCACGATAAATCCTGGCCGAAGTGGTCGGTGGATTTCGGCGAACTCACCGCGCACGGCTACGACGCAGTGCGCCTGCTGGGGCAGTGGGACCGCGCCAACTGGGTGGCCCGCGGGCTGCTGCCGGCGACGGGCTGTCCCGCCGAAGCCGACGTGGAGGTCGCGGCCAGCAACAAGTCGCGCACCCAGGCGACCGCACGGGCGCTGGTGGAAGGCATGGCGCCCGGCTGCGCTCTGCATGTCGAATTTCCCGCCACTCCCGACGACGACGTCGAGTTCCATCCGCTGGATGCCGGCGCAATGCCCATCGATGCGGACGAAGCAATGCGCGCGGTGGCGGCGCTTGCGCCGGCCGGCGGCATGCAGGCAGAAATCGCCACGCATGCCGAACGCTTCGCTTTGCTCAACAAGGCGCTGGGATGCGAAGGCTCGCGCAAGAGCGCTGCTTGCGATGTATCCGCGCTGCCTGCGGGTCTGGTGCGCAATGAGGGCGACCGGCCCGATGTCGGCGATCCCTTCGGTTTGGCTTCGACGATCAGCCAGACTTTCCTGCTGGAATACCTGGAAGGCATGCCGATGCGGGACGTGGCCTGGGGCCGGCTGACGCGCGGGCAGATCGAAGAGTTGCTGGAATTCCATTCGCTGAAGTTCTACTACGAAGGACGCGCACCTTACGTGGCAGCGCGCGCGGCCTCGCCGCTGGCCGCGCGCATGCTCGAGGCGATGGAGCAGGGGCCGCGACTCACCGTGCTGGTGGGACACGACACCAACATCGCCGACCTGGGCGGGCTGCTGGATCTGCACTGGCAGGTGCCCAGCTATCCGCGCGACGATCCGCCGCCGGGTGGCGCGCTGGGATTCGAAGTGCTGGCCGATGCATCGGGAAAACGCTTCGTGCGTGCGTTCTATCGTTCGCAGACCATGGACCAAGTGCGCGAACTGCAGCCGTTGTCGGCAGCCAACGCGCCCGCCTACCAATACCTGCCGATTCCCGGTTGCGACAACGGCTGCCCATTGCCGGAATTCGAAGCGCTGCTCCGCTCGCGCCTGGTGCGGCCGCTGAAGTCCGCCGGCCGCTGATTCCGCCGAATGCGTTACAGGCGCACCGGCGCGCCGGTGCGCACCGATTGCGCGGCGGCCTCGGCCAGGGCCAGGGCGGCGACGCCGTCGGCGTAGCCCACCGATGCGGCGGCGCCATCGAGCATGTCAGCGAAATGATCCATCTCGCGGCGATAGGCTTCTGCGTAGCGGTCCAGGAAGAAGTTCTGGAAGCGGTCCGCAGCCGCGCCGTTCTCGCTCCATACCTGCACGGTGCTTTCGGTGACGTTGTCGGCGCGGACCATGCCGGCCGAGGCATAGGCTTCGATGCGCTGGTCGTAGCCGAAGCCGGAGCGCCGCGAGTTGGAGATCACGCAGATGCGGCCCGAGGCGGTCTTCAACACCGTGCGTGCGGTATCCACGTCGCCCAGTTTGCCTATTTCCGGATCCACCAGGCAGCTGCCGGCGGCGTAGACCTCCACCGGCTCTTCGCCCAATAGCCAGCGCGCCATGTCGAAGTCGTGGATGGCCATGTCCTTGAACAGGCCGCCGGACACGGCGACATACGAAGGCGGCGGCGGGCTGGGATCGTTGGAGGTGATCTGCAGCGTTTCAAGCGTGCCGATGGCGCCGCTGTCCAGGCGCGCCTTCAGTGCCTGGAAGTTGGGATCGAAGCGGCGGTTGAAGGCCAGCAGCAGTTTCGCTTTCGACAACTGGCCCGCTGCGCTGCGCGCACGCGTCAGGTCCTGGTCGATGGGCTTCTCGCAGAACACGGCCTTGCCGGCCGCCGCTGCGCGCACGCTGTAATCCAGGTGGGTATCGGTGGAGCTGGCGATGATCACGCCGGCCACCGATGCGTCATCCATCGTCTGATCCAAGCTCAGCACCGGGCAACCGTATTCCTGCGCCAGCGATTGTGCCGAAGCGTCGATGGCATCGACCACGCCGGCCAGCTCGATACGCGGATTGAAAGCGGCGTTCTTGGCATGGATGCGGCCGATGCGTCCGGCGCCGATAAGTACGACCTTGTGCATGGAGTTTCCCCTTCTAAAGATGGATGACGGTGCCGCTGCGCATCGACGCCGCGCAGGCTTCGGCCAGGACCAATGCGGCTACGCCGTCGGCATAGCCCACCAGCGGTTGCGCGCGACCGTGCAGTACGTCGGCGAAGTGATGGATCTGGTCGCGGTAGCCGTCCTGGTAGCGAGAGGCGAAACCCGGATGGATCGGCGCGCTGGATACGGCTTGTTCGGTCAGCGTTTGCAACGTGTCCTGCTGCATGTTGCCGGCGCTGAGCATGCCGGAAGAACCGAAGGCCTCGATGCGCTGGTCGTAGCCGTAGCCGCTGCGGCGCGTGTTGGAAATCACGCACAGCTTGCCGGATGCGGTCTTGAGCACGGTGCGCGCGGTATCCACGTCGCCCAGGCGGCCGATCTCCGGGTCGACCAGGCAACTGGCGGTGGTGTAGAGCTCCACCGGTTCCTCGCCCAGCAGCCAGCGCGCCATGTCCAGATCGTGGATGGTGAAGTCCTTGAACAGGCCGCCGCTGGTGGGAATGAAACCCGGCGGCGGCGAGGCGGGGTCGTGGTTGATCAGGTGCAGCGATTCCAGCCTGCCGATCGCGCCAGTGTCGAGTTTCTGTTTCAACGCCTTGAAGTGCGGATCGAAGCGTCGGTTGAAACCGAGCAGGAAGCGCGCGCCTTCGAAGCGCGATTGCGCCTGCAGCGCTTTCTGCAGGTCCAGGTCGATGGGTTTTTCACAGAACACCGCCTTGCCGGCTTCCACCGCGGCCAGCGCGTTGGCCAGATGCTGGTCGGTGGAGCTGCAGACCAGTACGCCCTGGATCAAGGGATCGGCCAACGCCTGTTCCAGCGTGGCGGGCCGCGCGTCGAAGCGCTGGCACATGGCCTGTGCGGCCTCGGGCCGCGGATCGACCACGTACTTCAGCCTCAGGCCCGGGTGCCGGGCCGCGTTGGGGCCATGCACCTGGCCCATGCGCCCGGCGCCGATCAGCGCTAACTCGATGCGTTCCACGGTCGTCCTCGCGGGGCTGGGCCAATGAATGGAAGTTCTATTCTATTTCATATTGTAATAGAATTTCCAAGAAAATACTTTATATTCCATTCTCCGGCAGGTGCCGGGCATCGCATTGGCAAGGAGTGGCCGTATGGCCGAATCGAATACCCCGCCGACCACGGCCGAAGAACTGCGTGCGGCGATCCTGGCCCGCTACGAGTCGCTCAGCAAGCGTCTGCAGCAGATCGCCCGCTACGTGCTGGACGAGCCCAACGCGGTGGCGCTGGAGACGCTGGCCGTGCTGGCCGAGCGCACCGGCGTGCAGCCCTCGGCCATCGTGCGCTTCGCCAAGTATTTCGGCTTCGACGGCGCCACCCAGATGCAGCGCCTGTTCCGCGACGGCCTGCTGTCGGGCACTGCGCCGATGGGCTACAGCGAGCGCGTGCGCGAGTTCACCCAGAACGTGGAAGGCAAGGCGGTCGGCGACCCGGGGCAGGTGCTGGGAGAATTCGTCGAAGGCAATATCCTGGCCATGCAGAACCTGGGCAAGATCGTCGGCCGCGACGACCTCAGTCGTGCGGTGAAGCTCATTTCCCAGGCAGAAACGGTGTACGTGGCCGGCTTCCGCCGCTCGTTCCCGGTGGCGGCCTATCTTGCGTATTCGCTGTTGCAGGTGGACAAGCGCACGGTCTTCATCGATAGCTTGGGCGGCATGTCGCTGCAGCAGGTGCACGCCATCACTGCCCGCGACTTGCTGATCGCGGTCAGCTACCACCCGTATGCGGAAGAGACCGTGCATGTGGTCGATGCGGCAGTGGAGCGCGGCGCCAAGGTGCTGTCGATCAGCGACAGCCTGGTCAGCCCGGTAGCCAAGCCGGCCACGCTGGTGCTGCAGGTGCGCGAAGCGGAAATCCGCAAGTTCCGTTCGCTTTCCGCTTCCATGTGCCTGGCCCAGGCGCTGGTGATTTCCTACGCCTTCGCCGCCAGTCCGGCTGCGGGCGGCGCCAAGAAAGCGGTCGTGCCGGCCAAGCGCGCCAAAAAATGAAACATATGTTGCTTTAATTTCATTTATGGAATATATGTTACATCAATTGGGGCGAATGGCGTCCACAACCGGCTGAGGGACGGCCCTGCATGGCGGCGACCGAGC
>Ga0247823_10003905_pt1 | contig 12002 bp, 19 predicted proteins | sample 13C_PalmiticAcid_2_FD_192426 | JGI IMG/M metagenome (GOLD analysis project Ga0247823, IMG submission 192426) | Soil microbial communities from agricultural site in Penn Yan, New York, United States - 13C_PalmiticAcid_Day30 | ecosystem: Environmental > Terrestrial > Soil > Agricultural land...
GGACGGGGCTGGCAATCGGCGGCAGCGTTGTGGGTGCCATCAGGTGGTACGAGCTTGTCGGCAGCTGAGGCTCCGAATCCGTCCTCCTCCGCCTTGCCGGCGGCTCGATTTCGCCGTACGAGCTTGAACGCGGGTGCGCGTGGGCCAGAGATTGGGCGAGAGGCTGGCGGAACGCAGCCGCGTGGTGCTGAGGTTGCGACGGGGGCGCCTGGAGAGCGGGGAGAGACGCGTGGTGAGCGAGGAGGGGATTGCTATCGGGCGTAAAAGATGCTCCCGCGTTCCTCGAGACCGGACTTGGTGGGCCACGGCCGGCCCATTCCTGGCCGCCCGGCATCTGATACAAGGCGTCTCGCAGCCGGTTCCGCTCGTTTCGGTAAAAGTCGCGTTCGGCCTCGACGTCCTGGAAGCGCCTGGCCAGCTCCTCAAGCCTCCTTTCCAACTCGCGGCGTCCGTTTTCCAACTTTTGCATTTCTTCCTGTAGCTCCTTCTCGCGCTCCTTCTTTCGCTGTCGAAATCTTGCCGACGCCCCTGCGTTGCGTTGACGCTTCTGGTCCGAGTGTATGGACGCCTGGTGCACATCTACTTCGACCACTATTTCCTCCCCGTGTTCTGGCGAAATGGCCAGCAGAGGCTGACCTTCCGTCAAGTCAAAGTTCCGTGCCGCACCTGCAGGCAACGCTGTGACATATCCCGATCCCCAGCTGCCGTCCCCCAAGCCTTCAAATGTGCCGAGTGGCCGGTTGGTAGGGAGCGGAGCTGGGAATGAAGGGCCTGTCGGGACAGGGCGCCCACTATGTTCACGCTTGAGGCTCGTTGCGGGCGACGGTCCCGGAGGCAGGGCCGGCGGGAGGCCGTGGCTCAAGCTGGGCTGCGAAAGTGACCGTGAGAGACCGGATGTTGGTCGGGTCGGCGAGGGTGCCACGGCCGCCTGTCCATGAGTCGAGTTCTGAGCCGGAGGCGGTGCTCCCAGAGACGGATACCCGCTGCCATATCCCTGAGGATCCTGCGCCGAGATAGTGCCTCTCGGTGTGGGAGCCGGGAGGCCCATTGCGAGGTGTTGAACCTCGACTGTCCTCATCGCTGCGCGACTCAGGCTCACTGCCCTCGGCGACTTGGGTGTCAGGATTCGTCTCGCGGCCATGGGGTACGGATGGACAGTTTGGGGGGACCCCTTCCCTGCGGGTGTAAGCGGGCCTGCGGGGGATGCCGTCGGGGGGATGGGCTGGGTTGTTGATCGTGGTGTGGTAACGCCCGGTGATGGATAGGAGAAGCGGCGGGATGGAGATCCCTCTGTCCCGTACTGGCCAGCCCCCATGATGGACTGGTGGTGATTCCCTCCCACTGCCGGAGGGATTGGAAAGGACGGAGACTGCTCAGCCAAGCCCCCGTGCGTCACAACCGGGTTGAGTATATCGCGCGTGTCCGACGGCCTCGTTCCGGCTTGTTGGCCTGTCCCTTCGCCCTGAATCAAAGCCGTACCGCCGGGGTCGTGAAGAGGCCGGGATCTCGGGACGTCTTGGGGACCATGGCCTCGCTGGAGTGCAGGAGAGGATGCAGCGTCTGCCGCTCTATCGGGAGACCGCGAGGACGGGCGGGATGTAGAGAGAGGCCCGGACTCCCCCTGCGACATCGCGGCCGGTTCCCCTTCGCTTCTGAGGCCTTGAGGTCGATGACATTGACGTCCGCCGTTGCCTTCGGGCGCAGTCTCGCGGGTGGGTTCTCGCTCAGAACCAACACCAGGTGTCCGGCCAGGATCGATACAGCGAGCCGTCGGCAACAGCTGCAAGGAGGACGTGCCCACCCAGCTCGGCGCTGCTTCTTGGAACCGCCGGGGAATCGACTGGATCGCCACGCTGACTGATTGGGGTCCGGAAAGGTGACGTGCCTGTTGCTCCGCTGCTGAGGACGAGCTGTCGGGGCAAAGATGGCGGCGCCAATAGCGCCTGTCGTAGTGCCGACGGCAAATCCCCGCTGCGGGATCACAGTATGGGCCGCAGCCACGTCAGTGACAGAGAAGTCGAGCGAGAGCTATGTCAGACTGCCGGTCCGGACGCAGGCTGCGAGAGAACCCAAGAAGTGGTGCGTGCCGGGGTGCCAGCGAGAGATGTGTGTTGGCTTGCGTCCGGGCTGGGCGTGCAACACAGACACCAGCGCAGTTACGCGGCGATCCAGTTGGGGAGAGCAGCCGTAATAGGTGACTCCGAGCCAAGCACAGCAGAATAAGAGGTTCAGAGTGGCAGCGAGCGATCGACGCGGGAATCGTCAGGCAGGTTGTGGTGGGTCGAGGACCGATGAGCTGCGGGCAAAAGTAACCAGTGGTTGTCCTTCGAACAGGTCTGGCGCAATGACTGGCCCTTGGAGCACGAGAGCGCTAAGGGGCCTTCCCGCCGTATGAATGGACAAGGCAAAAAGCAGCTGAGCTCGTTCTTGTTCGTCCTGCCTCGAAGACCCGTGTAAGCAGCGGCGAGGTTGATGTTGTGTATGGCGAATATCGAAGCGTCAAGAGCTAAGAAGCATCCACAGTCGGGCCTGTAGTGGGAGACCGGGACAGCGGTGGTGATGTCTCAACAACAGCAGCCCAAACTCTCTTTTCGCGAGCACCGATGATCCGTTGTCACCTCAAAAGAAGAAGGGGGACCAAGCATGCTAGGGGATCGAGAGAACTTTGAGACACTCGTCTTGCCGCTAAACATCAACCTCCAAAGCCTCTCTGAAGGGGAATTTTTCTGGCCCTGGCCCGATGGCCATCGATGGCGGCCACCGGGTTTCTTTATCGGTTGGTACAGTACAATACCCCGTGGAGCTGGCCAGATGAACCCTCGTCGACCAGGGACCAGCGGCCAGTTGGGAACTGGGGTGCATGGATCCGCCAGGGGGGCCATGCTGAATGGATGTGGTGTGGGCCAACTAAGACCACAACAGGGCTTGGGTCGTGGTGCTTCCTTTGGAGATTGGTTGGCCCTGGTGTGTTCGTCCGCTCGCTCCAATTCGCCCATGAATTTCTTTTTCGAAAAGAAAGTGACGGACGCGGGTAACGGTTATGATGACGGCCAGACGCCCCCAAAAAACCCTGGAGTGGTGACTTCGACCTTGGTCAACTCGCAGGTTTGAGCCCTTGACTTGACCGCCTCACATCCGTGAGACCCAAACAACCGGCGCCGGCTGCATGGAAATGTGGCTCCCATCACTGCGGCACCTCACAAGCCCTGCCAATCCGCAGAACTAGCACAAAAGGGGGATCAATGAATGACACTTGCTTGGCGAACTTGGCAAAGCGACGGCTCGCCTCTCTCTCGCTCGTCTCTGCAGAGGATCATCTTGGGTGGCTTCGAACCACCGGTATCACAGAGTCGGATGGCAGCCAAAGACGCCGCTCAACACCTCCTCTATCTCGGCCCACAGAGACCCAAGGATCTTGGTTACGGCGGTCTTCCCGGGCCTAACAAGGCGGCTTGAAGGGACTGCTTGCTAAGAATTGAGCGAGATAACTATCGCCGGCGATGGGCAACAGGCCGACGGCGTGGGGTGTGATGGAGGCGGTGTCGTCCCACCGGCACACAGGACAGAACTCCTCGGGAATCTCAGCAGATCCTCGCGGATGCTCGTTGCCCGGGCCTGTTTGATGAGCTGGCAGCAAAGCCGGGGCGCCCCCAGTGCACTGTCATCCGGGTGGTGGCTTGCTAGGTCCACACCGAGGAGCACCAAAACAACGGATTCACAAGGCCTGGTGCCGTGACGTGTCGAAGTATGCGTCATCGAGACATCTGATAATGTTTCTGGGGCCGACACAGGAAAGCCCTGAATTGAGCAAGCATGGCAAGCAGTGGGAGGCGTGAGATGAGATCTGCACGGCCTGCTTCGTCTGGGGTCGGGGGGTGACAGGCGTCCCGTCGAGATCTGGAGTTGCTGGTCCGAGCCAGAGGTTGAGCACAGGCGCTGCCCGGCAGACGAGACTGGGCTGGCGGGATCCGAGATGTCCGTCATCACCCATGGCGCAGCGAGGGCGGAAAGCGGGTCTGACCACGCTGGTGCCATCGCGGCGACAGAAATGAGACCCCAGAATATTCCCGAGGCGGTCCGTTCACTCTGCAAGCGGCTAGCCCGTGGTCGCGAAGGAGCATGCAAGTGATCAGAACATTGGAATCCACCAAGAGACCCAGCGAATCCACGGGTGGGTCGCGGGGATGGCTGCCGGGCCCACGGTGGTTCTTCTAATTATCTTCTTGGTGTGGTCTTGGGATTGAGGGATGGGGTGCGGGTGGAGTTGGAGCGTGGCTGGATTCATCCGCGTCTCGTGTCCAGCACATGGCGCGAACCTTAGGAAGGCGGCTTTGCCCCGACCCCTGTTTCGTCAACGAGGGAAGCTTGGGGAAGGCTGACGGCTGCTTGGTGATGCCGGGGGGACGTTATGGGAGAACCCAGGTCGTCTGTCCCGGGAAATGCCCTTCCAGGTTCCCGCCAGGTACAGTTGGGTACCTATACCAAACGTGCTTGCGCAGGCAGAGATTGCACCATTTCTGCAATTTACCCTTGGGTGCAAGGATTTCCAGTTCCTGCCTTCCAAAATCACCAGGACGAGCCACCAATTTCAAGCTCTTGCCGAGGAGGAAAGTGTCAATACCGATCATGTTGCATTGACACTGTGCATGGAAGGCGCGGCGCCCGTCGAGTGGCAGGCTGCACCTCGTGGTTGTGGAGCACCTTTGCAGGAACGCTACTAAAAGGGACTAGCCTCCTCCCGCCAGACCGTTTTGGCTCGTCGGTGCACCAGTCGCGGAAGACGGGACAGCCTCGCGCTAGCCTCAAATAACGTCACCACCGCATTCTTCCTGCAGAACACAACTCGGAAGCGTCAACTTGGAAGCCAAGCCTGTCCCTTGCCTTGCCCACCGCCAGATGTGCGCCGTTCAATGGCCAACTTGAACCTCGTCAACACCCAGCTTCCGAGTTTCGGAAGCCAAGTCTGTGGATCGACTCCCACACCACCGACCCTTCATGCGCCCAAAAGAAACAAGCCTGGGAACCGGACGCTCCGAGCCCAAGGGGTCGGCCACACCCGCACAGACCTCTCTCGGGATGGCAAACCCTCTGATGATCTGCGCTGGTTGCTGCCCAGTTTCAATGCAGTCCCGACGATTGTGAGGCCGGCGGTCAACGGGAAGGAATCAAGTAACTCGGTACCTGGCGTTCCAGGGCCGGCATGAGCCATGAGCCGCTTCTGCGGCCGTTGGTGGAAGCTTCTGGATCTTCCGCCGGGCCTCTTCCTAACTGATTCCGTTCAAGCTTTCTCGTTTGGCACCTGAATGATTCAGCTAGGTCCACCGATTCTGGAACCGCATCACCGAAGATCCGTCAGCAACTTGTCTTCAGATTCCCATGCCGTCCGCGAGCCATTCCGGATCTTCCATGTTCTCTCCGCGGGTAGGTCAAGGCCCGATCGAGACGCTTTTGGCGCCCGCATTGACGCCTGACGAAGCAATCATTGGGCTTTGGGTTGTGGTGCAGATAAAGCCTGTGCTCTGACAGCCCGCCGTAATTACCGACCCCGAGTGCTTGGATACGCGGATGTATGAACTTACAGAATGTGCTGTATAAATTACCGCTCGGACACATGGCATGGGGGTGGTGTGTCGGGTGGCTGCTGATCTGAACTGCCCTGGCGTGCTCCCATTCGCAGGGAGAAAGGAATGCATCTTGTCGCCAGGGCAGTGAGGCTGCTGCAAGCGAGGGTCTGCGGCCAGTAATGCGACCTTCGACGTCAACAGACAAGGAGGATTTGGAGGATTTGGAATACCTACCATGGAGCGACTGAAGCGCCGGCCGTTCCGCCCGACACTCGGCACACGCCGCTGACGAACACGCACCATAATTCATACACGCAATACACGGTACAAGTAAATCTCGGTCTGCTGTGTCGTGCAGGACAGCGCACGCCAGACACACCGACTCACAGGCAACAGGGGTGTATGTGGTGATGGATCAGGATCGGTGCCAAATCACCAGTTTCTCCACCGCACCAGCTGTCGGCCCTGGTCATTGTTAAGGAGCTGGGGCGCAGCGAGCAGGCAGACGAGGCAGGGCGTGATTGAGACGTATTTGAAAAAGCAAGGATGCTCATACATAGCCATCAGGTGATGCAAGCCGATCCAACACAATCCCATGGGGGAAAAACCTAGATTGGTGATGTTGCCCAGACAGGTTGCTTTTCTGGAGGACAGTAAAATGTCTCAGTGCCTGACCCCCACGAGCAAACCAAATCCGTGAAAGTCGGTGTGTCCCACGGCCACAAGACAACCTCCGGTAAATGGCCACGGAGCGCTTCGTTCCCAAACAGTCACTGCCAGACTGCTGCAAGCGAAATCGGCCTCTGTTTTCCACGACTCCGTGGTGTCGGTCCTGTGTAGGTGTGGAGAAGTCGCAGTCGGCATCAAGCCTCAAGGAACGGGAATGGCGATTGTCCAACCAGGGCACCGGGAACAGGTGGCATGGGCAATCCCGGGTCCTGTCTGTGCCAACTCAGACAGAAATTCCCGAAACGGGAGGCATGCAGAGTGTCGATGGCATGCAGTGGTGGGTGTGGGACCTTGCATGCGTCGGAACGGGCTCAGGCGGGCTGCAAGCGCCAACAACCGCTTTCTGCCCCGAGCCCAACGCAACCTTCCAACAACACCCGCAAGGACCGAAAGGAGGTCCGGGCACAGCATATCCGAGAAATTTGGGCCGTTGCCAACATCGGGTTCCTGCGAGTCAATAAATGACTGTGGCACAACAGGACAGGAGTGAGGGGCATGGATGTCGCTTGAGGTCCTGCAGGTACGGGTATCCATACAAATGACGCGGGACGGAGCCCCAAGAACCACGGCAAAGGTGCGGATTACGGATACCATGTCGGCTTCCAATTTTTGACAGGATGAGCCCCTACCCATCTCCCCATTCCCCAGGCCACAACCTGGAAGGTTGTCAGCAGAAACAGTCCTATCGCCCTTGGACTTTGGAACCCTGGGTCGGCTGAGACCAGGCAACGAGACGTGCAGCGATTGCAGATCATGCGCACCTCCACAGGCAAAGCGGATGCAACGCACAAACAACAGATGCCAAGTGAGGATCGGGATCCAAAACAGTTTCAAGGTCAACTGGGAAAAGAGGAAGAGAGAGGGGGACTCTTCGACCCTTCACAAGCCTGCGGTCCAGCGGGTTGTCGAGAGAATTTTTGTCGCAATTCTCTCACCCCGCCCCCGCCCTTCCTGACAATGGCCGTCTCAGCAACCGACAACCCGACACTCATGCCGTTAGCACACTATGGATTTGGCCGGAAGGGATCCCAGGCAGATAAACACGTCCCGCCGGCGTTTTTCCGGCGGCTGTCCAAGGTCAACGACTGCAGCGGGTCTGAGGGCCGCCTTCCGTGCCCCAAGAGGATGAAATGTTGCAACCCCCCGCGACCCGGGCCGGCCCTTGAGGGCTCCGCATCTGGGAGTCGAGGCCAGATCGTAAAAGTGATAAAATGTCGCGCTGCAACGCCAATCTGTGGGTTTCTGTAGGCAGTTCTCGCAAGGTCTAGGCACTCTCGAGACGGCGTGCAAGCCATCTCCCACAGGCAACCCCTCAACGCTCCACGGAACCCCACCGGCTCTTTGCAAAGGACCCCAAAAGGCCCAAACAACACAACACGTCGTCAACAATGGCCGAAACCAAGGACCTCCAGCAATGGCACGTCAGCGAGCCCTACCTGGAGACTCACTGCTCGCTCGGCGAGGGACCCTTCTATGAGCCAGCCACCAACACGCTTCGCTTCGTCGACATCATCAAGCAGCAGCTCCACACCGTCTCGCTCACCGATGGTCCTAGCTCCCTCAAGACGCTCCAGTTCAGCGAGGCCGTCACCGTGACGGCCGACATTGAGGGCCGGGACCCGCAGGACGCCCTCTTGATCGGGGCCAAGCAGGGCCTGGCGGTGCTGGACCGGAAGACGGGGACCTACGAGTATGTGACCAAGTTCGCAGAGGAGAAGGGCGAGCGCATCCGGAGCAACGACGGCGTGGTTGACCCGAACGGCCGCTTCTGGCTTGGAACCATGACCGACTTTGGACTTGGGCCGTTCCAACCCGAGGGTGCGTGTTTTTCTCTTCTCTTCTCCTCTCTGGTGTTGTTTTGAGTCGTAAGAAAGAGAGCACTGTCTCCTTTCCATGTAGCCCCGCCTTATATACCCAACACAAAACGGTCAAAACTAAGCCACACATATCTCGGTCCACCACCCCCCTCTAACTCTCCCCTGCAAGGCTCCCTCTACCGCTTCGCCCACACCACCCCGGCTGCGCGCACCCGCTCGGGCCTCACCATCCCGAACTCGGTCGGTTTCTCCCCGGACTCCCGCACCATGTACTTCACCCACTCGTCGGCCCGCGAGGTGTTTGCCTGGGACTACGACCCGGCCGACGGCTCCGTGTCCAACGAGCGCGTCTTCTACCGCCACGTCGGGCCCGGCGAGCCCGACGGCTTCCGTGTCGACACCGAGGGCAACCTCTGGCACGCCGTCTACGGCGAGTCGCGGGTGCTCAAGCTCAACCCCCAGGGCGAGCTGGTCGGCGAGGTCAAGATCCCCACGCGGAACGCTACTTGCTGCGATCTGGTGGGCGGCGGCGACATGGTCATCACCACGGCAGGGGATGACGAAGGCGAGGGCGAGAGCAAGAGGCTGGGTGGGGCTGTGTTCCGGGTGCATGTCGGGGCCGAGGGGACGCCCAGGTTTGCATTCAAGCTGTAGTAGAGGATGGGTTGGGAGTTTGGCCGGGTTGGGCAGGTCCAGGTAAGTCGATGGCCATAGATGGGCCGGCGGTGGTAGAGTTGGGCTAGACAACACCTGTTGGTGGGTGGCCAGACCAGCCTGCATCAGTCAACATTCAAGTCCGCTTCACATCGAACTCTCAACTGTTGGCTAGTCCAACTCCAGAGGTAAACGTGGTGCCAACCTGACTACCTTGGATGCCCATTCCAAAATGCTCTGAGAATCTCGAAGGCGTAGGACTTCGTTTCCGGCACGCCGGGGGTAAGACCACACTGTTTCGAGTCATGGATATATCAGAATGTGTGATCACTGAAATGGTATTGCACATTTCATTCTTCAGTTTCCAGTCACTCTGCTCTGTAAACTGGAAGGTGTGATGGCCAGCATCCTTGACAGGGGTCAATGGAATGCTGGAAAGGGGAATGGGGAGGACTCGAGACAATTCCGAGCTCACCCGAGCTTCAGTGACACCCAAAATCCACATATCTTTTGACTTGTTTTCTCTTCTCTAGAGTGGAACTGCCAAACTACCTACCCTCTCATCGTTGGTTGTTCAGTGGCTGCCTTGTTGCAGCAGGTTTAGATTTGCCAGTCTCTCAGTGCAGTCAGCGATGTCTGGGTTAGGGTTGCTAGGGCCAGCCTCGCCTGCCCAAACGAGCCGAAACCGATGACTTGGAAGGCCTCAGTTCTCCGCTGCTGCCTGTTTCTCCAACTCGTCGCCTCAACATCCAAAATCACCAACAAAACATGGCCGAAACCATCACCACCATGGCCGAAGAGCTTCCTCTTCATCTCCTCTCCGCTGATGGAGAGGAAGATGGCGACTTGGACTCGCTTTTTGGTGGCGATGATGACACGGACCTGGTTTCCCTTTTTACGGAGGTCAGCGCTGCCGAGTTTGAGCCATCACAAGAGCCCACCCGTGAGCCAGAACCATCTCTGCCGCAAGAGCACCCTCAACAGGCGACTAATCCTGCCGCTCAGCTCTACCTCCCTGACGTTCAAACGCAAGCTCAACCGGGTCTCCAACAGGCACTCTCGTGGCCTCCGCTCTCTCTCCCCGCAGTCCCTGATCCTCTTGGTGCCCCTTTATCGCACCAAGGCGGACTCACTTCAGGCGACCTCGTGGTTAGTACCCAATATTCTACTCATGGCACTCCTGGCGCTGCGTCTGCGACAGCATCGCCCGAGGAAACTCTTGATGATGCGGCTCTGGAAGCCGAACTCGAGGGCCTCTGGGAGTCCATCACGCAGCACGACCAGCCCGTTAATGCTCAAGCAGGGAGTCAAGAAAGCGACCAGGATGACGGTGCCATTCCTGTAACCCAGATCCCGGGATTCCGCTACGCCCATAGCAACACCAACATGCGCATCTGTCTCCCTCGACGCGTTGATCTCGATTACAAGTTGGCTGATGAACTTGTCCATTATGTCACCCTCAGTAAGTCGCATCCCAACCCTGTTTTGTCCGAAGCAATGGCTAACTGATGGCAGACCGCAATACCAAGGTAGAGTTGCTCTACGGCCACCTTGAACTAAGCTTCGGCGAGGGCAAACGCCTGGGCGGAGAGATGAAAGAGCTCCTAAAGTTGCCTCCGCTCGTCCAATACGTCGAGCAACCCTCCTCTCAGCCATCAGAGACCAAGAGGACGCTCATACGGATGAGCCTATACATGCTGACCACCAAGGGATGGGGAAACACCTGGTTCGGCTGCGGCTGCCCAACCGGCAAATCACGGACTTTCTTTTGGCCCAGAGATTCCACCATGTGAGCGCATCCCATTCCTTAACCTCTTTTGAAAGAAACTGCTAACGTTCTTATCAGTCTTTTAGCCGGGTTCGTCATGCTTCTTTATCGGGCCTTCAGCAGCCAGAGACAGATGTACCAGAGTGCTTTGCGCCAGGCTCGATCCCACAGTTCCAATACCGGCACCGCTTCGCGGTCGTTATCGCGGTCGCCATCCGTCCCGCAAGCCGGCGTGTCCAGGAGCCCACCGCCCGCCCCAGAGGGCCAGGCATTTTTCGAAGCCCTCGCCAGGGATGCAAGCGCCGCGAAGAAACGGAAGCATATCGAAGCCGCCCTCGGCATCGGCTCCCAGATTCCCTACGAGCTCGAGGTTCCTGCCAATGCCCGGCTCAAGTACCACGTCTACGTCAAAGACAGAACCGACGGCAGCGGCCTTGCCGCCCCCACAACGTACCGCCACACCGACTACATGATCGCGCGCGGCGCCTTTGGTAGCCTCAAATCGGCTTTCGAGACAGCTGGGCAGGTCCCCGCCTTTGAAGTCCAGACGCCGTCTGGAAGGAAGAGGATCACGAACGAAGACGAGTGGGAGCATGCTGTGCTCGCCATCTACAACGTGCGGCGCTCGGGCGGGGTGGTGGAGGTTGATGTTTTGGTCTGAGGTGCTTTCCGGCAAGGCGACACGAGTTGGGAATTACGGTGAGAGAATTCGTCTTCAATGGATGTTGGAGGGCGTGGCATTCGGGGATGAAACCTGGCATTGCGATGGTATATTCAATGTTTTCTCTGGAGTTGTTGGACGATGTTGCTATTTTGTATCGATACCCAAGGAGACGCGACGAAGTTGCTTACGATCCAGCACCGGATTAATGAAAAATGAGCATATCATATTGCACGATGGGCTTTGACAGTTCTCATCAACAGCCGTGTCATGAACTGTTCAGCCTTGATTGAAGAACCGAAATCTTCTGACTTGTCTAATCTCGAGCTATTATTTAAAATAGGTATTTTCGCCTATCCAAACAACGTCTGTACATATTATATTGCCCACTGTCATTGCACATACAATGGCTCTGAACTGAGTTTAAACCTGTCTTCAACCAAAAACATGATCTCAGCTCCCAAACGCCCAGTAATGCTCCGTTTGAACCCATTCTTATCCCAAGCAACCCATCCCAAAACCACTATGCACGCTATACCACACCAACCAAAAAAGGAGCATTACTGTATTAGAGGCGGATCCTCCCCTCGCCACCCGCACCACCGAACCATCTCCTCACATCCGACCCTCCTCCTCGCCCTGTGCTGCTACTCCCGCCCCGGCTGTCGTCCCCGCCCATCCACTTGGGCTTCTTGATCCCCTGCCCGATGTCCTGCAGCCACTTGGGCGTGTCGAGAGTGTCAATGGTGTTCTTCAACCGGTGCCCGAGCGAGTCAAAGAAGTTCTCGTCGTCCGGCTCGTCCAGCGCG